>Ga0163144_10025201_pt1 | contig 11629 bp, 4 predicted proteins | sample OliLak19BULKMAT1_FD_123175 | JGI IMG/M metagenome (GOLD analysis project Ga0163144, IMG submission 123175) | Freshwater microbial mat bacterial communities from Lake Vanda, McMurdo Dry Valleys, Antarctica - Oligotrophic Lake LV.19.BULKMAT1 | ecosystem: Environmental > Aquatic > Freshwater > Lake... | reverse complement strand
TGAAGTGTTTTACAATCGCAGCAGAAGGCACAGTTCATTAGGTTACCTCAGCCCCGAAGCGTTCGAGGCTGGAATGAACTAAACTACAACACCCCGCGTCCACCGGACGTGGGGAAGGTCAATGGACACCATACGCAATTACGGAGTCGCTTAGGAATCGAGTATTCCCCAGAATTCCCGCTGTCTCTTTAATTAAACATGTGGCAGTTACCCACGGCGGTGGTGATTAACCGAAACGCCGGATTAGATCTTCTTAAACGATCCGGCCTTGCCTGCCTTTGCTTTGTACTCGGTGTTCACGCCAGCGGTGTAAGTCTTGCCGTTAAATTGCATATTCACCAGCAGCGTCAAATTCCCTTTAGCCACGCTGAGAGCCGGATCCATTCCCATCGCGCCCCATGCAGTGCCCCACGATCCACCTTTCATCGCGGCTTTGAACGGCACATCGCCGCCGGCATACTCCATTTTTTTCGTCGCCTTGTTCCGTTTTCCTTTTAGCGTCAGCGCAAAGGACCCTTGTCCGGACTTTCCTTTTCCCTTGGCATCCAGAGTAAATCGCACTTCCGCCCCGCCGACGATCAGCGCCACGCTCATTCCGGCCGGATTGAGCAGCGACGGCACATTCGAAATCGACCCGGAGACCGAGCACGAGTCTTTTCCAGTCATATTAAATTTCGCAGAGCCCGACAGCTTCGTGATCGTCATCGGAATTTTAAGCAGGGTTGATGCGTTGTACGCGTCAGTGCCGGACGCCACTTCGTCCGCATTGCTGAATCCATCGCCGTCCGCGTCGGTATCCAGATCGTCGGGAATTCCGTCCTGGTCAAAGTCCGCCGTTCCGCCCGGACGCGAATTGGAATCGTTGGGATTTGTGCCCGCCGCCAGTTCCTGCGAATCAGAAATTCCGTCGCCATCGGCGTCTCCCGCCTGCGAATTGGGATTCACTTTCAAACTGAGTGAGGCGTTCGCTGTTTTCCCGTTGCTATCGGTCACGCTGACCCCAACCAGAAAGATGCCCGCACTGTAATAAATATGGTACGACGTTGAACCTCCCAGGGACGTGACGCCATCGCCGAAATCCCAGCGATACGTGAGCGGCGGCGGCGAACTGACCCCGATCGTGAACTGCACCGTCTGCCCGACAAGCGCCGGATTCACATTCACTGTCATCGTGCTGTCAATCACAGGGCCGTTCGTAATCGACAGCGTGCCCGTCGCGCTTCCGCGGTAGTTGGCACTATTCACCGTCGCTACGACCGCATAAGAACCCAGGTTCGACGGCGCCGTCGCCGAGCCATCATAAGTGATATCCACATTCAATCCGGCGGGAGACGTGGTCACCGAAACAGTTCTCGGCGTGCCCGTGTGGCTTTGCAGAAGATTTCCCAGAACCACCGTCGCCGATCCCTTGAGCACATTGATCGACACGGTTTTTGCGGCGGGCGAGTTGTTCGTGGTGGTGTCGGACGGCGTGAATTGAACAGAGAGTGTTTGCGCGTTTCCCGCGTTCAGAACCGTGCCGCTCACCGGTGTGTAAGCGAAGGTTCCGGGTACGTTCGCGGTGGCGTTAAGTTGCGAGGCGCCAAGAACCGCCGGATACGTAATATCCGCGGGGTTGCTCCACGAGACTGTGGGTGTGAATTTATTGATGAGCGTGTAAGTGTGCGACGTGATTGTCCCCAGCGTCGCGCCGCCGGGCGAACTGAGCGTGATAATCACCGTCTCGTCCGGCTCATTGACCAGGTCATTCACAACCGTGAGCGCAATGTTTTTAGTCGTGTCTCCCGATGCAAACGAAAGAGTTCCATTGGCGAGCGTAAAATCCACTCCGCCACCAACCGCAGTTCCGCCCGTCACCGCGTAATTGACCGTGGTCGTTTGCGTCGCCGCGGCGCTCAGCGAAACGGGAATGTTCACGCTCGAGATTCCTTCACTGCCATTGGACGATGCTGCATTAAAGGAGACAGCAGGTCCGGCCGTGATGACATACGTTGCCGCGGCCACGGTGCTGTCAGTCATGCCGGGTTTGATCGCAATCGCGTTAATGGTGGTGTTGGCAGTCACGCTGATTGGCACACCGTATGTAAAAAGCGTGGAGGCCGCGGTCGGCGTAGTGCCGTTGGTTGTATAATAAATGTCGGACCAGGAAATATCGCAGAATAGATTCACCGCCTGAGTGCCCACGTAAGTTCCGCCGGCCGGACTGAACGTCGGCGGTGCGACCTGCGCCGAGCCGCCGTCGTCATCGCGCGAAAAGTACGAGGCATCGGTGTCGCTGCGGAACGGCGACGCGGACAGCCCCTCAACATTCATCAAATTGTTCGCAGGGTTGAGTTCAAAAGCGTACCGGACCGCAACGGGTGCCGCCACGGACGGGCTGGTGACGACGACCTGCGTACCCTGAATCACCGCATTGGCGCGCTGCCAACCTCCGCTCGCACCGCGAAGCAGGAAGCCCTCCAAGGCGCCGCCTCCGCGACTGGCCAATCCGGTTCCAGTCTGCGTGAACGAGACGGTGGCTTGCGCACCGGCGAATGCTGCCGACTGGAAGATCGGGCCCGAGTGAACAATGGTGTCGCCGTATGCCAGTTTGCGCGCCGCCAGCGCCGCGCGTTGTCCCGCCGGCTTTTTATTCGGAAAATGAACGTCCATGTTCTGGCCGATCGCGCCGACGTTCAAATCGAGAGTGACAATGAGCGCCGTGTTCGCCACCGTCTGGGACGTCTTAAGCTGCGCTTCGCGAATGAACGGATCGCGGCCGCCCCCCGGTTGAGCCGCCCGCGCGCCAACGCCGCAGAGCTGAAAAATCAAGAAGGGGAAATTTCCTTGAGCCCACTTCTGGCGCCAATCGGCGATCAGCACAGGCATCAATCGCGCGTAAGTCTCCGGGTAGTCGCGGTTGCCTTCGCCTTGGAACCACAGCGCGCCGCGAATTCCATACTGCTTCACCGGCAGGAACAGGCTATTCCAATTGTCGCCGGTCAAACCATTGCCGGGAGTTAAGCCGCCGGCAACCAGCGCCGCGTCGTGTTTACCGATTGCAGTTGCCAGTTGGGGATTGGCCTCAATGGTCGCCTTCGCGACGAACGACTGCGCGACCGCGCCGACGACAGAGTTTTCCAGGATCCCCACCGGCACGCCGAGGCGCTGCTGCAGATCGACGGCGCAATGATAGGCAACCGCGGAGAACGCGCCCGCCGTTCCGGGCGAACAGACCTGCCACTGGCCGGGAACATCGCAGTAGCGAATCTGCGGATGATTCGCGGCAGCCACTTCCGCCGCGCCGTTGGTCGTGCGGCTCAGTTCGAAATTCATGTTGGATTGCCCTGACGCCAGCCAGACTTCGCCTGCCAGGACATCACTAATGGTGATCGTGTCTGTCGCGCCCATAATCTTCAGTTGCAGAACGGTCGCGCCCGCCGTCAGCGGATCCAGTTTGAGCAGCCACTTGCCGTCCGCGCCCGCAGTGGTGGTCTTGGTCTGCCCGGCGATCTGGACCGTGATCGCCTCCCCCGCCAGAGCCGTGCCGAAAATCGGTGCCGCCATGCCGGCCTGCAGAACCATGTGGTCGGAGAAGACGCTGGAGAGCGAGACCGTCGGTCCGCCATCGTTGTCAACAATTGTGTACGTGTGAGATGTCGTCGCTCCGAGCGTCGCGTTACTTGGCGCGCTCAGCCCGATGATCACCGTCTCGAGCGCTTCAGCGCTCGTGTCATTCACGACGCTCAGCGCGATGTTCTTCGTCGATTCTCCCGCCGCAAACGATAGCGTTCCATTGGCGAGCGTGAAATCGACGCCGCCACCGCTGGCCGATCCGCCCGTTACCGAATAGGCCACCGTCGTCGCCTGCGTTGCCGCGGCGCTCAGCGAAACGGGAATGTTCACGCTCGTGGTGGCTTCACCGCCGCTCGACGACGCCGCAGTGAACGAGACCGACGGAACCGCGCCCGCGCTGACACTCGTGATGGCATCGCGGACAATTTCCGAAACGCGAATGTGCGCCGCCGCGTTGTAGTGCGCGTAGTCGCCGGCAATGGTGTAATAATTGGCGCTTAGCCAGGGCTGTCCCAGCGCCTTGAACGTGCCGTACATGTCGGCCTTGAAAATATTCATGTTGGTGCACAAATTACTGAGCGCGGTATTCGTCGAATCCATGAGATTGAACTGCCCGGCCTGGCAGTGCAACCCCGATTGAATGTGCATCAGTTCACTGTTGCCGCGCCGCAAAATAAGGCCGAAAAGGGCTTCGTAATTCTTGGCGATCTGGGAGACACCGAACGCGCCACCGTCGCAATCGGGGAAATCGTTGTAACAAAAGTCGGCTGCTACCACCAAATCGATGGGTTCCTGATTGAAAACATAAGCGCCCAGCGAACACGCGCCCTCCCACGAATTGGATGCCGGCACCGCCGCGTTGACGACCGTGATTCCGGTGTAGTCATAGTGCGTTCGAAGCAATCCCTGCAGCTTCAAGGGCCAGTGGTCCTGAGACGGATTAGAACTCTGCAGACCCCAGGTGATCGACGCGCCGAGGACCATGATTTTCACCGGCTGCTTCGCCGTCATTTTATTGACTGTGTTCTGAATGCTGTTGCCCTGCGGCAGCGGCGTGCTGGGCACCGTAACGCCATCGACGAACCGAATGTCATCAATCTCGTACGCCTGCGCCGGCATGCCGCTAAGCGGATGTCCATACGTCTGCGAATATCCGTACGTGAACTCGACCCGGAACACCTCCTTGTAGTGCGTGTCCATCGTGCCGTCGAAATTCTGCTGGAAAAAGTCGCGCCACGGAATCGTGACTTCGGTCCATGTTGTCGTCACCGGGAAAAGCGCCCAGGCGCGCGTCCAGTTCGCGCCATAACGAAACTGGACATTGCCCCATTTGGTTGAAGCGTCGCCGCGTACCCAGAACTTAAGGCCGCCGTAAGTGGCCGTGCCGCCCGCCGGATAAAAGGGGTCGTCGTTCGTGTTTGACAATCGCAGCGAACCCGATGACGGACCGCCGCCCGGATTCGGCGCGCTTGTCGCCGCGAAACCGATTCGCAGCGCGTTCCCACTGGCGCCCGGAACCACTGAAACCGCGGCCGGGCTGCCAATCACCCAACCGGTTGTGTTCTCACACGAATTGAGTGTCTGTTGTGCGGCATGAATCACAGTAACGCATGTGAGACAAATGATCGAAAGTGCAAGAATCCCACTTTTTTTTCTCTGCATGATCTTGAGCTCCATGAAAAGTGTTCTGCGAACAACGAGGCGTTGCTACGGCTTTGAATCCGTCCAGTGCGCGTCTTTAATTTCCAGCGTTGAGCGGGCAGTCGCGTAAAACGTGAGCAGCCCGAGAGTGCGTTCTTCGCCTGCGTCACCTTGGACCAAGTGCAGAGGCTGCCCGTCCATCGTTCCCTTTAATTCATTGCCTTGCACGCGGACTTTGATTTCCTTCCAGCCCGGCGTCTCCCAATGAATCGGGAAAAAGTTGCGGTATCCGCCAAACTGAATTTCAGCAACGCGCGAATCCGTCACGCGCAGTTTGCAAACCAGTTCGCCGCTGAGAAATTTTTCCGTGCTTTCGATGCGGGCGAACTTATTCTCCACTCCGATCCCGATCACGACTCCGTCTTCGACTTTCCACGCCCCGCGCAGAATGGTCCATCCGCTCAGGTCCTTCCCATTAAAGAGGGGCCGTGAAACGGCGGGCAAAGCGGCGGGAGGAAGAATAGGTAATACGGCAAATTCCATCTCTCGAGAGGCGACCGCGTAAAACCCGCTGTTGACATCGACGGACTTGCCATCCGCGATCCGCTTCATCTGCACATGACCTTCGCGCACTTCCAGCCGCGCGTTATCCGGCAGCGATTCCAGCGTGAATTTTGTTCCGAGGATTTTTATTTCCGTATGCGGCGTGCGGATGATCAGCGGCATCGAAACGGGCTGCGGCGCGACTGACGCTTCCAGGCTGCCACGATCCAGCGTCATCTGTTTTCCATGCGCGGCAGTTTTTGCGGCGGGCCCGTTCAACCAGACGCGCGACTCCGACGCGCCGAATAGCGTGATCGTCGTGCCATCCGCGAATCGCAGCGATGCACGGGCGCCATTTTCCGTCTGCAGTCCCTCGAGTTCCGTCACGCTCAGTCCCTCGCGCGCCGGGTGGCTTCCGTTGCCGCGCAGAATTGAAACCGCCCCGGTGACGCCTTCCAGAATTGCAACCGGCGCCGCGGCAGTCGCCGGTTCGACCGATTGAAAATACCGCAGCCCGGCCAGCACCAGCATCAAGAGCGCAGCCAGAGCAATCCCAATTCGCCACTGCGACGAATGTGCGGTTCGCTTGCGAAAATCGCTTCGCCTCGACCGCGCATGGCGTACGGCGGCTTCGCGCACGCTCGGGCGGGAAGCCGCCGCCCGCGTGGCGCTCAATTCGTGCAAGCCTGCTTCGATGCGGTTGCGCGCCACCAGTTCTTTTCGGAAATTCGAATTCGAATTCAATCCTGCCGCCAGTTCGTTCAGTTCCTCCAGCGAGGCCAATCCGTCTTCATAGCGCGCCAGCAAGTCGTCGAAGCGTTCGCGTTCCATGTTCAGCGCGCCTCCGCCGTGTTCGCGCGCCGCGCAACACAGTCAGCCAGAGCCTTGCGCGCGCGCGAAAGCGCGACATGAACGGCGGACGCCGTCCACTTCGCGTCCTGCGCGATTTCTTCCACCGGCTTGCGCTGCTGATACCGCAAATCGATCATGCGCCGCACGCGCTCGGTCAACGTGTCGAGGCAGACCGCCAAGTGCTTCTGCCTCGAGCGGGCTTCGTCGCAGGTTTCGTCGTTCTCGTCGAAGGAACGGACAATGGTATCGAGCAGGACTTCAGGCATTGCAACGGCACGCCGCTTCTGAGATTCCGCGCGGTGGTGCTCCGCGATCCGCCGCCGCGCGACTTCGCGGGCCCATGGCAGGAACGGCTCAGCCTGGCGGCCGGCGGCGGCTTCATCCAGAATCGCCAGCGCCGTCTCTTGAAAAATGTCTTCGGCCGCATCGAAATCGCGCGTCAACGCAAAGATGAAACCAAGCAGCGCCTGGCGGTGCTCCAGTAGATCGCGGGTCAATTTTGGCTGCTGCATCACAAGGGCGCTCATCCTAAGAACAAAGGATCATTCCCGCTAAAACTTAGCAGACTATTTTACAATTTTTTGAGAGTTGAATTAAGTGCACTCGTGCGCAAGCAACCCCAAGGCGTTAAGCGTAAACGCCTTGGGGTCCTAAAGGAAGTATTAGCTGTTGTGCCTATTTCGCGCTGCCGACACCATTCTTTAAAGTGTAAGTCAGACCTAGATCTTTCTCGAAGAGCACGTTATTGACGAACAGGAACGCTTTCAAAATCTTCCCGCCGTTAACACCCGTCTTCGTAAAACCCTCTTCAGCAAGCGCATCGCCGAACGTCTGCTTGGCGAGTTTAAGTGTGAATTTGGCGACGCCATTCTTGGGTTTGGACACTTTAAATTCCTTGCTTCCGGCGGGGATTGATTTGATAAAGCCGCCGAAATCCAGCGCCGATGCTCCGGTGATTGTGGTGCCGTCGGCCAACGGAATCGTGCCTGACAGCGAGAGGCTGTCGTTCCCCGGCTTGTTGAAATCGAGCTTCAGCGCCGTTTTGCTGATCGTCAGCGTGCGCACGTCAGCGGCCGTGCCGGACGGCGTTGACGCTGGATTCGTCGGCGATGTTCCCAGCGCGGTCTCAAGTTTGTCCGAAAACCCGTCGCCGTCCGTATCGGTGGTAAACGCGCCAAAAGGAGACGTGTTTCCCCGCGGATCGGTGAACGTCGATGTCAGATTCAGCGCGGGATCGATCTCCACTTCCAGCGTGAAGCGGCCATTGCTTGATTGCACGCGGCCGAGAATAAAGCCGCCCTGCCCGCTTTCGTCATTGAAGATTTCAACGTTTCCATCCCCGACAGAATTTCCGCTGACCACCGCGCGGCGCTTCGCTGCGCGCTCGCCCACGCCGCGAGAAGTGGCGTTCTGAATCACCACCGATGTGATCACCGGCGACTGCACTCCGTTATTACCGCCGTCAAGCTTGATGCCGCCGTTTGAGTTGCTGAAAATCTGATTTCCAAGCACGCCATTATCGGCAGCCTGGCTGCGCACCAGCACGCCCACGCCGCTGTTGAACGCGATGACATTCCCCTGCCCCGCTGCCGGATCGCCGCCGACCAGATTTCCCAGCGTGCCACTTTGCAGCAATACGCCGCCGATGCTGTTCGGCAACGCCACGGATCCCGATCGATCAGCCGGATTGAAGTCTGCGGCGACGCCGATGTAATTGCCCTGGATGGTATTGCCGTCGGCTCCCGTGCCTGAAACCGTGATGCCCGCGTTGCTGTTTCCGCTGATCACGTTGCGTTCCAGACCCGTTCCGCCGATAAAATTTCCGCTCGCGCCGGCACTGATGACCACGCCGCCTTCGGAATTGGTATCACCGATCAGTCCCGCGGAATCGAGGCCAATCCAACATCCTTTGATCACATTACCGTCCGCGTTAACTCCCTTGATTTCAATCCCCGTTCCCTCGTTGCCGCTGAGGCGCAGGCCCTGTCCATTGGGGCCGTTTCCAAGCGCGCGGCTGCCGCCGATGATGTTGTTCTTGGCGCTGGCATTTCCGTCAATGAGAATGCCTGAGCGCGGAAAGTTTTTCAGCGTCAGTCCGCGCAGTGTGTTGCCATCGCTGACAATGCGCAGACCATTTGTGCCCGCGCGGTTTCCGCTGCCTTTAATGGTGACGCGGACATCCTGCGCGTCGATGGTAGCATTTCCTTTGTCCAGCGGCGGCAGTTCGCCCAGAACCGCGATCGTGGTGTCGATATCGAACTGCGTGGTCGCGAAGACGGTCGTATCAAACTTAATTGTCGTTCCGGTCTGAGCCACACTGAGCGCGCGGCGCAGCGAACCTTTCTTGAGAGTGAACAAACTATCGGTGGTATTGGTGACCAACACCTGATCGGTGATCGTCACCGTTAGCGCGTTTGACGTGCCGCCGCCGGGCGCGGGCGTGACAACGGTCAGAGTGCCGGTGCCGATATTGACAATATCCGACGCGAGAATCGTGACTGAAATCTGCAGCGGATTGAACACGGTGAAACTGGTATCGCGCGGCGAATTATTCAGCATCACCACAGAACTGCTGGTGAACCCGGTGCCGGTGAGAATCAGCGTAAACTTCGGCCCATTGGCCACGATTTCATTCGGCGTTGCGGTGGTAATCGCCGGAGCCGCAGCCGACAGCGCGAACGCGGCCAGCCCCTGGCGGCTCTGTCCGCCCGCGAACGTAAAAATTCCACCGGCGTAGAGCGCGCTTGATGAAATCGCGAGCGCATTCACGCTCGAATTCGGCGAGGGATTCCAAGTGCTGGCGACGCCCGTGGTAGCATCCAGTTCAGCCAGAATGCTGCGAACCTGTCCGCCGATACCGCTGAAAGCTCCTCCGGCGTAAACAAAGTTGCCCGAGACAAGAAGGCTCAGGACGGTCGAGTTCGCATTCGGATTCCACGCCGTAACCGCGCCGGTGGCTTCAGTAAATGCCGCAATGCGGTTTCGCGTGAGCGCTCCGAGCGTCGTGAAATCTCCCCCGATGTAGACCGTGCCCGCCGAGATCGCGATCGCTCGCACGCCCAGTGAAAAGTTCGACACAATGGCCAGGTCCAGCGGCAGAAGCCCGCCCGTCGTGGCGTCCACCGCGCCGAAATAAACACGCGCCGTGGCGGCCAGCGTCGTAAACGCGCCGCCCACATAAAGGGTCGTGCCCGAAAGCGCTATCGCGTTCACCGAATTTCCCGCGTTGGCGACGAAAGCCGTCGCCAGTCCCGTTCCGGTATCCACCGAGCCGACAAAAAATCGCGGTTGTCCGCCGAGGCTGGTAAAATCGCCGCAGGCATACAACGTCGTGCCGGATGCGATCAGTCCTTTCACTAATCCGTTGCACGCCGGAGCGAACGCCGCGATGGCGCCGCTCGTGGCATCAACGGCCGCAATGTTCGTGCGCAGTTGCGCGGCGACAGTGGTAAACGTTCCGCCGACATACAGAACGCTGCCGGCCAGTGTCAGCGCGTTAACGCTCGTAAGTCCTCCGGTGACATCCGCCGTGAACGCCGTCGGCGCTCCAGTCGTGGCATCGATGGCCGCGAGATTCGCGCGAGCCTGCTGATTGACACTGTTGAACGAGCCGCCCGCGAAAAGCGTCGTGCCGCTCAGCGCCAGCGCCGAGACGGACGCGTTCAGATTCGCGTTGAACGTTGTCGCCGCGCCCACGCCGCTGGCCGCAGCGGGATCAATCGCCGCCAGCGAGCGCCGCGCGTCCGTTCCGATGAGCGTGAAATCGCCGCCGATGAACACGGTCGTGGCGGACAGCGCCACGGTTCGCACCGTCGAATTCGGATTGGGATTGAACGCAGCCGCCAGGCCTGAGTCAATCGCAATGGCCGCAAGATTGTTTCGCGTTTGACCACCAATAGCATTGAAGCTCCCGCCGGCATAAACAAGATTTCCGGTGATCGCCAGCGCATTGACAACCGGCGTCCCTCCACTAGTCGCGTTGGGATTCCACGGTGTCGCGAAACCGGTTTCGGCATCCAGCGCGGCAATGCGGCTTCGGTTTCGTTCGCCAATGTTCGTAAACGAGCCGCCTGCAAAAAGCGTGCTGCCCGAAACCGCCAGCGCGCTGACCGTGCCGTTGGCGTCCGGATTGAACGTGTTGGCCACGCCGGTATCGATATCTATCGCCGCGACGCGGTTGCGCGTCTTCTGGCCAATCGTCGTGAAATCGCCGCCGGCATACACGCGTCCATTAAAAATCACGAGCGCGTTAACGGAACTGTTGGCATCCGGATTCCACGCCGTTGCCACCCCGGTGGTGCGGTCCAATGCCGCTATGCGATTGCGGTCTTCGTCGCCAATGCTGTTGAACGACCCGCCCACATAAAGGGTCGTCGCACTCAATGCGAGAGCACTAATGGGGCCGTTAGCGTTGGGGTTGAATGCGGGATTCACCGTCCTGTCGGCCAGGATGTGAGCAATACGGTTGCGCACCAGCGTTCCAGCGGAAGTGAATGAACCGCCGACATAAAATCCGCCGCTGCCGTCCGGAATGACGACATTGACCGGACCATTGAATCGCGGGAAGGTCGCCAGCGCATTGCCGGTCGAACTGTCGATCGGTACGCCGCTGCCGGTGAATGGCCCGACCGCCGTAAACGCGCCGCCGATGTAAACGGTGTTCGCGTTCGATACGACCGTGGACACCGTCCCGTTGGTGACAAACAAGGAGTTTACCGGGTTGTCATCAATGGCGTGAACATTGTAAAGGCAGGATAAAAGCAGAGCCGCAACCGCTACCGAAATTTTCCGCGTGAACATTTCAAGAGCCTCCAAGTGCGCAACCGGGACGCCAACATGACTAGCGATATCTAACGGCGTGAAAGCGTTATTGTATAGAAAACTGCAGATTTACATAAAATTAACCGAGTAGGGTCTTAGCTCGACTTGTGCCCTTTTTTAGGCGTTACCGATGAAAAAATTCACTAAAGTAACAAGGGTCAACTTGCCGTTGAAAGAAGTGGACGCCAATCCATTTCTCTCAAGAAAGCAAGCTGAC
>Ga0163144_10025200_pt1 | contig 11629 bp, 8 predicted proteins | sample OliLak19BULKMAT1_FD_123175 | JGI IMG/M metagenome (GOLD analysis project Ga0163144, IMG submission 123175) | Freshwater microbial mat bacterial communities from Lake Vanda, McMurdo Dry Valleys, Antarctica - Oligotrophic Lake LV.19.BULKMAT1 | ecosystem: Environmental > Aquatic > Freshwater > Lake... | reverse complement strand
GTGGTCAATCAGAAACGTGATAGCGTTCACAAGTTCACGCAAATTGTGCGGTGGAATATTCGTTGCCATCCCCACGGCAATCCCCGAAGCCCCGTTTAAGAGCATATTGGGAAGGCGTGCGGGAAGCACTGTGGGTTCCATTTGAGAGCCGTCATAGTTCTCGGTAAAGTCTACCGTGTTCATATTAATGTCGGTAAGTAGCTCACCCGCAATCGCTGCCATACGCGCTTCGGTATAGCGCATCGCCGCCGGGCTGTCTCCATCTAAGCTACCAAAGTTCCCCTGTCCATCTACCAACGGGTAACGCAAACTAAAGTCTTGTGCCATACGTGCCATAGCGTCATAAACCGCGCTATCGCCATGTGGATGATACTTACCAAGCACCTCACCGACAATTCTTGCGCTCTTTTTATACGCCGTTTGTGGGCGCAACCCCATATCATACATCGCAAATAAAATACGGCGATGAACTGGTTTCAAACCATCACGCGCATCTGGCAAAGCCCGCGCCACAATAACGCTCATTGCGTAATCTAAATAGCTACCACGCATTTCTTCGTTAATGCTAATTGTGCGGATATTGCCGATGGATGCACTGTTTTCGTTATCGTTATCGACCATGTGTGTACGCCTAAGCGCACTCTCTCCTTTCACGTTAGAACCTTTATAATTATAGCAGAAGTTGGGGGTTTATGGGAGTTTCAATGGGGGCAAAACCCCGTCAGAAAGGGCGTTATCATGGGTAAAAAATGGTGTGTAGGGGCGTTTTTAACGCTTATCATTGCTTTTATGGGGCTAAGAACAATCACACAAGAAGAATCCTCATTATCTGCCACTCTCAAGGCAGATTACGCAAACTTTTTAGCAAAAGAGGCGCGTGTTTACGCCGACAATTTTGACTACGCTACTGCCCTAGCGCGTGTTAATCAGGCGTTGGTGCTTCAGCCCGAAAACGGCATCTTATGGGCGTTACGGGGGCAAGTTCACCTGTTGTTATACGAATGGATGAACGCCCTTGACGACTTTAACCGCGCCATCGAGCTAAGCCCACGCTATGCGCTGGCATACTTTTACAGGGGCAATCTGCACTACATTCTTCGTGACCTAGAAAGCGCAAAAATTGACTTTACAAGCTATCTTACAGTTGCTCCTAACGGTAACTTTGCCACAACCGCCCGTAACTCACTGGTGAGTATTGCCAATGAGCAAAACCAATAGCACCATTGGCAATTGCGAAATGCGCTAAAGTAGGCTACAAATAGCCCCTACATGGGCAATAAACGCCTAAAAAGACTTCTTACAACCCAAAGAGAGTGAGTTATGAAACTATTACGCTATATTCTTTTGTTTTTAGTGTTGGTTATTGTGATGGGTGCGATTGCTATAGGGCTTATTTTTAACTCGTGGACACGGGGTGTTTTGCCTCAACATGAGGGAGAAGTTCAGGTCGCAGGACTACAAGATACCGTCGAAATTATCCGTGACACGCGCGGTATTCCCCATATTTACGCAAAGAACACCTATGACTTAATCTTCGCACAGGGCTACACCCAAGCCCAAGACCGTTGGTGGCAAATGGAATGGTTCCGCCACGTAGGGTCGGGCAGAATTCAAGAGCTCACAGGCGCATCCGATAGCCTGCGCGGGACAGACGTTTTTATTCGTACCGCAGGTTGGCGACAAGCTGCCGAAAATGACTTTGCGCGGATGGATGAAGAAACCAAAGACTTCTTACAAGCCTTTGCGGATGGCGTAAATGCCTATATCACCAACCGCCCCGCCAGCCAACTGGCATTTGAGTATAACCTATTGGGCGTAACAGGCGTACAAATCCCAATCGAAGCATGGTCGCCTGTCGATACTATTGTATGGACAAAGGTTATGTCTTGGGATTTAAGCGGTAATCAAGGCGAAGAACGCTATTTTGCTGAACTTTATGATGCCTTCAGCCAAGAAATGGCAGATGACTATGTCGTTCCCTATCCGTTTGGACAAAAAGCTACCGTCATTCAGCCCGAAGACTTGCCCGAAAGTGGCGAACCTTTCGCACCCATCCCCCAAGAAGACACCGCCGGCATTCGTGGCAGTGTAACAGGGCTTAGTGGTAATTTTGATGATAGTATAGGCTTTGCTTTTGGCAAGGGGGACGGCATTGGAAGCAATAACTGGGTAGTGAGTGGCTCAAAGACGGCATCTGGCAAGCCTCTTTTGGCAAATGACCCCCATCTTGGCATCCAAATGCCCTCTATTTGGTACGAAATCGGCTTGCACTGCCAGCCTGTTTCAGAAGCGTGTCCTATTGATGCGCGTGGGTTTACGTTTGCACCCGGTCCGGGCGTTGTTATTGGGCAAAATGCAAATATCGCATGGGGCGTTACCAATGTAGGATGGGACACACAAGACCTCTATCGTATTGAAGTAAACCCCGAAAACGACTTACAATACCAGTGGGATGGTGAATGGCGCGACATGACCACCCGTGAAGAGGTCATTCGCTCTGGCGATAGCACCAAAACGCTGACCATTATGGTTCGTGAGACGCACTTGGGCCCCATCATCAACGATAACGGCTTTGATGACGATGGCAACCTAACTGGCTTTAATAATACAGACCCGCTTGCCATGCGCTGGACGGCTTATGAAGAAGGTACATTGCTTAAATCACTACGGCTCTTAAACACTGCCAGCAATTGGGATGAGTTCCGTTATGCGCTAACCTTCTGGGATACCCCCGCCCAAAACTTTGTGTATGCCGACCTTGAAGGCAACATTGGTTATCAAACGCCGGGGCGTGTGCCAGTACGCGCCAATGGTCATACAGGACGTTTGCCCGTAGATGGTACAACAAGCGAGCTAGAGTGGAAGGGCTTTGTACCTTTTGAAAACTTGCCCAGCGTCTTTAACCCCGAACGCGGGTACATTGCCACCGCCAACCAAGCCTTAGTACCGTTTGAATACTATGACCAACTTGCTGTGACGCTTGCCGATACGTTTGGCGAGGACGCACACTATCCCTTTGGTTATGATTGGGCAATTGGCTATCGTGGGCAACGCATCGTAGACATGCTAGAAGCCACTGATGAGCATACATTTGAAACGTTTGCAGCCATCTTGGGCGATAACGAGTTTACAATGGCAAAAGAAATCGCTCCCGAACTCACCACTATCGACATGGGAAGCGACAACCTAAACAGCATGCGTGATTGGATGCTAGACTGGGATTATCAAATGCACAAAGACAGCCCAAAAGCCGCCCTGTTTGGGGTGTTCTTTAAGCATCTTACGCAGTCTATTTTTAATGATGAGCTTGCAACAATTGATGATTCTGTCGGGGGCGGTGGGCATGATATGTGGGCAATTAGCCAGCTCTTTAGTGACCCCGATAACGTGTGGTGGGACGACACCACCACAGAATCTGTAGAAACACGCAATGCAACCGTCGCTATCGCCTTTGAGCGTGCCAATGATGAAATTGTGGCGTTATTAGGGGCTGACCGCGAAAAGTGGGCATGGGGAACAATTCATACGGCAAACTTCCTTAGCAACCCATTGGGGTTAAGTGGCATCGCACTGATAGAAAACATGGTCAACCGTACAGGGTATGCCACTAGTGGGGGTAGTGAAATTGTGAACGCCACAAGCTGGAGTATTGATAGCCTAGAAGTGCGTGCCGTGCCGTCTATGCGTATGATGATTGATTTAAGTGACTTCTCCAAAAATCAAACCATCCACACCACAGGACAAAGCGGGCATCCATTTAGTGATGATTATGCTAATTTTGTGGATGATTGGCGCAGTATAAACTTCCACAGCACCCATTGGACACGCGAACAAGTAGACGCAAACGAACGCACTACATTGGTACTAAAGCCATAAAATACCGTGTAAAGGGGCGCAAAGATTGCGCCCTTTTGCATTAAAAAACAATGCGCCCCGTAATTGCCAATAGCCCAAAGCCCAAAATAAGCACATTCAAAAATAGAATGAACGAAAGCAACGCCCTTTGTGCCGGCGTTAGCCCCAAAAATGGCATGGGTTTCTTAGGTGGGGCAACCTTTTGTGGGGCAATCACCACAGGCGCGATACCCTCTATCAATTCTTCTTCAGTTAAATCAAAGGCACTTCTTAAGTCATCTGAATTACTCATGCCATACCCCTTTTTGTGGCTTATTCTGTCGTTGATTGTAGCACAATTTTCTAACTCGCACGCCTTAGTACGTTGTTTACCCATTGGAACACAATGGCTTCATCCCATATCACGCCCCCCTGCTGAATGGTTACAACCGCCAACAATTGAGGCGTGCCATCCAACGCCACCTGGGGCGTAAGGCTAATAATTTGTACATCTGGTTGGGCGATGAGGGCGTTAAAACGCTCATAAGCCCGCAAACGAAGCGTTTCACTGCGAGTATCATACAGTCGCACAAATGCGCCTTCATCACGCCTCAGCACCGTATCTGCCTCTATTTGCAATCGCCAGCGCAAAAAATCACGCCAATCAAGGGGCAAGCTAGCAAGGTCACTGATGCCTAACACGCTTACCAGCACGTCTATTTCGCTATCAGGCTGTAGTGCGTTTAAGAGTGACGGCAAAACCTCTACGCCGTACGTCCGCGCCATGCTGTCTATCAAGTACGATTGTGCGTCTACTTGCGCCCAACGCCCCACCAACCACGTCGTCACTGCCGTTTGAAAATACTCGGCATCACTGGCATAAACCACCGAAGGAAGAAGGCGTTTAACCCAATTTTGGGCAAGCAATGTCCCCAGTGCAATTTGTTGTGACACATCAAACGGCACATCCAACCGAGCGCGTTTTGTGTAAGGAGAGGGCAAGACCACTTGCCCATTGGTTTCGCTTAGCCATTCAATGGGCTGTTGGGGGTTGCTAACAATGTCTAGCGTTAGATAGGGCAACCGCGCACAATCTAAAAAGCTACAGGCATCTAAAAACCATGTGTCTAGCTTCATGCTAATGGCATCGGCAAAGGGCGCATCCAGGAACGCATAACGCACTGTAAAACGCTCTTTCTGAATTTGTGATGCTTCTCCCCAGAACGTGTAGTCGGGTGGCACATGATACCACCCTGCAGGCTTGATGTTGTTAGGGTCGCTTGCATCTTCGTCATATCGCCAATAGAACCATGTTTGCACATACGGCACGCCGTTCTCTATTTCTTCTACTTGCACGCGCCCGCGCCGACTACTAATTTCCACATCCACAATTCGCCCCGTTAGAGTGAGGGCGTTGGTTTGTTTACGCGCCTGTATCGTCTGATACACTTCGGTTTGCGTGATACGCCATGCGTCCGTTGCACTTTCTTGTAGGCGCATAAACGCCCCATAATCGCCAATTCTAAGCGTGGCAACTTCCGCCGAAACGGTGTCTTTAAGCAACTGCTCAGCACGTTGGTCTGCTTGCTCAAGGCGTTGCGTTACTAGCCAAATACCTAATGCAATTAAGCCCACAAACACGCCCAACACCGTCATCAGCCGTATAAACGCTCGCCATCGCCCACGCCGAGCATCGGGGTCTTCTTGGTGAGGTTTTTGCTGTACGCGCCCACTTTCCACTTGCCAATCCAGTTGTATTCCCATCGCTTGCCTCTATTCCATGTAAATATCGCCTGCAATTACGCGCTCTTGCCCGTTGGCTGTTTCTAGTAATAATGCCCCGTCACCATCCACGCCAATGGCAACGCCTTCCAAATCATTCACACGCACTCGTTGCCCTAGCGTGTTAAGCCGTGTTTTCCACGCTTCAAAAAGGGCATCATTGCCAATGCGCTCCGCCCAAAACATCAGGCGGTTTATAAGCATGGCGGTTACTTCTGCGCGGTTTACAGGGGTAGCCGTTACATCTTCTAGGCTAATGGCGGTTTGTGCCAATGTGTCATCAAACACCACGCGCACATTAAGCCCCATTCCTAGTACCACGCCCTGTAATATCCCATCCTGCCACACGGCTTCGGGCAAAATGCCGCATACCTTACGCCCATTAATTTGCACATCGTTGGGCCACTTAATGCCCACGCCCAAAATACCCAATTGCTCACAGGTTTCTGCCACACACAACGCCCCTAGCACGCTTACACGCCCTACAAAAGCAGTAGGTGGCTTAAGAACAACGCTTAACGCCAATGCCACGCCCTTAGGTGTATGCCACGCGCGCCCCAAACGCCCGCGCCCCCTGCGTTGCTCATCAGCAATCACAACTGCGCCTTGGGATGCGCCTTCTTTTAGCCAATTCATGGCTAAATCGTTGGTGCTGTCCACGCTATCATGATAAACAAACGGGTGATGACCCAGCGTTGATTGTAAAATAGCCTGTGATAACATCGCTTGCCCTTAAAAATAAGACATACAAACATCATTGTAAGGGCGATGGGCTTAATGTCATATAGTCGTGTATCCGATGGAACGCTATAATCATGGGATAACAAAATAACCTATAAGGAAATTAAGATTATGACCGAAAAGCACGCAAGAGAAGCCGTTATTTTAGGGTCAGCACGCACCCCGCAAGGCAAGTTTTTAGGCGCACTTAGTGGACTCACCGCAGCCGAACTAGGCGAAATTGCCTTCAAAGAAGCCGTTCAACGCAGCGGCATTAACGCAGATGACATTAGCGAAGTGTTGGTGGGCAATGTGGTAAGTGCTGGCGTGGGGCAAGCCCTCCCCCGTCAAATTATCGTGGGCGCGGGCTTGCCTGACCATGTAGGAGGCACAAGCATCAATAAAGTATGTGGCAGTGGCTTAAAAGCCATCATGACCGCCGCCAACGCCGTTAAATCTGAAGATGGCGATGTGTATGTGGCAGGCGGTGTAGAAAGCATGAGTCGCGCCCCTTATTTAAGCGATAGCATTCGTTCTGGCAACAAGTATGGCGCGGTGCAAATGCGCGATGCCCTACAAACGGATGGGCTGTGGTGTAGCATTGTGGATTGGGCAATGGGAAACGCCGCCGAGTTCATTGGCAAGCAACTCGAAGTTACGCGCCAAGAGATGGATGAATTTGCCTATCGCAGCCATAAACTAGCACACGAAGCCACCCAAGCAGGCAAGTTTAAGCGCGAAATTGTGCAGGTGGTCATCAAGGGCAAAAAAGGCGATACCGTCATTGATACGGATGAGCCTATCCGCGCAGAAACGACCATTGCGGCACTAGCCTCTCTCAAGCCCGCGTTTGAAACCGATGGACAAGTGACCGCAGGCAACGCGCCCGGCATGAATGACGGTGCATCGGCAGTTGTGGTTGCCAGTCGTGATTACGCCGAGAAAAAAGGTCATGCGCCGATTGCCCGTATTGTGGGTTATGGACAAGCTGCCCTAGACCCCAAGTGGATTTTTTATGCGCCAGTTAAAGCCGTTCCGATTGCCCTACAACGCGCAGGCTGGACAGCTGAAGAAGTAGACCTTTACGAATTTAACGAAGCCTTTGCTGCCCAAGTACTGGCAGACATGCGCGGGCTAGAACGCGATGGGCATTACATCCCCCTAGAAAAAATTAACGTGCATGGGGGCGCAATTGCGCTCGGTCATCCTCTTGGCTCCAGTGGGTCTCGGGTACTCATTACCCTCATTCACGCCCTACAAGATAGAGGGCTAAAGAAGGGCGTCGCTGCGCTTTGTTTGGGTGGCGGCGAAGCCGTTGCGCTTGCCGTAGAAATAGAATAAGGCGCGTCAATGGCAGATTTGACGGTTGTCCTTGTTAGTTACAATACAAAAGACCTTTTACAAGCGTGCCTAGAATCACTCTTACGAGAGAAAGGCACGCTAGACCTACAAATTTTGGTGGTAGATAACGGCTCTAAAGATGGTAGCCCCGACATGATTCGCACGTTTGCGCCTGCTGTCACGCTCTTGGATATGGGGCGCAATACGTGGTTTACAGGGGGCAACAATTTAGGCGCAGAAAAAGCCACAGGCGATTACGTCTTTATCCTTAATTGCGATACCGTCATTCTACCCAGCACGCTCCAAACTATGCTGAACTATCTTAAAGCACATCCCCACGTTGGTGCGTTATCGTGTCGCATGGAGTACCCCGATGGTGGCGTGCAATATACTTGTTCGCGTGTGCCAAAGTACATGGATTTACTGTACGGCTATACGTTCTTGGGGGTGTTGCTTGCCCCGTTACGCAATCGGCGCAGGCGTGCCATGTGGTATGACGGCTGGCATAGAGACGGCAATCGTGGTGTGGAGGTCATTCCCGGCTCAAATATCATGATGACGCGCCAACTTTGGCAGGAGATGGGCGGATTTGACGACACCATGCGCCTTTACTTTGCCGAAGATGATTTGTGCCAGCGCATCCTAAACAAGGGGCTAGAAATTCACTTTACCGCCGAAACGTACTTCTTGCACTATGAACACGCCAGCGTTGCCAAAGTGCAACGGCTTGCCTCACAAGTGTATTTTGACGATTTGCTGGTGTTTAGCAACAAGTGGTATGGCAAAGGGCGCACAACCTTTCTGCACGCCCTTATTGTACCTACACGCTGGGCAATGGAACTCGCCCAACGCCTTCGTGGAGAACGCCACGCCCTTTAATTATCAGGCGTGGGGGCAATGGGGGCTGTTCCTAGCGTTGGCGTAGGAGCACTGTCGGGTGCGTCGGTAGCTTCGGCAGTAACTTCAAGAGGTTGTAGTGCATCCAGTTCGGGCGAAATAATGTGACCTTGTTCATCCACACTAAACCCAAAGAGGCGAATATGGTCTGTGGGCAAGGGTTCGGTTTCTTCATCATCCACTGCAATGGGTAAATGTGAAAGTGTCATACGTTGCATGGTTTTGGGATTATACACACCCACAATCAAGCTATAGTCCCCTGCTGGCAAGCTTTCAGGGTAAAAGATGGCGTGGTCAGTAAACAGGCGTTCCCCAAATCGCCAGAAAGTAGTAGGCATCGGGGGGCGCACGTCTTTTTGCCCTACGATATTACCTTCTGCATCCAGCACATGCGCGAAGAAAGCATAATCCGTGTCTACTTCGTTCACGGTGTCCCACACCAAAAGCAATTGTGACAGGCGTTTATCAAAACCAAATTGTTCTAAGCGCAAATAACGCCCAAATTGCCCCGATTCTTCTAGCAAAACACCAAACTCACGAGAACGCGCCTCTTGTGTACTTAGGTCAACCAAGCCTGTAAATTGGATGAACAAACGAGGCAAAACCACCACGCCACCATCCAACAAAACGTCTTTTAGTGCCTCGCCACCCTCATTCTGAATGGTCACTCGTTGGCGTTGTAGGTCATCCCATACGGTTACTTGCACCCTAAACGCAAACGGTACAGAAAGCTCATTTATTAGGCGCACATACGATGTATCGGGGTAAATTTTACCCGCTTCCCATTGGCTAGTGCGATATTTGCCCATGTTAGGGAGTGTGTCTATTTTCCCTACATCCGTTCCCGACGTTGGGATAAGCCCAATAGAGAGCCGATAATCCGAAGACGTAGGCGCAATGGCACGCCAATACAACGTGATCGGCACAAGTTCACCAGGAAGATAACGCCGATTAAGGTCACCAAACTCATAGCCAACGAGTTCGATATTGTCGTAACGGGCGTAAACCGCTTGCGCCGTAGTGGGTAGGCTATCAAGGGGTGTGGGCAATTCATACGTGGGGACAACAGCCATAAACGGTACAAACACCGCCACCAACGCAAACCAACGCACAGACCATAACGCATTAGGATGCAAGGCTTCGTAGGGTACAGCATCAGTAGCCCGCACATAAGAACGGTCGGGGGGCGTAATGAAGTACAAGAACCACCACACCATTTCAATAAAGCCCGCAGCCAAAAGAGGGCTAATTGCGCCGATGAACGGGAAGAGCAAACGCCCATCCGCGTAATTTACAGTAAACAGTGTGACAAAATACGCCACCATTCCCAATAGTACCACGCCCAAAAGCGTTACTGCGCCTATTAGCTCACGGCGAGCATGTGAAAAATCGCGGATGGCGTAAAGCTGTAACACCATAAAGAACACGCCGAACAGCGACATAAACACGAATATATCAAAGAGCGCGTAAAAACCAAACGGTAACGCTACATTAGATAGCCCAAACAGCCCCCAATAGGAAGCACGAAAGAGCGAAAATTGCCCGAGAATGTCTAAAAATCCTAGCGATGTGGCACGCAAACCAGAGGCTTCTGCCATAGCCGACAAGCCCAGCACGTCGCCAGACTGCGTGATGTTTTTAGCAAACCACACGCCCCCAAACACCACAATTCCCAAAGCCATTGCCCCAATGAGTAATCCTAATTGGGGTAAACGCGCATCACGACGCGCCACGTAAACGCCCATCAGCAACACTACTGGCACAACCAAGAGTATGCTCAAATGCGTTATCACCCCCAAACCTACCGTGACTGCAATAAGAGCAATGAGGCGTGGGCTAAAGGACTCTCGCCAGAGGCGCACAATGCCATAAACCACAAGGCTATTTAGCGCAATGGCTAGGCTGATATTGCTAACGCTACCCACACTGGCGATGAACATGGGGTTAAACGCCGTAATCGCAACGGCAACCAGTGCCACCGAAGGACGCTGTGTAAACGTCATTTTGGCAATGTGATACACCGCCCATAGCGTTATTAGTGCAGTGAGCGCATTGAATAGGCGTAAAGAGCGTACCGTCAACGCCACCCCATCATCAAAGGGCGCAGAAAACGAAGTCATAAGCAAGTTTTTATTGCCCAGCGACGAAGAATCATAAGGCGTGGCATACGGGTTAAAAACTAAATAATCGCTAAAAGTTTCTTGGCTAAAGGGCTGTGTGATAAAAGAAGCAAGCGCATAGTAAAGTGGGGGCTGATAAAGTTGCTCGTCCCATAGGGTTTCTAGGGGGATATTCTCACTATCTAGCGATAAGGCTTTGGCAATCGTATAGTGTTCTAGTTCATCTTGGGCTTCAAAAGGGGGCGTAGCAACAATGTAAACAAGGCTAATGAGTACAAACGCAAGGCTTGCCCATTGCAAGCCGTTAAGGGGGATACGGGGTGTATGTGCCTCTAGCCACGTCCAAAACCGCGTTAGTAAAATAAGCCCATGATTGACGGCAAGCATCCATCGTGACCACAGTTTAGAAGTGCGGGGTGATAACCACCGCCAAAATTGTGTGCTATAACGCGTTAAACGTTGTACCCATTGCTCCATAGATAGTCCCTCTCTTGTGGCGGTTTGCTCCTTTGATTATACGCGAACCACCCCAAGAAGGTAGCATCTGAATGTGCCTAATCGCCTACAATCGCATCGTGTTCTAGCATGTCACGCACGTTTTCTACATAGCTTAGGCTTTGGTGGCGGAAATAGGTATTATACAGTTCGGCATAATGCCCTTCTTGCGCCATCAAGCTCTCGTGGCTTCCTTGCTCAATAATTTCGCCCTCTTTAATTACAATAATGCGGTCTGCACTACGTACTGTGCTTAGTCGATGCGCAATTAAGATAGACGTAGACTGCGCCAAAATCATCTCAATTGCTTCTTGAATTTGCACTTCGGTAAAGGGGTCGATGCTGGCGGTAGCCTCATCCAAAATAAAAATAGAGGGTTGTTGTACCAGCACGCGCAACAAACTCACCAATTGGCGTTGCCCCATCGAGAGCTTTGCACC
>Ga0163144_10025199_pt1 | contig 11629 bp, 8 predicted proteins | sample OliLak19BULKMAT1_FD_123175 | JGI IMG/M metagenome (GOLD analysis project Ga0163144, IMG submission 123175) | Freshwater microbial mat bacterial communities from Lake Vanda, McMurdo Dry Valleys, Antarctica - Oligotrophic Lake LV.19.BULKMAT1 | ecosystem: Environmental > Aquatic > Freshwater > Lake... | reverse complement strand
TTGTTGGTGCCGTCACTGACCAGATAGATGCCGAACTCGCCCTTGGGGGCCTCGACGGCGGCATAGACCTCGCCGGCCGGGGTGTGGAAACCCTCGGTGTAGAGTTTAAAGTGATGGATCAGGGCTTCCATCGAACGTTTCATCTCGCCCCGTGTCGGGGGAACGATCTTGTTGTTCTCGACCATAACCGGCTCGCCGGGGCAGTTGCGCAGCTTGTGGATGCACTGCTCCATGATGTGAACCGACTGCTTCATCTCCTCGATGCGGACCAGATAGCGATCCCAGCAGTCGCCGTTCTTGCCGACGACCACGTCGAAATCGAGCTCGGCATAGCATTCGTAGGGCTGTGACTTCCTCAGATCCCAGGCGACATCCGAGCCGCGCAGCATCACGCCGGTGAAGCCCCACTCCAGGGCCTGTTCCTTGGACACCACGCCAATGTCGACGTTGCGCTGCTTGAAAATGCGGTTCTCGGTGACGAGCGACTCGATCTGGGCCAGGGCGGCAGGGAACTCGCCGCACCAGCGGCCGATGTCATCGATCAGGGCCATCGGCAGGTCCTGATGCACGCCGCCGGGCCGGAAATAGTTGGCATGAAGCCGCGCGCCGCAGGCCCGCTCGTAGAAGACCATCAGCTTTTCGCGCTGCTCGAAGCCCCACAACGGCGGCGTCAGCGCCCCGACGTCCAGCGCCTGGGTCGTCACGTTCAGCAGGTGCGACAGGATGCGGCCGATCTCGGAATACAGCACCCGGATCAGCTGGGCGCGGTAGGGCACCTCGATCTCCAGCAGCCGCTCGATAGCCAGACAGAAGGCGTGCTCCTGGTTCATCGGCGCGACGTAATCGAGCCGGTCCAGATAGGGCACATTCTGGAGGTAGGTGCGGGCCTCCATCAGCTTTTCGGTGCCGCGATGAAGCAGGCCGATGTGCGGATCGACGCGCTCGACCACCTCCCCGTCCAGCTCCAGCACCAGACGCAGCACGCCGTGGGCGGCCGGGTGCTGGGGCCCGAAATTGATGGTGAACTTGCGGTCGTCCATCTCGCGCGCATGGGCCGTTCGCGGATCCTCGAAGGCGATATGACCCAGGTCGTCAGTCACCACGTCCAGTTCGGCATGCGTGGGCGAGGCGGCCTTGATCGGGTGTCCGTCAGCCATCAGCGTGCGCCTCCCGAGGGTCGGGCTTGCGGGTAATGGCCACGAACCAGCCCACGGCCAGTGTCACCACGCCCATGCCCGAGACGGCCGCCGTCGACAGCTGCCAGTCGCCCGTCAGGACAGCCAGCGCCAGCGGCGTGGACAGAAGGATGGCCGAGGCCCCCAGCAGCGCGCTCTGCAGCTCGGCGGCCGAAAGCCTGCGGATGCTGGCCCCGACGGCCAGGCAGATCACCGCGACCATGATGGCGATACCCAGCATCTGGGTCTGATCCGGCGGGATCGCCGGCGAGCGGGTGAACCATCCCGTCAGCCGCGCCCCCAGGGTGAACAGGAACGCCGTGGAAAAGGTCACAAGGAAAAACGACGCCGCCGACTGGATCGACGTCTTGGTAAATGCCTGCTGCAGCGCCGATGGAACCATGGTCGATCATCCCGTCCGTTTGGGCCCCGGGACCGCCCCAAGAGCCTTCTCGTCGCCGGGCAGGTGGGTCGCCGGATATTCGGCACCTTCCCAGGGCGACAGGAAATCGAAGTTGCGGAATTCTTGCGTCAGTTTGACGGGCTCATAGACCACACGCTTCTGTTCTTCGTCATAACGGACCTCGACATAGCCCGTCATGGGGAAGTCCTTGCGCAGGGGATGCCCCTGGAACCCATAGTCGGTCAGCAGACGGCGCAGGTCCGGATGGTCGGAAAACAGGACGCCGAACATGTCGAACGCCTCGCGCTCGAACCAGCCGGCGGAGGGGTAGACGGCGATCACGCTGGGGACGGGCTGGACCTCGTCGGTCGTGACCTTGACCCGGATGCGCGCGTTCCGGGTCAGCGACAGCAGGTGATAGACCACATCGAACCGCTCGGCCCGGTCGGGATAGTCGACGCCGCAAACGTCCAGCAGCTGCTGGAAGGCGAACCGGTCGCGCAGGTCGGTCAGGACCCCGACGATGCGGTCGCGGTGGCAGGTGATCGTCAGCTCGCCCCAGGCCAGGGTCGCATCGACCTGCAGCCTGGCGACCATCTCCTGGCCCAGCGGCGTGAGCGATTCGGTGTTGCGGGCGACGGTCGCGAGATGGCCGTTCATCGCTCGATCGTCCCGGTGCGACGGATCTTCTTCTGCAACTGCAGCAGGCCATAGATCAACGCCTCCGCCGTCGGCGGACAACCCGGCACATAGACATCGACCGGCACGATCCGGTCGCAGCCACGCACGACGCTGTAGCTGTAGTGGTAGTAGCCGCCGCCATTGGCGCAGCTGCCCATGGACAGGACATAGCGGGGGTCCGGCATCTGGTCGTAGACCTTGCGCAGGGCCGGAGCCATCTTGTTGGTCAGGGTGCCGGCCACGATCATCAGGTCCGACTGCCGGGGGCTGGCCCGCGGGGCCATGCCGAAGCGTTCGAGATCATAGCGCGGCATTGACGCCTGGATCATCTCCACTGCGCAGCAGGCGAGGCCGAACGTCATCCACATCAACGAGCCCGTCCGGGCCCAGTTGATGACATCGTCCAGCGAGGCGGTCAGGAAGCCCTGATCGGCGACCTCGGTATTGACCGCCTCGAAGAACTTGTCGTGCAGTTTGGGATCATAGCCCTCGACGGTCGAGCGCGCGGCCTGTCCGAACGCGGTCGGAAGCGGGCTCGATGGTGCGATTATTGCCATTCCAGCGCGCCCTTCTTCCATTCGTAGATGAAGCCGACGGTCAGAATGGCCAGAAAGGACATCATCGACCAGAAGGCGAAAATCATCTCGGGCCGGGCGAGGTCGAACAACGAGACGGCCCACGGGAACAGGAAGGCCACTTCCAGGTCGAAGATGATGAACAGGATCGACACCAGATAGAAGCGCACGTCGAACTTCATGCGCGCATCGTCAAAGGCGTTGAAGCCGCACTCGTAGGCCGAAAGCTTCTCGGAGTCCGGGTTCGACGGTGCCAGCGCCCAAGCCGCGAGCATGAAGCCGAGGCCAAGGATCGTCGCGATCCCCAGAAAGATCACGATGGGTAGATACTGCAGGAGAAATGCGTTCATAGGATGCGTCCACGCCGCAAGGGGAGTACGGCGGATTCGGCGCTTTCTAGACCCAACCTCGCCGGGGTTCAAACCCATGCGACGAATGGTTTTTTCTTGAGAGCGGTTCGCAGGTTTTGGTCTGTCACCCCTTGCCAAGCTTGGCCATCATCGGCCTTTATCACCGGAACCGACGGAAATGGTGACAGGAGAGACGCGTGGGCATCGGCAGCGGAGTTCTTACGTTTGTGGAGAAGGCGGGCAATCGCCTCCCCGACCCGGTGTTCATTTTCGTCTGGCTCATTGCCATTCTGATGGGATTCAGCGTCTTCGGGGCCGCACAGGGCTGGCAGGTCGTTAATCCTGTGACCCAGGACGTCATCCAGGCTCAAAGCCTCTTCTCATCCGAGAACATTCGCAAACTGTTCGAGGACATGCCCAAGACACTGACGAGCTTCGCGCCGCTGGGCTATGTTCTGGTCGTCATGCTGGGTGCCGGCGTGGCCGAACGCACCGGCCTGTTCGGCTCGGCCATGAAGGCCGGCGTGCGCAGGGCACCCAAGGGGCTGCTGACGCCGATCGTGCTGTTCGTCGGCATCGTCGCCAACCACGCCGCCGACGCGGCCTATGTGGTGCTGATCCCCCTGGCCGCCGCCATCTATGCGGCGGCGGGCCGCCATCCCGTCGCCGGCATCGCGGTCGGCTTCGCCGGGGTCTCGGGCGGCTTTTCGGCCAATATCTTTCCGGGGCAGCTGGACGCCCTGCTGCTGGGGATCACCGAGCCTGCGGCACAGCTGATCGACCCGGCGTTCAACATCAACATCGCCGGCAACTGGTGGTTCATCATGGGCATGACCCTGTTGTTCGTGCCGGTCGGCTGGTGGGTCACGGACAAGATCGTGGAACCTCGCCTCGGCGTCTGGACGCCCATCGCCGGCGCGCCGATCGAGGACGCCGAAAAGCCGCTTGATCGTCAGGAGAGCAAGGGTCTGCTGTGGGCCGGCCTCGTCGCAATACTGGTCATCGGCCTGTTCGCCTGGCTGGTATTGTCGCCCGGTGCCCCGCTGATCGACCCCGAGGGCGAAACCGGCGCGGCTAGAATGCAGCCCTTCTACAGTTCGCTGGTGGCCGCCTTCTTCCTGTTGTTCCTGCTGACCGGTATCGCCTACGGGATCGCCGCCAAGACCGTTCACAGCCATCGCGACATCGTGCGGATGATGTCCCAGGCCATGTCCGACATGGGCCCCTATATCGTCCTAGCCTTCGTCGCCGCCCATTTCGTGGCCATGTTCAATTGGTCGGGTCTGGGCCCCATCATGGCCGTGGCGGGTGCCGATCAGATTCGCGCCCTTTCAGGCATCGAAGCCGGCTCGACCGATCCGATCGGCTCGGGCCAGCTGTTCATCCTGCTGGTGACGATCGTTCTGGTCAGCGGGCTGATCAATCTGTTCATTGGATCGTCCTCGGCCAAATGGGCCTTCCTGGCCCCGATCCTTGTGCCGATGCTGATGCTGATCGGTGTCAGCCCCTACATGACCACCGCCGCCTATCGGATGGGTGATTCGACCACCAATATCATCACCCCGCTGATGGTCTATTTCCCGCTGATCCTGACCTTCGCCCAGCGCTGGGTGAAAGACTTCGGTTTGGGCAGTCTGATGGCGGTGATGCTGCCCTACTCGGTCGCCTTCTCCATCAGTGGGGCCATCCTCACGGGCGTCTGGGCGGCCGCACAGATTCCCTTGGGACCTGGCGCGGGCGTCACCTATCAGCGGCCGGCACAGGCCGAAGCGGCCCAGCCCCTGTCCGGTCCTGTGGCCGCCACCGCGGCCCCCGCGGCCCCCGCGACGCCTGTCGCGATGTCGCCCGCGGCGAGGTAAGGCGCGGCCTGTTTTTTTAGCCGCCCGGAACGCTTGACGCCACCGGGCGGCCCGCCTAAACGACGCCCCTCGCCGCGACGGAAACGACGCAGCGGGAAACGCGGGTGTAGCTCAGTTGGTTAGAGTGCCGGCCTGTCACGCCGGAGGTCGCGGGTTCGAGTCCCGTCACTCGCGCCATCTCTTCTGGATCAGAGGGGATGGCGCGCCACCCCCGTACTTCCCTTGAACGACTTTGAATCGTACCGAGGGCCGTCGCGCTTGACGGCTGACGAGCGACGTGGGTGTGTCAAGTCGTGACCGACGTGATCGGTCTGGCTCCCCCGGACTTCGCCCTTGACCCTTTCCGCCGATCCGTCCGCCCCGGTCTGGGCACCGCCCGTCCGGCCAGCGGTTCCTCGCAACCTGTGCACCGATTGTGGTGTATCGCGGATGGAGGACCCTTCGCTGTGCGGCAAGGCCTGCCAGTTCATCAAGCCCGACTATCCGGCGATGGAGACGCAGGTCCACGGCCGGCCCCGCGATCCGTCCACGGCCGACGAGCTGTTCTTCGGACCCGTTCGCCGCATGGTCAGGGCCTCGTTGAAGGCCCCGGCCGACGGCGCGCAGTGGACGGGAATCACCACCCGGATCGGAGAACGGCTGCTGGAAACCACTGCGGTCGACGCCGTCCTGACCATGGCCCCGGATCCGCAGGATCGCTGGAAGCCGGTTCCGGTGCTGGTCACACGCCCGGAAGCCATGGTTCAGGTCCGGGGCATGCGGATGGGCTATGCGCCCCTGCTGGCCCTGCTGGAGCAGGCGCGGGCCCAGGGCTATCGCCGTCTCGCCGTCATCGGCATCCCCTGCCAAGTCTATGCGCTGAGGGCGCTGGAGGCTGAACTGGGGTTCGACGCGCTCTACGTCGTCGGCACGCCCTGTTCCGACAACACAACAACCGAGAACTTCCATACCTTCCTTGGCCTGTTGTCCGAGGCGCCCGACACGATCACCTATCTGGAGTTCCGCGCCGACTATCATGTCGAGCTGCGCTTCACCGACGGGCGGGTGAAGACCATTCCCTTCCTGTCCCTCCCGATCTCGCAGCTGGCACCCGACTTCTTCCCCCTCACCTGCCGGACCTGCGTCGACTACACCAACGCCCTGGCGGACATCACGGTCGGCTATATGGCCGGCCAAGGCGAACAATGGCTGATCGTGCGCAACGCGCGCGGCGAGGCCCTGCTGGATCTGCTGGGCGATGAGGTGACGCTGTCGGCGCCGGAAAGCCACGGCAAGCGCAAGGTCGCTGTTCAGGGCTTCATCGCTAACGTCGAGCGCGCGGCGGGCGGCCTGCCGCTGCGACGGATGCCTGACTGGGTCCGGCCGATCGTCAGCTGGCTGCAACCCCGCACGGGCCCGCGCGGCCTGGAGTTCGCGCGCACACGGCTGGAGATGAAGGCGGCCGAGACGGTGATCCACCTGCGCCGCGAAGAGCCACGCCGGATGAAGTCGATGATCCCCGATCACGTGTGGTCGCTGGTCAAGCCCTACGGCCTGACCCCGAAGGACGGCGAGCGCTCGGGCCCAGATGGTTAGTGGAGCGCCAGATCCTCGCCCGGCTGGACAAACTCGGGCCGGCCGCTGACCTCGCCATAGACCATACACAGGTCTTCAAAGACCCGGTTCCAGGCGAAGCGCTCGACCGTATGCACCCGCGCCGCAGCACCGATCGCCTCGATATCGCGCGCGAACAGGGCCTCAATGGCGTCGGCATAGTCCCCGGGGTCCGCGCTGCGCGCCAGCTGGCCGACGCTGTCGTTGACGGTCTCGGCCACGCCGCCGGCATTGACGCCCACGACCGGCCGGCCACAGGCCATGGCCTCCAGCACGATCAGGCCGAACGGCTCCTTGTCATTTGCGTGCACGAAGGCGTCGCAGCTGGCGATGATGCGGGCGACGACGCGGGGATCGCGCTCATACGGCAGGGCGATGACGCGGTCTTCAGGGGGCATTCCGGCCCCGGCCCCGACCAGCACCAGATGATAGGGCGCGCCCAGACGCTGAACAGCCTCAATCAGGACGTCGATATTCTTCTCGCGCGCCGGTCGGCCGGCGAAACAAAGAAGGCGGGCGCTGGCCGGCAAGCCGAGCCGTTTCAGCAGCCCGTCGCGGTCGCGCCGGTCGGGACGGAAGGTGTCGATCTCGACGCCCAGCGGGCGGATCACGATGTTGTGGACCCCCGCCTCCTCCAGACGACGCGCGATGAATCGGCTGGGTGAGATGACGCGGTCGAACTGGCCGAACAGTCGCGCCCAGCGTTTTTCAACCGGTTTCTTGGCCCATTCTCCAAAATGCAGGGCGGCCAGACCCGCGGGGTCGGAATGGCAGAAGCCGATCACCGGACAGCCGGCCCTCTGACCCGCCTCCAGCGCGCCCTGCCCGGGGGTGTAGGGATCGCCGGCCTCGATCAGGGACGGCTTCATCGACGCCACCCAAGCGCCCCAGCGCCGCACCGAACTGGGCCAGCGATAGCCGTCGCCGAACGGCAGCTTGGTCGCGTGGAGCTTGATGATGCCGTCCCTGCCCGCCTGGTGGCGCACCCCCGGCACGACCAGGGAGTGGGCAACGCCAGGCCGGTTGGCCTCCAGCCAGGCCTTCTTGGACAGCAGGTATCGTTTCACGCCGCCTGAGCGGGGCGCGTACAGCATCGTGGTATCCACCATCCGGGGTCGGGGGTCCGCCGTCGAGGCTTTCAGCACCCTCAAGGTTTCTGCGACCTCTTCGTCAAGGCCGGGAAAGAGCCGGAGCTCACCCGCCTGGACGTCGAGGTCTGTCATGCTCATGGGGTCGTGCTCCGGGGACTGCGGTGCCTGAACGCGCGTCCGGCGACCTTGGGTGCGTACAGACGATTTTTGCCGGACCATGACGCGCCCCTAAACCTGCTGACGGTCAAGCTCAAGCCGTATCGTCCGGATCGCCCGGCGAAGGGGTCGCGATGCTGCGGCGCGCCAGAGCTTCCCTTAGCAGGGTTTCAAGCTGCGCGTTGACCGACCGCAACTCAACGGCAACCAGCCGCTCGACCGCCGCCATCAGGCGGGGCAAGCCTCGCATGATTGAACGCTACCATCTTGACCGCGACACGGGAAAGCTTCCGGTCGCGCCCGGCGGCTGCGCCGGTGCTTCGGCCTTGCAATCGCCTCAAATTCGCGAAACTTGAGACAGGTCGCGACGCCCCTGTTAGAAGGCGCCCGACGCCCGTGCGCGTGTCCTTCTGGGGTGAATTCTCGAATGCGTAGACTGCTTGCGACCGCGGTGGCGCTTGCCCCTCTCATGGCCGTCACCGGGGCGCACGCCGAAGTCGTGATCTCCAACGCTCGCACGACCCCGATTGTCACCTCGACCGCCACCGGAACGGCTCGCGACGACATCCGCCTCGCCACCGGCGGTTCCATTGCGGTGAACAGCGGTGCAGCAGTGACCGTCGACTCCAGCAACAGCGTGGATCTGGACAGCGGATCCAGCATCAACCTGCTCAATTCGGCCAACGGTGCCACCGGCATCCTGGTCGGGCCGGCCGCGATGGCCGGCAACATCACCGTCGGCAGTCAGATTTCCGTCACGGACAGTATCGACTCATCTCCCGACAGCGACAACGACGGCGATCTGGACGGCCCCTTCGCCGCAGGCAGCGACCGCTTCGGGCTGCGTCTGACCGGCGGCGCGGCGCTGACCGGAAACGTTCTTGTCGAGAGCACCGGCACACTAGTGGCCGAGGGGGCCAATTCGCGCGCCGTCTCGGTCGAGCGGGCGTTGACAGGCAATGTCACCAGCTTCGGCACCTTGCGGGCGATCGGGGACAATGCCGTGGCGTTCGCGACGACCGGCAATATCTCCGGTGCCGTGAACCTCGGCGGTCCGGTCACCGCCCTCGGCCTGAATGCCGGCGCGGTCGATATCCAGGGCGACGTCGGCGGCCGGCTGACGCTCCAGGGCGAAATCTCAGCCACAGGGTACCGCTTAACCACCCGGCCCAGCGATGCCTTCATCGCCAGACTCGAGGCTGAAGACCTGCTGCAGAGTCGCTCCGCCGTGGTCATTGCGGGCAATGTCGGCGGCGGCGTGGTCCTCGACGTGCGGCCTCAGGACCTCAGCACCACCTCGACCGACGAGGACAATGACGGCATCGCCGACGCCAGCGAAGGCAATGCCGTCATCAACAGCTTTGGCTCGGGCGCGGCGCTGACCATCGGCTCGGCCACCCGCGCCATCACCTTGGGCGTCGCCGGGACCGGCGCGGACGCCTATGGACTGATCAACCGGGGGAACCTCACCGCAGACGGGGTCTATGACGGGGTCGCGGCCAGTGGAGTGCGGATCGGCATTGCCGGCCAGCCGGTTACGATCGCCGGCGGCATCAGCAATACGGGTGCCATGACGGCCCTGGGGCGCAACGGCAGCGCGACGGCGGTCGCGATCGGGACCGGCGTCTCGACTTCACGCTTCGACAACGCCGGAACGATAACTTCCGGCGTGTCGAGCACGTCCGCCGCTTCCCAGACCATCGGCCTGACCATCGCCGCCGGAGCCAGTCTTCCCGCCCTCCTCAACACGGGAGCGATCCTTTCCACCGCTGGCGGGGCGGCCTCGACTGCGATTGCCGTCCGCGACCAGTCCGGCACGCTGACCTCGATCGTCAACGCCGGCTCAATCCAGGCCTCACTGGTCCAGGACGACGGGCAAACGCCCCTCGCTGGCGTAACGACGGCGCTCGATGTCTCGGCCAACACGACCGGCGTGACGTTCCGCCAGTTCGGCGAGACCAGCGCGCCGACGACCGCAGACCCCGACACCGATGGCGACGGCGTGACCGACTCCAACGAACCGGTCATTGTCGGTGACATTCGCTTCGGCTCCGGCGCGGACACCCTGAACCTCGAAAACGGTGTGATTTCGGGCGCGGTCGCTTTCGGGGGCGGCGCGGACCGCCTGGCCATTACCGGGGGCGGTGTCCTGCGCGGCGCAATCACAGACAGCGATGGGCGCCTCGACGTCAACATCGTTAACGGGACACTGGATGCCCGGCAACTGACCACGACATCCGTCTCCAGTCTGAACATCGGCGCGGCCGGAGATCTGATTGTCACGCTCGACCCCGCCGCAGGAACCAACGCGGGTTTCCGGGTCAACGGGACAGCGACGGTCGCCACCGGCGCGGGCCTGGGCGTCCGCTTCAACTCGCTGATCAGCACGCCCCGGCGATTCACCGTCATCGACGCCAATTCACTGACCATCGGCACGATCGACCAGACGGCGGTCCAGGCGAATTCGCCCTATCTCTTCGTGCTCAGCGCCGCCGCAGACGTTGCCGCTGGGGATGTCTTTATCGACGCGCGGCGCCGGACGGCCGCCGAGGCCGGCCTTAATCTGGTGGAAACCCAGGCATTCGACGCCGTCTACGCCTCGCTGGGGTCCAGCACGGCGTTGCGCGATATCTTCATCGCCCAGACCGGGCGGCAAGGTTTTATCGACCTTTACGAGCAAATTCTGCCGGATCACTCGGGCGGTCCCTTGCTGTCGCTGGCCTCTGGCGTCGACGCCGTGACCCGCGCCCTGACCGGGCGCAACGCCGCCGTTGCGCCGGGGGAAACCAGCGCCTGGTTGCAGGAGATCAATTTCTACGCCGACAAGGACAAGACCGACAGTTATGGCTTCCGGTCCGAGGGCTTCGGCGTGGCGGGCGGCGTGGAACGGGGCTCAAGCCTCGGTGCCGTCGGCGTTTCATTGGCCTTCACCTCCTCTGACATCGAGGACCCGGAAGCCGAGGCTGAGGAGATCCTGTCGGCCAATCTGGTCGAGCTCGGCCTCTACTGGCGCGCCCAGGGGCAGGCATGGACGACCTGGGCCCGGGCGGCCGGCGGCTATGCGACCTTCGACTCGACCCGCCAGCTGGTGACCCAAGACATCAACCTGAGCAACCAGTCGAGCTGGAACGGCTTCACCCTCGCCCTGGCCGGAGGCGCATCCTACGAGCGCAGCTTCGGCCGGCTCAATATCCGCCCCGAGGCCTATGTCGAGTATTTCTCGCTCAGCGAGGACGGTCACATCGAGGAGGGTGCGACCCCGGGCTTCAACCTCGAGATCGAGGACCGAGACGGGCATATGCTGGCGGGCGTCGCGGCGGTGAACATCGGCTATGGTTTCGGCGAGAACGGCTGGATCCGGCCCGAGATCCGCCTGGGCTGGCGTCAGAACATCTCCGTCGACGCCGGTGACACCATCGCCCGCTTCGCCTCGGGCGGCGCCCCCTTCACCCTGTCGCCGGACGCCATCGAGGGCGGCGGTCCGATCGCCGGCTTTAACCTCAGCGTCGGCAACGATCTGGGCCGGCTGTCGGTCACCGCCGACGCCGAAATGATCGAGGACTACGTCCGCTACACCCTGCTGCTGCGGGCCAGCTTCAGGTTCTGATCGTTCCGGTCATTCTGATCACCGGCTATGACCGGTTTGACGATTCCAATAACGAAGGCCGCCGGAGCGATCCGGCGGCCTCTTTCGCTCCGGTGGTAGGCGGCGACGGGTTCGAACCGCCGACCCTCTCGGTGTAAAC
>Ga0163144_10025198_pt1 | contig 11629 bp, 12 predicted proteins | sample OliLak19BULKMAT1_FD_123175 | JGI IMG/M metagenome (GOLD analysis project Ga0163144, IMG submission 123175) | Freshwater microbial mat bacterial communities from Lake Vanda, McMurdo Dry Valleys, Antarctica - Oligotrophic Lake LV.19.BULKMAT1 | ecosystem: Environmental > Aquatic > Freshwater >... | reverse complement strand
TGAACCGCGTCTCATCGCCGCGCACCATCATCACCATCTCGGACGTCATGTAGCTGTCGGAAAAGTCGACCTGCTCCTTCCGGTCATCGCGGATGGTGATCCCGGTCATGCCAAGATCGAACTGCCCTTCCGACACTGCGGGGATCATCGCGTCCCAACTGATGGTCTCATAGACCACCGTGATGTTCAGCCGCTTCCCAATCTCGGCCATCGCGTCATATTCCCAGCCCACCGGGGCCCCCAAGGCGTCGAGGAACTGCAGGGGCGGATAGGCGTTTTCGGTCACCACCACGACTTCGCGCCCGGCAAGGTCCGGCAAGTCTTGCGCGAATGCGGGGGCTGAAAGCGTGAGGGCCATCAGGCCAAGGGCGGCGCTCATTTTCATCGGTCATACTCCCTGTCTGGATGACCTCGCAACCATGCCGCGCGTCAGCCCCAAGCACAAGATGCCAACGGGATCGCCAACCCTGCGTCTGGGCGGGTCATGCTCCGCTTGCTGAAGACTCATGCAGCACACCGAGCGCAGGGGCCATGCTCCGCCATCCAGCACCGATCAGGTCAGTGCCCGCCACACACCGCACAATCGCCCCGCCGCTTGACCCCGATCACCCGCGTCTCTGCATAAAGCGCGTCATGGATCATCAGCCGCCCGGTCAGCGTTTCCCCGGCACCGGTGATCCACTTCACCGCCTCCATCGCCATCATTGCCCCGATGATCCCCGGCAAAGGCGCTGCCACCCCTGCCTCGGCGCAGGTGGGCACAAGGCCGGGGGCAGGCGGCACCGGGAAGACACAGGCATAGCAGGGCGCGCCCTTTGCGGGGTGGAACAGGCCCAACTGCCCCTCCCACTGCGTGATCGCGCCCGAAATCAGCGGCACCCCGGCCGCGACACAGGCCCGGTTGACCAGATAGCGCGTGTCGAAACTGTCGCTGCCGTCCAGCACCAGATCATACTCGGCGGCCAGCAGCGCAGCGTTGCCCTCCTCCAGCCGCCGGTTGTAGGCCTTGATCTCGATGAACGGGTTCAGCGCCAGCATCGCAAACTCCGCCGAAAACACCTTGGGCATCCCGATGCGCTGGTCGGTATGAATCACCTGCCGCTGCAGGTTCGACCCTTCGACCAGATCGTCGTCGATCACACCGATGGTCCCCACCCCCGCCCCCGCCAGATAGAGAAGCACGGGTGAGCCAAGTCCCCCCGCCCCCACCACCAGCACCCGCGCCGCCTTCAGCCGCTTCTGCCCCGCCCCGCCGATCTCGCGCAGCAGGATGTGGCGGGAATAACGCTGCAACTCCACCTCACGGAAGGTCCCCGCCGGGGCCACAGGCCCCGCTTCCGGACTCTTCTGCCGCCGCAGAACCCGCAGGACGACGCTGTAGCCAAGCGCCAGACCAGCCAGAATTCCGAACAGCCCCCAGCCCTGAAAATCGCCGCCGACCAGCCGCGCCAAAGGGTTTTCCTGCAGCACCGGCAGGTGCACAAGCATGAGGAGCGCCCACCAGACAACCGCCGCCAGAAGCCAGCGCTCACCCCAGCCCAGCCTGCGACCAAGGCCCCAGATCGCGACAAACCCCAAAAGGCCGATCACGACCGAACCCCGGTAGAGCCGAACCCCCCGGCCCCCCGCGCCGTTTCATCCAGCGCCTCCACCACCGCGAACCCGGCCTGCACCACCGGTGCCACCACCACCTGCGCCACCCGGTCGCCGTGGCGGATGGTATAGGGCTCCGACCCCAAGTTTATCAGCGACACCCCCAAAGGCCCGCGATAATCGCTGTCGATGGTACCGGGAGTGTTCGGCAAGGTGATCCCGTGCTTCGACGCGAGGCCTGACCGGGGACGCACCTGCATCTCATACCCGTCAGGCACCGCCACCCTTATTCCGGTCGGACATATAGCCCGCGCCATCGGGAAGAGCACCAGCCCCGCCTCGCGCAGTTCGGGCGGGAAATTTGCACAAAGGTCCGCCCCTGCAGCGCCATCGGTCTGGTAGGCAGGCAAGGGCAAGGACCGGTCCGCCCAATCCTCCCATAGCACCCTGACCACAGGACCCATCCGATCTGTCATTCCATGTCCCCAAATATCCCCGCCGGAGGCTCTGACCGATGCCTCAGGCCAAGGCCTCGGCAATGCGCGCCGCCAGCTTCCGCGCCACCGCATCCTTGCCCATCCGGGGCCACTCCTCGGCCCCCGAATCAGTGATCAGCACCACGGTGTTTTCCGATCCCCCCATGATGCCCGTGTCGGGCGACACGTCATTGGCCACGATCCAGTCGCAGCCCTTCCGCGCAAGCTTCGCCGTGGCGTGGGCCACCACATCCATGGTCTCGGCGGCGAATCCGACCACCAACCTCGGCCGCTTTGCGCCTTTGGCCAGCAAGGCCAGAATGTCTGGGTTTTCAACGAAGTTCAGCTCGGGCGGATTGCCCGACCGCTCCTTCTTCAGCTTCTGCCCGCTCGGATTGACCACCCGCCAATCCGCCACCGCTGCCGCCATCACTGCCGCATCCGCAGGCAATGCCGCCTCCACCGCTGCCGCCATCTGCACCGCCGTCTCCACCGCGACCACGGTTACACCGGACGGGGCAGGAACCACTGCAGGCCCGGTGATAAAGGTCACCCGCGCGCCCAGATCGCGCAGTGCGACCGCGATCGCCGTGCCCTGCGCACCGGAAGATCGGTTGGCGATATACCGGACCGGATCAATCGGCTCCTGCGTCGGCCCGCTGGTCACGATCACATGCCGCGCGGCGAGGGGCCCGCCACCCAGTGCCGCCCCGATTGCCGCGACGATGGCAGCAGGCTCCGCCATCCGCCCGGGACCAAACTCCCCGCAAGCCATCTCGCCGTCGTCCGGCCCGACGATCAAAAGCCCATCCCCGCGCAAGATCGCCAGATTGCGCGCCGTCGCCGGATGCGTCCACATCCGCACATTCATCGCCGGGGCGAGCAGCACCCGCTTGTCGGTCGCCAGAAGCAGGGTCGAGGCCAGGTCGTCGGCCCGCCCGCCCGCCATCTTTGCCATCAGATCCGCCGTCGCCGGGGCCACCACAAGCAGATCGGCAGCACGGCTAAGCTGGATATGCCCCATCTCGGCTTCATCCGTCAGGTCGAACAGGTCCTGATAAACCTTCGTTCCGGCCAGCGCGCTTACGCTCAACGGCGTCACGAACTCCGACCCCGCCCGGGTCAGCACCGGCACCACTGATCCACCCGCCTTTTGCACCAACCGGATCAATTCCAGCGCTTTGTAGGCCGCGATTCCGCCACCGATGATCAAAAGTATCCGCTTGCCGGACAGCATGGCCGCGCCCCTTTGAGGTTTCCTGACAATCAGTAGGGGGCAGGCCGGGCAAACTCAACTCCCCCTGCCCGCAATGCCTTCGGCCTTTGCATCAGCAGATATCCCACCGCAGGCACATCGGAGCCAAGCGCGCAGGCGCGCAGGCGACAAAAAAGGATTGCGGGCGCCCCTTGGCGCCCGCTCCGCAAGATTACCGCTGGCCGCAAGGGCTACACCAGAAAGTGCCGGACCTCGCGCGACTGCCCCTCAAGGTTCTTGCGCATCTTCGCAAAAGCCGCCGCTTCCAGTTGGCGGACACGCTCTTTCGACAGCCCCAACTCCTCGCCCAGGCTTTCCAGCGTCCGCCCCGCCTCGCGCAGCTTGCGTTCGGCCACGATGTAGCGTTCACGCGGGTTCAGCGCCTGCATCGCCGCGATCAACCAGTCGCGCAACCTGTCGGTGTCATGCGAGCCTTCTACGGCTTCCGCCGCCTGCACGCCATCGTCCTCCAACGCGTCAATCCATTCGCGGCCATCTTCGTCCGACGACTGCGTGGCGTTCAGCGAATAGTCCGATCCCGACAGACGCCCCTCCATCATTTCGACATCGGCCAGCGACACACCGACATCGGCCGCGACCATCTGCCGCAGCTGGTGTTGGTCCAAGGTCTCGCCCCGCTGCGCCGCCTCACGCTCGAGCTTCGCCTGCACCCGGCGCAGATTGAAGAACAGGGCTTTCTGGCTGGAGGTGGACCCGGTCCGCACCATAGACCAGTTGCGCATCACATAATCCTGGATCGACGCCTTGATCCACCAGACCGCATAGGTCGAAAACCGCACCCCCCGGTCGGGGTCGAACTTGTCAGCCGCCTTCATCAACCCCAGCGAAGCCTCTTGAATAAGGTCATTCATTGGCGCGCCATAGCGGCGGAATTTCGCGGCCATGCTGATCGCCAGCCGCATGTAGGCCGTGATCAGCCGATGCAGGGCTTGCTCATCCCGCTGGTCGCGCCAGGCATAGGCCAGCCGCAATTCGGTTTCCGCATCAAGAAGCTCGGCCCGCATCGCTTTGCGCGACATCGTCTGGTCAGAGTATCCGTCAAGTGCCATGATGACCTCCAGATTGGCTGACTGCGGGGTGCCCGCTGCTGTTTGCGTTTTCTACGGAGCATCCCTGTGACCGGATCACTTCCCGCGCCGTTGCCTCAATTTACCCTGGTCATCGGCGGGGCCCGTTCCGGCAAGTCGACCTTGGCCGAAACCCTCGTCACCGCCACCGCCCGCCCCCGCCGCTATATCGCCACAGCCGAGGCCTGGGATGACGAAATGCGCGCCCGTATCGCCCGGCACCTGCAAGAGCGTGGCCCGGCTTGGACCACGGTCGAGGCACCGCTTGATCTCGCCGCCGCACTGGCGGACGCCGATCCGGGCGAGGTCGTTCTTGTCGATTGCGCGACCCTCTGGCTGACGAACCATCTTCTTGCCGACCATGACCTTGAGGGGGAAGCAGCGGCGCTCATCGCAGCGCTCCTCTCCTGCAAGGCTCCGGTCGTTATCGTATCAAACGAGGTCGGCTGGGGTATCGTTCCCGACAACGCCCTCGGCCGCAGGTTCCGCGATGCGCAGGGCCGCCTGAACCAAGGTTTGGCGCAAACGGCCGACCTTGTGGTGACCGTGATCGCCGGCCTGCCGCTCGTCCTGAAAGGGCGCCTGCCGTGACCCGGTTCTGGCTTGTGCGCCACGCACCCACCCATGCCAAGGCGATGGTCGGCTGGACCGACCTCGCCGCTGACCTTTCCGACACTGCCGCCATTCGTCGGCTGGACGAGTACCTGCCCGCAACGGCACCGGTGATCTCCTCCGATCTGCAACGCGCCGTTGCCACCGCCGACGCGCTTGGCGCCCGCCACCGTCTGGCCGACGACCCGGATCTGCGCGAGATCCACTTTGGCCACTGGGAAATGCGCGGGTTCGCCGAGGTCGAGGCCGAAGACCCAACGCTGATCCGCGCCTATTGGGACAGCCCCGGCGATATCCGCCCCCCGGGCGGCGAAAGCTGGAACGACCTTGCATCCCGCACCTCAGCCGCGCTTGACCGCCTGCACGGCACCGCCCCCGACATCGTCGTCGTCGCCCATTTCGGCCCGATCCTTGCCGCCCTGCAACGCGCCGCACAGGTTTCAGCGGCGGAGGTCTTTGCGAACCGGATCGACAACCTTTCCGTCACCTGTCTGCGCCTTTTTCCGCCAGAGGTGTTCAGGGTCAATCACCTGCCGTGATCCACGACGCCACAATTCATCGTTTCCCACCGCCGCAGCCAACGGGGCAAATGGGAAAAAAGGACAACAGACATGACCCATGCCCGCTACGACGCCCCCTACGACCTTGTGATCGGTGACCGCGCCTATTCGAGCTGGAGCCTGCGCGGCTGGCTCTTGTTCGATGCCTTCGGATTGCCGGTCAAGACCCACCGAGTGCGGCTTTACACCGACGAGCTCGCAACCCTGCTCAAAGCGTACTTTCCCGCCCGCACTGCGCCGACGATGCGCACGCCGGACGGGTCCGTGGTGCCGGAAACCATCGCGATTGCCGAAGAACTGGCCACGCGCCACCCTGGTGCAGGCCTCTGGCCAGACGCACCGCAGGCCCGCGCCACGGCCCGTGTGCTTGCTGCGGAAATGCATGCGGGCTTCACCGCGCTGCGGAGCCATTGCCCGATGAACCTGCGCGCCAGCTATGCCGACAGCGCGCCAACGGAGGCTGTGCTTGCAGACGTTTCGCGGCTGGAAACCCTTTGGTCCTGGGCGCGGGCGACCTGCGGGACGACCACGCCCTGGCTGTGCGGTGACTATTCGGCTGCCGATGCCTTCTTTGCGCCGGTCGCCACCCGCATCGCCACGTACAATCTACCGGTCGGCGCCGAGGCCATGCTTTACGTCAACGCGCATCTCGCCCACCCCAGCTTTCGCCGCTGGCGGGCAATGGGCATGGTCGACGGCGCGGACCAGGACTACTACCGCCGCGACTATCCCCGCCGCGACTGGCCGGGTCCGGCCCGCCTGCCTGCCCACGCGGTAGAGGGGACCGGGGCGGAGAACTCCCTCTGTCCCTATTCGGCAGAACCCGTCACGCATGTACTGGAGCTTTACGGTCGCCGCTTCGGCTTTTGCAACGCATTCTGCCGCGACAAGACGATCGCCGACCCGGAAGCCTGGCCCGCGTTCATGGCTCTTTACCACTCGTAAACCATTCCGCCCTACCCGTTAACCTTGGTGAACGGGCGGGGATGGAATGGCCGGCAAGACCGACACGGTGGATCGTGCTGTACCGTTCCCGCATGCGCGTCCCGTCCCCCTTGTGGGGAGGGGATTGGGTTGGGGGGGCCTGTTTGGGTGCTGCATGCGGCCCCCCCACCCTTTCCCTCCTCCACAATGGGGGCGGGAAGCTCTCCGTCTTCCACCGGCTGTCCGATGACCGCGCGGACCTATACCGTCGCCTTCGAAGGCGTCGAAGCGCGATTGGTCGAGGTGCAATGCGCCATCTCGCCCGGCGCACCCGCCTTTACCCTGGTCGGCCTGCCCGACAAGGCCGTCAGCGAAGCGCGCGAACGGGTTCGCGCAGCGTTGCAGTCGCTCTCCATCGCTCTCCCCTCCAAGCGGATCACGGTCAACCTCTCCCCTGCCGACCTTCCCAAGGAAGGCTCGCATTTCGACCTGCCGATTGCAGTGGCGTTGCTTGCCGCTCTCGACATCATCCCGCGCGAGGATGTCGAGGGGATCGTGGCACTGGGGGAACTGTCACTGGATGGCAGGCTAGTGGCGGTCACCGGGGCCCTGCCGGCCGCAATGGCGGCGGCGGTTGAAGATCGCTCGCTGCTTTGCCCACGCGCCTGCGGGGCCGAGGCGGCCTGGGTCGGCGCGACCGAGGTCCTCGCCGCCAACTCGCTGGCCGAAGTGCTGCACCATTACACCGGCCGCGCGCCCCTGACCCCGGCGGAGGCGGGTGAGGTAAGGTCCGCCCCGAACCCGCGCGACTTCTCTGAAGTGAAGGGACAAGAGCGTGCCAAACGCGCCTTGGAGATTGCCGCCGCCGGACGACACCACCTGTTCATGGTCGGAACCCCGGGGTCGGGCAAGTCGATGCTGGCGGCGCGATTGCCGGGCATCCTGCCGCCACTTTCGGCCCCCGAGGCGCTGGAAACCTCGATGATCCACTCGCTGGCGGGGCTCCTGACCGAAGGCGGCATTTCCCGCGACCGCCCGTTTCGCGAACCACACCACACCGCATCCATGGCCGCCATCGTCGGCGGTGGCCGGGGCGCGAAACCGGGCGAGATCAGCCTTGCCCACAATGGTGTCCTCTTCCTCGACGAATTCCCCGAGTTTCCCCGAACGGTGCTCGACACACTGCGCCAGCCGATCGAGACCGGCACCGTGATGGTCGCCCGAGCAAATGCGCATATCCGCTACCCCTGCCGGTTCCTGCTGATCGCGGCGGCAAACCCCTGCAAATGCGGCTACCTGATCGACCCGGCCCGTGCCTGTGGCCGCGCGCCGATCTGTGGCGAGGACTATCTTGGCCGCATTTCGGGGCCTCTGATGGACCGGTTTGACCTCCGGGTGGAGGTGCCGCCCGTGGCCTTTGCCGATCTTGACCTGCCTGCGTCCGGCGAAAGTTCCGCTGCCATTGCCGCGCGGGTGGCGGCGGCCCGCGCGCGGCAGACCAGCCGTTTCGCGTCGGACCCGGCGCTGCGGGTGAATGCCGATCTGGAGGGCAAGTCGCTGGAGGATCACGCCACCCCGGACCCAGAGGGGAAGGACCTGATCTCGCGCGTCGCCGAACGGATGGGGCTGTCGGCCCGGGGTTACCACCGGATCCTGCGCGTGGCCCGCACCATCGCCGACCTCGATCAGAGCCCGACGGTGCGAAAACCACATGTCGCGGAGGCGGTCAGTTTTCGCCTCTCGGCCGCAGTTGGCGGATTGTAGCGCGGCTCAAGCTGCAAAAGCGAAACCTACCGTTACTGCCGCCGCTTGGCCTCGATCACGTCCCAGATTTTGGCGGCCGCGTTGGTCCCGTCAAACCGCTCAAGCTCTTGCAGTCCGGTCGGCGAGGTCACGTTGATTTCGGTCAGCCAGTCGCCGATCACGTCGATGCCCACGAAAACCTGTCCCTTTTCACGCAAAGTCGGGCCGATAGCCGCGCAGATTTCCAGATCCCGCGCCGTCAGCCCAATTTTCTCGGGCCGCCCACCGGCATGCATGTTCGAGCGCGTCTCACCCGCCTGCGGCACTCGGTTGATCGCCCCCACCGGCTCACCGTCGACCAGCAACACCCGTTTGTCCCCCCGCTCAACCGCCGGCAGGAACTTCTGCACGATCACCGGCTCGCGGTTGAGTCCCATGAACAGCTCGTGCAGCGATGCAAGGTTGCGATCGTTCGGGTCGAGCCGGAACACACCAGCCCCGCCGTTGCCGTAAAGCGGCTTCAGGATGATGTCGCCATGCTTCGCCTTGAAGGCCCGGATGGTCGCAAGATCGCGCGCGATCGCGGTCGGCGGCGTCAGGCTGGGAAAGCGCAGGACCAGAAGCTTTTCCGGGTAGTTCCGGACCCAGAACGGATCGTTCACGACAAGGGTCCTGGGGTGGATCAGGTCAAGGAGATGCGTCGTCGTAATATAGCCCATGTCGAACGGCGGGTCCTGGCGAAGCCACACGACATCGACTTCGGCGAGGTCGATCTCGGCCTCCGGGCCGAAGCTGACATGGTTGCCAACCTCACGCCGCAGCTCCACCGGCCAGCCGCGAGCGACGACGCGACCTTCGACAAAGGCCAGTCGCTCCGGTGTGTAATGAAACAGCGAATGCCCGCGCGCCTGAGCCTCAAGCGCAATCCGGAACGTCGAATCGGCCTGAATGTTGACCGACATGATCGGGTCCATCTGCAAGGCGACTTTCAAGGACATCAGCAACTCCCGTCGGATCTCGGTCGAGTGATGGCCGATTGCAGGGGAAGATGCAATTCGTCAGGCGAAAGCGTTCTCCAGAACCTCGATCCGGCCTTGCCCGTCGACCAGCGCAAGGTCGATGCGAAGATCGGTCATCAGACCCTTTGGTTCCCCGGCGAGAAATTCTTCTGCAGTCGCGAAAATCCGGCCGACTTGCCCGGGAGTAACATGAGATGCGGCAAGATCATGGGTCCGGCTTTGCTTGACCTCGATGACGATCACTTCATCCCCAAGGCGACCAACAAGATCGATCTCACCGCACTGGCCGCGCCATCTTTGGGCACAGATCGCAACACCGCGACTTTCGTAATGCCGGGCAACTGCATCTTCTGCTGCTTTTCCCGCATGAAAGTTCGTCCTGCCACGCTCCGACCGCCCGCGACTGGCAGATTCATGATCAAAGTCGAACGGCATGGCATCCCCAAGGTTACAAACGGTCAAGGTCAAGCGCGGCTTTATATGCCAATTTGCGCGGTATCCCGAGACTGTGCGACACAAAACTTGCTGCATCCTTAACGCTCATCGTCGCAAGCGCTTCACGCAGCGCGGACGCGATGTCTTCGGCATTGGCCGCGACCGGACTGCAGCGGTCGACCAGCACCACGACCTCGCCCTTGACCGCGTGCTGGTCATACGCCTCGGCAAGCGCGCCGAGCGTGCCGCGCGTGACGTCCTCAAATCTCTTGGTCAGTTCCCGACAGATCGCGGCATTTCGGTCGGCGCCCAGAGTGGCCGCCATGTCTGCCAGCAGGGACCCCAGCCGCCGGGGGCTTTCATAAAGGATAAGCGTTGCCTGTACGCTGGCCATCTCGCTCAGAAAGGTCTTGCGCGCGGCGGAGGTGGCGGGCGGGAATCCGGCGAAAAGAAACCGGTCCGACGGCAGGCCCGACAGCGTCAGCGCGCAGATGGCAGCGCAGGGCCCGGGTGCCGCCGAGATCGGCAGCCCTTCCGCCGCGACGGTACGGGCAAGTTCGAACCCCGGATCCGAGATTAGCGGTGTCCCGGCTTCCGAGGCATAGGCCATGCTCTTGCCCTCGGCCAAGAGCGCCAGAAGTCCCCGCAAAGACGCGTCACCGCTGTGATCATGATGCGCGATCAGCGGCCGACCGGCCAAGGGTACCCCATGGATTTCCATCAGATGCCGCAAGGTACGCGTGTCTTCCGCGACCAGCACGTCGGCCCCGTTCAGGATATCCAGCGCACGCAGCGTGATGTCGCGCGCCGCCCCGATCGGGGTCGAAACCAGGTGAAGGCCCGGCGGAATGGCGCGCAGGCCATGGCGGACGGGCGGATCGACCGGTTCTGCTGGGTGCCTCACAAGTTTACTTCCCTTTGCGAACCAATTACCGTCCCGCGCATCGTATTCGGCCTGCAAATCCACGGGTCGCTGCTGAATGAGGAAGCGTCATGTTGTCTGCTATTCGTCTGGCCCGCAAGTCACTGGGTCGCTCCCTCCTTGTGCTCGCCGCTGCCATCCTGGCTGCCTGCGTGCCTGCCGGCGGCCCAAGCGGCCCCAGTGCAGGAAGCGGTGGCTCGGTGCAGGTTGCGCTGCTGATCCCCTCCGGCTCCGGTCAGGCGCAGGATGAGCTTTTTGGCCAGAACCTCGAAAACGCGGCGCGGCTGGCGATGGCGGATCTGTCCGGGGTCGAGATCGACCTGCGGGTCTACCGCACCGCTGGCAGCCCGTCGCAGGCTGCGGCCCTGGCGAAGCAGGCGGTTGACGAGGGCGCGCAGGTGATCCTTGGCCCGTTTTATTCGGAAGAAGCCAATGCCGCCGGTGCTGCGGTGGCCAGCACTGGCGTGAATGTTCTGGCGTTTTCCAACAATGCGGCAATCGCCGGTGGAAATGTCTTCGTTCTTGGCCAGACCTTCGACAACACCGCGCGCCGTCTGGCCAGCTATGCCGTCCGGAGCGGCAAGGGCAAGATCTTGATCGTCCACGACCGCAACGTCGCCGGGGAAGTGGGTAAGGCCGCGATCGAGCGTGGCATTGCCGGTGCGGGCGGCAGCGTGGCCGGCGTGACCTCCTATGAGTTTTCGCAGAACGGCATCGTGCAGGCGGCAACCGGTATTGTCGCGTCGGCACGGTCGTCGGGGGCAACGGCCGTCTTTCTGACTGCCGACACCGCCGGGGCGCTGCCGCTTCTCAGCCAGCTTCTGGTCGATAACGGGATCGACAGGGCCGCCACACAGTTCATCGGCCTGACGCGCTGGGACATTCCGCCCTCGACCCTTGCCTTGCCCGGCGTACAGGGAGGCTCGTTCGAAATGCCGGATGCCGGTCTGCACGCGCAGTCCAAGACGCGCTCCCATCCAGCCTATGGAAACGGGCCCTCCG
>Ga0163144_10025197_pt1 | contig 11630 bp, 9 predicted proteins | sample OliLak19BULKMAT1_FD_123175 | JGI IMG/M metagenome (GOLD analysis project Ga0163144, IMG submission 123175) | Freshwater microbial mat bacterial communities from Lake Vanda, McMurdo Dry Valleys, Antarctica - Oligotrophic Lake LV.19.BULKMAT1 | ecosystem: Environmental > Aquatic > Freshwater > Lake... | reverse complement strand
CCCCTCGATCCTTTGCTTTTTTTGCCTCAAGGCCGTTTGAAATTACCTTGATCACCGCCTAATGTCCCCCTCATGAGCACAGAGGATTTTAGAGACGGTCTTCGTTTGGTTCGAAAAGTGGAAAATTTTCCAAGAGCGGGTGTCGATTTTTACGATCTTACTCCTTTGTTGGGAGACGCTTTGTTTTTTGGTCGTGCGATGGAACGCTTTTCACGACGATTTTCTCGTAGAGCTGTCGACTATGTCGTCTCTCCTGAATCTCGTGGTTACATGTTCGGTGCGGCTCTAGCTACCAAAATCGGCGCAGGATTTGTTCCTGTAGCTCGATACGGAACTCTTCCTGCCAAATCTATCAAGGTGCAGTGCCCTGCGGGATACCACCATGATGTGAACAATGTTAAAGAACTTTGCATGCATGAAGATGCTCTCACTAAGGGTGCAAAAGTGCTTATCGTGGACGATATTCTGGGAACAGGCTACACGGCAAAAGCTTGTGTGCAGTTGGCAGAAACTCTAGGAGCTGAAGTGGTTGAAGCTGCTTTTTTCCTCGAGATTCAAAAGCTCGAAGGTCGTAAAGTTTTGGGTGACCTTGAAACCCATAGCTTGATGATCGTTTGAGCCTAACGGAATTTCTCGGATGAAGTCAGAAGACTGGAAAGCCTTGCTCGTCGACGAGCCAGACAACGAACTTCTTCATTTTTCTTTTGCTAAAGCTTTGATGGATGAACGCGACTGGTCGCCTGCTGCTATCGAATTTCGTAAACTTGTAGAAATGAAGCCCGACTATGTGATCGCGTGGGCTTTTTTAGCACGGTGTTTGCTCGAGTCGGGTGACACCGAAGCTGCAAGGGCTGCCGCCGAAACCGGTATGCCTCTCGCTCTAAAATTCAATCACGAAGTGCCTATTGAAGAGCTAGAATCGATTCTTGAAGAGTTGAATTCCGATTTCTAATTATTGATTCACAAAATTCAAACTAAGAAGCCCTGTAAAATAACTCGTCGAGGCATGCGCTTCGCTAGATGCGCTCGTCGAGTTATTTTACAGGGCTCCTTAGTTTGATTGGGGACTCAGGGTTTTTGGGTTCTGAATCCTCTATCTTTTTATTGCTTGGGGACGACCACTACTGTGATGGTGTCGGTCTTGATGTTTCCGTAGAAGACTTCGAATACGAAGGGGACTCGTTTGCCTTTAACGGCGTGACGGTCTTCGATTTTGTATTTGAGTTTGAGCTTCTCTGAAGCTCCAGCCTCAAGACTGGCAACCGAATCTGTACCTTCACGAATTTCAATTCCGGCCACACTTGTTTTCATGGTGACTCGAATCACTTCTTCCGCGCGGGCTCTTGTTGGGTTGGTGACTGTGAATTCAACTGATTCAGTACCGCGAAACACTGTGGTTGAAGGATTCAGGTCCATATCAATAGAGCTTTTTGCAAAAATGATTAGCTTAGTGCTGAATGATTCTTCGAAGGAGTCTTCTACGTTGTCGGAGTATTTGGCTCCTACTCTGATTTTGAAAGTGCCTCGTGTTGCTGTCTTAGAAACTTTGAACATGGCCACGTTTTTAAGAAGAGCACGGCTCTTTGCGGGAACCGATTTGAGAGTCACTTTTTCAGTTTGCATCACAACCTGATCCGAAAGACTTAGAGGCGAAGCCAAAAGCGTTTGCGGAACAGATGCTTTGTCAGAGTAGTTGCTGACGACGAGGTCAAGAGCGACAAGGTCACCTGCAGCGAAATCATCACCTGAACGATCTCTGTTCACGCGGCGAAGTTTGAGGTCCTTGATGCGAAGAACGGAGTTGTTGGCGAAGTATCGAATCTCATCTTGAAGACCTTTTTCGAAGGCTTCTTGACGAAGTCGTTCAATGTTTTTGCTGTAACCTTCGCTCATCCCATCCGAGTAGCCTGCTTTGTGAGCATCAGCTGCACCTAGAAGAGAGCTTGTTGCGAAAGCTACTTTGTAAGCAGCTTTGTAGTTCGCATCGTAAAGGTCCATTTTGTGATTTTCGAAAGCTTCAGCACGTTTCTCTTCAAAGGTGAGAGGGTACTGAGTGCGGTAAGTCGCATCGTACACTTTCGCGTATTGATTTTTGTAGGAAGCTACAAAACTTGCCAAACAGGCTTTGTCGAAATCTACATAACCACGTTTGCAATCGGCTTTCTTGGTGTCGGGATTGGGCACTTCAACCAGCAAGTCACTTCCAGAAAGTGAAGATGCAGAGTTGATAGCAACCCATTCTGTGTTGCGAAGCGTTGTCCCGCTCATGTCCATGCTCACGCGAGCAAGGTTTAGAGTCGAAGTGTGAGTTGCGCTGAGAGTTGTCATGGCGGCTGCTGTTGCAGAGGAGGAGTTGTCGATTTCTACGTAATTGGTAGGTTCTTTCGCGAGCAACTCGGCTTTCTTTTGTTTGCGTGCTTTGGGGTAGTCGCTTGCCTCAGCATCGCCTTGGGCGCGAGCTAAACCTACAGCGTAACCCTGATCGTAGCCCATTTGGTATTTTTCAGGGAGGGCGCGTCCGTACGCATAACCTTCAGTCGCACCTTTTTGTTTCCCATCTTCCTTGCCGAGAGCCGCTCCGTAACTTTCACCTTCACGTTTACCTTGTGCATAACCATTCAAAGAACCTTGTTTGATGGCGTCTCTGAGGGCGGCAGCTTCAGCTTCAGTGTTAGCCAATGCAACACCCTGATCTGAACCTGAGTTCTGAGCAGCAAGCAGGCGTGTGTCGTAACGGTCTTGAACTTCGCGGTATTTAGCAAGAGCTGTGGATGTGATGCTTTCGGAATCACGAGCTTTGGCTTCAGCTACACTTGCTGTTTGAAGAGCTTGATCGAGTTTCGCTTTGAGAGGTGAAACGCGAGCTTCCATTTTCGGGATTTCACGTTTGAGACTTGCGATTTCGGTCTGAGAATTCGAAATTTCGTTTCTGTTGTCGTCGATTTGGTTTTCGTTGTTGACGATTTGGTTTTGCTTTTGAGTGATGAGACTAGAAAGGTAGTTGTTCTGCCTTTCGATGTCGTCAGCTTGAGCTCGACGAGTTCTAAGAATCGACTCGAGGTCTGTGATTTGTTGATCTAAACGATAGATTGCACTCAAGAGGCGATCACCCTGATCTTTTAGATTCTCACGACGGTTGACCCAAGCGTCTTTGTTGTTGCGAAGGTCAGAAAGGTCTTTTTCAGTTTTGTCGATTTGACGGTTGAGTTTCTCGTTTTCTACCTGCCAAGATTGCATCTTGTTGCGAAGGTCGGCAATTTGACCTTGGCGCTCGTCGATTTCGGCTTTGGAAGTTTTGGTGTTGCTTTCGTTCTGAGCGAGTTTTGATTGAGCATCTTCCAAATCGTCTTGAGCACTTTTCTTGAGAGTGCGGGCGTCTTCAAGACGCGCGTTGACTTCTTGAAGGGTGGCGCGGATTTCGTTCAACTCGCTTTGATCAGCGGCCACAGCGCTTTCGAGGGCGGGAGCCTGAGCTTCGAGTTGATCGATATTTTGTTTTACGTTTTGTTGTTGTGACTTTCTATCGGAGATCTTGCTTTCAAGGTCTGCGATTTGTGCAGTCAGGGTGTTGTTCTGATTTTGCAACTCAGTTTTTTGACTGGGGAGTTGCGCCAACTCATTTTCTGACCTGGAGAGTTCTCTTTGAGTTTGGGCAGTTTGGCGTTCAGCTTGGTTGAGTTCTTGCGTCTTTTCGCGTTTCTCACCTCTAAGCTGATTCAATTGCTGCTCAAGAGCTGCAATTTTTTGATCGCGCTCTGGAGAAGCCTCTTCTTTTTTAAGAGCTTTGAGCTCTTCTTGTTTGGACTCGATTTGCGAGTCAGTTCTTTCGATTTGGCGCGTGAGCTGTTGTGTTTGTCTTTCGAGTTGAGCCACTTGCTGTTGAAGTTGTGCCACTTCTCTTTGCTTCTGTGCAATCTCGTTGTCGAGACCGGCGAGTCTCTGGTTGTTTTGATCGATTTTCCCTTGGGCAGCTGTTGATTGGGCTTCAAGGCGGTCACGATCAGCTTTGATTTCTTGTAAGCGAGCTCTCTTTTGAGCGATGTCGTCTTTGAGGGCTTTGAGTTTGCTTTGTGACTGGTCAAGGTTGGCTTTCTTGTTGTCGAAGCGACCTTGGACCTGATCTTTTCGCTGAGCCACTTGAGCCACTTTTTCATTGGCATCTTGAAGCTTAGCTTTGGAGTTGTTTACTCGATTTATAATTTGCGGTTGTTGAGCTTGGAGTTGAACCAATCGAGCTTGAAGATTGTCGATTTGTTGCTTCTTGTTGTCGATTTGGGCTCTTGCATTGTCGATGCCTTGGAGATTGTCTCTCTTATCATCTTTGAGTTTGCCGAGACGGTTGGCCTCGCGATCAATAGCGTCGTTAAGATCTTTAACGTTGGCTTGAGCTTGTCTCAAATCACGGTCGACTAAAGAGAGATCTTTGGCAAGATCGTTCTTCTCACGAAGAGCCTGTGTGCGGCGCCCGTCGAGGTTGCGAATTTCGTAGTACAGCGAATCAAGGCTCTTGTCGTTGGCGTTGCGGTTGAATTCGTGTCCGCGGATTTGGCTGCGAAGTGAGGAGTTCTCACTGTCGAGGTGGGGATTTTTGCTTTCCAAAAAAGAAATACGGTATTCCAAATCGCTGATGCGTTGGTAAGAACTGCGGATTGAGGATTGAAGGGTGTTCAATTCTCGATCGAGGCTTGCAGCTTCGGAGTGGCGTGAATTGGCCTGAGCACGAAGGCTGTCTGAAGTGGCCTTTTTGTTTTGGTAGATCTGATAGTACTTTTGAGTATCAATCTCGTCTGGGATTGAGCTTTGAGCTCTGAGCTGAGGGGCTAATAGACCCATGGCTAGGGGTATCGACAAAACAAAGTGGGGGGAATTCTTCAAACGCAACATTTTTTCGTGTCTCCTATTTTTTATCATCCATCGAATACAGGAAACAATGCGTTCATGCTGCTTAATTCTCCTTAAGAAGTCCTTTCTTAAGGTTTCCAATCATCCTTATGGTTTTAAAACGGAACTAACACGATGCGTTATTGTGGACAACAGGAAAGATTCTTAGGATTTAGGCGAAATCTGTTTCTCATGGACCCTTTGGTAACAAAAGAGTCCCATAAGTCCAAAGCCTATGGCTGTGTAGGCCGTTAAACGAATTCCCAGATCATTTCCCACACCTTTTCCGGCTAAGAGCAGTGACGGAAATATGAGATTCGCGCCCGAAATGCCGAGCTTCATAGCGAGTGTTCGGGTGCCGTAATACATTGCAGTTCGGTTGGAGCCTGTTGTGTCAGCAGCATCTTGGGCCAAATCTGCGATGAGTGCGTTCGGAAGAATTCCGAAAATGGCTAACGGAAGGGAGGCCAGAACAGCAATGGCATAAGCCTGAAGATGGCGATCGATAGGCCATTTGCCGAGCTGGCTGGCAAAGACAAAAACCAAAGCCAACAAGCAGAAAGCGAAAATAAGTAGGGGGCGTTTGCCGATTCGTTTAGCGAGCATGTTGATGGGGGCATAGAAAACAAAGCTGAGCGCAAAGAGGAGAAGCATCAGTCCTGAAAGTAGGGGAGCCGGGAGTTCGAGAAGGACGAGAATATAATAGTTCATTCCGAGTTGAATGAAAGTGAGAGAGAGCCAATAGAAAAGGTCAGAAAAAAGGAAGTATCTGAAGTTGATATCTTTCCACGTGGCCTTGAGCGAAGAGAAAATGTTTTCATTGCTCGGTGTGAAACTCGCATACTTGCGTTCGTTGATGGCGATGACGGGAAGAAGCATGAGGATCCATGAGAGCAATCCAAATCCCATAAGAACATATTGAAAAGCTTGTAGAGAGCTTAGGTGATAGGCGTTTTGCGCCCATGCTTGCAATCCGTAGACCTGATTGCCCAATGCAAACCCAAGGGCCCATGTTACAGAGATCCATGTGCTGATGTTGAGTCGTTCTTCGGCGTTGTGACCATACTCGGCGATGAGGGCGTTGAAAGGTGTCACATAGAGTGAAAATGAAATGTAGAAACAGAGCAGTGTGATAGCCAGCCAAATAATGTTGCCTGAGCTCACGACTAGATCTGGTGGATAAAAAGTTAGAAAAGAAAAGGCTGCCAAGGGAGTGCAGCCGATGAGAAGGAAGAGGCGCCGTCGGCCAAATTTGGATTGGCTCCTGTCGGACAAATGAGCAATGAGAGGGTCTTTGACCGCATCAAAAAGACGCGAGCCAAAGTTTAAAATTCCGAGCAAAGTGAGCGAGAGAAAGATAGCTCCTTGTGGAATGAGTGAGGGGAATAGTCCCACCCCCGAAGCGTCTTCGGGAGGCATATAAAAATAGGTGAGAAGATTGGAGACTGAGAAGGCGGCGAGTGACCATCCCATTTGCCCTAGGGCGAAAACGAGAATCAAGTGCAGGGGGAGTTTTTGTGGCGACTGCGGCTTCATTTGGTGGACAAAGTATGGCAGAAAGAAGGACATGACGTCAAAAGTGAAGTTCCCAAAAGACTTTATGTGGGGAGTGGGACATTCTTCGTTTCAGGTCGAAGGCAATCTCAAAGATTCAGACTGGAGAGCTTGGACCCATAGCCCTGGCAAGATCGTCGATGCTACCGACGCGGAAGTGGCGACTGACTTTTGGAATCGTTTTGATGAAGACTTTGAATTGGCCTCACAGCTGGGCGCTAACACCTTTCGCATCTCGATTGCTTGGGAACGTATTGAGCCCGCGCGTGGACATTGGGATAAAGAGGCTCTTGATCATTACGAAAAAATTATTGAAGCTTGTCGTGCTAAGGGGCTTGAGCCTGTTGTGACGCTTCACCACTTTGCTTTGCCTTTGTGGCTGGCTAATGCGGGCGGATTGTGTGCTGAGGATTTTGCCAAAGAATTTGCTGATTATGCGGCCTATGTGGTGGAGCGATTGGCTCGTGGCAAAGCTTTGGTGAAGTGGTGGATGACTTTCAATGAGCCCTTGGTGATGGTGAACATGGGGTATCTTACGGGAGAATGGCCTCCGGGAGAGCGTGACCCTGCGCTGGCGATGTTGGCTTCGCGCAATCTGGTGCGTGCTCACATTGAAGCTGTTCGTCGTTTGCGTGCTCTAAAACTTCGAGAAGAGATTAGAATTTCTATTGCGCAGCATTGGCGCGATTTCCAACCCAAACGCAGCTGGAATCCTTTGGATCGAGCTGCCGCCTTTTATTTGCACGAAGTTTTCAATCGCAATTTCGTGCGAGCCGTTATGACGGGACGAAATATTTGGTGGATGCCCGGAGGCAAGCTTCATGCGGAAGTTTTGGAGTTGCCCGAAGGTTTGCCGACTTTGGATTATTTAGGAATCAACTATTACGGGCGCATGATCGCGGGAGTGACAACTCAAGCACCCTTTCTAAGTGTTGAAGAGGGTTCAGGAGAGAAAACCGATTTGGGCTGGGAAATGTGTCCCTCGAGTCTTCGTGTCGTGCTGAAAGATGCAGCTTCTTATGGATTACCGATTCTTATTTCTGAAAATGGCTTGGCTGATGCCAAGGATCAGTATCGAGAACGATTTATTGAAACCCACCTTGAGAGTTTAAGAGAAGCTATGGGAGATGGTGTTACGCTGTTGGGCTATTTGCATTGGTCACTCACCGACAATTTTGAATGGGCTTTTGGACTCAAACCTCGTTTTGGTTTGGTTGAGGTTGATTACGAAACTATGACACGCAAGCCGCGTCCGTCGTTTGCTTTTTATCGTGATCTCATACAAAAATTTCGTAGTGAGTCCTGACAAGATCTCCATTGGCGGCGTCGAAATGCCACCACTCGTGTGGCAATTGCGTAAAACCAGCTGACTCCATAATGGCTCGAAGCACATCGCGATTGCTAATGTGTTCCTTTGTGATTTTTCCTTCGGCGAGAAGACGAGTTTCAAGTTGAGGCTGAGAGGCTTCAACGAAGGCATCAAAATGAGTTCCCATATCCAGTTCATTCCCCATTTCGTCTAAGAGACTGAGGTCGACGGCCATGCCGAAGTTGTGAACTGATTTTCGGTTGGGATGGGCGACATAAATCTCTTCGGGAGTGCCTCGGACTTTTTCAAAGAGTTTGAGGTGGAGTGAGAAAGGACGAAGAGCATCAAACACGATGATCTTCCATCCCTTTTTTATGAGTTGTAGTTTGCGAGACGCCTCGAGAAGTTTTTCAAAAGCTTCGGGGTGTAGAAAAGCTTCTGTAAAGTCACCGTAAACATTTTCCCCGACGAAATTGTTTGTGCTCGCATATTTTAAATCGATCGCGAGATCGGGAATTAAACTCAAATTTTTGAACTTAGCTTCGGCGAGTGACAAAAGGCTCATGTTCTTATCTTAGGGGGGTGACAATTGAAGTCAATCCTGCAAAGGGGGACCTTTTCGCTTTAGAGGACTAGAATTAGAATTCATTTTTGGCGTTCCGATTGCGGGTCGCCTCCTTGCATCTTATGATGAGGGGGTGAGTCTTCTTAAAAAAGCGGGATCGATGAGCGGGGCGGTGTTTTTAAGCCGTATCTTGGGTCTTGTCCGTGAACAAGTGTTTGCTTATTTTTTCGGCGCAGGAATGGTAACGGATGCCTACCTTGTTGCTTTTCGAATCCCTAATCTTTTCCGAGATCTTTTCGCTGAAGGTGCTTTGAGTAGCGCCTTCGTGACGGTCTTTGCTAGAGAATCTCAGGAAGAGCGTTCTCGAGAGATGGCGCGCAACGTGTTGACCGCGCTTCTACTTGTTGTGGGACTTGTTTGTCTTTTAATATTCCTTTTTTCGGCACCTCTTGTGACCTTGATGGCACCCGATTTTGCTAGCGTCAGTGGAAAAATTGAACTGACTACCACACTCACTCGTTATTTTGCTCCTTTCTTGGTGTTGGTAGCTGCTGCAGCACTTTCTATGGGTGTGTTGAACACCAAGGGATTCTTTTTTGTTCCTTCGCTAGGGTCGGCTGCTTTCAATTTAGGAAGCATTCTCATCGGGGGTGTTGGTGCATGGATTATTCGTGCTGAAGGCGTTGAGGCCATGATCGTAGCTTTTACGATTGGAAGTGTCGTGGGCGGCGGGCTTCAGTGGTTGATTCAATGGCCTCTCCTTGTTCGAGAGGGCTATGCCCCTTGGAAAGTTTTTCAAAACTTTCTTTCACTGGACTCTTTGAAGTCGTCTTTTTGTGATCCTGCCCTTAAAAAAATTGTCTTTTTGATGGCGCCCTCTATTCTTGCGGTGGCGGCCGTTCAGATCAACGTGTTTGTAAACACCATCTTGGCCTCGAGTCTTGTTGAAGGGAGTGTGAGTTGGTTGAACTTCGCCTATCGCCTTTTGCATTTTCCTTTGGGGGTTTTTGGTGTGGCTTTGTCAGTGGCCTCACTTCCTAGCTTTGCCCGAATGATTCATGAAAATAGAATGGACGAGTTCGGCGTTGTTTTTAGGAAGTCTTTACGTTTTACTTGGATTTTGGGATTGGGCTCAGCTGCGGGTTTGATTGTTTTTAGGGAACCTTTAGTCAGTCTCCTTTACGAGCATGGACGCTTTTCTCGTGCCGACACTCTTCAGTGTGCCATGGCACTCACTGCCTATGCCTTGGCTTTGCCGGCGTTGAATACTACTAAAATTTTTGTTCAGGTTTTTTACGCTCGCGATAAGGTTTGGATTCCTTCAACGTTGAGTATTTTTTTAGTGATCGGCCATTACTTTTTTGCGAGTTGGGGCGCTCGGCATTACGGACATGTGGGCATTGCACTTGCGACTTCAATAACTTCTTGGCTGAATACGATTCTCTTGGGGATTGTTTTGAGAGCATGGAAAATTCGCTTGTGGGACTTTGAAACGCTGAAGGTGCTTATTGGCGCACTTATGGGTGTTTTGGTGATGATTGGTTTTGATATGTTGGGCGGGAGTCGGTGGATTTTGGGGCTTCGTGACACATCGTTGAGCCTCTTTCTGGTCTGCACATTGATGGCGGTAAGTGCCATGGGCATCCTTTATTTGGTGCTGGCTGCTATGCCTTCTACAGAATTCAGGGCTTTGCTGACGCGTATCATAAATCGAATGCTTGGCCGTAGATAAGGCTCTGTGTATGCTCTTGCTTTTGATGAGGGGCCGCCCTAAATTTGAGCTATGAAAATTGATATTGGAATTCCCGAAGAATCACGAAAACTCATCGCCGACGGGCTCTGTCACTGTCTCGCAGATTCCTACACTCTTTACCTTAAAACCCATAACTTCCATTGGAACGTGACGGGTCCCATGTTCCAAACTTTGCATTTGATGTTCGAACAGCACTACACCGAGCTTGCGCTGGCAGTAGATCAAATCGCTGAACGCATTCGCTCTTTGGGTAATTTTGCTCCAGGTAGTTATGCCGATTATGCGGAGTTGAGTTCCATAAAAATCAACAAGGGCGTGCCAGCAGCTAAAGACATGATTTCTGAACTTCTTGCAGGTCATGAGGCTGTGGCTAAAACTTTGCGTAAGGTTTTCCCTTTGACTGAGTCTGCTCACGACGAGGCGACGGCTGATCTTTTGACCCAGCGTCTGCAAGTTCATGAAAAAACATCTTGGATGCTGCGCAGTCTCTTGGAAGGCTGATTTTTAAAGCGATTGAATGAAGTTTAATAAACCTTTTGGAAGCACCTTGTTTTGTCGCAAGGTTCTTTTTTTATTCTTAGCTCTCTTTGTATTTTCTTCGGTGACACTTGTTCATTCTGAGGCTTTGGCGTCTTTGAAAAATTCTGCTTTGAGTGAGCGCATCGATTTGCTGAAGCCTCAGGTCTCCGATTTTTTTTATGAAGCTGAATCCTCGGCAGATCAGATGAGTCTTAAAACAGGAAAAAGTATTTTTCATGCGCGTTATCGGAAGAAGAATAAACCCTCCCAGGTTCCTTTCCGAGGTTATTCGCTCAACTCCGACCCCTTTCATGTGAAAGAAAAAAAGATTTCATTTTTATTGGGGGCAGATTGCTCTCATTTTGTTCATCGCTTTCTCCAGTTGATGGGGGCGAATTTTTACTACGCCAGATCTCGTCACATGGTGGAGTGGAGTGAAAAGGGTAAAGTTGTGGGCTGGGGCGAATGCCGCAATCGAAAGTTTTCTGAAAATTTTGAATCTCTAGGTGAGGTGGATGTGGAAACTCTTCAGTCGGGTGATTTGTTGGTTTGGCCAAAGGCTCGAGGGAGTCGAGGTCTTTACGGACATGTGGTGGTTGTGTTGAAAGAGGAAACTCTTCAAATACTTCATGCCAAGAATCATCGCGATGGCATTGTCAAAGAAGCTTTGAGTCCGGAGTGGATTCGAGGTGCGCGTGTGCTTCGTTGGAAGGGGCCTCTGCAAGAGGTCTCTGAAAAAGAAACGATCCCACAACTTCTCGCGAAGCAGTGGGATCGCTATCCGGATAAGTGTTCGATCCACGCTCTTAGGTAGCGGGTTCAATGCTGCATTGCGCTTGGCGCATGTGCAGCATTGAACCCGCTACCTAAGAGCGTGGATCGGGAATTATTTTTCTACAACACGGCCGCCGTTTTCTTCACAAATTTTCTTTTTAACGCCGATGGTTTTGTTTCCACCCCAATCTTCGAGCACCCCTTTGTCTTGAGCCATGAGATGGCAGTCTCCATTTTCGTGGGTGTTGTTTTCGGCGACCACTGTAGATTCTTTG
>Ga0163144_10025196_pt1 | contig 11630 bp, 6 predicted proteins | sample OliLak19BULKMAT1_FD_123175 | JGI IMG/M metagenome (GOLD analysis project Ga0163144, IMG submission 123175) | Freshwater microbial mat bacterial communities from Lake Vanda, McMurdo Dry Valleys, Antarctica - Oligotrophic Lake LV.19.BULKMAT1 | ecosystem: Environmental > Aquatic > Freshwater > Lake... | reverse complement strand
GACTTCGTCGAGCAAGGCTACGAGGCGACGGTCGACAAGCTCCTGGCCAGCGAGCGGTTTGGCGAGAAGTGGGCCCGGCATTGGATGGACGCCGCCCGCTATTCCGACACCAACGGCTACGAGAAGGATCTGCAGCGCGAGCAATGGGCCTGGCGCGATTGGGTGGTCGAGGCCCTGAATCGCGACATGCCTTACGATCAGTTTCTCATCGAGCAAGTGGCGGGCGATCTGCTTCCCAATCCCACCCAGCAGCAGATCATCGCCACCGGCTTCCTCCGCAATAGCATGATCAATGAGGAAGGGGCAATCATCCCGGAGCAGTTTCGCATGGTCGAAATGTTCGATCGAATCGATTGCGTCGGCAAGGCAGTGCTCGGCGTGACCACCCAATGCGCCCAATGCCACACGCATAAGTTCGACCCCATCACGCACGACGAATACTACGGGCTCTTCGCTTTTCTCAACAATACCTACGAAGCCCAATCGTGGATCTACACCGCCGAGCAGCAGCGACGGATAGCCGACACTCGCGCGAAGATCGCCCAGGTGGAACAGCGACTGCAAGCCGCCCGGCCGGAATGGCAAAAGGAACTGTCTGCTTGGGGCGACAAGCTCACCGCCGCCGAGCCGAAGTGGGAACCTCTCAATGCGACCCTCCTTGAAACGATCAGCGGGCTCAACCATCCCACGCAGCAAGCCGATCGCTCCATCTTGATGCTGGGACACACCAGCGCCGACATCTTCCTCCTCGCCTCGCCGAAGCTGGATGGAGTGACAGGCTTGCGTCTCGAAGCGCTCCCTTATCGCGACCTGCCGCACAACGGTCCAGGCCGCAATCGCATGGGGGGCTTCGTGCTGCAGGAGATCGAGGCTTTGGTCAAACTGCCCGGCACAAAGGATTGGAAGAAGCAAAAGCTGGCGAATGCGACGGCCGATTTCTCTGAGCCGCTGGTGAAGCAAGCGGATGGCAAGAAGGCGAGCGGACCGGTCGCCCACTTGATCGATGGCTCCGATGAAACGACCTGGAACGTCGATCGCGGAATGGGGCGGCGAAATCAGGCGTCGGTTGCCGTCGTGCAATTCGATCCGCCGCTGCAATTTCCCGAAGGGACCGAGCTGAAGATCGTTTGGCGCAATAACGACATGCTCGGCTGCGCCAGGTTCAGCATTACCCGGCAAGCGTCGCCAGCCGCGCAGCCCGTCGATCATGGCGCGATGCTGGCGCGAGCGGTTCCCGCAGCCGATCGCTATGCCGAGCAGCAAGCCGCCCTCTTCGCCGCCTGGCGAACCGCATCGCCGGAAGCCAAACCATTTAACGACGAAATCGCCGCCTTGCAAAAGACGCTCCCTCAAGCGGCCACTTCGATCCTGCATCTGGCCGAGCGCGGTCCCACCGAGCCGCGGCAAACTCACCTCCTCGACCGCGGCAGTTGGGACAAACCTCTGAAAGCGGTAGAGCCCCATGTGCCGGCGGCGTTTCATCCCTTGCCCCCCGGTGCGCCGCGGAATCGCCTCGGCTTCGCGAAGTGGCTCGCCGATCCGCGCTCGCCGCTGACGGCGCGTGTCGCTGTGAACCGCATCTGGCAGGCGATCTACGGGACGGGTCTCGTGGAAACCTCCGAAGATTTTGGCACCCGCGCGGCGGTGCCCGAGTATCGCGAACTGCTCGATTGGCTCTCCAGCGACTTCATGGAGAAGGGCTGGAGCCAGAAGAAGCTGATCCGCGCGATCGTGACCAGCGCCACCTACAAGCAATCTTCCACTGCCACCAAAGAGCAGTGGGACCGCGATCCGAGGAATTCTCTTCTCGCGCGTAGCCCGCGATTCCGCGCGGAGGCGGAAGTGGTGCGCGATATCGCGCTGAGCGCCGCAGGCATTCTCACCAATAAGCTTGGCGGTCCGAGTGTGATTCCACCGGTGCCGCAGAATGTGCTCGACTACAACTTCACCTACCCCGGCTATTGGAAGCCGGCGGAAGGTCCGGAGCGCTATCGTCGCACGGTGTATATGTTTCGCAAGCGCTCGATGCCCGATCCGGTGATGGCCAATTTCGACGCGCCGAATGCCGATTTCGCTTGCGCCCGGCGGATCCGATCGAATACTCCGCTCGCCGCCCTCACCTCGCTGAATGAGCCGGTTTTCAATGAAGCGGCCCGTGGTCTGGCTCTGCGGATCTTGCGCGAAGGTGGAGCGACCGACGAGAAGCGAGTTGATCATGCGTTTCTCCTTTGCACGTCGCGAGCGCCGAATGAGTCCGAGCGCAACGCCATCCTTGGCCTGCTCGCCTCGCGACGCAAGCGACTCGGTGATGGCTGGCTCAACATGCGCGAAATCGCCACGGGCGATCCCAATAAGATGCCGGCACTGCCGGAGAACACCACTCCGCAAGATGCCGCGGCGTGGACCCTGGTTGCCCGAGTGCTGCTGAATCTCGACGAGACCCTTTCCAAGAATTGAGCGACCGATGAATCTTTCCGAAAAACTTCACACGGCTCGCGCGCAGCTTCTCAGCCGGCGCTGGTTTTTGCGCGATTGCGGGCTGGGACTCGCCGGCATTGCCGCCAGCTCGTTGCTTGCCTCCGAAGCGAGCGCGGCGCCGGACGCCGGACGGCCCCTCGCGCCGAAGGCCCCGCATTTTGCGGCGAAGGCCAAGCGAGTGATCTACATGTTTCAGGCCGGCGCGCCGAGCCACCTGGAGCTGTTCGACCACAAGCCGGAGCTCACTAAGCAGAATGGCAAGCTGCCGCCGGCGGACCTGCTCAAGGATTATCGGGCCGCGTTCATCAATCCGAATTCGGCGCTGCTCGGTCCGAAATTTAAGTTTGCCAAGCATGGCAAATGCGGCATGGAGCTGAGCGAAGTTTTGCCGCATACGGCGAAGATCGCCGATGAGATCTGCCTGGTCCGAACGCTGAATACCGAAGCAGTGAATCATGCTCCGGCGCAGATCATGATGAATAGCGGGTCGCAGCAATTCGGGCGGCCAAGCTTCGGCTCGTGGTCGCTGTATGGTCTCGGCAGCGAGTCGGCCGACTTGCCCGGGTTTGTCGTGCTCACAAGCGCGAAGGGAACCAGCGGCGGCGCCAGCAACTACGGCTGCGGCTTCTTGCCCACGATGTATGGCGGCATTCCTTTCCGCAGCGCCGGCGATCCGGTCCTCTATCTTTCCAACCCGGCCGGCATCGATAGCGAAACCCAACGGGCATCCCTCGACACACTCCAGCAGCTCAATCAGCTCGCCGAAAAAGCCGTCGGCGATCCCGAGATTGCCGCCCGCATTCAAGGCTATGAGATGGCCTATCGATTGCAAACGAGCGCGCCGGAGCTGATGGATCTGAGCCAAGAGCCGAAGGCCATCCTCGATCTGTATGGCATCAAGGATCCAAAGGAAGCGAGCTACGCGCGAAACTGCCTCCTCGCGCGGCGGCTCATCGAGCGCGGCGTGCGGTTCGTTCAACTCTTTCATGAGGTGTGGGACCAGCATGGCAATCTGACCGGCGGAGTGAAAGCGAACGCGGCCGCCACCGATCAGCCCAGCGCCGCGCTGGTCACCGATCTGAAGAATCGCGGGCTGCTCAGCGATACACTCGTTGTTTGGGGAGGCGAATTCGGCCGCACTCCGATGGTGCAAGGAGGAAACGACGGCCGCGATCACCACAATCGCTGCTTCAGCGCCTGGATGGCCGGCGGCGGGATCAAGCCCGGCCACACGCATGGCGAAACCGACGAGCTCGGATTCAACATCGTGAAGGACCCGGTGCATGTTCACGATCTCCATGCCACCCTGCTCCACTTGCTCGGCCTCGACCACGAGCGGCTCACCTTCCGCTTTCAAGGCCGCGACTATCGGCTGACCGATGTGCATGGGAAACTCGTGAAAGGGATCATGGCGTAGCGGCCCCTTTAAGGAATCGCCGTCCCCAATTATTCCTCTTCGAGCCTGGAGACCCAAGCCACGGCGTAAGCGGAACTTAGGGCCATTCGCTGCTAGCGGGGAAGCGAAGTTCACATTGACCCATTCGGCCATGCAGTGATAATAGGATGGATCGTTGCGGTTCCTGTGGGTGGATTTATGCGTCCTGTTCTCGTCATCTTGGCCGGCCTGAGCTACGTCATTCACATGACGCTGGGCTGCTGCTTCATGCACGAGCACGGCGGATTGGTAGCCCGTCCGCTGGATGCGGTCGGCTGCCATTCTCACATAGCGCCGTCGACCAGCGATCACCATTCGCACAACGACCACTCGGCCGATGCTGGTCAGCGATCGCCGGCAGATTGCCCCCATGATCATTCGGACCACGATGATTCGTGTCTCGGGCTGCTGTCGATCGCCAAGGTGAATTTGCAGGACGACGCTGCGACCAGTTTCGATCTGGTCGCGAATGGAATCTCTTTCGCGCTCACGCTTGCCGAGCGGCCGCTCGATCAAGTCGTCACCATGGCGATTGCTGCCGCGCCGCCGGTGCGCGCGCATCTCGCGAAGCTCGTGATCACGATCTAAGACCCTTCTGGTCTGCGCTTTTTCCGTTGCACTGCGCTTTGATTTGCCCGTCTTTTACGGATGACTCCCATGACTGATACCCTTCCCGAATGGTTGCGCGTGGCGCTGCGCTGGAGTTGGATCCCGGTTTTGGCGGCGGTGGCCGCGGCCGGCTGGTTCACACAGGAAATGTGGCTGCCGCCGGTGCAGGATTGGATCCAGCAGGCGCAGCGCGGAGCAGATCCGGCAAGGAAAGAACCCGTGGGTCACGACGACCATGATCACGGCCACGCGGGGCACGACGAAGGCAACTCCATCGAGCTCAGCGAGCAAGCCAGGAAAAACATCGGGCTGGAAACGGTCAAGATCGATGTCGGCCCTTTCGAGCGCGCGATCACCGTGCCCGGCATCATCGTGGAGAAGCCGGGCCGCTCGGGGGTCAACCTCACTTCCCCGGTGACAGGAGTTGTCTCCAAGATCTACGCGATTCAAGGCCAGGCGCTTCAGCCCGGCGAGCGGCTCTTCGATATCCGGCTCACGCATGAAGAAATCGTACAGGCGCAGGTCGACTATTTGCGGATCGCCGAAGAGATCGATGTGATCAAGCGGGAGATCACGCGGATCGAAAGCATCGTTCGCGAAGGGGCGATCCCCGGCAAAACACTCGTCGAGCGAAACTACGAGCTGCAGCTCAAAGAGGCCGTCTTTCGAGCCAATCGCCAGTCGCTCCTCTTGCATGGATTCTCGGCCGAGCAAGTCGATGGCATCCACCGCTCGCGGCACCTCCTCTCGCAGATTGTGGTCTTCGCCCCGGCAGCTAGCGAAGGAGCAGCGACCGCCATCTACCAGATGAGGAAGCTCACCGTCGAACGCGGCATGTATGTTGAAGCCGGCAAAACCCTGGCCGAGCTGACCGACCATTCCGAGCTCTATATCGAGGGGAATGCTTTCGAGCAGGACAACATCGAGCTGCAGAAGGCCACGGAAAATAAAGCGGACGTGTCGGTCTCGCTCGACCTGCGCGGCGCCAAGACCGAGCGGATCGAAGGCATGCGCATCCTCTATATCTCGGGCGAGGTCGACCCTGTGAATCGAACATCGCATTTCTACATCCCGCTCCGCAATGGCCTGATCGCCTCGCACCAAGCGGCCGACCAGCCGCGCTTCATCACCTGGAAGTTTCGCCCGGGGCAGCGTGTGCAGATTCAAGTTCCGGTCGAGCATTGGAAGGAGCGGATCGTGCTGCCGATCGAAGCGATTGCCGACGACGGGCCTGAAACCTATGTCTTCGTGCAGAACGGCAAGCACTTCGATCGCCGGCCGGTGCATGTGGAGCATCGCGATCCGTCGCGCGCGGTGATCGCGAACGACGGCGCGATTTTCCCCGGCGACTACGTGGCCGTTCGCGGCGCGCATCAATTGCAGCTGGCGCTGAAGAACAAGTCCGGCGGCGCGATTGACCCGCATGCCGGGCATAGCCACTAAGCCGTCACTCCATCGCGACGTCTCGCACCGCCACTCGCAGCGTTTCCCATGCTCACTGAAATCATCCGCCTCGCCCTTCGCTATCGCATCCTCACCATCGCGATCGCGCTGGCGATCACCGGTTATGGCGGGTATGTGCTCTACCATCTGCCGATCGATGTTTTCCCTGATCTCAATCGGCCGCGCGTCACGGTGCTCACCGAAGCGCTGGGGCTCGCGCCGGAAGAAGTGGAGACGCTGATCACCTTTCCGCTGGAATCGGTAGTGAATGGAGCGACCGGAGTGCAAGCAGTGCGGAGCTCGTCGGGCGTGGGGCTGTCGGTGATCAATATCGAATTTGGCTGGGGAACCGATATCTATATCGCGCGGCAGGTGGTGGCGGAGAAGGTGGCGCTGGCCGCCGATCGGCTGCCGAAAGGAGTCCGCCCGCAGCTCGCGCCGATCTCCTCGATCATGGGTCAGTTCATTCAGATTGGGATGTTCAGCGAGGGAAACAAGACCGACCCGGTCGAAGTGCGGACCCTTTCCGATTGGGTCGTGCGGCAGCGGCTCCTGACGATCCCCGGCATCGCGCAGGTGGTGACCATGGGTGGCGGCCGCAAGCAATTCCAGGTGCTGGTGAATCCGGACGCCATGCTGCGGTATGACGTCACCCTGGAAGATGTGGAGAAAGCGGTCGCCGATAGCAATAGCAATGCCACTGGCGGCTATCTCGAAGAAGGAGGCAAGGAGTTGCTCGTGCGGGCGCTCGGGCGCATCAACACCACGAGCCAATTGGAAGAGATCGTCGTCAAGCCTGGCGCGGAGCGCTCGCTGCTGTTGGGGCAAGTCGCGCGCGTCGTCGAGCGGCCGCAGGTAAAGCGCGGCGATTCGGCCGTGAATGGCAAACCGGCGGTGATCCTCACGATTTCCAAGCAGCCCGGCGCGGACACCCGCATCCTCACCGACCACATCCTGGCGGCGATTCACGAACTGCAGCCGTCGCTGCCCCCTGATATTCGCTTCGTCGAAAATATCTACCAGCAGAAAACCTTCATCGATCTCAGCATTCAGAATGTGATCGAGGCGCTGCGCGATGGCGGAGTGCTGGTGGTGATCATCCTGATTCTTTTCCTCTCCAGCCTGCGCAGGGCGATTCTCTCTTTGGCGGTGATCAGCGCGTGTGTCGGCGGCGCGATCTGGGCTTTGCGATTCTATGGGATGCCGCTCGATAATCTGGCCATCTCCGGCATCGGCCTGATGGTGGTGGTGCTGCTGCTGATCTTCAATCGCATCACCTTCATCACTCTCACCGCGATCCCCCTTTCGATCGTGGTCACGGGGCTCGTCTTCCATTGGTTCGGGATGACGATCAACACCATGACCCTCGGCGGGCTCGCGGTGGCGATCGGCGAATTGGTCGATGATGCGATTGTCGATGTCGAAAATATCCATCGCCGGCTCCGCGAAAACCACCACTCCGCGAGCCCGAAAGATACGCTCCGAGTCGTGTTCGAAGCCAGCAACGAGGTTCGGAATTCGATCGTCTTCAGCACCATCCTCGTGGTGCTGGTTTTCATTCCCCTCTTCGCTTTGGAAGGAATGGAAGGACGCCTCTTCACCCCGCTCGGCGTGGCCTACATCGTTTCCATCCTGGCGTCGCTCGCCGTTTCGCTGACCGTCACTCCGGTTCTCTCCTATTGGCTCTTGGCCAACGCGCACGCGGAGGACGAATCGCATGCATCGCCCGGCAAGGCGCCGGACGACAGCGCGCTGGTGATCGCGCTGAAATGGATGGCCGGCTTCGCGATTCGGCTGAGTGTGGCGTATCCCTGGCCGATTCTGATTGCGACCGGGGCGGGGGTTGTCGTCAGCGGAATCGTGGTCAGCCAATTGGGGCGCGGGTTTCTGCCGGATTTCAATGAAGGATCGGTGCAGATCAATGTCCTGCTTCCACCCGGCAGCTCGCTGCAAGCTTCAAACGAGGTGGCGGCGATGGTCGATCGGCGAATCGCGCAGATTGAAGGAGTCGCTTCCTTCGGCCGTCGCACCGGTCGCGCCGAGCTTGATGAGCATGCCGAGGGAGTGAATGTCTCGGAGATTATTGTCTCCTTCAAGCCCGAGGCTCACCGCTCGCGCGAGGAGATCATGAAGGAGATTCGCGAGAGCCTCGAGGAGGTGCCAGGGATCGTCACTTCGGTGGAGCAGCCGCTGACGCATCTCATCTCCCACATGCTCTCCGGCGTGAAGGCCCAGATCGGCATCAAGCTCTATGGCGACGATCTGCAAATCCTCCGCTCCAAGGCCAATGAGATGAAAGCCGCCATCTCCGGAGTGAGGGGAGTGAAGGATTTGCTCGTCGAGCAGCAGATCGACATTCCCCAATTGCAGATCAAGCTCGACCAGAAGAAGCTCGCGCAGTTCGGCCTCTCGGCCAGCTATGTCAACGAGTTCATCGAAACGGCGATGAACGGCCGCACCGCCACCGAACTGATCACCGGCGAGCGGAAGTTTGACGTCGTCGTTCGCCTCGACGATCCCTTCCGAGAAAATCTCGGCGAGCTTCGCCGACTCTCGCTCAACCTGCCGGCCGGCGGGCGAATCGCCCTTTCGGATGTGGCTGATATCCTCCCCAGCAGCGGACCGAACACCATCAATCGCGAGAATGTGCGGCGGCGGATCATTGTGCAATGCAACACGGCCGATCGCGACCTGGGGAGCGTCGTCGCCGAGATCAAAGCCCAGCTGGCGCCGATTCAGAAATCGCTGCCGACTGGTTATTTCCTGGAATTCAGTGGGCAATTCGAGAGCGCCCAATCGGCCACGCAACGGATCTTGCTCCTGAGCCTCCTCTCGCTGGCCGCGATGTTTCTCGCGCTCTACATGCTTTTCCGCTCGGTGAATATGACGCTGCAAGTTCTCTCCGCGCTGCCGATGGCGGCGATCGGCGCGGTGGCGGCGCTGGTGATCACGCATCAATCGCTGACCGTGGCCAGCATGGTCGGATTCATTTCCCTGTGTGGCATCGCTTCGCGAAACGGCATCCTGCTGATTGCTCATTATCTTCACCTCGTGCGCCATGAAGGAGAGGGATTCACCCCGGAAATGATCGAGCGAGCCGGCAAGGAGCGGCTCTCGCCGATGCTGATGACGGCCCTCACCGCCGGGATCGCGCTCGTGCCCCTAGTGCTCGCGGCGGGGGAGCCGGGCAAGGAGATTTTGTATCCCATTGCCACGGTGATCATGGGAGGACTGATCAGCTCGACGCTGCTGGATTTCTTCGTTCACCCTGCCCTCTTCTGGCTCTTTGGCCGCGTTGATGCCGAGGAACAAATGCTGGCGCGCGACACGGCGGAAGAACTGAAAGATTGAGACGCTTGCCTCGATTTCCATTTATCACGTAAGGATGCACTTCATGAAGACTCTATTCAACTGTCTGGCGGTTGTCAGTCTGTCGCTATTCGCCTTCGGCTGCGGACCAGGCATGAAGGTGGATTCCAATCCGCCCGCCAAACCGGCCGACGACCACCGCGAGCATGCCCATGGCGAGCATGGCCCGCACCAGGGAGAGATCATCGAGCTCGGCAAGGAGGAATACCACGCCGAGCTTTGCCACGATGAAAAGACCAAGAAGGTAACGATTTATCTGCTCGACAAGGAGGCCAAGAAGGCCGTGACGATCGGCGATAAAGAGATCACGTTCAATTTGGTCGCCGGCGCAGCCCCGCAGCAATTCAAGATCCTCGCCGTCCCTCAGGCCGCCGACGCCGCCGGGCAATCCTCGCGCTTCGAGCTGGTCGACGAGAAACTCTGCGATCTGGTTGGCACGAAAGGAAGCAAGGCGCGGCTCAATGTGACCATCAACGGCACTCCCTACTCAGGCGAATACACGGTCGAGGAAGACCACGCTCACGACCACGAGCAGAAGAAGTAAGGGGCAGCGTCACTCGGTGGTCTTCAAAAACAAGGCGTGCCGAGGCTTGAGCTGCGGTGGAATTTGTCGCTCGATCGCGCGCAGATAATCCTGCGGCAATTGCACCGCAGCGGCGGTTGCTCCCTCCAGGCCGGAACGAGTTTGAGCAAAAACCGGCAGCTTTTCGAGATTCTTTCTGACTTTGCCGATGTCGGCGTCCAGCGAATCTTCGGTCGCGCCTGCCGGCAATTCGCCGGCGAGGAGCAGCAAGAGATTGACTCCGCGCTTGTCTTTCTGGCTGAATGCCACACCCTCAATTTCAGGGATGCGGACCTCGATTTGCGGCGAGGGGGAACTCGCCACCACCGCCGCGCCCCCTTCCGGATCGACATGCACCAGATACCAAGGCGTTGGTTGCGCAAATTTATAGAGGAGCACAAAACGATCTTTCCGATCCATCGGGGCGATAGTTCCAGGCATAGCGCGGTCTTCTCCCCCATCCACCAAGAGGAGGCTATCCACCAGCGGCTTCTCCCCTTCGCCGCGCTGAATATGAAGCTCCGCATGCTCCACCCGCGCGGCTTCGGTTTGGACCGGACCGGGCTTATCAGGCAGATCCACTTTCGGTTCCGGCTTCCCCTCCCAGGGTCGCCAGAAATACCCAACGGCCAGCATCGCGACGATCAGAGCCAACAAGATTAACCAGAACGGAATGCGTTCGGGATATAGAAAGTCGTTGAGCGATTGCGCCAGCTCGGTGGCGCTCCCATACCGATCGACGGGCCGGCGCTGGAGGCAGCGCAGGCAAATCGCTTCGAGCTCGGCGGGGCAGTCCGGCGCGAGGATGCGGAGTGGTGGTGGATCCGTCGTGAGGATCGATTGCAGCAGGTCGTCCGTCGTTCGTCTTGATGGGGCAGCTCGCCGGTGATCGCCTGGTAGAGAACCACTCCCAGGCTATAGATATCGCTCCGCGCGTCGACCGAATCGCAATCGCCGGCTGCTTGCTCGGGGCTCATATATTGCGGTGTGCCGGTCAAGCTCTTGACGAACGACACATCGGCTCGCGAGAGGGCGACGCCGAAATCGACCAGCACGGCCCGATCATTCTCATCGAAAAGTATATTGGCCGGCTTCACATCGCGATGGACGAGGTTTTTCTGATGGGCATGGACCAGCCCCAGCGCGATATGGAGAGCGATCGACGCGGCGTCGCGCGGCTTGAGCCGCTTCCTTTCGGCCAGTTTGCTTTCCAAACTCGGCCCGGAGATCAGCTCGCTGACGACAAAGTATTGTCCCCCTTCCTCCCAGGCTTCAAAGACCTTCACGATGTGGATGTGGTTCAGCTTGGCCAGGGTTTGCGCTTCGCGGCGAAATACCGCGAGGATCTCGGCGTCCGTTCCTCGATACTTGGAGATCTTCAGCGCCACTTCGCGATTCAGCTCCGGATCGATCGCCAGGTAGACAATTCCAAACGAGCCGTTTCCCAGCTTGCGAACAATCCGATAATTGCGGACCACCGTGTCCGGAGCAAGTTCCTCCGCGCTAATGCCCGAGGGGCTGTGATCCACGGTCGCTGCGGCGGCCGAGGCGACGCCCCCTTTCGCGATGGTGGAGCGGGGCGGCTGGTCCTGGAGGCCGTCGAGAAAACTCGCCAAGTCCGAAAACCTGGCTCGATATTCCGCGAGGTCGGTCGGGATCTTCCGAATGGCTTTCCATTCCAGATCGATGCCGACAAGCTCGCGCAATAATGGCCCGCGCAAGTTGCTCGCCACT
>Ga0163144_10025193_pt1 | contig 11632 bp, 9 predicted proteins | sample OliLak19BULKMAT1_FD_123175 | JGI IMG/M metagenome (GOLD analysis project Ga0163144, IMG submission 123175) | Freshwater microbial mat bacterial communities from Lake Vanda, McMurdo Dry Valleys, Antarctica - Oligotrophic Lake LV.19.BULKMAT1 | ecosystem: Environmental > Aquatic > Freshwater > Lake... | reverse complement strand
GCGAATCGGGATCTCGGCCGCCCACAGCGCGAAGGCGCCCCGCGTGAATCGGCGGGTGAGGTGGCCCGCGGGATCCTCACCAATCAGGTCCAGCGCGTGGCGCAGGTACTCCTGGTCGGCGATCACCCGCGCACGGGCGCGTTCCATCGGCTCGGTCGGCGTATCCCAGATCGCGCGAATGTCGCGCCACTCGTTGACGTAGCGGAGCATCGGCTCGGCCACCAAGCTGGTTTCGCGGGCGCGGTCTCGGACACGCGCCTCCAGCTCGGATCGATCCGCCGTCGTCTCGGCCAGCCTGATCAAGTCGGCCTGAAGGCGCCCCGACCATCGTCCCTGCCACGCCCCCTCCCACAGGCCGCGGCCGATGCCGCCGGCCGGCGACATCGTGAACTGACCCAGGTAGACGGCGTTGTACGCCAACCACGGGGTGAGCGTGAGCGCCGCCGCCAGGGCGAGAGCGGCCCAGCCGCGCAGGAAGCCCGCCGAACGCTGCTGGCGCACCAGGACGGGCACCGCGATCGCCAGGAAGAACGGCAGCAGGACGAACGCCGGTCGCACCAGCGTCGTCGCACTGAACAACACACCGGCGATCATGAAATCGCGCCGCCGGCCGTGCTGAGTGGCCCGCACCGCCACCAGCATGGCGGCGGTGGCGACGACCGTGGTCCACAGTTCGGTAACGACCAGCGCCCCGTAATAGGGGAACGGCGCGAACAGCGCGGCCATGATCGTGGCGATCGTTGCGGCCCGCTCGCCGGCCACTCGCACGGTGAGAAAAAAGACCAGCACGCACAGAGCGGAAAAGACGACGGCCTGTGCCGCCGCGACCGCGAGATGGTTGCCGGCGCCGGCGGCCTTGTAGACGACGGCCACGAATGCGGGATACCCGGGCGTGCGGATTACTTCCGGCACAAACACCGGAGTGTCCGGGTAGCGCGTGAACTGGCCGGTGTTGGCGAGCACCTCACCCAGTCGCTTGTAGCCGGCCTGATCGGTCCATTGGGTGTCCCAGTCGGGCCGCTGGTAGGCGATGTAAGCGGCGGCGTGGGACAGCGCAATCACACCCGCCAGCAGAAGGACACGCGAGCGGGGAATCATTGGCTCCTACCGCTCTTCCAGCATCTCGCCGTAGACCGCGGCGATTTCGTTGACCAGCCGATCGAATCCGTAACGGGCCAGTACTCTCGCGCGGGCCAGTTCGCCCATCTGGCGGCGGCGCGCGGGATCGGCCAGCAGACTTTCGACACCGGCCGCGAGTGCGGCGGTGTCGCCGAGCGGCACGCGCACACCGACGGCCGGCGAATCGATCACATCCTTGACGCCACCGACATCGGTGCTGACGCCGACCACACCGGACGCCATGGCCTCGATCAGCGCCACCGGGGTGCCCTCATTGCGCGACGTCAAGAGGAACACATCGGTGGCGCCATAGATGGTGGCGAGGTCACGCCGCCAGCCCAGGAAGCGGACCTGCGAGGCGACCCCAATCGCCGCCGCATGCGCCTCGATCTGGGAGCGCAGTTCGCCATCGCCGACAATCAAGGCAATGGCGTCGCCGTGCCGTTCGGTGACCAGCTTGAATGCGTCGAGGAAGACCTGATGCTGCTTGATGGCGGTGATGCGGCCGACGGTGGTAATCACCAGCGACCCGTCCGGTACTCCAAGTTCATGGCGAGCCCTGGCGCGCGCGCCGTCGTCGATGCCGGCGAAACCATCGAGATCGAAACCGAGGGCCACGACGCAGTACTGCCGACTTTTGCCAATGCGGTAGTGCTCGAACAGTTCGGTGCGAATTTCCGGCGAAATGGCGATGATGGTGTCGGTGATCCGAGCGAGGATGCGCTCGAGCGCAATGAAGAAGGCCGTCAGCCGCGGACCGAAATAGCCATCGAGCACATGGCCGTGATAGGTGTGCACCACCCGCGCCCGCGGCGCGGCGCCGCGCGTGAGATTGTAGGCGGCCGCCGCCACCCGGCCGAGCAGTCCGGCTTTGGCCATGTGGGTGTGCACGATCGACGGCCGGGCGCGGCGATATTCTCGGTACAGGCTGATCAAGGCTCGCACATCGTCGAACGGCGAGAGCTCGCGGCAGAGCGCCGGCAAGTAGCGGGTGTCGGCGTTCGGCGCCACCAGGTAGGACATGTCGCCTTCGCCGTTGCCGAGGCGGCCGTGAATCAGGCGCGTGTCGAATCCGCGCGCGGCCATCGCGGTGGTGAGGCGTGCCGCCTGGATCGACGGCCCGCCGATATTGAGTCGCGTAATGACCCGGCAGATGGTCGCGTGGGCGGCGTTCACTGGTCGATCGGCTTCGGGCATCACGGGGGGCGACCGCTATCGTTCCCTATTCATGGCCTCCGCGGCAACTGCGCCACCCCTGGCGCGGGTCCCTGGTGAACGCGGCGGCGTTGCTCGGCAGCGGCCTGGCGTTCAGCGCACTCGGCATCGCGCTGGTGATGGCCGTCCCCGACCGCGCCCAACTGGTGGTGTTGATCGAGTCTGCCGGGGCCAATCAAGTCGTCGTGCCAGTGGGCTTGTGGATCGCCGTCGGACTGTGGCTCGCGTCGGTGAAGTACTTGGCGCCATCGCTGGACCTCCGGTCCCTCGCGCGGGGAGCGAGCGCGGCCATCATGCTGCACGTGCTGTGCTTGCTGGCGCAGTTTGCCAGCCGCCTTCAGGATCCGCCGGCGTTCAGTCATCCGGCTTACTGGTATTACACGCGGCTGTTCTGTGCCGCCGTGCTGGCGGCCGCCACCTGGTGGTCGTTCGCAAGCGTCCGCACCTGGCGTATGCCGGCGGTGCAGCCGGCGCTTCTGGACGCACCCGTGGTGGTCGGCACGGTCGTCTTCGCCGTGGCGCTGGCGCGTTACGATTCACCGCTGTCGGTGGCGGGGCTCGCCGCCGGTGTGCTGGCCGCAATGGCCTCGCAGCGCGCGATGGTCGTGATGCTGGTGCGAACCTGCCTCAGGGCGGTCCATCGCGACGAACGCCTGTTTGTCGCGGCCGTGTTTCTGCTGGCGCTCGGCTTGCGGCTCTTGTACCTGCAGAGAATTCTGAGCGACCCGGGCTTCCTGGAGACGGGCGCCGATGGTCCTGTCTACGACGAACTGGCGTGGTCACTGGCGCAGGGCCGCGACATTCGGGCGTCGTTCACTGACCGCTTTCCGCTGTTGCTTCTGGGTTACGTCTGGTGGGTCAGCGTGGTCTACCGAATCGTCGGCCACAGCTATTTTCTGTTGTGCGCGACGCAAGCGCTGATTGGTTCAGTGGCATGCGTGCTGCTGTACGGCGTCGCCCGGCGGCTGTTCGGCATCTTGGTCGCCCGGCTGGCGATGGTCTTTACCGCGATCAGTTTTCCTCTGCTGTTCGCCGCCGCCGCCATCGGCCACCAGGCGATCGATGTGTGCCTGACGCTCTTTGTGATCTGGTTGACCCTGCGCGCTCTGGATCTGGAGCGGCCTTCGCTCTGGCACTGGGCGGGCATCGGGCTGGCGCTGGGAGCGGCGATTGCCGTGCGCGAGACCGTCGTGTTTCTGCTCGCCTTCATCGTCGCCTGGCTGCCGTGGGCGTTCGCGCAACGCCGGTGGCGCGCTGCGGGCGGCGCGATCGCGGCCACCCTGCTGGGCGTGGCCGTCATGGTTGGCCCGCTCGCCGTCCCGAAGGTCGCCACCAGTGAGAATCGAACCGCACTGCGGGCGCATCTCGATCGCCTGTATCGGGGCGAATTCGACATCAACCCGCTCCGCACGGGGCTGGTCGGTCCGGTGGCCGACCCGATCAGGGCCGGCCGACAACTCTTCGCCGATCCGCTTCTGGTCATTGGCACCCTGGTGCGCGCCTATGCGCGAAACCTGGGGCTGCAGTTTTTCACCCAGCCTTACGGTGGCTTCGACCTGGTGTTCCTGTTGAAGGGGACTGAGTACTTTTACGGTTTATGGTTCTATGTTTACGCCGCCACGGTCGGCGGAGCGGTGCTGGCGTGGCGCCGCATCAGAGCCGGCGATCCCAGTTCGGCAGGTCTCGTGCTGGTGGCGGGAGTGATCGCCGCGCGAACCTTACCGCATCTCGTGCTCGAATCGAATGCGCGACACCGGGCGCCGATTGAGCCGTTCCTGATACTGTTGGCGGCGTCCGGCGTGGTTGGTCTGGTCGTGACGGCCTGGCGGCCCGCCGCTCGGGTGTGAACCATGGCACTGACCAGACGCAAATACATCCTGTTTGTCGCGGCTGCCTCGCTGTTGTCGGTCGCGCTCGCGCTGGTGGTCGCGCTGGCGGCCGATCTCTATCTGCAGCGGCGGGCGGAGCGGTCAGCGGGGCTCAATCGCTGGGGCTATCGAGGTCCGATCCTCGGCCGGAAGCAGCCCGGCGAAGTTCGCGTGGCCCTGCTTGGGGGCAGCACCATGTTCGGTTACGGCGCCACCTGGGATGAGGCTATTCCCGCGCTGTTGGAGCGGGACCTCAACCAGCGCTACCCCGAACGCACCTGGCGAGGACTCAATCTCGGCTACAACACCGAAGGCGCCTTTGCGTTCGTTCCGAATCTCGAAGCCTTCGAGTACTTGGCCTACGACGTCGTCGGCCTGTATGAGGGCTACAACGACATGGTTGGCGACGAGGATCCGAATCATGTCGTAGTCCGGGAGCAGTCACCGATCTTCCGCGCCACTGGCTATTTCCCGATTCTGCCGCTCGCGTTTCGGGAGAAGGCGATGGCGCTCCGAAGTGGCGGCGACCTTGAGGCGAGCTACTCAGCGACGCGCGGGGAGCCGGCAAAGACCGTGTTCCGCCCTGGAGTGGCGAGCCGCACGTCAGCAGGCGCGCTCGATGCCGCAGCCGCGATCGCCGACTCGATGGGGCGGCAGTTCGAGCATCTGTCTGACAAGACGCCCGTGCCCAGTGTGAACAGGCAGTTGGACTGCCCCTCGCCTTGGGCCTCGTATTGCGATTCGATGTACCGCGCCGTGCGATACGCGCTCGATCAGGGCAAGCGCGTGCTGGTCATGGGCCAACCGCGACCAGCTGACGCTTCGGGACGTGCCCGGCACGAAGACCAGCAACGAGCACTGGCCGGGATGGTTGCCCGGCAGTTCGGCAACGAGCCGCGCGTCACCTACCTCAGTCTCGCCACCGCAGTCGATCTGGCCGACGCCGACAAGTCGTTTGATCAGATGCACCTGAGCGTTGATGGCAACCGGCTGGTCGCGGCGGCCATGGTCGAATCCGTGCGCCGGCTCGCCCTGACCCCATGATCGAGTCGAGAGTGTCCGCGCCGCCGCGCCGGTTCTGGCTGACGGCAATGCCGCACGCGGCCGCCATCGTGGTGCTGCTCGGCCTGACGGCCTGGTGGTCGCCGGCGCCGTTTCCCACTGACCAACTGATGATGGAGCGGGTCGGTCAGGGACGGATTGTTCCTGGGTGCGCGGATCTCAACTGCTTCCGCATTCTGGTTCCGGCGGTGGTCGAAGCGTTCCCGGGACCGTCGCTACCGCGCTGGCGCAGCTATGCGGTGATCGCGAACACTGCCGCCGCCGTGGCGGCCGGCGGCCTGGCTCACGCGTTGGGCCTGCGGCCGGTCGCGGTCGCGCTCACAATTTGGCTGTCGGCGCTCGGGGCCGGCAGCCTCGCCACGGTTCATCATCCGTACAATGCCGATCCGTTCGTCTTGTTGCTGGCACCGATCACGACGTGGTGCTTGCTGAGCGGTCGCATGCGTCAGGCGGGTGCGATCGCGGGGGTCGGCATTTTTGCCAAGGAATTTGCCGCGGCGCCGTTGTATATCGCCGCCGGCGCTGCCGGCATGGCCCGCGACTGGCCGGCGTTCTGGCGCTCTGCCGCGGTCGCTCTTGGTGTGACCCTGCTGTGGGTGTGTCTGCAATGGGGCCTGATGGCAGCCTTCGGCTATAGCTACAACGACAACCCGTCGGCCCGTCCGCTCGAAGGCGGCTACCTGCGGTTGTGGCTCTCGCACGTCACCCCGGCGTCGGCTGCGTTCGCGCTCTTCAGTGTCTTCGGGGCGCTGACCGTGCTGGTTCCGAGCGGCTGGCGGCAGGTGCCGAAACCGCTGCGGCACCTCGCGATCGGCGCCATTCCGGCCCTCTTCGCGTTCATGTATGTCGCCACCCCGGAACGCGCGCTGTGGAACTTCTATTTTCTGGTCGTGCCGCTGGGCGCGGTGGTCCTGGCGCGCCTGCCGCTGCCATTCGCCTGGCTGTTCGTCGGCTGCTACTGGCTGGCGAACCTTCGCATCGGGGCCCAGATCGCCGAGGTGCCCGCGTCGCGCTATGCCATGACCGCGTCGCTGATGCTCGCGCTTGCCGCGATGCTGCGAGCACCCCAATCGTCGTCACTGGCGCCGGAGCTGTCATGAAACGTAAAGGTCCCGCCAATCCCGAGAAAGCGTTCGGCGTCTCGGTCGGTATCGTGCTCCTGCTGATTGCCGCCGCCCTCGTCTGGCGCGGCCGCATCACCACCGCCGAAGTGGTTGGTGCCATCGGCGCCGTGCTGCTTGTTCTCGGGCTGACCAAGCCTTCATGGCTCAAATACCCAAGTGCGGCGTGGTGGAAGATGGCGATGTTTCTCGGCCACATCAACGCCAGGGTCATCCTGACCGTGGTCTTCGTGGTCGTGTTCACCCCGTTGGGCTTGCTCTGGCGCGCGATCGGCAGGGACCCGCTGGCCCGGCAGCGCCGCAACTGGCCGGGCTGGTCACCGTATCCACCGCGATACGCTGACCGCGATCATTTCACTCGGATGTACTAAGAGGCTGATATGGCAAAGAGTCGTGTCCTGAGAGAGTTCTTGCAGTTCCTGAAGCAGGAAAAGAAATACTGGCTGATGCCGATCGTGATTGTCTTCGTCCTGTTCGGCTTGCTGATCGTGTTCTCGCAGACCAGCGCCGTGGCGCCCTTCATCTACACCTTGTTCTAGGTAGCTAGTGCCGACACGCATTCTCGGAATCTCCGCCTACTATCACGATTCGGCCGCCTGCCTGGTCGTCGATGGCCGCATCGTGGCGGCGGCGCAAGAGGAACGCTTCACCCGCAAGAAGCACGACGCGGCGTTCCCCGAGCAGGCGGTCGCCTACTGCCTGCGCGAGGGCGGCATTCGCGCCAGCCAGCTCGATCACGTTGGCTTCTACGAGAAGCCGCTGGTCAAGTTCGAGCGGTTGCTCGAAACCTACGTCGCCTCGGCTCCCCGCGGGTTGAAGTCGTACCTGATGGCGGTGCCGCTGTGGCTGACCGAGAAGCTCTGGATGGCCGACGACATCGCCGATCGCCTCGAGGGGTTCGACCGCCAGGTGCTGTTCGGCGAGCACCACGAGTCGCACGCGGCGTCGGCGTTTTACCCATCGCCGTTTGAACACGCCGCGGTCGTGACCATGGACGGCGTCGGCGAATGGGCGACCTCGTCCATCGGCGTCGGCCGCGGTCACCAACTACAGATCATCAAGGAGCTGCGGTTCCCCCATTCGCTCGGCCTGCTCTATTCCGCGTTCACCTATTTCGCCGGCTTCAGGGTCAACTCCGGCGAATACAAGGTGATGGGACTCGCGCCGTACGGCGAGCCGAAGTACGTGAAGACGCTCAAGGAACACGTGGTCGAGATCAAGGACGATGGCAGCCTGTGGATGAATCAGGAGTACTTCACCTATGCCCATGGTCTGACCATGACGGGGCGCAAGATGGAGGAACTGTTGGGCGGCCCGGCGCGTAAACCTGAAAGCCCGCTGACCCAGCGGGAAATGGATCTCGCGCGTTCGATTCAGGAAGTGACCGAGGAGGCCATGCTCAAGATGACCGCGTTCGCGCACCGCGAGACTGGCATGCGCGACCTCTGTCTCGCCGGTGGCGTGGCCCTCAACTGCGTGGGCAACGGCCGCATCCTGCGTGAAGGACCGTTTGACAACGTCTGGATTCAACCGGCCGCCGGTGACGCCGGTGGCGCCCTCGGCGTGGCGCTGAGCGTGTGGCATCGCCATCTCGATCAGCCCCGCACGAGCGCGGAAGCGAACGGCACCTGGCAGAGGCCCGCGCCTCGGGCCGGTGGCGCACCTAAGGCCGATGGGACAGGTAAGGCAGAGCAGACGGGTCAGACCGATGGCGCGGACGCCACGGTGCCGAAGTATGCCGATGGCATGAGCGGGTCGTACCTGGGACCCGCCTACAGCGAGGCTGAGATCGCTGCCGCGATTGCGCGTGGCGGGTGGGTGGCGCGACGGCTCGACCCCGCCGCGGTTGCGGATGAAGTAGCGAAGGCGCTGGCCGACGAGAAAGTCGTTGGCCTGTTGCAGGGCCGCATGGAGTTCGGCCCGCGGGCGCTCGGCGGCCGGTCGATCATCGGTGACCCGCGGTCGCCGAAAATGCAGGCCGTGATGAATCTCAAGATCAAATTTCGCGAATCGTTCCGGCCGTTTGCGCCGGCGGTCTTGCGCGAGCACGTGGCCGAATGGTTCGAGTTCGACGGCGATAGTCCGTACATGCTGTTGGTCGCCGACGTGGCGCCCGCGCGCCGCATTCCGGTGCCGGCCGGCTCCGACCAGTTGTGGGGCATCGAGAAATTGAACGTCGCGCGCTCGACGGTGCCGGCGATTACCCACGTCGACTACTCCGCCCGCATCCAGACCATTCGTCGCGACACCAGCCCGCTGTACTACGACATCACCGACGCCTTCTATCGCCGCACCGGCTGTCCCATCATCGTCAACACCTCGTTCAACGTGCGCGGCGAGCCGATGGTGTGTTCGCCGGACGACGCCTACCGCTGCTTCATGCGCACCGACATGGACCTGCTCGTGCTCGAGAACTTCCTGCTCGAGAAGACCGAGCAGCCCAAGTCTGCCGAAGACGAATCCTGGAAGACCGAGTTCGCACTCGATTAGCCGGCACTGAAGTGCCGGCCTCCCGGTAAATGACCAAACGTCAACTCTCTGACAAACCCGACCGCATGTCGGTGTCCGCGTACCTCGAACTGCTGATGAACCTGACGCGGCGCGAGGTGATGGGCCGCTATTCGCAGTCGCTGTTCGGCGCCGGCTGGGCGATCGCGCAGCCGCTGGCGACGATGGCCGTCTTCACACTCGTGTTTGCGCGTCTTGGCCAGATGCCGTCAGATGGGGCGCCGTACCCGATGTTCGCTTACGCTGCCCTCGTCCCGTGGTTCTTCTTCTCCAATTCAGTGACCTCGGGAACACTCAGCCTGGTGACCTATCGCAACATCGTCACCAAGACCTATTTCCCGAGGGAGATCGTGCCCCTGGCACAGGTTGGATCGCGGCTGGTTGACTTGGGCGCCGCGTCGAGCCTGTACGTGTTGCTGATGGTCTACTACGGCGTCGCGCCGACCGTGTGGACGGCCCTGGTGCCGGTGTTCCTGGCGCTGCTGCTGCTGTTCACGCTGGGGGTGACGCTGGCGACTTCAGCGCTCAACGTGTTCTATCGCGACGTCAGTCCGGTGGTTCAGATTGGTCTGCAACTGTGGCTGTACCTCACGCCGGTGGCCTATCCGCTGTCGGCAGTGGAGGGCTACCGTCCGTTCTTTCTGCTCAATCCGCTGACTGGCGTCGTTGAAGGTCTGCGCGCGGTTCTGGTGTTCGGCCGCGAGCCTGAATGGCCGGTGGTCGGCGTCTCGGCGGCGCTGATTGCCGTCATCTTCGTTGCCGCCCTGACGTTGTTCAAGAAAACCGAGAAGTACTTCGCCGACGTGATCTAGGCCCGGCCAAGCCCCAAGCCTTAAGCCCCAAGCCTAACCAATGCCCACCGCTATTCAACTCGAGCACGTTACCAAGCGCTATCGGACCGGCCGGGCGCGGACCGTTGTCGACCTCGTGGCGTCCAGCGTCGATAGCCTGCGCGGCCGCAACCAGGACGTGCACAGCGCCACGCGCGGCAAGATCAGTTCGATCATCAAGGCCCTGAACGATGTCTCGTTCACGGTTCCCGAAGGCGCGGGGCTGGGCATTATCGGCCGCAACGGCGCCGGCAAAACGACGTTGCTCAAGTTGATCTCGCGGGTGACCTGGCCGACGGCTGGTAAAGTGCGCGTCGCCGGTCACGTCGTGTCACTGATTGAGCTGGGCGCCGGCTTTCACCCCGAGCTGACCGGCCGCGACAACGTCTACCTGGGCGCCGGGCTGTTCGGCCTGACGCGCAAGGAGATCGATCGCCGATTCGACGAGATCGTGCACTTTGCCGGCGTCGAGCGGCTGATCGACACGCCGATGAAACGCTACTCGTCGGGTCTCTACGCCCGGCTGGGCTTTGCGGTGGCCATCCACAGCCGCCCTGACATCGTGCTGGTCGACGAGGTGCTGTCGGTGGGCGACGCCGCGTTCCGCCGCCGCGCCCTCGAAGCGCTGCGGCAGCTCATCACCGACGGCAAGACCGTGCTGTTCATCTCACACGACATGTGGAACGTCCGGCGGCTGTGCAGCCAGATTCTGTGGATGGAAGAAGGCGCGGTCCGTGCCCACGGACCGGCCGGCGAGATCGCCGAGCGCTACATGAACGAGGTCAACCTGCAGGCGCTGGCCAATCAGGAGACCGCGTTGCAAAGCCATCGCGGTGGCACCGGTGAAGTGCGCTTCGAAACGGTGGAGTTGTTCAACGGTGCGGGGGCGGCGGCGGCCGCCTTCGAGCCGGCCGAGACGCTGGTGGTGCGTGGTGCGTACACCGCGACCCATGCTGTAGAACGACCAGTGTTCCAGGTCGCCATCGTCGATGTCGATACCGGGGTGATCGTCACGACCGCGAGTTCGGTCGGCGCGGAGATGCCGGCCATCGTCAACGGCGCCGGCTCGATCGAGGTCCGCTTCGCGCACCTGCCGCTGCGGCCGCGTCAGTACGTCTTGCGGCTGTCGATCACCGACGCCCACCAACTGGCGCTCTACGACCAGGTGCTGGCCGGTCCCCGCTTTGCGGTGATCGGGAAGGGCGGCGGCGTTGATTCGCTGGCCGACGAGCAGGATGGCCTGGTGTCGGTGCCGTTCGAGGTCAGACATCGAGGTCTCGAGGGCTTGGGGTCTTGAGGGCTTGGGGCTTGAGGCTTGGGGCTTGAAAGGACGTTCCGTCTTTGTGTCGGTGCCGCACGGCACCAGTGCCGGCAACATGCTGCGCTCCGGCGGCCTGCTCGATCGGTTGGGCGAAGCCGACCCGGCGCTGTCGATCGTGCTGTTGTCGCCGATGTCGCGCGACCCCGCGTTCGTCAGGGAGTTCGCGCGACCGAGTGTGACCATCCTCGATCAACCGGCGCATGTGCCGGCCGGCCTTGAGGCGCGGCTGCTGTCGCTGGTGCAGGCCAGCTTTCTCGACCGCGGGCGCACCGAGTCGGTACGGATCAGGCTGATGGAAGCCCGCGCCAACATGACCATGCGGTGGCTCGGCGCGAAGGCCATACTCGGCCGGGCGGTGCTTTCGCCCTGGTCGCCGACCGGGTCCCCATACGGCCTGTCCGATCGCCTGGTCTCGCATCCAGAAATGGAGCGGCTCTTCGACGAGCACCGTCCGGTTCTGGCCGTCGGTGCGAGTCCCGGGCTGGTGTTCTCGGAAGTGCCGTTACTGCGGACGGCTCGACGCCGCGGCGTGCCGGCGGTGGTGATCGACCCGAGCTGGGACAACTTCACCAACAAGCTGCTGCCGGT
>Ga0163144_10025192_pt1 | contig 11633 bp, 9 predicted proteins | sample OliLak19BULKMAT1_FD_123175 | JGI IMG/M metagenome (GOLD analysis project Ga0163144, IMG submission 123175) | Freshwater microbial mat bacterial communities from Lake Vanda, McMurdo Dry Valleys, Antarctica - Oligotrophic Lake LV.19.BULKMAT1 | ecosystem: Environmental > Aquatic > Freshwater > Lake... | reverse complement strand
CCATAACCGGCGACGAACTGAATGCCGATCGGTAGCCCCGAAGCCGTGCAGTGCAGCGGCAGCGAGATTGCCGGCTGGCCGCTGGTGTTATAGGGCGGCGTGAAGGCGCAGAAGTCGACCGAGACCGCCGAGGCGCGCATCGGCTCGTTGGCGTCATTGGCGATCACGCCGAGTTTTAAGGGAATTCGGGCGAGGGTTGGTGTTACCAAAATGTCCCAGCCGTCTGCCCACCACTGGGCGATTTTGCGGCGGTAATTAGTGGTGGCGTTGACTGCGAGCGCGTAGTCCGTGGCGGTCATGCTTTTGGCGAACTCGGCCATCGTCCAGTTCATCAACTCGAAATCGTCGATCGTCGCTGCGCGCCCGAGCATTGTGGCGACGCCCTCACGGGCGACCGACATATTTGTCGACCACAGCGCCGAAAACCTGCGCGGCGACTCTGTGTCTTCAAGCGCCTTTGGCCAAGCAAACTCGACTGTGTGGCCGAGCGATTCGAGCAATTTTGCCGTCTCGTGCACGCCATCGACGCAGTCTTGGTCGACGGCGCCTATTTTTGTTGCCGCGACTGGGTTGTGATCCAAAATTCCGATACGCAGCTTCTCGACGGGCGCGCCGACTTCGCTGAGATACGAACGCGACGGTGTTGGGGCGATCATGCGGTCGCCGACGCCGGGACCGCAAGTCGCATCGAGCAGCGCCGCAGTGTCGCGCACGGTGCGCGAAACGCAATTCTCGACGCTCAAGTTTGTTTCGTCGCGAAACGGCGCCGCCGTGATTCGACCCTGACTAACTTTGAGCCCGACGAGTCCGCAACACGAAGCTGGAATGCGAATCGATCCGCCGCCGTCGCTGGCATGCGCGATCGGCACGAGGCCCGCCGCGACGGCCGCCGCGCTGCCGCCGCTTGATCCGCCAGCGATTCGGCTGAGGTCGTATGGATTGCGAGTCGGGCCCCATGCCAGCGGTTCGGTCGTCGGCACACTTCCAAACTCTGGGCTGTTGCCGCGACCAAGAGTCACCAAACCGCCTGCGATATAGCGATTTACGAGTTCTGTGCTGACTGGCGAGATGTAGTTGGCGTTCTTGAGCGCGATGTTGCCGTTGCTCATGTGCTGGCCAGTAAATGCGGCGTTCAGGTCTTTGAGAATGAACGGCACGCCGCGAAATGGTTGCGCAAGATCAGGGTTCTGTTGCGCATCAATGACGCTGGCAATTTCGCGAGCGTGGTCGAACCATGTGATGTTGACCGCATTCAGTTTGGGGTTGATCTCGGCAATGCGTTCGATGGCACCTTCGAGCAACTCGGAAGCCGAAACGGCGCCGCTGCGCACCAATTCGGCCTGGCCGAGTGCGTCGACCCACTGCGTCTGTTCAGCGATTTTGTTCACGAAGACCCCAATCTGTTTATGCGCTCGTCGCAGATGCGCGCCCTTAGTTAGGGTAGTTCAGACGTGAATGACGCACTGGTGCCCAAGCAACTCACGGCTCGCGAAGTGCTGCGCGTGCCGGCGGTGCGCCGATTGTTGGCCAGCAGCCTCTCCTTCTATATAGGGGTAATGTTGCAGGCGGCCACGCTGGGCAAGCAGATATTCGACATTACCGGGCGCGTCATCGACATCGGCTGGCTGGGTTTAGCCGAGTTCATACCGATAGTCCTGTTCGTATTCGTAAGTGGCAGCGTCGCCGATCGCTACAACAGAAAGTACGTTGCGGCGCTCGCGCTTAGCGGCGAACTCCTGTGCGCTGTTGCGCTGTGCCTGTACGCGTTCACTGAGCCGACCGCAGTATGGCCAATTTTCGTGATTGCCGTGTTCTTCGGATCGTCGCGCGCGTTTTTGTCGCCAGCCACGCGGTCGATGACCCCGATGGTGGCGCCAGTGGGCGGGCTGCCGCCAGTTGTCGCGCTTTCGTCGATGGTCTGGACATCGGCGATGATCTTTGGGCCTGCAGTTTCTGGTTTCTTGTACAGCGTTCATCCCGGCATCGCTTACGGAACGACGTCTGTGCTAATTGTGTTCGGAATAATCGGCATTTTGCGCGTGCAGTTTGTTCGTGCGCCGATTGTTCGCAGTGACGCCGATAAGCCGACCCTGCACTCGGCCTTCGAAGGCCTGCGCTTCATTCGTCGCACGCCGATACTTCTGGCCGTGATCTCGCTCGACTTGTTCGCGGTTTTGTTTGGCGGAGCGATTGCATTGTTGCCGGCGATCGCCAAGACGCAGCTGAATGTTGGTGACATTGCCTACGGGTGGCTGCGAGCCTCGGCTGGAATCGGAGCCGCCACGATGGCGGGTTTTCTGGCGATCAAACCCCTGCGGCGCAACGTTGGGCGCATGTTGCTTGTCGCCGTCGGCGTGTTTGGCGCCGGCACTATTGTTCTCGGTATGACGTCTTCATACATTGTTGCATTTGCCGCCGTGCTGATCCTGAGCGCCGCCGACATGGTCAGCGTGTTCGTGCGCGGCTCGATCGTGCCACTCGTGACGCCAGACGACAAGCGCGGCCGCGTGAATGCGGTAGAGAATGTCTTCATTGGCGCGACCAACGAACTCGGCGCGTTCGAGTCAGGATTGGCGTCGCAGGCGTTCGGAATACCGGCCACTGTGGTCGGCGGCGGCATCGCCACCATCGGAATCGTCGGCATTTGGTGGAAGTATTTTCCGCAGTTGCGCAACATTGACCGCTTCAGCGATTTGGAAACGCCGGAGAACCCGCAATGAAAGTGATCACCGCGTGCCCACTCGATTGCCCCGACACCTGCTCGCTTGAAGTCACGGTAGATGCGGGACGAATCACGAAGATCGACGCCGCGCCGATCGAGCAGAGCGACAACAAACTGACAGAAGGCTGGATCTGCAAGAAAGTAAAGCACCACGCCAAACGCGTGTATTCGGCCGAACGGGTGATGACTCCGCTCGTGCGTGATGGGGCCAAGGGGTCTGGCGAGTTTCGCGCCGCAACGTGGGACGAGGCAATTGGGCTCATTGCCAAGCGTATTCAGGGCGCGATTGCCGAGCATGGCCCAGACAGCGTGCTGCCGTTTATATACAACTCTTCAGCTGGCAAACTTGAATCTAATTTTTTGACGCCGCACCTGTTCGAGCGACTTGGTTGCCCAGAGATCGAACACACGGTCTGCGCCGGAACATTTGCCGCGGCGTGGAAGCAGGTCTACGGCGAGATGATGTCGACAGACCCGCTCGATGTAGTGCACTCACGGCTCGTGGTCGTGTGGGGGGCGAACCCGGGCATCACCGGCACACACTTTTTGGCATTGCTGAACAAGGCCCGCGCGGCTGGCGCGCAAGTTGTCGTAATCGACCCGCGCAAGACGACCGCAGCAGCTCGCGCCGATTTGCATTTGGCCGTTCGCCCAGGCACCGACGTCGTTCTGGCCTACGCGCTGGCGCGATGGCTGGTGCACAACGGTGGGGTCGACGTAAAATTTGTCGATCAGCACACGAGCGGCTCGACCGAGTTCATTTCTGCCGCCGAAGAGTGGACGATCGAGCGCGCCAGCGAAATTTGCGGCGTAGCTGCTGACGACATCGTGCGATTCGCGCGGTTGATCGCCACGACTCGACCCGCGATGCTGCGAGTTGGGTGGGGGATGGAGCGCAATCGCAACGGTGGCAGCGCGCATGTAGCGGCTCACGCGATGTGGTCGCTGTCTGGCAACTTTGGCGCGCTCGGCAGCGGAGTGCTCGGCTCGACTTCGCGGTCCGGCCTATGGCGTGCGCCATTGGTCGCGCAGTGGCCGTCGGGCGTGGCTCGGCCAACTCTGAACAAGATCAACATGAACCATGTCGGGCGCATTTTGCGAGGCGTGCCGGGCGCGTGGCGCGTGCCCGCCAAAGTTCTCGTTATTCAGGGAGCAAACCCCGCAGTTACCGCAGTCGATCAACGCGGCATGCTCGAGGGCTTGGCCCGCGACGAGATATTTACGGTGGTACACGATCAGGTGATGACCGACACCGCGATGTACGCCGACGTGGTCTTGCCCGCTACTACTCATTTTGAAGTTGCCGATGTGGTCGGCTCGTACGGAACGTTTACCGCGCAGCGCAACGTGGCCGTCATCGCGCCCGTCGGCGAGTCGCACAGCAACAACCAGTTCGCCTCGCAACTGGCTGCTGCGCTCGGTCTGCCCGCAGATGAATTCGACGCATCCGCCGCGCGAATTTCGGAGCTGATCGAAAATGCGATGCCGCTCGAGTCAGCCGTGCGCGGCGCAGATACGAGCGTGCAGTTTCGCGACACCTGGCCGAGCCACGGTGATCGGCGCGCAAGGTTGTTTGCGCCCAGTTCAGAGTTGCCGTTGCCGCGATTCGTTGCGCAAACCGAGTCGAAGTTTCCGCTGATACTGCTGACCCCCGCGACCGCGCAGACCGTGAACTCGATGTTCGGTGACACTGAGCCGGCAGCGGCCGTGCTCAAGTTGCACCCGCTCGATGCGGAATCGCGAAAAATTGAATCAGGCGATACTGTGCGCGTATTCAACGAGCGCGGCGGGATCTCGGTGGGTGTCGAGGTTGACGCCGCTATGCGCCCAGGCGTATGTGCAATGCCAAAGGGTTTGTGGAGGCGTAGTATTGCTGATGGCTTAACAGCCAATGTGTTTGCCCCCGACGATTTATCTGACCTTGCCGGTGGTGCATGTTTTAACGACGCGCGAGTGGAAGTCATGAAAGCGAGTATCGAGCGACGATGAATACCCCCAACAAAAAATTGACGGTCGGCGGAGAGTTCAAGCGGTTCATCAACCGCGGCAGCGTTATCGACGTCGGAGTGGCGTTTGTGATGGGCGCCGCATTTAAGACCGTTATCGATGCCTTTGCCGGCGACGGAAAGAACAACCAAGGAATCTTGGGCGGGCTCGTCGGCGCGATGTTTGGCGGTAATCGCCCAAACTACAACGAAAAGGGCATCACGCTCAATGGCAGTTTCGTGCCGATTGGCTCGCTGATGACAGCCGGTATCAACTTTGTGCTCACCGCGCTAATGCTGTTTTTTGTGATTAAGGGTTACGGCAGGTTTCGTCGTAACCAGCCCGAAGAATCGACCAACGAATTGCTGGCGTCAATTCGCGACGAGCTGCGCCAGCAGCGCTGATGACTAAACGCTGATGTCTGGGCGCGCCCGCGCGAGATCGTTGACCCGACTCGCTTGTTTCGTAATAGTGGCTGCTTTGGTCGCGGGCTGCGGAACGTTCGATTTTTTGAAGAAAGACGATGGATTTGTGAAGGGAGTCGGTCGCCTGCCTGGCGGTGACTTTGACACTCTCGTATCGTTGCCGGAGGGTGTAGATATCTCGTTCCCAGACCTGAACGGGGGGGTGATCGGGCCGCAGGTGCGCGGGCCGCGCGTCTTGATGATCGGAGACTCGATTTTGTCGTCGACATCAAGCCGATACGGCAATGAAATGTGTGACGTGATGGTGCCACTCGGATGGCAGATCGAGATTGACGCCGAGGCCAGCCGATTCATCGAATTCGGCTCGAAGGTTCTCGACTCGCGGCTAACCGCGGGATGGGATTCTGCACTCGTATTTCTGGGCACCAACTTCGCGGGAAACCTCGAGGACTACGAATATAAACTTCGCTCAATATTTGACCGGTTGTCGCCGATGCCGTTTGTAGTCGTGACGACATCTCTATTTAGAGACGCCCAGAAAGACGTCAACACGGTGATCACTGCGCTGGCGCAACAGTACGACAACGTCACTGTGCTGGATTGGGCCCAGATCTCCAAGAACCCTGGAGTGCTTAGCGACGACCGCGTGCACCTATCTAAACTCGGTCGCACCGTGTTTGCTGCCGCGGTGGCGAGGTCTTTTGGATTTGCGCCGCCAGGAACGGGTGCGTGTTTGCCGTCTGTGTTTAGAAACGACTCGTCTGCTGCCCCGGGCGTGATGCCAGGGACGACAATCGCTGAGGTGATTACTGAGACGACGATTGCCGGAGCCACGCCAGGCGCGGTTACCAGCGTGCCTGCGGCTGCGTCTACAACTGTGCCGACGGCCGTGACGACAACTGTGCCGACGGCCGTGACGACAACTGTGTCGACGGCCGTGACGACAACTGTGCCAACAACGGCGCCTACGGCCGCGACGACAACTGTGCCGAAGGCCGCGAAGACAACCTTGCCATAGTGTGACGAAGTTAGCGACCAATCGCTATCGTGACCGCTATGAAAATTGGAATTACTAGCGGTACCGCAAACGGAACAATCGCAGAGATCACTGCCGAAGCCGCTCAAGTAGAGCGCGACGGCTTCGACAGTTACTGGATCTCGCAAATTTTTAGCCACGACGCGCTCACAATTCTCGCGCTAGTCGGCCAAAGTGTTCCCCGCATCGAACTTGGCACCGCAGTCGTGCCGACATACCCACGACACCCGATGATGCTGGCGCAGCAAGCGCACACCGTCAACGCAGCCACGGAGGGTCGTCTCTGTCTCGGCATTGGTCTCAGCCACAAAGTCGTGATCGAGGGCATGATGGGCATGTCGTTCGACAAACCGGTTCGCCACCTGCGCGAGTATCTCTCGATTCTTGGCCCGCTTTCGCAGACGCAAAAGGTTTCGTTCGCCGGCGAGACGCTCAGCGCGCACGCAGAGATCGCTATCGCCGGCGCCAAGCCGTTCGGCATTGTTGTCGCTGCATTGGGCGAGCAGATGTTGCGCCTAACGGCAGCGATGGCTGACGGCACGCTGACATGGTGCACCGGCCCAGTAACGCTTGCAAAGTTAACTGTGCCGACGATTCGCCAAGAAGCCGAGAAACTCGGCCGACCAGCACCGCGCGTGATTGCATCTTTTCCCGTGTGTGTGACCCAAGACGTTGTTGGCACGCGCGAGCTCATCGGAAAGGCACTCACGATCTACGGCCAGCTACCGAGTTACCGCGCGATGCTCGACCTCGAGGGCGTTGGCAGCCCGTCAGAGATCGCGATCTGCGGTACGGCAACAGAAGTTGTCGACCGCATCTCGGCGCTGAAAGAAATCGGTGTCTCTGATTTCACGGCAGTCGAGTTTGGTGCCAACCCCGACGAAGTTGCCGCAACTCGTGCGGCACTCAAGGGCCTCAACCAATAAATCGCGCGCGACAGCGCCAGCCCGTACTTAGCGAATATCTACGGGCGTCGCAGGTATGGCCGGCGAAGCAAGCGAAGCAATTATGACGTCGAAGAAATCGTTGCCCTTATCGTCGACGACGATGAAAGCGGGGAAGTCTTTGACCTCAATCTTGAACACGGCTTCCATGCCGAGTTCTGAATACTCGAGCACCTCGACTTTGGTGATGCAGTCTTGCGCCAGGCGCGCCGCAGGGCCACCGATCGAGCCGAGATAAAACCCTCCATATGTTTTGCAGGCGTCTGCAACCTGCCGCGAGCGATTGCCCTTCGCCAACATCACGAAACTGCCGCCCGCGGCTTGAAACTCGCCGACGTAAGAATCCATTCGGCCGGCAGTTGTCGGGCCGAACGAGCCAGAGGCGTAGCCAGTCGGAGTTTTTGCCGGGCCCGCGTAATACACGCAGTGATCCTTCATGTATTGCGGCAAGCCTTGACCGCCATCGAGGCGCTCTTTGATTTTTGCGTGGGCGAGGTCGCGGGCCACAACCATCGGGCCCGTCAACATCACCCGAGTCTTCACCGGGTACTGCGAGAGCGTGGCGCGAATTTCTGCCATCGGTTTATTGAGATCGATTGTCACAACCTCTGTGTTGAGGTGCTCGTGCGTTACCTCGGGCAAGAATCGCGCGGGGTCGGTTTCGAGTTTCTCGATGAAGACGCCAGAACTGGTGATCTTACCGAGCGCCTGACGATCGGCGCTGCAAGACACGGCCATCGCGACGGGGCAGCTAGCACCGTGGCGCGGAAGCCGAATGACGCGTACGTCGTGGCAGAAGTATTTGCCGCCGAACTGCGCGCCGATGCCTGTTTGTTGGGCGAGTTTTAGGACCTTGGCCTCTAGATCGAGATCGCGAAAGCCGTGACCCGCCGCGCTGCCCGAGGTTGGCAGCGTGTCAAGGTAGCGCGCGCTGGCAAGCTTTGCGGTTTCGACTGCGAACTCTGCTGAGGTTCCGCCAATGACGATTGCCAAATGATAGGGCGGGCACGCCGCGGTGCCGAGAGTTTTCATCTTGTCGAACAGCCACGGCAGCAACGCCTTTTCGTTGAGAATCGCCTTCGACTCTTGAAACAGGTAACTCTTGTTGGCCGAGCCACCGCCCTTAGCCATAAATAGAAACTTGTACTCATCGCCGTCGGTCGCCGAGATCTTGATCTCGGCTGGAAGATTGGTGTTGGTGTTGGTCTCTTCGTACATCGACAGCGGTGCGAGCTGGCTGTATCGCAAATTGCTTGTCAGGTACGTGTTGTAGACGCCGTTGGCGATTGCTTCTTCGTCGCCGCCACCCGTGAACACGAATTGTCCCTTTCTCGCTTTTATGATCGCAGTGCCTGTGTCTTGACACATCGGCAACACGCCCCCAGCGGCGATGCTGGCATTTTTGAGCAGGTCGAGGGCGACGAAGCAATCGTTATCGCTGGCCTCTGGGTCTTTCAAAATGTCTGCCAGTTGCTGCAGGTGTCCGGGTCGCAAAAGGTGCGCGATGTCGCGCATGGCGCGCTCGGTGAGCAGCGTGATCGCGGTCGACTCGACGCGCAAAAATCGCCCTTGGGTAGTGTCGAAAGTTGAGACTCCAGCAGTCGAGATCAGTTCGTATTCGGTGAGGTCTGGCCCGAGCGGCAAAATCTCGCTATGAAAAAATGGTGGATTGGTCGACGACGTCACGACCCCACGCTATGCCGTTTAGGCCAGTGCAGGAGTGCCGCGAAACGCCACTGGGTCGCCCGCACTGGGGATCAGCGGCGCCTTCCACGAGACCATTGTGGCGATGGCGTCGGCGACCGTACGCCAGGCCGGAGCGCTCCAGCCCTCGGCCGCAGCCGGCACCGTACCATCGATGCGCAAAAATACGAACGCAGGCAATTCACTGAGGCCCAGTTGCTTCACCAGCACGCGATCTGGGTCGGCGAATGTTAGAAACTCTTTCGCCAGCGGCCCGAGAAATTGGTCGGCCTCGGCGGCACTCGCAGTAACGATGAAGTTGACGCGAACCGACGCGCCATAGAACTGACGCAAGATTCGTGCCGCTGTGTCGAGTATCCAAGCGCTTTCGTTTGTGTATGGGTCGATGACAACCGAAGCGAAGTGAAAAGTTGTGAGCCACTCGCGCAATGGGCGAGCGTCGCCGACTAGGGGATGGAGGATTGTGTCGAGGGAAGGTGATGTAGCCACATCAGCGACGGTAGCAAGTCGGCACTAGCGTTTAAGAAATGCACCCGATTGAGCACCTGCGATATGTGGCACGCGCCACGGGGGCCGACCCGGCGAGCTTGGTGGGCGAGACCGCGATCGCCTTGCGGGGCTTACAAAATGAGCCTGCAGGGTTGGTGCTCGCGTGCCGGCGGATCATTGAGCGTCACCCCACCGTCGGTCCGCTGTGGTGGCTGTGCGCGAAGTTGTTGTCGTCGCCCGAGCCCTTCGAATTGGCAGACGAACTTGCGGCCGAGATTTCGGGCGACGCCAGCGCGGCCCATTTGGCGCGTGCGTTGCCCAACGAGGCGACGCTCTGTGTTGTTGGATGGTCGCCGGTGGCTATGCAGGCCGCAATGCAACGCGGCGATTGTCGCGTGCTCGTGATCGATAGCCACGGCGACGGTCAGGCCGCTATCAACGCGCTCGAGCGCGCCGATGTGAGTGTCGAATACGTCGCACTTGAGGGCGCGGCAGGCGCAGTCGCAATGTCTGATGTCGTAATCATCGAGGCACTTGCTTGTGGCCAAACGCAAGTGCTTTGCGCAGGTGGGGCGCACGGCGTCGCCAGCATCGCCTATTGCGCGTCGCGACCAGCATGGCTCGTGGCTGGAGTGGGCACGCGATTGCCCGAACCGCTGTGGTCGGCGATGAAAGAGCGGGTTGTTGAGGGGCGTGAGTTGTTTGAAGTAGCCACAGATGTTGTTGCGGCCGAGATGTTCGCCAAAGTGATCGGCAGCCTCGGTGTTACCGATGCCACGCCCGATGCACTCGCCGCAGAGTGCGCGCCGACGCCAGAGTTGCTGCGCCGCAGCGCGATGTAGGGGCGCATAACCTGCGAGTTTTCGAGAGACATTGAAGGGCTTTGCGCAACTAACCTTGAGCACATGTCACCACGCTCAAAGGACCTGCCCCGCCGTTCTTGTTTAGCAATTCCCGGTTCGTCTGAAAAGATGATGGGCAAGGGGCCTGGCACAAATGCCGACATGGTGTTTTTGGATCTCGAAGACGCAGTTGCGCCAAAAGAGAAAGAAGCGTCGCGCAGCAAGATCGTGACCGCGATCAAGACGCTCGATTGGGGCGACAAGGTCTTGTGCGTTCGCATCAACGACTGGTCGACAAAATGGACGGCCTACGACATCATGGAAGTTGTCGGCAATTCTGGTGAGCGTTTAGACGAGATCATGTTGCCCAAGGTAGAGAACGCGGCTCAGATTGTGGCCGCCGACTTGCTGCTGCGGCAGGTCGAGATCGCCAATGGTCTACCGGTAGGGCACATCGGCATTGAAGCGCAGATCGAGACCGCTCGCGGATTGATCAACGTCGAAGAGATCTGCGCAGCCAGCAAGCGCATTGAAACAATTATTTTCGGGCCAGCCGATTTTTCGGCGAGCATGGAGATGCCGGTGCTCACGGGTGGCGTACAAATTTCCGATTATCCCGGCGATCATTTTCACTACGTATTCAGCAAGATTTTGATGGCTGGCCGCGCCAATGGTCTGCAAGTAATCGACGGGCCTTTCTTGCACGTTCGCGACAACGACGGCCTGCGCGACTACAGCAAGCGCGCACGCACGCTCGGCTTCGACGGCAAGTGGGCGCTGCACCCAGATCAGGTCGACGTGCTCAACGACGTTTTCTCGCCAACGCAAGAGCAATTCGACAAAGCATGGAGCATTTTGGACGCGTACCGCCTAGCTACAGAAGACGACGGTAAGGGCGCGGTAATGTTTGGCAACGAAATGATCGACGAGGCAAGTCGCAAGATGGCCCTCAAGTTCATCTCGCGTGGCGAACGCGCCGGCCGGACCCGCTCGCCGCGTGAGTAGTTCGCGCTTCGACGCAATACTTTTCGATGCAGGCGGCATCCTCGTCGTGCCTGACCCTGTCACAATCGGCACCGTCGTGCGTAAGTTCGGCGGTTCTGGACTCGTGGAGCAGTTGATTCGCGCGCATTACGCAGGCATGGCGTCCCTTGATGAATTTGCAATGCGCCAGGGGAGTGGGTCGATCGATGCCTTTAGTTGGGAACCGTACCGCGAGGCCTATGTGGTTGCGGCAAGTGTTCCAGAAGCGCAGCGGGCGACCGCGGTTGTCGCCCTGCGCGATTACTTCTCGCCGTTCTTGTGGCGCTTCCCACTGCTCGAGTCTGTCGCCGCGCTTTGGCGGCTGCACCTAAAGGGCGTGCCGGTCGGAATTGTCTCGAACGCTTCTGGGCAGATCGAACAGACATTGGCAAGTCAATGCGTGGCTCAAGTTGGAGAGGGTGCTGGAGTGCCCGTGTTGATCGTGACGGACTCGCACGTTGT
>Ga0163144_10025191_pt1 | contig 11633 bp, 7 predicted proteins | sample OliLak19BULKMAT1_FD_123175 | JGI IMG/M metagenome (GOLD analysis project Ga0163144, IMG submission 123175) | Freshwater microbial mat bacterial communities from Lake Vanda, McMurdo Dry Valleys, Antarctica - Oligotrophic Lake LV.19.BULKMAT1 | ecosystem: Environmental > Aquatic > Freshwater > Lake... | reverse complement strand
GGCCTTGCTGCTGGCGGGGCTGGCCGCCGCCGTGGCCGCCGCGATTAAATTGCTGCTGGGCGCGGCGCGGGTCGACGTAGCGCGGAGCGGCGCCTGCGCCGATCGTCGGGGCGGAGTGATAGTCGAAGCCATCGAGTTTCAGCTGGGGCACCTTCTGGCCGATGAAGCGCTCGATGTCGCGGATCTCGCCGGCCTGATCGGGCGTGGTCAGCGTGAACGCATCGCCCACGGCGGCGGCGCGGCCGGTGCGGCCGATGCGGTGGACGTAATCCTCGGGGTTGGCCGGGATGTCGTAATTGATGACGTGCGAGACGCCGGCGACGTCGATGCCGCGGGCGGCGATGTCGGTGGCGACCATCACCTCGTATTTGCCGGACTTGAAGCCCTCGAGGGCCTCGACGCGCTGCGACTGCGAGCGGTTGGCGTGAAGGACGGCGACGGAGTGGTTGGCGGACTTGAGCTTGCGGGCGATCTTGTCGGCGCCGTGCTTGGTGCGCGAGAAGATGAGGCAGCTGTGGAAGTCGGTCTTCTCGAGCAGGGCGACGAGCAGGTCGAATTTCTTGAGCTGGGTGACCGGGTAGAAGGCGTGGGTGACGGACTTGGTGACCGTGCGGGCGATGCCGATCTCGACGCGCGCCGGGTTGCGCAGGGCGAAGCGGGCGACCTCCTCGATCTCGGGCGGCACGGTGGCGGAGAAGAATAGCGTCTGACGCTCGCGCGGGCACATGCCGATGATCTTCTTCACGTCCTTGACGAAGCCCATGTCCAGCATGCGGTCGACCTCGTCGAGGATGAGGATCTTGAGGTTGTCGAGGCGCAGGGTCTTCTCGTTGAGGAAGTCCATCAGGCGGCCGGGTGTCGCGATGACGATGTCGGTGCCGGCCGAGATCTCGCTGCGCTGGCGGCCGTAGCCGACGCCGCCGTGGACGACGGTGGCGCGGATGTCGGTGAAGCGGCCGAAATCGCGGAAGGCGGTCTCCACCTGGGCGGCGAGCTCGCGGGTCGGCTCGAGCACAAGTACGCGCGGGCCGCGGGCCTCGTGCTTGCCGAGACGGGCGAGGACGGGGAGGGCGAAGGCGGCAGTCTTGCCGGTGCCGGTCTGGGCGGACGCGATCAGGTCGCCGCCGCCGAGGACGACGGGGATGGCGCGCAGCTGGATGGGCGTCGGGTCGACATAGCCCATGGCTTTGACACCGTTGATCAGGGAGGGCGGCAGCCCGAGCTGGGAAAATGGCATAGCGGACAATTAGCCGGCCAATCAGGAGGCAAAGCGAGGCAATTCTCTAAGGTGGAACGATGCATTAGACGCGGGTGGAACGCGGCCGCCGGACGCGTTTTTCCTTCGGACGCCGTGACAACCCGTCCGGAGGCCGGGTTCCACCTGGGTGAGGGAGCACGGATTCACTTTGTGCTCTGCTTTCCCGGGCCGCGCCCCATTGTATGCTCATGGAAAAACGCCCGTTCAACGAACTCGGTCTGTCCCCCGAGATTCTGAAAGCCGTGGACAAGATGGGGTTCGAGGAAGCCTCGCCCATCCAGACCGCGGTCATTCCGCATGGCTTGGCGGGCAAGGACGTCGTCGGCCAGTCTGCGACCGGCTCCGGCAAGACGGCGGCCTTCGCCATCCCGGCCATCGAGAAGGTCGACGTGCGGCTGCGCCAGGTGCAGGTGCTCGTGCTCTGCCCGACGCGTGAGCTGGCGGTGCAGGTGGCCGAGGAGTTCGGCAAGCTGGCGTATTTCAAGAAGGGCCTGATGGAGGTGCCGATCTACGGTGGCCAGAGCTACGAGCGGCAGTTCCGCGCGCTCCACGCCGGCGCGCAGGTCGTCATCGGCACGCCCGGCCGCGTCATGGACCACATGGCCCGCGGCACGATGAAGCTCGACGCCCTGAAGGTCATCGTCCTCGACGAGGCGGACCGGATGCTCGACATGGGTTTCCGCGACGACATCGAGCACATCCTCAAGTCGGTGCCCGAGCAGCGGCAGTGCTTGTTCTTCTCGGCGACGATGCCGCGCCTGATCCAGGACCTGATCAAGCGCTACACCCGCGACCCGGTCTGGGTGCGCATCGAGGCCCACGCGCAGAACGCGCCGCAGGTGGAGCAGATCTATTTCGAGGTGGACCGCCGCTCGAAGATCGAGCTGCTCACGCGCCTCATCGACCTGCACGACTTCCGCTTCGGCATCATCTTTTGCAGCACGAAGATCATGGTCGACGAGCTCGACGAGCACCTGCACGCCCGCGGCTATTCGACGGACCGCCTGCACGGCGACATCACGCAGGCGCAGCGTACGCGCGTGATGGACAAGTTCCGCCGCCGCGGCTTCGAATTTCTCGTCGCGACGGACGTGGCGGCCCGCGGGCTCGACGTGGACGACCTCGAGGTGGTGTTCAACTTCGACCTGCCGAACGACGCCGAGGATTACACGCACCGCATCGGCCGCACGGGCCGCGCCGGCAAGAAGGGCATGGCCTTCACCTTCGTCGCGGGCCGCGAGCTCTACAAGATGCAGAACATGATCCACTACGGCCGGCTCAAGATCCGCCGCGAGCGGGTGCCGTCGATGGACGAGGTCGAGGAGGCCAAGGGCAACGTGTTCTTCGAGAAGCTGCGCGCCACGCTGGAAGAGAAGAAATTCCAGTCGCATGACCACATGGTCCAGCGGCTGATCGAGCAGGGCTACACCAGCACCGACATCGCCTCGGCGCTCATCCACCTGCTGCAGGGCGTGGCCGGCGAGCCGCCGGCCAAGGGGCCCGGCACGAAGGCCGAACGCATCGCGGCCAACGAGGCCCCGAAGGCGGCGCGGCCGGCGGCGCCCAAGGTCCCTGCGCCCAAGGTGGCGGCGCCCAAGGTGGAACCCGGCCTCCGGACGGGTTTTCAGGATGCGCGCATGGCTGAACCCGTCCAGCCTGTCCGCCCTAGCCCTGGCGACGGCGGAAGGCCGCGCCCCACCTACGAGCAACCGGCTTACGAGAAACCTGCCGGCGACCGCTTCGCCGCGCAGAAGCGCACTTTCGACCGCAAGGCACGCACGGGACGCGAGCCGGGGTTCAGCACACTCACCTTCAATGTCGGACGCGCGCAGCTGGTCACGCCAGCCGATCTCGTGGGCAAGATCGCCGGCGTCACGCGCCTACCGGCCAATGTGGTCGGCGCGATCGACATCCATGAGGAGCATACGAACGTCGATGTCGCCACCGAGCATGCCGAGACGGTCATCGCCAAGCTCACGGGCATCCGCATCAAGAACCAGTCGTTGAAGCCGGCGATCGTGCCACCGGCCGCGGACTGAGGCCATGGCCGGTCGTCTGCTGAGCCCCGATCACCTGACGGCTTGGGAGGTCGTGCGGCTGCTCAAGCTGGAGCCGCTCGACCAGGAAGGCGGCTACTTCCGCCGCACGGGCGAGTCGGCCACGATCCTGCCCGGCGACAAGCGGGCGTGGTCGATGATCTATTTTCTGGTCACGCCGGAGGGTTTTTCGGCGATGCACCGCGTGGCCGAGGATGAGATCTGGAGCTTTCATGCCGGTGATCCGCTGGAATCGCTGCGCCTGCGGCCGGACGGCCGCGGCGAGTGGGTGAAACTCGGGTTGAACCTCGCCCACGGTGAGCGGCCGCAGGACGTCGTGCCGGCGCAGACCTGGCAGGGCACCCGCCTTGCCGCGGGCGGACGCTGGGGGCTCGTGACGTGCGTCGTGGCGCCGGAATTTCAGCTGAGCGATTTCGAACTCGGGTCGCGTGATGCGTTGACCGCGGCCTGGCCGGAATTCGACGACGGCATCCAGGCACTCACGCGGGCCCAGCCGCCGGCGGTGAAGGGACTCACCGCCCTACCATCATCCCCGCCAGCTACTTGACAGCGGATGGGGCGATGCCTATCTCCAAGGCCCGTTGCCCATGGAAGCTGCACTCGATCAACCGGTGCTCGTGCTGAACCGCCTCTGGCAGGCGGTCAATGTCATCGGCGCGCGTCGCGCCTTCGCCCTGCTGGCCCGCGAGCACGCGCAGGTTGTCCACCAGACCGAGGACGCGTTCCGCACCTACTCGCTGATGGATTGGATCGACTTCTCGACCTACAATCCGCCGGTCGACGCGTTGGAGACGGTGCACACCATCAACCGCAACATCCGCCTGCCGCGCGTGATCCTGCTGACCTTCTTCGACAAGCTGCCCTGCAAGGAGCTGAAGCTGACGCGCAACAACGTCTTCGAGCGCGACGGCGAAAAGTGCCAGTATTGCGGCCACACCTTCGAGCGCGAGCTGCTGAACCTCGACCACGTCATCCCGCGCCATTACGGCGGCAAGACGACGTGGGACAACATCGTGTGCTCATGCATCAAGTGCAATTCGCGCAAGGCCAACCGGCTCCCGCACGAGGCGCACATGCGGCTCATCCGCAAGCCCGTGCGCCCGAAGTGGCGCCCCGTCATCTCGCTCGTGCTCGGCAACCACAATCACGAGAAGTGGAAGGACTTCCTCGACGTCGCCTACTGGAACGTCGAACTGGAGGAGTAGTTTTTAAGTGGAACCCCGCCTCCGGACGGGTTGTTGGGAGGTGGAGCGTGTTGCCCCCAACGCGCTGAGCCGTGCGCGCGCATCCTGAAGCGGCTTGAGGGCAAGTCGCTCCACCTTCACCCCTCCGCCCGCGGCACGGTCACGCGCATCGTCGTGCCGCGCGGGCTGGAGTTGAGCAGCGTCAGGTCGCCGTGGTGGTCCTTCATGATCCGCAGGGCGATGGCCAGGCCGAGGCCCGTGCCGTCGGCGCGGCCGGAGAGGAAGGATTCGAAGATGCGCGGCCGGATCGACTTCGGGATGCCGCCACCGGTGTCGGTGAGGTCGAGCTGCACGACGCGGCCGAGGGTGGAGGTCTCCTCGGTGCAGGTTACCGTGATTTTTCCGCCGTGCGGCATGGCGTGGAGGGAATTGAGCGCGAGGTTGAGGATAACCTGTTGGAGCTGGCCCTTGTTGCCCTCGACCAGGAGTGCGCGCGCCGGCGCGGTGTAGTGCAGCTCAACCCCGGCCTGGGCGAGCTTGGCGCGCAGGAGCACGAGCGTGTCGTCGAGGATCTCGGCCAGGGCCCAGCGCGAGTGGAGGGCGGCGGGCGTGCGGCCGAAGGAGAGGACGCGGGAGACGAGGCCCTCGAGCTGCTCGATCTTTTCCGTGATCACCTGGAGGTCGCGCCGCCGGGGATCGTCACCGGCGAAGTCCATGCCGAGGGTGCCGTGCAGGAGCTTGATGACGAGGAGGGGATTCCGGATCTCGTGGGCGATCTCGGCGGCGAGCAGGCCGAGGGTGGTGAGGGTCTCGTTCTTGCGCAGCACCTCCTCGGACTGGAACACGCGCGCGTAGAGCCGGGCGTTTTGCAGGGCGACGGCGGCGAAGCTGGCGAGGGCGGTGAAGAGGCGTTTCTCGTCGTCGCTGAAGCGGTGGGGCGCGCCGTGGAAGACCGAGAGCACGCCGGCCGGCTTGCCCTCCAGGATGAGCGGCGTGGCCAGGGCGGAGCAGAGCGAGCGGTCGCGCGGCAGGTCGGCCGCCTCGCTGTAGCCGGGGCCGTCGATGTGCTGGAACTCCGTGGCGCGCCCCGAGCGGATGGCGGCGGCGAGCAGCGACTGGTCGGCCGAGACCGTTTGCTGCTGCAGCGTGAGGCCCGCGGCGGACAGATCGCCGTCGGCCGACCAGGCGTGCAGGCGCAGCTCGCGGCGCTCCTCGTCGTAATCATGGAGGAGACAGAGCCGGGCGTTGAAGAGCGCGCGGCCGCTCTGGGTGAGCGTGGAGAGCAGTTCCTCGGGCGCGAGTTGGGCGACGAGGGCGTGACCGAGCTCGACCAGGGTGGTGAGTTGCTTGGAGTTGGCGCGCAGGCGCTCGTATTGCCAGAGGCGGTGCAGGACGGTGCCGGCCTCGGCGGCGCAGCGCGCCAGCCGGGCCAGGTCGGCGGCGCTGAAGGCGCCGAGGCGGTCGGCGTCGAGGTTGACGATGCCGATGGTGCGGCCGTCGAAGACGAGGGGCGCGGCCATCTCGGAGCGGACCCCGGCGCGGGCGGAGATGTAGCGCGGCTCGGCGGCCACGTCGGCGACGAGCAGCGGCTTGCCGTGCAGCGCGACCCAGCCGGTGATGCCCTGGCCCGGCTTGAGGGCGAACTCACCGACGTCGGGCGGCAGCCCCTGCTGCACGCCGATCTCCAGGCCGCCGGTCTCGGGGCTGAGCAGCGCCAGCGAGCCGCTGTCGGCGGGAAACGCGCCCATGATGGCCGTGAGGATCTGGCCCTGCGCCGCCGCCGCATCGGCGGCGCTGGAAGCCAGCGAGGCGATCCGGTAGAGGACCGCCAAGTCTTTCGGGTCATCAGGACTCATCCCGGCCAGCTGAACAGGTCTGGCCCGGGTTGGGGAGAGAAAATATGCCGGCGCTCAAAGGTGGAACGCGGCCTTCCGCCGTGGCCGAGCCAATGGCGGACCAGCAGGCCGGATCAAGCCATGGGCGAATCCTGAAAACGCGTCCGGAGGCCGCGTGCCACCTTCAATCATTCAGACGGCGGCCGTCTGGGCCGGCGTGATGATCCCGCGCAGGGCGTCGCGCAGCGTGTGCAGTGTGGCGGGATCGACCGGGCCCGCATCGGGCTGGTTGGGCTCGATGTAGAAGGTGTCGATCGCGACGCTGCGCTCGGTGTTGATGCGGGCGAAGGTGGTGTCGAAGCCGTGGTCGGAGATCGTTTTCACCAAGCGGTAGAGCAGGCCGATCTGGTCGTGCGCCTGCACCTCGACGATGATGCGGTTGAGCGAGAGCTCGTGGTAAACCTCGACGGTCGGCGGAAAGGAAGCGGGCAGCTCCGAGACGGCGGCGGTGTAGCGCGAGGCCTCGGCGAATTTTTTGGCCTGCGCGGTGATATCGGGCAGCAGCTCGCGGTTGTTCACCAGCGCCTCCTCGACCGTGCGGGCGAGGGTGTCCATGGCCTTCTGGTTCTGCACGACGCCGCGGCCGGGCTCGACGACATGGAAGGTGTCGATGGCGATGTGGTCGGAGCGGGTGGTGATCCTGGCGGAAAGGATGCTCAGGCCCGCGACGCTGAAGGCGCCCGCGAGCTTGTAGAAGAGACCGGCGCGGTCCCACGTGACGACATGCACGGTGGTGTAGCTGCGGTTGATGTCGTCCTTCCACTCGATGACGGGCCGCAGCGAACCGAGCGAGTCGGCGTTCGAGATGGACTGCAGCAGCCGGTTGACCATCCGGATGTGCAGCGTGATCTCGGGCGCGTCGGTCTGGATGAAATAACGCTCGGGCAGGAGGTTGAAATGCGCGGTGATCTCATCCGGGCTGATGCCCGGGATGGTCTGGTCGATGAGGGTCTGGCGGGTCATTTCAATGCGCTCGCGGAGGCGGGTTTCAACTTTGTCGCCGAGGGTCAGGCGCTCGAGCGTGGTGTCGAACAGGCGGCGGTGGAGCGAGTTCTTGTAACCATTCCAGAGACCGGCCGCCGTGCCGCGGGCGTCGCAATACGTGTGCACGTAAAGATAACGGAGCTGGTCGGGCTCCACGACCATTTCGGCAAAAGTGGCTGAGGTCTGGGGGTCATCCAAATCGTGTTTCTGCCAGAACCGTGCCATCACCAAGTGATTTTTGATGATAAAGTTGATGGTTTCGCGGCTACCCAGATCGACCTGCAGGCGTTCGAGCACGGGGGCGGCCATCGTCACGCCGGTCTCGGCGTGGCCCTGGATGCCCTCGCCCTTGCCGATGTCATGCAGGAGGAGGATGAGATAGAGCAGGGCGGGGCTGGCGGTCTTGTGGAGCTCAGTGCGGTAGGTCTCCGCGATGGGGTCGGCGGCGGTGAAGATGGCGTCGAGTTCCTTGATGGCGCTCAGCGTATGGATGTCCGCCGTGTAACGGTGGTAATACTCGTGCTGCACGAGGCAGGTCAGCGGGGCGAACTCCGGCATAAACTTCCCGAGCACGCCGAGCTCATGCATCAGGGCCAGCGGGGGATAAACCTGGCCCGACTCCTCGAGCATGGTGCGGAAGCTCAGGTTGGCGTCGAGGGAGGTGATGACCTTCCGGGTGATCAGCTTCAGCGACCCGCGGATGAGCGCGGCGAGGTCGACGTCCGGCGTGCAGCCGAGCTGCTGGCAGTGGCGGAAGACGCGGATGAGGCGGACGGGGTCCTCCTTGAAGACGTTGGGGTGCTCGGCGGCGAGTACGCGGCCGCGCAGGAGGAAGCCGTCGAGCCGCTTGGTGCGGTCGGCGCGGCGGGCGAGGAGGAGGTTCTTGAGCGAACCGACGATGCCCGGGCCGGCGGCGATGGTCAGGGCGAGGCGCTGCTCGATGATCTTCGAGATACGGTAGATCGCCTGGGCGTGGCCGTAGTAGTCCTGCATGAACGCCTCGACGCGTTCGAGGAGGGCCTTCTGCGGGTAGCCGAGGTGGGCGGCGAGGCGGGGCTGCGTCTCGAGGTTGAGCACATCCGTGGGATGCTTGCTCATGTAATGGAGCTCGTTGCGGACGCGGAGCAGGAAATGGTAGCCGCGCTGGAAGGCGCGCAGCTCGGCGGGCTGCAGGTAGTGCTGCTGCTCCAGCTCGTCCATGCGCGAGATGCCGAGACGGACACGGGCCATCCAGAGAGCGTTCTGGTAATCGCGCAGGCCGCCCACGCCGTTCTTGATGTCGGGCTCCTGCATGAAGACGGTGTCGCCGTTCTGCGCGCGGCGGCTGGCCTGGTCGGCGAGGCGGGAGGCGATGTAGGCCTTGGGGTCGTTGGTCAGGTAGTGCTTGCGGTAGGTCTCGGCGAAGTTTTCGTAGAGGGTCTCGGTGCCGGCGATGAGGCGGGACTCGAGCAGGGAGGTCTTGGTGCGGATGTCACGGGCGGCCTCGGAGAACACCTCGTTGAGGGTGCGGGTGGAGTGGCCGATCTTGAGGCGCAGGTCCCAGAGCGGGTAGAGGACGCCGTTGGAAAGGTGCTCCTGGAATTTCGCCAGGTTCTTCACGTTCGACGGGTAGAGGAACATCACGTCGACGTCGCTCAGTGGGCTGAGTTCACCGCGGCCGTAGCCGCCGAGGGCGATGAGGCAGACGGGGGCGGGGGGCTCGCCGTGCTCCTTGCGCCAGCTGTCGAGGGCGGCGGCGAAAAGCGGCTGGAGCAGACGGTCCATGCGGTTGGCGAGGGCATGGGCGATTTTGTGGCCCGGGTCGCCGGCGCGGTGGCGCTGCTCGATGCGTTCGCTCTCGGCCGTGAGGTAGGCCTTGCAGGCGGCCAGACGCTCCGCGGCCGGGCTGTCGCTGGTGAAAGCGGGCTGCAGGCGGGCGGTAGGCGAGGCACGGCCGGTCATGGGAGGGGCTAACATGAGCAGCGTAACCCGCTGGGGAAAAGCTGGAAATGCCCCGCCGGCCGGCGAAAGCGTACAATAAATAATCTGGTTGACGGGCAAATCCGGAGTCGAATACTCCGCCTCTCCCACGCGGGAGTAGCTCAGTTGGTAGAGCACCACCTTGCCAAGGTGGACGTCGAGAGTTCGAGTCTCTTCTCCCGCTCCATTTCGGAAAAGCGCCCTGTCATGACACAGGGCGCTTTTTTGTGCCCTAACGGGTCAGGATCAACAGGTTTAGGAAAGTTTGCGTCGCGCACATCGGCGACAGGAGAAGACAGCTCGGGACAGGCTGAGACCCCTGTTTGTGCGCTTCTTTGTGCTCCCAGTTGTGCTCCTATTGAGACTGACCCCGGTTCTTTTGAGACCAAACCACGGTCTCTTTGCGCGTAGGTCTTGCCTCTCTGCGCGCAGGCATTTTTCGGCAGCTGAAACGAGGGCAGCCGCGCCATTTCCTGGATGATTGGGAGCTGTGCGACGTCCGTGTAGACGCCCATCGTAAGCTTCATGTCGCTATGCCGCATGAGCTGCATGGCGACCTGCGGTGAAACCCCGCTGGAGGCCAGCAAAGTCCCGTAGGTTTTGCGCAGGGCGTGAATGTCCATGCGCCGGCCGCGTGCGTCCTCGAACGGAATCCCGGCTGCGGCCAAGTCCTTTTGCATGGTTTGGACCCGCGGGATGGAGCCGCGGAACACCCAGCATTCCGGCCTGACGCCATTCGGACGGGCCGCCAGCAAGGCCGCAGCCAGTTCGGGTCGCAGGTGGTGGGTCGACTCCTGGCGGTTCTTGGAAAGCGATGACGGCACCTTAAGATATGGCGGGTTGGCCTCGAAATTGAAATCACCCCACTTGAGTCCGTTTAATTCGGAGCGGCGCAGCCCGGTGTAAATCATGGCTAGATAAACCCGCGCCCGATAAGGCGGGGACTTGGCCAGAAGGCGTTTGATCTCATCGATGGAAAGCGCGCGCCGAAAGTTGCCCACGTTTGGATTGGAGACCTTGCGGACTTCCGACAGGGGATCGGCGAGGATGAGCCGCTCGCGTTTCATCCAGAGGAGGAAGGTGCGCATGCTGCCCAGGAGGTCATTGACCGACTTGGGCTTGAGCCCGCTGTTGTCCCGCCACCGGGTGAACGAGGCCGGCGTCACGTCGCGAATGGTGGTCCAGCCGCACCGCTTGAAAAGGTTGGGCAGGTTCTGGCCGTATTTGATCAGGGTGCGGGGCGACAAGCCGGCTGCCGTTCCGGCGGCCATGAAGGCCGCGTGATGCTGGAGGAGTGGCGCACGGAGAGCCTCACGGGTCGGACGCGGAATGCCGACGCCGTGAGTTTCACGTTCCAGCTCGCTGACCAGTTCGCGGAGCTTCTGGTCGGCGACCCGCTTGTCGGTGACGTGCAGGCGAAACGTCCGGGAGCGGGGCCACTCGTCCAATCGGATGCGAGCGGACCAGAGCCGGGATTTTTCACCATGCTTCGAAGGCTGGAAAATGAATGAGATCATGAGGTGCCGAGTTTGTCGCCGCGTTCGCGGCAGAGTTTTTCAAGAAAAGCGGCCAGGTCCTCGCGGGAGATCCGCGAGGCGCGACCGATCTTCAAGGGTGAAGGGAAGGTGCCGTTGACGATGAGCCGGGAAAGCGTGCGTCGGGATATGGCCAATTCCAACGCGGCCTGGTTGAGCGTTAGAAGCATACCACCAGCGGAATTGATCGAGGATGATGAGACCGGGAATGACGGGTTATTGGGAATCGACATGGCAAGGCAGGGGTTCGACTTTCGGTTGAATCCAGTGGACCGAGATTACGGCCACTATGTGGAAACCGGACTGCGGCCGGCATTGATTCCCATTTATGGGCGAGGAGCGTTCTAACGCGTCACAAAGACGCTATTAACTTCAATCTCTTCGTCAACCACTACCGGAAAACCTTGGCTGCATCAGCACATTCACCAAACGCCGTCTGGTGAATTCACCTATCACTCCCGGGACGGGTTGTGTCCGCTGCCCTGAGTTCGTGGTTCTTATCTGACCAACTGCCAAATGACCGGTGGTGGTGGCGGAGTAGTAGCGTAGCGAGAATCTAACGAGAATCGTTAGGGGTGGCGTGTCCTGGAATTTATAGGTAGAAAGTTCGCCGAGTAGGTGACAGATCGTTCGTTGGTTTGACCTGACGTAGCCGAACTGGACCGTTGCTGATGAGAGTCTGAGCACCCATGAAAAGGAACTCAGATGCCAAAAGGAAAGAGACATACACCGGAGCAGATCGTCGCGATTCTCCGCCGAGC
>Ga0163144_10025190_pt1 | contig 11633 bp, 10 predicted proteins | sample OliLak19BULKMAT1_FD_123175 | JGI IMG/M metagenome (GOLD analysis project Ga0163144, IMG submission 123175) | Freshwater microbial mat bacterial communities from Lake Vanda, McMurdo Dry Valleys, Antarctica - Oligotrophic Lake LV.19.BULKMAT1 | ecosystem: Environmental > Aquatic > Freshwater >... | reverse complement strand
TCTCAGGTGGGAGGCGGCGAGTCCGGCACCGGCGCCGGCGTCGGCTCCGGCGCCGCCGTCGGCCTCGGCTCCACGGTACCCGTCGGCTTCGTCGGCTCGGTCTTCGACGAGCCGCCGCAGCCCTGCACCACCAGCACCATCACCCAGGCCACCAGCCCCAGAGCACGCGTGGCCCTCGCCCTCGACGAGCGTCGCGCGCTGCCCGGAAGCGAGAGCCCCTCATCACCGTGGATTGCCATCCGGCGACCGTACCAGATCACCCCGCCCGCCTGTCAGGTAAAGAAAGCCGTCCGAACGAGCCCAGGCGGCGCCCTCATTCGGTCGAAACGCCGTCCTTGCCAACGAGAGCCGTCCGAACGAGCGCCGAGATGCTTTGGAGTCCAGCCAAAGAGCCTTCATTGAAAGGCACGGTCGCGCGCGCTGCGGGTGGACAATTGGGGTCGAGTCGCGTAAGTGCGCGTCAATGAAACCTGCAATGACGAAATGGTCCGCTGTCGGGATCGCGTGTGCGCTGTCGGCAGCGCTCGCGCCCGGTTGCGCCCACGATTCCCAGCAAACCAATGACACGACGAGCGCGCCAGGGAGCACGGGCGGCGGCTCGACGCCAATCGACACGGCGAGCGGCGGCAGCGGTGGGTCCGCGCAGGGAGGTGGCGGGACCTTCGGCTCCGCCCAGGGCGGCGGTGACACCGGCGGCGCCGCGCAAGGTGGCAGTGACACCGGCGGCTCCGCGCAAACCGGCGGCGGCACCGGCGCCGGTTGCGCCGCCCCCATGGATGCCTGCGGCGGCCCCGACCAGTGCGCTCCCGGCGTCGCCACCCAGTGGGTCGCCGAAAACGCCCCCGAGCCGCACGGCGGGCAGTTGAAGGACGGCACCTACTGGCTAATCGCCGCCACGGACTACACCGGCCCCGGCGGTTTCAAGGGCCCCACCGGCTCGATCAACGCCATGACAATGGTCGTCGCCGGCAACGAGCTGCTGATCTCGGTGACGCATCCCAAGGACAATCCCCCGACCACGGTGTCGACCAATGCCACGTTCACCACCCAGGACGCGGCCCTGATCATCGACGCCAGTTGCCCCGAGTCCCCGCCCAACCAGGTCACCTTCACGGCCTCGGGGGACTCCTTTCACATCTTCTACCCGCTGCTGAACCTCACGAGCGAGCTCGTCCTCCAGCGCCAGCCCTGAGCGCCCCCGTCGAGATATCCCCCCCGGCGCTTCACCGAGCCTCGCGAAGCGCCGCCTCGGCCACGCGCGCCCATCAGCCCGAGAGCGCGCCCATGCACTCCCACGTGCCAGCGGCCCGACAGGCACCGTGGAGCGACGAGATCTCGATGTTGTCGTTGCACGTCTGCTCCATGCCCGGTGTGCACACGGACGCCGCCGGCGCACCCGTGGGGGACGGTGCCGCGCTGGAAGCCGAAGACGACGCCGAGCCGCTCGCACCACCAGCGGCGGTCACCAGGAACATCGCCGCCGCAGAAACGGCCCCTGTTCGACGAGCCCGCACGCCCGAGCCGTAGCAGGTCATCTCGAAGCGCAACGGGCGACAGTCCCTCCTCGACCGTCACCTCCAGCTTGAAGGTGCCCGTCGTGGTGCCCTCCACGCCGGCGACGCCGATCACCACGGGGATCGGGCGCACCCCCACGTCACGTGGTACGTGAACCCGTCCCCTCGGGGGGCGTCACCCCCTGCGCGTGGAGGCGGTCATTCTCGTCGAGCTGCTTGTTGTCTTGATCCTCGTCCTCTTCAACGGCGTGCTCGCCGGCGCTGAGATCGCCGTCGTTGCGCTGCGCAAGAGCCGGGTGGAGCAGCTCATCGACGAAGGCAATCGGGCCGCCCGCGCGGTCAAGAAGCTCCAGGACGATCCCGAGCGCTTCTTCGCCACCGTGCAGATCGGGATCACCGTCGGCGGCGCCGCGGCCGGCGCCTTCAGCGGCGCGACCTTCGCCCGCGACCTCGCGCCGTACCTCCGCCCATTACCGGGCATCGGCGCGTACGCCGATCAGATCTCGCTCGTGCTCGCCGTGACCCTCGTCTCGTACACGTCCGTCGTCGTCGGCGAGCTCGTCCCCAAGTCGCTCGCCCTCCGCGCCGCCGAGCGCTTCGCCCTGTTCATCAGCCGCCCCATGGTGCTCCTGTCGTCGCTGGCGCGGCCGCTCGTGTGGTTCCTCACGGCCAGCTCCAACGTCGTGCTCCGCCTCTTCGGCGACCGTACCACCTTCACCGAGACGCGCTTCTCCGCCGAGGAGCTGCAACAGATCGTCGGCGAGGCCACCAAGGGCGGCTCGGTCGATCCCGCCATCGGCGAGATCGCCTCGCGCGCCATCGATTTCGGCGATCTCACCGCCTACGACGTCATGGTCCCGCGCAGCCAGGTCATCTCGATCCCGCGCACCGCCAGCCCCGACGACATCAAGCGTATGCTGCTCGAACAGGGCCACACCCGCATGCCCGTGTTCGACGCCAGCCCCGATCAGATCATCGGCTACGTCACCGTTCGCGATCTGCTCGCCCTCTTCTGGGAGCGCGGCCTCGTCGTCCTCGAGGACGCGATCCGCCCCGCGCTGTTCGTCCCCGTCACCATGCGCGCCATCGATCTGCTCGGCGAAATGCGCGGCAAACGCCTCCAGCTTGCCATCGTCGTCGACGACGAGGGGGGCATGATCGGGATCGTCACCGCCGAAGATCTCTTCGAGGAGCTCGTCGGCGAGATCGTCGACGAGCACCGCGGCGACAAGGCCCCCAAGGTCGATCGCGGGCCCGACGGCTCCGTCGTGCTCCCCGCGATGATGCCCGTCCGCGAGGCCAATCGCGCCTTCGACCTCGACCTCCCCGAAGGCCCCGGCTTCACCACGCTCGCCGGCCTCTGCATCCACCTCGCCGGCCGCATCCCCATGCGCGGCCACACCTTCACGGCCCCGGACGGCACCGGAATCGAGGTCGTCGAGGCCACCGCGCGACGCGTCGTCCGCGTCCACCTGCGCCCGCGCCCGCAGAAGCTCGACGGCGAAGAAGTCGCCACGGAAGAACAACCGTCCTGATTCGCCGGCTCACCCTCGCATACGCTTCGATGGCAAGCTCCATCCGCTCAGGGTAGCGGCGATCCCGGTGCCCGCCGGACTCCCGGTGCCCGACCGCAAACGAAACTCACCCGCAGGCGCCGAAGTGATGCCCGGCGGTGACTCCATGTCTGCAAGAACGCCTCACCCGAGGCCGTTTTGCCGAATCGCAACTCCGAGTCGCGCGCGCTCCGAACGCCCTGAAGTGTCGGTTTTCGGCTGATGGACCGGACAATCGTGCAGCCACGCCGCCACATCCGTCTTCTGGCATACCCCCTGCTGATGTTGCGGCCGGCGGCCCGGGTCGCTCCCTCAATCTCGTGCAACGCACTCGGGCCCTTTGCCTGGTAGCGAATGCCGAGGAATACCCGGCAAGGAGATTGTGATGACACGCTCGAATCGTGGTCTTGGCGTTGTGTTCGCTGGCACGTTGCTCATGGTCGGATGCGCCTCGGCCCCTCCTCCGACAGCCAAGGTTGCCACGTCGGCGGCTGCCATTCGGGCTGCCAAGGAGCTTCAGGCAAAGGCCACTCCGACAGCCCAGCTTCGTCTCCAGTACGCGGAGGACGAGTATGCGACGGCGCAGAAGCTCATCGCCGCAGGCGAGCACGAGAAGGCCGATCGCATGCTCGCGCGAGCCGAGGCCGACGCCGAGCTGGCCATCGCGATTGCCAGGCAAGTGGAGGCCGAGAAGGCCGCCATTGCCGCCCAGGTCGAAGTGCAAAACGTCAGCTCGAAGTAACGCCGGAGCCCGAAGCCATGTTTACCAAAAATTTCGGATTGATGATTGCCACGATGTTGCCGTTGTTCGCGGGCTGCGCGGCCGCGCTGCCCCCCAAGGAGCTGCTCGACGCGCGCCAGGCCTTCGCCCAGGCCTCGAACGGCGCGGCTGCCCAGCACAACCCGGCCGACCTCGAGGTCGCGCGGCAACACCTGAGCAAGGCCGAGCAGGCCTTCAACGGCGATCCCGAGGGCGACGCCACACGGGATGTCGCGTACGTCGCCGAGGTCAAGGCGCTCACCGCCGAGGCCCGCGGACGCTTCACCGCCAATGAAAAAGCGCGGGCCGCCGCCGACGCGCAGTTCAAGGTCGCCGCCGGCAACAAGATCGACGCAAAGAGCGTCGCGCTCGCCAACGAGGCGGCCCGCACCCGGGCGACCGGTGTCGCGCTCCAGCAGACCGGCGCCGCGCTCATTGCCGAGCAGGAGCGCCGCGCCGCCGCCGAGAAGCGCCTGAAAGAGACCATGGATCGCCTCGCCGCCCTCGCCGCCATCAAGGAAGAGCCGCGCGGCACGGTCATTACCCTCTCCGGCAGCGTCCTCTTCGCCACCGACAAGAGCGACCTCCTCCCCACCGCGGCCGAGCGCCTCGATCAGGTGGCCGACGCCCTCAAAGAGCAGACCGATCGACAGGTCACCGTGCTCGGTTTCACCGACTCCCGCGGCGTCGCGAGCCACAATCAGACCCTCTCCGAGAGCCGCGCGCAATCGGTCCGCAATTACCTGATCTCGCGCGGCATCCCCGCCGAGCAGATCTCGGCCGTGGGCAAGGGCCCGTCCGATCCGGTCGCGGACAACGCGTCCGCCGAAGGCCGCGCCAACAACCGCCGCGTCGAGATCGTCCTCGCCCCCGCCAAGGGCGGCTCGGGCGACGTCTACAAGCCGTGAGCAGCGCGCGCTGGCTATCCGCCCCGGCGCCTTCTATACCCTCCCAATGTCCGAGCCTACCCATCACCGCCCGGTCCTCGTAGTCGCTGGAGCCTCGGGCTTCATCGGGCAAGCGCTCGCCGCGCGGCTGGCGGCGTCCTTCCGCCTCGTCGGCCTCTCGCGGGCGTCGCGCGGCGCGGGCGGTGGCTACGACGAGTGGCGCGCGTGCGATCTGTTCTCCCTCAAAGACGCGGAGCATGCGCTCGAAGGGGCGACCCACGCCGCCTACCTCGTTCACTCGATGATGCCCTCGGCCCGCCTCACGCAGGGCCGCTTCGAGGATCTCGACCTCATCTGCGCCGACAACTTCGCGCGCGCGGCGAGGCGGGCCGGCGTCCGGCAGATCGTCTACCTCGGCGGCCTGCTCCCCGACGTCCCGCACCTCTCTCGCCACCTGGAGAGCCGCCGCGAGGTGGAGCGAACCCTGGGCGGCTACGGCGCGGCGGTCACCACGCTGCGCGCCGGGCTGGTCATCGGCGCGGGCGGCTCGTCATTCCAGATGATGCTGCGCCTCGTGCGGCGGCTCCCGGTCATGGTGGTGCCGAAGTGGACGTCCACCGAGTGCCAGCCGATCGCCCTCGACGACGTCGTGGAGCTCTTCGCCTATTGCCTGGGCCGCGAGGCGACCTTCGGGCAGACCTACGATATCGGCGGCCCCGAGGTATTGACCTACCGCGAGATGATGGCGCAGACGGCGAGCGTGCTCGGCGTGGAGCGGCCGATGCTCAAGGTGCCGGTGATATCACCGGGGCTGTCGCGCCTCTGGGTATCGGCCATCACCGGCGCTCCGAAGGAGCTGGTGGCGCCGCTGATCCAGAGCCTCGCCCACTCCATGGTGGTCCACGATCGCCGCTTGCAAGAACAGGCCAACGTCCCGGGCCTGTCGTTCCGTGCGGCCATTGCCCGAGCGCTCAATGACGAGGCGGCTCCGGACCGCCCGCACCCGCCGCCCGCCGCCTACCGCGCCCCGCGGTCCCCGCGCACCGAGGGAGGCGTCCGCTCCGTGCAACGCCTGCCGCTACCCCGCGGCCGCGACGCTGCGTGGGTCGCCGAGGAGTACATGCGCTGGTTGCCCGGCGGCATGCGCCCGCTGCGGGTCGAGGTGAGCCCGAACCGTGTCTGTCGTTTCTACATCAGGGGAGTTGGCGAGCCGCTCCTCGTCCTCTCGTTCTCTTCCGAGCGCAGCACCCCTGACCGACAGCTCTTCTACATCACGGGCGGCCTCCTCGCGTCCGACGGCGGCCGCGGCCGCCTGGAGCTGCGCGAGGCCCCCGACCGACAGACGGTCATCGCGGCCATCCACGACTACCGCCCTCGACTGCCGTGGTTCGTCTATCGCAGGACACAGGCGCTCGTCCACCTCGCCGTGATGTTCATGTTCGCCCGCCACCTGGCGCGCTGCCCCCCGGCCGCGACAGGAGACCTGCAGACGGCGACCTGACGCAGCAAGGGCCTCGGTCGTGACATCGCGCTTCCCATTCCCATCCCGTGCCGACGGCGCTGTGAGCGGTGCCGCGTGCTCACTGTGGTCGCTGCCGCGTGCGGCGCCCCCGGCGCTTTGCCCGATGAGGGACGGAAGTGTGGAAAAATTGCACAGATTCGGCGATAGTCCGCCCCGAGGTTTCGAGGATGCGAGCAACCGCGGAAGCGAACGTGTTCGCCGCGCGGCTCGACTTGCCGTGAACGCTGCGCGGCTCCAAGGGGGAGCGCTCCTGGGCCGCGCGCTCGCATTCATCGTGGCGTGCGCTGTGGCCCTGTGGCTCGTCCGGCCGGAGGCCGCGAGCTCGCCGGCCGCCGCACCGTCCATCGAGGACTTGATCGCGCCCCTGACGATCGGGTCGGTCGTGGCGCGCGGTTATGCGTTGTCGCCGCCGCGCCGGGGCGAGGAGCACGACGTGGTGCTCACCGCCCGCCGAATCGAGGGGGACGGGCCAAAGGTGGAGCTGCACATCCTCGACAAGGGCCGCTGGAGCGGTATTCGTGAGACGCGCAGCTTTGGGATTGCGTACGAGGCGCCGCGATCCGCGGCGACAAAGGAAGACTGCGAGGCAGTCACCGAGGCGCTCGCCAGCGCGGTGCGGGCCAATGATGCCGGCCAATGGGGTCCAGTCGACACGATCCGGTTGCGCTCCGAGCCGCCTCCGCCCTGGATGGCCCGCGCCATGGATCGGCTCAGCGGCGCGCGCGGCATTGCCGTGGGAGTATGCCTGGTGGTGGCGACCTGGGCTGCCGCGTCGGCGCCTCTGGGCGCCGTGTGGGCCGGCCTGTGGCTCCTCGTCCTTGGCCTTTCGCTGCGACTGCCGCACCTCGACCTGCCTTTCGTTCGAGACCAGGACGTCCAGAGACTCTTCACCGGCCATTTGCCTCTCGGGCAGATCATGACGGGTATCGGTGTGACGGACCGGCACCCTCCGTTCTACTTCCTCGTATTGCACGTCGCCCAGCTCTTTGGTCAGTCCGAAGCAGTCGTGCGCACCCCTGCTGCGCTGGCGGGTGCTCTCGTGGGACCGGTGATCGTGTGGGCGGCCTACGTATTGAAACAGCGGCTGGACGTCGCGGCGCTCGCGGGCCTCGCAGCAACGATCTCCGTGGAGCTCGTCGCCCGATCACGGGAGGTCAGCCCCATCCCCCTCTTCGCGCTGCTCGCCGTCGGAATGAGCGTTTCGCTGCTGCGGCACCGCGAGACGCCCACCCGAAGGTGGGCAGTCGCCGTGGCGGCCACGCACGGGCTCGCGCTGTGGACGTATTACATCGCGATCTTCGCCATCGCGGGTGAGCTCCTGGTCCTTTTGGCGCTCGGCAGGTTGCCCCGCAAGACCCTGCGAGCGGCGGCCGTCGGCGTGGGCCTGGGGTTGCCGGCGCTGGGGCTCGGCATCGCGACGTTTTTCCGAGATCGGGGAGCACGACTCGCCGCGGAAGCGCAGCCCGGGCTCGCCTGGGGCGACCGCGGCTTTCTCGAGATCGCCGGATTTCTGGGCACTTCGGCGACGAGCGCGTTCGGGCCGGTGCTCCTTTCCGTGTTCCTCCTCGGTGCCATTCGAGGCGCCGCACGACGTGACGCGGCGCCGGTCGTGCCGATGGGGGCCGCATTGCTGTCCTTCGTGGGCATTGCCGCGCTGGCGCCGCTCGCCCGGGTCCAGCCCTATTACTTGATGGCGGTCCTGCCGCTCTGCGCCGTTTCGGGCGCGGTCGCGCTGGGCGGCCTGTCGCGCCGGGTGGAGAACGCCGCGACGGCGACCATGGCGGTGCTGCTCATCGCCTTCTCAGTCCCGCGTATGCACGAGCTGCGTGGCCAGTACATCGCGGATACAGATGCCTTCATGCCAGGATTTGCGGCCGCAATCCTCGATAGCCCGGAGCCGCGGATCGTGACGGTGGCCCATTACGACGCCACGCTGCTGACCTATTACCTCGCGCGAGCGCGCGGCCGGGCGGTGGACTGGCGGTCGCTCCAGCCGCTCGCGGATGGCGCCTATCGCGTCGAGGGAGTCGACAAGGAAGTGGAGCCGCTGGTCTATTCACACTCCCCCGGAGTCGATCCGGGTCACGCCGCGGCGAACGTCCTCGATCAAAGAATCAGGGCTGGCGCCGTCCTCGTCGTCGAGCGGGACAGCTTTCGTCTGGAGCCGGTGCTGGAGCTGCTCCGGCATTGCCGGCGGCTCGCCGAGGTGGGGTCGGGGCGGCTGTGGCGGTGCTCGGCGACACGTTGAACGTGTTCGAGCGGCTCCACGTGCAATGTGCAGGCGCGAGCGCGCGACGGCGCAGTTCCGGCCCGCGCTCCGCGCCATCGAGATCTACGAGCTGGGCCCCGACGGCCGTTACGTCCGCGCCCTCGGCGCCGGTGAAGGCCGCATCGAGAGCGTCCCGGGCTGCGACGGTCTCACCCTCGATCTCGACGCGATGTGGGCCGAAGCCGACCGCCTGGAAGCAGCGGAGGAGTAGAGTCTCGCGGCCTGGAAAATCGCTCGATCCAGCGGTTTCCAAGCCCAGGACGCCCCCTTCAGCGGCGGCTCGCTAAGAGATGTTGACCGTGGCCTGCGTGCGACTCTGGTGGAGGTCCCAGAACTGGTCGGCGACGGCGGAGGCTTCGAGCGTGGCCTGGCCGGAGTCGTAGGCGGTGCCCTTGACCGAGCCGAGGACGACGACCTCGCCGACGTAGACACCCTCGCTCGCGAGCCTCTGGTGCAGCAGGCCGACGGCCTTGTGCTGCGCGGCTTTCCCGACGGCGAGGCCCATGGCGCGCCATTGCACAGCCATCGCGTCAATCTTCGGATCGTAGAACGCGAGGCCGCCGCCGGTGACGAGGACGGCGCCCTTCTCGCTCTTCAGGTCGGGCAGCGCCGCCTGGACCGCCACGATCATCCCGTGGACGTTCACGTTGAACACGGTGTTGAGGTCCTCCACGCTGGAGGTCGTGAGGTCGCCCGCGCCGTCGGTGTAGGCGTTCCAATGCAGGACGGCGACGGGGCCGAGCGAGGAGTGGACCTCGCCGACCATCGTGCGGATCGCATCGGGATTGCCGAGGTCGCACGGGAAGGCCCTGGCCGTGATGCCCGCCTGCGCGAGCGTGGCGGCCGCGGCATTCAATCGATCGGCGTTGCGCGCCACGATCGCGACCGCGAAGCCTTGTTGTCCGAACTTGCGCGCCACCGCGTCCGAGATCCCCGAACCGTGGCCACATACGATGAGGGTGCGTGTCATTCGACCGCCCTACCACGGCGGAGGCCGGGCGGATTCTCCGCGGACGGGACACCGTCGCGGGCCCAAGTGAGATCTCGACACCCGCCGAAAAATGACCAACAACGCCGCCGAGATGGACCAGGCATCGGAGACCAACAAGCCGCCGGCGAACGGCACCGATCCTTCACCGGACACGACGCCCGACAGGGAGGCGGAGGCCGCGCGGTTGGCGCTCGAAGCGGGGGATTTGCGCGCGGCGGGGGCGCACATCGGGCTGGCGCTGACGCACGATCTGGAGCGGCCGGAGTGGCTGGCGTTGCTCGACGCGATCGTGGACGCGGGGGCCGCGCAGCCGGACGTGGTCGCCCCGCTGGGCCCGCGGCCGTTCTTCGCGACAGTGGCTGTTCGCGCCTACACGATGGGGCGGCTGGGGGAGCTGACGGGGGCCATCGTGTTGCTCCTGCGGACGTTCGCGGCCGAGCCGGCGGTGCCGTTCGTGCGCTGGGCGCTCAGGTGGCTCTCGGCGCCGGGCGCGGCGCTCACGGTCGATACCGAGGAGGTGACCATTGCGTGCATCGCCGTGGTGCAGCGCTTCCCGGGCGATAACCTGGACGAGGAGCAGCGCGCGGCGCTCGGCGAGGTGCTGCGGGTGGTCGACGCGCTGGGGGAGGGGACGGCCGGGCTCTCGTGGATCAAGTCGATGATGCTGCGAAAGGTGGGGCGGCTCGACGAGGCGATCGTGGCGGCGGAGCGGGCGTTCTTGCTCGATCGGTCGTTCAGCACGGCGATTGCGCTGGCCTATGCGCGGCGGCAAAAGGGCGACATCGCGGGGGCCCGCGCGGCCTTCGAAGCGGCCATGTTGGCCGACCCGAACAACCTGGAAGCCCCGGCCGATCTGGCGCTGATGTTGTGCAGCGAGGGCGACGTCGACGAGGGGCTGGGGCTGTTCGACGGCATCTTGCAGAAGGACCCGAAGCATCATTGTGCGGCGCCGGCGTCGCGGTATTACCGGGCCCTCCAGGCGGGCGGGGGCACCGCGTACGAGGAGCTTTCGGCGTACGCTCGGGCAAATCCGGGAGACGAGGAGTCGGCCGAGTGGCTCACGAGGGCGCGGCGGGGCTGGTTGCACCCGCGCGTCGAGCCCCAGGTGCAGGACCATTTCATTACGAACATCGCCGCCGCGATCGAGCGCTTCGGGTCGCACGATGCGCAGCTCCAGCGCTTCGGCGCGCGGTCGCACGGCTACCGGCTCGCTGCCCCGGTGACGGAGGCCCGCGCCGCCGCCATTGAAAAGGAGCACGGGGTGTCGTTGCCGGCCGATTACCGCGCCTTCGTGACCCGCGTGGGGTCTTCCGGCGCGGGGCCGTTTCACGGTCTGCTCCCTGTGGACTCGCCGGCTCAGCTCCGGAGCCTGGGCGGGGCGTTCCCGCACATGCGGCCCTTCGTTCCCGACACCTCGAAGATGACCGCCGAGGAGCGAGCGGCTTTCGAGGGCGACGCGGCGGTGGCCGGCACCATTGCGCTGGCGCACATGGGCTGTCATTACTTCAGCTTGCTGGTGGTCAATGGCCCGCGCGCGGGCAGCGTGTGGGCGGACCTGCGGTCAGCCGGCCTGGGCATCGTGCCCACGCTCGATACGTTCACGCAATGGTACGGGGCCTGGGTGCGCTCCCTCTCGGAGGGGGACGATCTGCCGATCCCGGTGCCGGGCGGGCATTGCGCTCCTCAGGGGGCGTTGAGCAATTATTTGCAGCAATGGCAGGAGAAGGCCGGTATCGCGGGCAGCCCGGACGAGGAGCAGCTCCGCGAGGCCTTGAGCTCGATTCCGGACGAGGGGATCGCGAGCGGGGCCCAGGCCTCGCGGTACTTCGACGCGGGGGACGCGCTCGACATCTGCCCGGTGTGTACCCGCATGTTCGCTTATTTCTTTCAGCTCGGGGCCATGCGCCCGGCGCAAATCAAGGCAGGATTGCCGCCGAAGTGCGCGCGCGATGGGCAGTCCACCGCAGTGGAAGGGCAGGCGTGATGCGGAGTCAGCCTCGGCGGAGACATCGCGTCTCGTCCCACGTTCGAGCGGCAGGAGAGGCGGCAAAGAAAGCTGCGTCCCACGTTCGAGCGGCACGCGACGCTGCAAAGGGCGGCGTGTCCCGCGTTCGAGTGGCTACCGGAAGCGTGAGGT
>Ga0163144_10025187_pt1 | contig 11635 bp, 5 predicted proteins | sample OliLak19BULKMAT1_FD_123175 | JGI IMG/M metagenome (GOLD analysis project Ga0163144, IMG submission 123175) | Freshwater microbial mat bacterial communities from Lake Vanda, McMurdo Dry Valleys, Antarctica - Oligotrophic Lake LV.19.BULKMAT1 | ecosystem: Environmental > Aquatic > Freshwater > Lake... | reverse complement strand
TGCTGGCCTTGAGGAAATCGGGCGCGTCGTAATGGCGCGGGGTCTTGTGTTGCACACGCCAGATCCGGCTGGCGGCGGTGTCCACGACGTGGAGCGCGCCGTCGGGGCCGACCCGCGTCTGGCTCGGAGAGAAGCCCGTGCCGAGGAGAAACTCGCGCACCTCGCGCCGCGTGGCCTCGAAGGTGGGGCTTTCCTGGCGATAGAGAATGTCTTCATGCACGACATGGGCGGCGGGATCGCTGACGAAGGCGCAGCCGAAGTAGCGCTCGGGCCACGCGCCGCCTTCGTAGATGGTGCAGCCGCTGGCGGTGGTGAATTTGCCCGCGGGAGCGACCTGCACATAATCCGGGCGCGCATCGCTGAGGAGTGAATTGACCTGCTCGTGATCGGCGATGGCCTTGTCGCACAACGCGCCGGCGAGCCGGCCCTTGGCGAGGAAGCGCTCGGACATCACGAGATGATTCAGGTGCGCTCCGCCGAATCGGCTGAAGAACAATTCGCCTTCCCATGAGAAGTCCATTCCCCGCACGGGACTGGAGGTTGCGGCGACGCCTTCGAGCGCGCTGCCATCGGGACGAAAGCGCACGATGCCGTGGCCGAATTTGCCGAAGCTCTTGCCTTCGCGATTGCGAAGCTCAACGGAGACGGCATCGCCCACGTCGAGGCTGGCGTAAATCCATCCATCCATTCCCCAGCGCAACGTGCTCACCAGCGTGCCTGCGCCAAAGCCGTCGAAGAGAACTTCGCGGGCGTCCGCCTTGCCGTCGCCATCGGTGTCGCGCAGAAAAACAATCTGCGGCGGCAATGCAATCACGACGCCATCGCGGAGGAAAACGAATCCGCCCGGACTGGGAAGCTTGTCCGCGAAGACGCGGGCGGTGCGGCTGGAATGATTCGGCCCATCGCCTGCAAGCACGACGAGGCTGCCGGCCTTGCCCTCGGGCGCGAGCGCGGCCCAGAGACGATTGCGGGAATCCCATTCGATGGCGACCGGCGCGGTGACGGCGGGCAGATCAGAGACGAGCGTCGTATCGAAGCCCGCGGTGATGTTCAGCGAGGCTGGCTCGGCACCGTGAAGGAAAGCGGTTGAGAAAAGCAGGGCGGCCAGGGCGACAATGGATCGACGTTTCATCAGATTGGGCAAACGGGTGAACGAATGCCGACAGTGTGCGGAGAAGCGGATGGGGAATCAAGCGTGGGGCTTGCTCGGCAAATGACCATCGAAGACGAGCGGGGGCATCATCGAAGCTTGGGCATTGGGTCTTGGTCATTTTTTACGAGTTGTCCCGCAAGGGAAGCTGCGCAATGGTTCCGCCACTTTCAGCATGAGCCGAAACTGGGTTGTCATAGTGTGGTTGGTCCTCGCGACGGCGGGCGTGTATTCGCGCGTCGCCACGCACGACTTCGTCAACTACGACGACAACGATTACGTGACCGACAACGCGCGCGTGAAAGCCGGCCTGACGGCTGAGGGGGTGGGTTGGGCGTTCGGGAATCTGCACGGGGAGAAGACGTATTACCATCCGCTGACCTGGCTCTCGCACATGCTGGACTGCCAGTTGTTCGGATTGAACCCGGCGGGCCATCACCTGATGAGTCTGGCCTGGCATCTCGTGAACGTGGCGCTGTTGTTCCTCGTGCTGAAGCGGCTTACGGGCGAACACTGGGCGAGCGCGGTGGTCGCGGGGTTGTTCGCGCTGCATCCGTTGCAGGTCGATACGGTGGCGTGGGTGACGGAGCGAAAGAATTTGCTCAGCGCGTTCTTCTGGATTCTCGCGATGGGCGCTTATGCCCGCTACGCGGAGAAGGTTTCCATGGGGCGGTATCTCGCGGTGGCGTTGTGCATGACGCTGGGATTGCTGACCAAGCCCGTTCTGGTGACGCTGCCGGCCGCACTGCTGCTGTTGGATTTCTGGCCGCTGCGACGCTGGAAGGGAATGACGCCGTGTGTGGCATCAGGAAAGTCCATGGCCATCCCGCAGTCCGGGTTGTGGTCATTGCTCTATGAAAAGATTCCGCTGCTCGGACTTTCCATCGTATCGGCGGTGCTCACGCTGGCTGCACATGATTCGTTAGGAATGGCGGAGGAACGCTACGGGCTGCCGTTTTCGTTGCGTGTGGAAAACGCCTTCGTGTCCTACGCGCGCTATCTGGGAAAGATTTTCTGGCCTGTGGACCTGAGCGTTCTTTACCTGCACCCCGGTCAATGGCCAGTGGCTCGGGTGTGGGCGAGTGCGGCCTTGCTTATCGCGATCACCGCGCTGGCACTGGCGAGGATGCGCCGCTCGCCGTGGCTGCTCGTGGGCTGGCTCTGGTTCCTCGGCACGCTCGTGCCGGCGATTGGCCTCCGACAGGTGGGCGTGCAGGCGATGGCGGATCGCTTCGTGTATGTGCCGATCCTCGGCGTGTTTGTGATGGTGGTCTGGAGCGCGGCGGAACTGGCGCGACGCTGGAAGTTTGAGCCATGGGCGCTGCGGGGTGCCACGCTCCTGCTCGTGGGCTTGGGATTGGTGAGCACGTTTCAACTCCGCCATTGGCGCGACAGTCTTACGCTCTGGGAACAGGCGCTCACGGTGGACCCAAACAACTATCTCGCCCACGGCAATCTTGCGGTCGGCTGGACGGGCAAGGGCGATCTGGTTAAGGCGCGCAGGCACGCCGGGGAAGCAATTCGCATCCGGCCCGTCACGCTCGAACCGCGGCTGCAACTGGCGCTCATCGCCACCAAGGAAAAGAAGTTTGATGAAGCGCAACGTGTGTTCGCCGAAGCGCTGCGCCTGGGCCCGGAAACGTCAGCGGTGATTTACAAGGTGAGCGATTCCATCGCCGCCATCGGCCGCCTGGAAGAGGCCATCGACTATTTCAAAGCCTATTCGCAAGCGGCAACGAACGACGCCCAAGCCCCGTTGCAACTCGGCATGATGCTTTCCGCGGCGAATCGTACCGGCGAGGCCATCGAGCAGTATGAGCAGGCGCTGCGGCTGAATCCAGAATCGGCGCAAGCGCTGAACAATCTCGCCTGGATTTACGCCACGGCACCGGAGGAGAAATTCCGCTACGCCTCGGAGGCGGCGCGACTGGCGGAGTTGGCGTGTGAATTAACCGGGTGGCGCGAGCCGGTGCTGCTGGGGACGCTGGCGGCGGCCTACGCCGAGGCCGAGGATTTTCCCAAGGCCGTGCGGCTCGCACAACAAGCCATCGACCTGTCGCTGGCTGCCGGGCTCGACCAGGTGGCGGCGATGAACAAGAAGCTGATTGAACTGTACCGGGAGGGGAAACCGTATCGACAGGAGCGGGGGCTGTGATGAGTAAAACGTAAAACGTGAAACGTAAAGGGCGGGGAAGACCGTCCGTCGCTTTCCGGTTACGTTTTAAGCATTACGTTTTACTGCCTTACCTCCTCGACCACTGCCTCCGCGCCGCTTGCTCCGATGATGCGGACCTTCACGCCGCTTGCGATCAAGTCTCCCTGCGACATCACATCGAGAATCTCCTCGCCGAACTGCGCTTTGCCGCCGGGGCGCAGCGGCGAGACGCTCACGCCGATCTGACCCAGATGCGATTTCTTTTGCGCCTCCAGCGCGACTTCAGTCCGCACGCCGCTGGCGGAAGTGGAGATGATGGCGCGATACATGGGCGTCTTCGGCAGCAGCAGGCTCGCGAGCCACACGCCCACCGCACCGCCGAGCAGGGCGATGGCGAGATTGGTCATCGGGAGCTGGAACTTGTCGATGGTCGGCAGCGCGGGCAGCACGCCGGGAGACGGATAGAGGTCCACCATCGCCATGATGAGGGCGGCGATCATCAGCGCCGCGCCGCTGATGCCGAGAATGATCGTGCCAGGGTAGACGAACAATTCGACCGCCACCAGCACCACGCCCACGATGAAGACCACCACCCATTCCGCGCCCGACAGGCCAGCCACGAAGCCGCCGACGAAATAGATCAGGAACGCCGCGATGCCAACGATGCCGGCGATGCCGAAGCCCGGCGTCTTCATCTCGATGTAGATGCCCACCATGCCGATGATGAGCAGAATGGGGCTGATGGTGTTGATCCAGGTGCCGAGCTGCTCCATGCCGGTGGGCTTCACGTCCACTCGCTGCGCGCCTGCGTAGCCGAGGATCTTAATCAACTCGTCGATATCCTTCACCGTGCCGGAGGACAGCAGGCGCTTCGGCGGATTGCCGTATTCCTTCTCCGCCTCGGTGTTGGTGAGCGTGAGGATATCGCCCTCCTTCACGATGTTCGTGCCTTCGACCGTGAGGCCCTTGGTTTTGTCGATCATCGCCTCGATCACGGCGATGTTGTGGCCGTTCTTCTCCGCCACGGTGCGGACCATCGCCTTGACGGCGGAAGTCATCTTCTTCTCGGACGTGTCGGTCATCTTCTCCACGCCATCGCCGCCCGGTGAAACCATGATGGGTGCCGCCGCGCCGATGACGCTCTCGGGGGCCATGTAGATTTTCTTCGTGGCCACGGCGATGAACGCGCCGGCGGAGAAGGCGTCCTTGTTCACATAGGTCGCCGTCTCGCCCTTGAACTCGCCGAGAATGGCGATGATTTCCCGAGTCGTATCCACGCGCCCGCCGTTGGTCTCCATGTCGAGGATGAGCAAATCAGCCTTCGCTTCCATCGCCGCCTTCACGCCACGCCGCACGAGATACACCAGCGGTGGCATGATGTCGTCACGGATGGGCAGCACGAAAACCTTCTTCCCCGTGGTGGCGGCTGGCGCGAGGGCGAGCGCGCTGTTCGTGGTGTTCGTGACGACAGGAGCGGTGAAGGCTTCGCCGACGAACGAGGCCAGGGCTGCGAATAGAACAAAGCAAATTCTCACGGCCGCAGCGTATCTCACGCACTGCGCCCCTGCAAGGCGTGCCAATCGGAGATGTATTGTTTGGATGAAGACTTCCGGGAACCTGCGTCAGGGCACGAAGACAAACTCCGGCGAATTCACGAGCGACCAGACCATGTCCTCCATGCGCTCGCGCCAGTCGGCGCGGAGGCGGTCGGTCGGCGGATCGCCGGCGCGCGTGGTGCGTTCCTGTTCCTGCTTGAGCTTCGTCGCCTCGGGATTGAGGTGGTTCGACCAGGAGACGGCGCGGTTCGCGGCCCTCGGCTTCGCGGACTGACTGTGCGCCGGCTCCAGTTTGCGTCGATCATATCCCGCCGACAAAACTTCCGAGAACGTCTTCGTTTCGTTCGGCGTGGGCGGACGCGAGAGCACCTGGAGGAACACTGCGTTCACGAGTTCCTGCACCGGCTGCTCCATTAACGCCAGCGCCGTGATCGCGCTGTCATCCGAGAGCCGCGAGACGCGCCCATTCGCCAGCACGCTGTTGGCGAGCGCGGCGGGTTGCAGGACGTTCGGCGAATGATCCCGCACCGTCTGCGGATTCTGCCGCGACTCGCGCCAGCCGAAGGTCGAGAGCGTATCCGTGATGGACTGCGCCTTGGGCATCGCGAGGGCAGGGCGGTCGCGCTCATTCGAGAGCGAGGTGAACTCCCACGAATGCACCGGCGTGCCGAGATTGTTGAACTCCTTCACCGGCCGGCGCCCATCGACATCCATGTTCATCTCCTCCGCGTCGAATCGCTTGCCCACCGCGGTGAACAGCGAATCCACCAGTTGCTCGGCGGTCATGCGGCGGCGCGCGGGTGCGGCGAAGAACCGCTGCTCGGGCCGCGCGTCGATGGAGCCATCCGGCCGCGCGACACGTTGGTAGGTTTTTGAGTTAAGGATGAGCTTCGCCAGATGCTTGAGATCGTAGTCGTGCGCGACGAGTTCGTCGGCGAGGAAATCGAGCAGCTCGGGATGCGACGGCGTGGCCGTTTCCCAATCATCCACCGGCTCCACGATGCCCCAGCCGAGGTATTGCTTCCACACACGGTTGGCGAGCACGCGGGCGAAGCGCTGGTTCCGCGGCGACGTGACCAGCGCGGCGAGCCGCTCGCGTGAATCCTTCGCGTTGCGCAGCACTTCGGCGGGCACTTCATCCGGCATCACATCCGCGAAGGGCCACGCCGGCTCGACGGTGCTGCCGGGCTTGAGCGTCACATTCACCACGCGGCCGATGATGATGTTGGCATTCGTGGGAATGCTGCTGCTGAGCGGAACCTTCTGCGGCTCGCGCTTGAGCATGGCGGTGACGCTGAACAAATCCTGCTGCTTGAAATGATGGAAAGGCGCGTCGTGACAGCGTGCGCATTGAAGCTGCATCCCCATGAATGACTGCGCCACGATTTGCGCCTTCTGCGCCAGCGGCACGTCGTTCTCCGTGGCGACGCCGAAGCCCGCCGGGCCGCCGTAGTAAGTGCTGCCCTCCATCAGGATCAATTCCGTCGCGAAGCGATCCATCGGCTTGTTGTCCTCGAAGGATTCGCGCAGCCACCAGCGGAAGGGACCCGTGTTGTTCAGCATCGGCTTCACGATTCCGGGATTTTCCGCCAGCACATCCTGCCAGTAACTCACCCACGGCTCCGCCCAACCCGGATGACGGAGCAATCTATCAATGGCGCGTGCGCGTTTGTCCGGGCTGCGATCAGCGACGAAGGACTGCACATCGACGGGAGAGGGCAGGGTGCCGATGACATCGAGCGTGACGCGCCGAAGGAACGCGGAATCATCCGTGAGCGGCGCGGGCGTGAGGTTCGTTGTCGCGAGCTTCGCGTCGATGAACCCATCGATGCTGCTGCCCGTCTTCGCGCGTGTGGAAACCTGCGCGCGCGCTGCTGCGTGGCGTTGCTGCCAATACTTTTCCTCCGCCGCCGCCACCGTGTGGCGGCGGCGCACGTCTTCCCGGTGATGAAATTCACGCCGCTCCGTCTCGTAAGCAGCCCAGCCTTCCTCGGTCAGGGCGATGTTCTGCCTCGGGCTGAGCAGGCGAAAAGATTTCCCGCCGCCATCCGAGATGGCCACGCACAAATCACCCGCCTCGGGACGCCGGTCCTTCACGCCAATGACCGCCTCGACGGTGAACAGGTGTTCCGCGCCATCGCTGATGATGTTCGTCAGCGCCTCGAACTGGCCGGGTTGGAGATAGCGCAGCCCTGGCGCGAGCGCGACCGGTGCCGGAGGGACCTCCTCGTGTCCGTCGGAGTTCAGGCTGGGGAAGCGCGTGCTGAGAATGAGCCGCCCATCCATCCACAGGCGCGTGCCGGTGCGCGAGCGGAGCAGCAACTGCGGTTCGCCCTTCGGCAACTTAACCCGTGCGCTCGCGCGAAACAGAAACGGCGCCGGTCGATCTACCTTGATGCCGCGCTCGGAGTAGCGCGTCGGGAACACCACGAAGGCAAAGGCCGGCTCCGTGTATAGATCGAGTGCCTGCGCCGCGTTGGTTTGCGACAACGTGAAATCCCACGAAGGCTGATCCGGCAGATTGCCGAACGTCTCCACCCGCACCGCATCCGCCGGCAAATCCTTCGGGACCGGTGGCGGCACCGGCGGCAACATTCGCTTGATTGCGGCAACCACGTTCGTCGCCGGAGCATTCGTGCCAGGCGCCGCGGGCAGGGCAGGGGACAACGCCGCGACTGCGAGGACGGCGATCGAGAGAAAGCGGCGTTTCATAAGCGGGCTGGTTGTTGGCTCCGAGAATAAGCGGTGGGAGCGAATTTCCAAGGCCGATTCACAGGCTTGTCACACCCGCGCCAGCAAAAGCATCGGCAAGCATTTCGTGAACGGCCCGCAGGCTTTGCCTCGATTCCAGCAGGGAGGCGACAGCCCAAAGGCCGTGGTGGATTTTCCAAGGCGGGGGTGCAACGCTGCGAAGGTGAAAAAGCGTTTGAAATGGATTATCTCCCTTGCCCTCTGCGCTGGCTTCGTGGCCGACGCGGCGGCGCTCACGAACAAGGTGCTCATCATCGGCATTGACGGCACGATGCCCAGCGCGCTGGCCGTGGCGCGCACGCCGAATCTCGACGCCCTCAAGTCCAACGGCTGTCACTCGGTTCGCGTGGTGTCGCATCCGGTCACCCACAGCGCGGCGGCGTGGTCGAGCATGTTCACCGGCGTCTGGGGTGACAAACATGCGGTGAACGATCCGGGCAACAGTTTTGCGGGCAATCAGTTCAGCAACTACCCCAGTTTCTTCAAACGCATCGAAGCCGCGAACAGCAACCTGAACACGCTGGCCTTCGCGCGCTGGGCGCCCATGCTCACTGCGGTCCCGGAGGCGGACGTGAAACTTTCCTTCGGCACCGACACCGCTGTCACCGACGAGACGTGCCGGCGGCTGACGAATTCCAATCCCGATGTGTTCTGGATGCTCCTGCTGGACGTGGATTCGGCCGGCCACGCTTCGGGTTGGGGGCCGACGGTGAGCAACTATGTGCGCGCGATCGAGATCGCCGATGGGCGCGTGGGTCAGATCATCGGCGCGCTCACCCGTCGCGCGAGTTACTCGAACGAGAACTGGCTCGTGATTGTGCAGACCGATCACGGTGAACACGATCATCCGGACCTGGAACGCTCGCGCATCGTCTTCACCATCATGAGCGGGCCATCGGCGGCGCGCGGCGTGATCTGGCCCGCGCCGGCCATCGTGGATGTCTGCGCCACGGTGCTGGCGCACCTCGGGGTGCCGATCAATCCAGCGTGGAATCTTGACGCGCGGGTGGAGGGCTTTCCACTGCCGCCGACGCGGTATGAGACGAATCTTATTTTCAACGGCGAGGCCGAATCGAATTCGGGCACGAACAATTACACGCCCAATCGCGGCGTCGCGTGGTGGTTCGACATTGCCAGCACCACGCTCGGCGTCTATGGCGCGAACGTGAACTTTCCCTCGCTCGCGAGTCCCGGCCCGACGAATCGCGGCGTGAATTTCTTCCTCGGTGGCACCACGAATGGCTCCCTTCAGCAACGTATTGACCTCACGGACATCGCCGCCGCCGTGGATGACCCAGGCGTGGACTACACGCTCTCGGGTTGGTTCGGTGGCGTGGGCGCCCAGGAGGATTGGGCGTCGCTGACGGCCAAATTCCTCAATGCCACAGGTGCGCTCCTCGGCTCCAATAGCATTGGCCAGGTGACGGCGACGGAGCGGGGCGGCGTTACCGGACTGTTCCTGAGAAGCACCAGCGGGACGTTGCCCGGCGGCACGCGGTTCGTGGAATTCACACTCACCAATCGCGTCGTCACCGGCATGAATGACGCCAGCGCGGACAACCTGTCCTTCATCCTGACGCCGAAGACGCCGCCGCCGTTTTTCATCACGGCTTATGGGCAGGCAGCGAACGGGTGGCGCGTGGAATTCACCGGCAGCACCAACCGGCTTTACGTGCTGGAACGATCCGAATATCTCCAAGGATGGATGGAAGTCACGCCACCCATGCCCGGCTCCGGCCAGACCACCGTGCTGGTGGACACCAACGCTCCGCCGGGGCAGGCCTTTTATCGCGTCGTCTGCCGCCAGCCGTAGGTGAGGGGATTTGACTCGCACCCGACCGACGCTGACAACGTCTCTCCTTCTCCTGGGGTAGAAGGCCGGGCTGAGGGCGGGCTTTCCCTCAAAACAGATCAGAGTTGACGCTCGCGTGAATCCTTGATCCTTCTTCCCCAGCGAGAGGGGAGGCGCGCGGCACGGCCTTGAAGCGAGGCGGCCCCGCCTGCCTCAATAACTGTAAGGCCTGTCCTCCGGCAGCCGGAACTTCGTGTGCGCCTCGGTGCTCGAGGGCTGGCCCGACGGCCACAGCGTGTCCATCAATCCGGTTTAAGACCACTCGACCGTTCCCACCGCGCTTCACCCTCTTCCGCATCGACAACCATCAGCGACTGAAGCATTCTCCTTGAACATCAGCCCGTAAAAACATCCAACGCTCCTCCTGAAGTTTTTATGCGAATGCCACAACGACTCAACCGCCGCCAGTTCCTCACCACCGCGGGGCCGGCCGGCCTTGCCGCGTCGCTCGCGCTACCCGGCGCGCTCCACGCCGCGTCGAAGAAGCGCGAGGAAATCATCTACCCCAAGGGCAAGGCGGAGCATTGCATCTTCATCTGGCTCGGCGGCGGCGCGGCCCACATCGACACCTGGGATCCCAAGCGACTCGGCGACGGTAAGCTCATGGCTGGTTCCGCCTATCCGCGCATCGACACCGCCATTCCCGGTGTGCAGGTGTGCGAACACCTCTCCGGCTGCGCGAAGCTGCTCGACCGCTTCGTCCTCCTGCGCACCGTCCATCACAACGTCATCGACGAGCACGCCGCCGCCGTCAATCGCCTCCACACCGGGCGCCCCACGTCGGGCACCGTGATTTATCCCAGCATTGGCTCCATCGTCGCGCATCAGCGCGGCGCAGCGACTAATGGCGTGCCGGCCTACGTCGTCATTGGCTACCCGAACGTCACGCGCGGCCCCGGCTTCCTCGGCGCGAAACACGGCTACGTTTATCTCACCGACACTGAGGCTGGTCCCGCCGGACTCACCCGTCCGCCCGAGGTGACCCCGGACCGACAGCAGCGCCGCGAAGCGCTGCTCGGCCAGCTCCGCCGCGATTACCTCGCGCGAAATCCCGGCGACAAATTCGTTGCCGACTACGACACCGCCATCGGCGAGAGCTTCCGCCTTTCGGGCGGCGATTTCATGAAAGCCTTTGAGCTGGGCCGCGAACCCGGCTCCCTGCGCCAGGCGTACGGCAGTGAATTCGGCCAGCGCTGCCTCCTCGCTCGTCGCCTCGTGCAGACGGGCGTCCGCTTCATCGAAGTTTCCTTCAATCTCAATTTCATCAATGGCACCGGCTGGGACACCCACCTTGAAGGCCAGAAGAATCAGCACCTGCTCATCCGCGATCTCGACCAATCCCTCGCCGCACTCGTCACCGATCTCGAAGCGCACAAGCTCCTCGACAAGACTCTCATCGTCGTCGGCACCGAGTTTGGGCGTCCGCCCGAATTCGACAACGGCGGCGGCCGCGGCCATCACTCGAAGGCCTTCAGCATCGCGCTGGCCGGCGGCGGATTGAAGACCGGTCAGGCCATCGGCACCACCGACGAACTGGGCAGGACCATCCTCGAGAACGCCGTCTCCGTGCCCGACCTGCACGCCACCATCCATTGCGCGCTCGGCATCAACCCCGAGCGCCACCTCTACGACGACACTGACCGGCCCATCCCGATTACCGATCGCGGGCAGCCCGTGCGCGCCCTCTTCACCTGAGTGCTGGAGTGAATGGCTTCCGAAACTGTTTCTTCGCGACGCACCCCCGCTCTTCGCTCATCCTCCGCTTCATGAAATCATTCCCCGCACTCGTTCTCATCGTGGTTCTCTCCGTGCCGCTCAGTGGTTGCCGCAGCGACGCGCCATCCTCCGGCCTTTCCGTCACCGGAGGTTCGATGGAGCGCGTTGGCATCGCAGGACCGAATCGCTTCATCACGCCGGCCAACCAGATCCTCACGCCCGCCGGGGTGCAGGTCGAGTTGCCCGGCCTTCGCCCGCAGGCGCTCGCGCTCAGCCCGGATGGAAAAATCCTCCTCACCTCCGGCAAGACCGCGGAGATCGTGGTCGTCGATCCGAGCAGCGGAAAAATTCTGCAACGCGTCGCCCTGCCCTCGGAGAAGGATCTGGATGCCACGCCCGACCCCGTCTCCGGCAACATCCTCGCGCCCGACAAGGAAGGGCAGTTGAGCTACACC
>Ga0163144_10025186_pt1 | contig 11635 bp, 9 predicted proteins | sample OliLak19BULKMAT1_FD_123175 | JGI IMG/M metagenome (GOLD analysis project Ga0163144, IMG submission 123175) | Freshwater microbial mat bacterial communities from Lake Vanda, McMurdo Dry Valleys, Antarctica - Oligotrophic Lake LV.19.BULKMAT1 | ecosystem: Environmental > Aquatic > Freshwater > Lake... | reverse complement strand
TGTGAGGTGCATAGCCGCAACTACGGCATCCCGGACAACGAGAGCAACTATTACGGTTTTCGCCTTGTCAGGACATATTAACTCATAGGTTAATTGCCATTGTCCGATTCATCACAGACAACTATATGAACAAGTCGTCCGTGGCACTCAAGGGCATTTGACTCGGATAATGGCAATGTGAAAAATATTTTAAATATTTATTCTTTGCTTATTGCATTTACAGCTTCACCCCAACAATCAGAATATCATCTATTTGTGGGAAAGGGGAAATAGAGGCATCTGTTTGCAACATCCAGTTAGCAAGCGTAGTTTCTAAAGCTATTTTTTGCTCTGCCAAAGGCTTTGCAGAAATTTCTAATAGCAATTTTTTGAAGTTATCCCTCATAAATTTTCGGAAAGGCATTCCCCCGAATTGGTGGTAATAGCCATCAGAAATCATGTATAAAGTAGTGGGAACACTAATATCAAAAGTTTCATTTGTAAAGCTGACATTGCGTCTTCGCTGCCTATGCAATCCTCCGATATGTCTTGGATTTCCTTTTATCTCGTGTATTTCTCCGTTCTGGACGTAGAAAATAGGCGTTTTTGTCCCTGAAAAAGTTACTTTATTGGCTTGGTGGTCTATCACACAGAGTGAAATATCCATACTATCTCCGATATTACTTTGTTCTTGCTGCAATGCTTCTATGAAACTTTCGTTCAGGGCAAGGAGTATTTCATCGGGCTGTGTCATTGCTCTTTCATTAATGAGTTGGTTGAGAAGGCTCCCCCCAATTGTAGAAAGCAAGGCACCAGGAACACCATGCCCTGTGCAATCGGCGGTGGCAATAATGGTCTTTTTGTTACCGTTACTTTCTTTTTGCGAAAGCCAATAAAAATCACCACTTATCACTTCTTTGGGTTTAGCAATCACAAAATAGTCCTTGAAAGCCTCTTGCATACGCTTTTCAGAAGGTAGAAATACCTCTTGAATGTCTTTGGCATAGCGGATGCTTTCTGTGATTTGATAGTTTTTATGACTTAACTCTGCTTTTTGCTCACGCAATTCTGCATTTGTGTCATTAATGGCATTGTAGGCAAACCCAAGCTGCTCCGATTTTTCTTCTATTTCCTCTTTGCGCTTGCCCAATTCACTATTTTGTGCATTTATCTCCTCTTTGCGCTCTTCCAATTCTTTCTTTTGAAATTCTAACTCTTCGTTTTTGCGTTTAATCTCCACCTCATCTTTCTTGAGTAGTGTGTTTTGTTGTTTTATTTTTTGATTGTCTCGATAGATTAATCCCAAAAACCCTAATACAACTAAGAAACCTATTCCAGCAGCCATTAATAACTGATTTCTACCTTGGATAGAGGCTTGACTTTCATTTATCTTTTGCTGTAATGCCAAGTTTTCTCTATCTTTTTTGGCAGATTCATAGCGTACAGATAGCTCACTCATTTGCTTATCTCTTGCTATATTGTAAAGGCTATCCTTCAAAACAACGTAATCTTTATGATAATCCAGAGCCTTCCCAAAATCACCTTTTGACTCATGGTACTCAAAAAGAGACAGGTACAAGTTTAGTTCTAATTGACGTGCATTGATTATTTTGGCTATAACTAAGCCTTCTTGGAAATAACTTGTTGCTTTTTCGTACTGCCCAAGTTTTGTGTAGATGCTTCCCATCGTGGTAAGTACATGCGCCATGCCGCTTTTATCACCCGATGTTCGCTTGATTTCCAATGACCTGAGTGTATATTGTAATGCTCCTTGATAGTCATTTAATTGGACAAAGACATCTCCCAGATTGCTAAGTGCATTGCCTATGAGTTTTTCGTCACGTAGCGTTTCTGCTCCTTCCAACGCTTGGAGATTGTACTCTCTGGCAGTGCGCCAATCTCCTTTTTGCTCATACACCTCTGCCATTTTCAGCGTAGCCTTCACGGTGCCTTCTTGGTTGGATAGTTTTTCTTGACTGGTAAGTGCTTTGCGGAGGTATTCCAAAGCCTTCGCATAATTGCGCTGGTCGAAATATATCTCCCCAATATTTTCATACAAAGAGGCGGCACCCTGTGCATCGCCGATTTCTTCGTATAGCCTTAGCGCCTCTTGGTAATTCCGCAGCGCATTTTGGCTGTCATCATTGGCGTAAAATATATTACCCAATTTTTCATAGATGTTTGCCAATTTGTGCTTATCACCCTTGGAAGATTGCATGATGCTTTCCAAGCTGTCAATATTGATTTTAGACAAAGCGTCAGGGTTTTGTCTGGCTGAAACTTTTAATGCTGAAATAATTAGCAGTAAGAGTAAAACATAGCACCTCTTCATGGTCGCAATGAGTTAGGTTAAATGATAAATTTACTAAAAATATGTACAACACCTAAGCGTGAGTACATTTTTGTATAGATATGATTAAGTAAACAAACTTTCACTAACGGGGGAGAAACGGAACTTTATTACCGAGAATAAATGTATGCAAAAATACTGCAAATTTTTATAAAAATAAGATAATATAATTTTTTTTTATGATTTCCCTTAAATGTTTATTATAATTGTATCTACAAACAGATTGAGTGATGATATAGCGAGGTAGGTTTTAATTAAGCATAAAGATAAAAAATAAAAATCATGGCTTGGAAATTAGCATTTGATATTTTTGTAACTGTTTATGAAAATGAAAGCGAATTAGAAGAAACGGCTCTATCGTTGCTACAGGCGGCAAGGCAGGCTACGCAAACGGCATACGCACCCTACTCCAACTTTTATGTTGGGGCGGCAGTTTTGCTCGATGACGGTACGGTTGTTAAGGGAAGTAACCAAGAGAATGCTGCTTATCCTTCGGGCTTGTGTGCAGAAAGAACGGCTATCTTTGCGGCAGGGGCAAATCATCAGCACCAAAAGGTGAAAATGATTGCAGTAACTGCAAAGCGCAAAGAAGAAACATTTTTTATTACCGCAAACCCTTGCGGCTCATGTAGGCAGGTACTTGCAGAGTATCAACAAAAGCAAGGTACACCTATTCAAGTGATTATGGAAGGAGGGCAGGGCAAAGTCTATGTTTGTAACTCTATAGATATGCTCTTGCCTATGAAATTTACCAGTTTGGATCTTTAAGGCAAATCAAAACCAAATGACATTCCCCGAACTTAAAAAAATAGTTGCCCAAGGTGAGGGCTTGCAGATAGAATTTAAAAGAAAAACTACTTATCCTGACAAAATCATGCGTGAGGTTGTTGCCTTTGCCAATACCAAAGGAGGCAAACTCATTATTGGTGTAGATGATGACGGCACCATAGCAGGACTTAAGCACGTCTTAGAAGATGAATTTGTGATGAAGGAAGCGTTTATCAAATACTGTAAGCCTGCGGTTACTTACGAAATGGCAAAAGTGCTTGTTTCTCCAAACCGCTTTGTTTTGGTTTTTACTATCCCACAAAGCGAAATAAAACCTGTTTTCCTTATTTATAACTTCAAAACGGGGCTTGGCAGGTCATATATTCGTGTAGCCGATAAGAGCATTCAGGCAAGCCGAGAGATGCGCAATATTCTCAAAGGCATGAACAAGGGCGCAGATACTTACCTACAATACGGCGAAAATGAGCAAAAACTGATGCATTATTTGGGAAATAATGAAAAAATTGACTTAGCTACTTATGTCCAAATTGCAGGGATTGACCCTAAGCAGGCTTCGGAAATCTTGGTAAAAATGACTTTGGCGAGGGTGCTAAAAATCCTGCCCAATGATGCGGGTGATTACTTCGTAGCAAATAGCCTATGAAAATCTGCTAAACCCTTGTCAGTCATATAGAAAGTAGCTGAATAAAAGTATATTTTTAAGTAATGATTTATTTTTTCTTCATCACTTTTGCCTTGAAAAAATATTTCGGAATGACCTATCCAGAAATCAGACACTATCATAAACAAACTCATGATGTGATTGTACTGATTTTCAAAAAGTTCAGGTTTAAAAATGCCTTGCGCTATCAAATTTTGAATCGTAAACCCGAACTCCACTCTCCTCCGCACTATTAGCTGCTGATAGTGCAGTTTTATTTTTTCTATTTTCCGCATAATACCCACAAAATCAAGCATTAAAAAACGGTATTTATAAAATTTGGTGAATGTATATTTGGTAATAGCATAGAGAAGTTCGAGGTCTATTTCTTTGGACTGGAACTTCTCTATGGCTAAATCAAGCTCTGCCACCAAATTTTCGTAAAGTTTGAAAACAATTTCATCTATGTTGGCAAAGTGATAGCACAAATTGCCATGACTAATACCCATTTCTTTGGCAATATCTCTAACAGTAACATTATCAACACCTTGCTCATTGAATAATTGTAGGCTTGCTTCTATTATTTTATCTTTGGTTTTTATTTTCATGCTTTTCCAAATACCTTAATCTTATCGAAACAGCTTCTTTGTGGGCGGTGAGCATTTCGGCTTCTGCCATTGTTTCTATTACGTTACCAATATTTTTGATGCCATCTTCGGTAATTTCTTGGAAAGTAATTTTTTTCATAAAACTATCCAAAGAAACACCAGAATAGGCTCTTGCAAAACCGTTGGTGGGCAGGGTATGATTTGTTCCGGAGGCATAATCACCTGCTGCTTCGGGTGTGTAATGCCCCAAAAATACCGAGCCTGCATTGATTACTTTTTCAGCCAAAGCATTTGCATTAGCGGTAGCAATGATGAGATGTTCGGGAGCGTATTCATTGAGCAAGTCCATTGCTTCCTCGTCATTATTGACCAGAAAACAGCGACTGTTGGCAATGGAAATACGTGCCATTTCTTTTCTTGGCAGCTTCTCCAGCTGTTCGAGCAGTTCCATAGCTACTTGCTGAATAAAGTCCTCGCTCGTTGTTACCAAAATGGTTTGGCTATCTATGCCATGCTCGGCTTGGGAGAGCAAATCTGCCGCTACAAAAGCAGGATTGGCGGTATCATCTGCCAAAATAGCTACTTCCGAAGGACCTGCGGGCATATCTATAGCTACGCCTTGCTTGGTTACTAACTGCTTGGCGGCGGTAACGTATTGGTTGCCAGGGCCGAATATTTTATAAACTCTTGGTGTGAAAGAAGTGCCATAAGCCAAAGCCCCGATGCCTTGCGCGCCACCTGCTTTGATGATTTTGGTTACGCCTACCAGCTCTGCGGTATAGAGGATAGCAGGGTGGATTTTCCCTTCTTTATTGGGTGGTGTAGCCATGATTATCTGCTCGCAGCCAGCTATTTTTGCAGGAACGCCCAGCATCAATACCGTAGAAAATAGCGGTGCAGTTCCCCCCGGAATATAAAAGCCAACTTTCTGTATTGGCACACTTTTGCGCCAGCAAGTAACGCCCGGCATGGTGCTAATTGGCTTGAATTTCTCTTGCTGTGCCAAGTGAAACTTCTCTATATTTTTGTATGCCTTGCCGATGGCTTGTTTTAGCTCTTTACTTACTAATTTTTTGGCTTCAGCAATTTCGGCTTCACTTACCAATAAGTCAAAAAGCACCGCTTTGTCAAACGCTAAGGCGTATGCAAAAAGTGCTTTATCGCCCTTGCTTTTTACTTTTTTGAGAATGGGTTTTACTTTTTTCTCAATGTCTTTAAGCCTTGCAGTTGGGCGAGTGAGTAAGTTTGCCCATATTTCTTTTTCGGGATACTTTATAATTTGCATAATATTAATTTATTCAAAAATTTTTCTTTTAAACTCATAATGCTCACCGAGATAGGCTTTTTTGACCTGCTCATTGATGACCAAGTTTTCAGGAACATCTGAAATAAAGATATTTCCATTCGTTAAAATGTAGGCTCTGTCGGTGATGGAGAGCGTTTCATCTACATTGTGGTCTGTAATAAGAATGCCTATATCTCTGTTTTTGAGTTTATAGACTATCTTTTGTATTTCTTCTACTGCCAAGGGGTCGACTCCGGCAAACGGCTCGTCAAGCAATATGAACTTTGGGTCGACCGCCAATGCGCGGGCTATTTCTGTTCTGCGTCTTTCCCCTCCCGAAAGCACACCGCCCATGTTTTTGCGCACCCGCACGAGGCTAAATTCCTCTAAGAGCAGTTCTACTTTTTCCTTTTGGTCTGCTTTTGACAGATCGGTCATTTCCAAAGGTGCTAAGATGTTTTCCTCTACAGTAAGTTGGCGAAAAACGGAAGCCTCCTGTGCCAAATAGCCCACACCCAATCTGGCACGCTTATACATCGGGAGTTTGGTAACTTCCAAGTCGTCCAAATATATTCTGCCGCTATTAGGCTTTACTAAGCCCACCATCATATAGAAAGTTGTTGTTTTTCCTGCACCGTTGGGTCCCAACAGCCCTACTATTTCGCCTTGTTTTACCTCGACAGAAACATGGTTTACAATTGTCCTTCCTTTATATTTTTTTACTAAATCTTCTGCTCTAAGAATCATCTCAGCCCTTTTTTATTTTTATTTTCCTTCTATTTTCCCCACAAAATTACATAGCTTTACAGATAGCAAGCCCAAAATAACAAAAATTAACCATAGTTTTTGAATTTGAAAGAAAAAACCACTAATTTTCACCGTTTTATTATTATTAATTGCCAAAACGATTGAAAAATAGCTTGAAATACATTGTATGCATCATTTGTATATTTTTACTGGGGCATAGCCTACTTGCCCAAGAAAAGTTGATGCGTTTTGCACAAATATACATGGAGCAAAAAGAGGCTAATAGTAATGTCTTGTGTATATTCCAAGACAGCAGAGGATTTATTTGGCTTGGCACTACTGACGGGCTTTCCAAATATGATGGCTATAAGTTTGTACTCTATGAGCATGATAATAATGACAAAAAATCTCTTATAGATAACCAAATCAAAGCAATTGCGGAGGATAGTCAGGGAAATCTATGGCTTGGTACGGCAAACGGTATCAGCAAATTTGACTATGCCAACGAACAGTTTACTAATTTTTTCATAGATTCGCTCAACCCCGATAGAAATCGGGTAAATACATTGCTGGTAGATCAAAAAGATTACTTATGGATTGGCACTGACGGCGGCGGCTTGGTAAGGTTCAACGAGGTGGAAGGACGGTTTGTTTTCCTTGAGTATAGCCCACTTAAAAAAGACCCACGAGAGAACGCTCACCGAAAAATTATGGCGATGAGCATGGACAGATTTAAGCAGCTTTGGCTTGCCACAGGCTACGGACTCTTTAAGTTTGAGATGAATAAGCAAAGTGATGCTTTTACGCACTATGTCCATAATCCTAACAATGAAAAAAGCCTCATAAACAATCAGATTACTACAGTGTTAGCAGATGATAGCGGAGATATTTGGCTGGGGACTAACGAAGGAAATATTGATAAGTTAGACATCATTACAGGCGAATTTGTGCATCAGCCTTACCAGAAAGATAGCAAAAATGATGCGTCTTTCATCGATGTCAGCACTATTTATCAAACCAAAGATGGCATTATCTGGTGTGGCGGATATAGCTCAGGGCTGAATAGCATAGACCCAAAAACAGGAAAAATCAAGAGGTATTTGTCTGATACAAGCATTCCTTTTAGCATTAGCAGTAACGACATCAGCCTTATTTATGAAGACAAAGCTGGCGTACTTTGGATAGCAACAGCAGGCGGAGGATTGGATAAGTTAGACCGCAACGCAAGCAAATTTGATGTATATTTTCAGCGAAAAGATGGCGAAAATGATGGATTGAGCCAGCGAAATATTAAGGCTGTTTGGGAGGATAAAATTGGAAATATTTGGATAGGCACTGCCAACGAAGGGCTAAATAAATATAATCCTATCACTAAAACATATACTTACTTCAAAAATGAGCAGGCAAATGCAAATTCCCTTTCTGATAGTAGAATAAGTGCTTTGCTCGAAGATAAATACGGCAATATTTGGGTCGGGACAAGCAAAGGGCTTAATGCGATTACTATCAGTGGAAATCAGGTCAAAATTAAACGTTATTTTACAGAGGAAGGCAACAGTAATGCTATTCCCAGTAATATTATTACAGATTTGACCGCAGATGCCGATGGAAATATTTGGATTGGCACTTCTGATGGCTTGGCAAAGTACAAGCACGAAACCCAATCTTTTTCTATTTATAAAAGAGATATTAAGTTCCCGGAAACGCTAAGTAGCAATAGTATTCGCTGCATCCGCTTTACTCCATCGGGCAGGGGAGAAAATGACTTATGGATTGGCACTGACGGCGGCGGACTAAATCAGATGAAGCTACAAAACGCCGTGTTCAAATCATTCCGATATAGCTACCAAAAGCAAGGCAGCCTTTCAGACGACCGCATCGCTTCCATTTATGTAGATGAGTATGGAAAAGTTTGGATTGGCACTTTTGGCGGTGGACTTGACCTGTTGGAAGTTCAAAAAGAAAAAGAACCTTTCACCTATTTCCCCGCACGCAAGGGCATTAATAGTGTGGTGTATGCCATTATTGAGGACAAAAGCAACAACCATCTTTGGCTAAGTGGGCATCGGGGTTTGTTCAAATTTGATATTATCAAGCGAGAAGTTACAAGGCATTACGACATCAACGATGGCTTGCCCACAGATGAGTTCAATATTGGTGCTTACCACAAGGGGCGTTCAGGCAAATATTACTTTGGGAGTGTCAATGGACTGGTATCCTTCTATCCCGATAATCTCCCCAACAATAACTATGAGCCGCCAATAGTCATTACTGACTTCAAAGTGTTTAATGAGTCTGTCAAACTAAATACCAAAGAGAATATATTTATAAATAAACACATCTCAATAGCTGATGAAATTAATATGGATAGCGAGGAATATTCCTTCTCTTTTGAGTTTGCTGCACTGCACTACAGCGTGCCTAACCACATTAGCTATGAATACAAATTAGAAAAAGCAGGAGAAAATACAGACAAATGGATTAAAACAGACGCAGCGCACCGCATGGTAACTTTCAGCAATTTACCCTACGGAAACTACCAATTTACGGTACGTGCTACCAATGCCGATAATATCTTGAGTAGTAAAACTAAAAATATTCGCATTAATATCTCACTTCCTTTTTGGCGGACTTGGTGGTTTCAGTCATTGGCGATACTTGCCTTGCTTAGTTCTTTTTTTGCGTACTACGTTTATAAAATAAGGCAAGAAAAAAAGAATAACATTAAATTGGAGGTACTTGTGGCGGAGCGGACACAAGAAATCTTACAACAAAAGGCAGAAATAGAGAGTCAGAACCAACGCTTAGAGAATCAATATGCAGAATTAACTTCTTTTACTGAAAAGCTACGGCAGTCCGAGTTTGACCTGAGCGAGCTAAATAGCACAAAAAATAAATTCTTCTCTATTTTGGCGCATGACCTCCGAAGCCCAATGAATTCCATGAAAGGTTTTTCAAATTTATTGGCAAATTTTGCAGACCAGTTAAGCGTAGATGAGATTAAGCAGACAGCACTAAGCTTAGACGAAACTATCAAAATATCAAGCCGTTACTTAGAAAACTTGCTTACCTGGGCAAGGTCGCAGATGAACAGCATAGAATTCAAACCCCAAGAAATACTACTTTTAGAGTCTGTTAATAACATAGCAGAAGTGCTAAAAAGCAATGCAAATGCAAAGCAGATAAAAGTAAAATTAGAAGGCAATTTGGAGGTCAAACTCTTTGCCGACCAAAATCAACTCAATGTCATTTTGACTAATTTAATTTCGAATGCTATTAAGTTTACTTATAATGAGGGGAAAATTACTATTGGAGCTATCATAAGGGGAGAGAATATGGTGGAAATTTTTGTCAGAGATACAGGGACAGGTATGCACGCAGAGGTGGTAGATAAAATATTTCGCATAGATTCGAAGCATACGATGAAAGGCACACAGGGAGAGGCAGGCACAGGCTTAGGGCTATTGCTTTGCAGGGAGTTTGCAGAAAAAAATGGCGGGAAAATTTGGGTAGAAAGTACGGAGGGAGTAGGCTCAACATTCAGGTTTACCATGCCGTTGAGTGCGTAATCTATAATTATAAATGATGAATTATGAATTATTTGCATTTATTTTAAATTACTCACTATAAAGTATTTATAAAAAACCAATCAATGAAAATTAATATTATTCTTTTATCACTTGTTTTATTGCTTGCTTTGGGCTGCACATCAGAGAATAAGCAAAACTCTGAAAATCAATCAGAAACAACACAAAAAGATAGCACTCAAGAAATGAATGAAGTAGAAACCAAAACAATTCTTTTTTTTGGGAATAGCCTCACTGCGGGTTATGGCTTAGAACTTTCTCAAGCCTTTCCTGCCCTTATCCAAGCCAAAATAGATTCGCTAAAGCTGCCCTACAAAATCATTAATGCAGGACTTAGCGGAGAAACTACAGGCGGCGGCAACACACGCATAGATTGGATGCTTAAGCAGAAAATAGACGTATTAGTCATCGAATTGGGTGGCAATGATGGGCTGCGAGGCATCAGTCCCGAACTCACACATACAAATCTACAATCCATCATCGACAAGGCAAAAAAGAAATATCCCGACATCAAAATAGTATTGGCGGGCATGGAAGCACCTCCTAATATGGGGCAAAAATTTACAGCCGATTTTCGCAAAATTTACAAAGAACTTGCCGAAAAAAATCAAGTAAATCTCATTCCATTCTTGCTTGTAGGCGTAGGGGGCGAGCCAAAACTCAACCTATCTGATGGCATTCACCCTACCGCAGAGGGACATCAAATCGTTGCGGAAACTGTCTGGCAAACCCTTAAAAACGTTATTATTTAGCCATGCGTTATTTTTTAGAAATTTCTTACAAAGGCACAAAATTTAATGGTTTCCAAGCACAAGAAGCAGGGATTAATCCAAGTGTAAAAACGATTCAGGGCGAGATAAATCGAGTGCTAAAAGATTTGCTTGGGCATGAAATAGCGTCTGTAGGTAGCGGCAGAACCGATACAGGCGTACACTGTCGCAAGCAATTCATGCACTTTGACACTACGAGAGAAGTCAAAGACAAAGATAATTTTCTCTACCGCATGAACCGCTTACTGCCGCATGATATGCTTGTTTCTAACATACACTCAGTCAGAGAGGAATTAAGTGCAAGATTTTCAGCCAATAGCAGAAGTTATGAATACCATATTACACGCCTAAAAAATCCTTTTCTGACAGAATTGGCGTATTTTTATCCTATTCGCAACTTAGATGTTGCAAAAATGAATGAAGCTACAAAATATCTATTTCAATATACAGATTTTGAGGCATTTAGCAAAGTAAAAACAAACGTAATGAGTTTTGTTTGCCACATCAAAAAGGCACAGTGGCAGGAAGAACCCAATGGAAAATTGGTTTTTTACATTTCCGCAGACCGCTTTCTTAGGGGCATGGTCAGAGCCATAGTCGGTACATTGCTGGACGTAGGCAAAGGAACGCTAAGTGTAGAAGATTTCGAGCAAGTAATCCTAAGCAAAGACCGAAGAAGGGCAGGTCGAGCCGTACCTCCAGAGGGTTTGTATTTGGTAGATGTGAACTACCCATCTTCTATTTTTCTGTAAATACTTTATAATGAGTAATTTAAAAAAACTCATAACTCATAACTCATAACTCATAACTCATAACTAAAAAACTTAGCCGCCAATGGTGGACATGGACTCCATAAAAGCACCTTGCGTAGTGCGCATTT
>Ga0163144_10025185_pt1 | contig 11635 bp, 6 predicted proteins | sample OliLak19BULKMAT1_FD_123175 | JGI IMG/M metagenome (GOLD analysis project Ga0163144, IMG submission 123175) | Freshwater microbial mat bacterial communities from Lake Vanda, McMurdo Dry Valleys, Antarctica - Oligotrophic Lake LV.19.BULKMAT1 | ecosystem: Environmental > Aquatic > Freshwater > Lake... | reverse complement strand
CGCGTCGCCGTGGGCGAAGCAGAGGCCCGACAGGCAGTGTCCGCCGTCACAGCACGGATTTGCGGGGTTGCAGCCGAAGGTGTCGAGATCGACGCAGGTGTCGTTCGCGACGCAGACACCGTCCCAGCACGAGCCGGAGCAGCAGTCGGCGTTGGCCTGGCAGAGGCTGCCGAGCGTGTCGTTGCACTGGGGCGCCCCGCCGGGGCAAACGCCGTCGTTGCAGATGCCGTCGCAGCAGGGCGTGGCCCCATTGCAATCGTCGCCCGGAGCGGAACATTGGGGGCCGCCGCCTGCGCCGCCTGCGCCGCCTGCGCCGCCTGCGCCGGAGCTGGAGCCGCCGGAACCACTGTTGCTGCCGGTGCAGACGCCGTCACTGCAGATCGCGCCGTCGCAGCAGGGTGAGCTCGGGCTGCACGAGCCGCCGGCCGGCGAGCACACTGGCGGAGGCAACGCGCAAAGCCCGCTATTGCAGATCAGGCCGTCGCAGCAACCAGCGTTGTCCGCGCAGGTTCCGCCGACGTTGCCGCATTGCGGCGCGGTGTTGCAGGCGCCCCCGATGCAGAGGAGACCGTCGCAGCAGCTGGCGTCGTTGGTACAAGCCCCGGCGAAGCTGGCGCACGCGGGAGGGGGCGGTGCGTCGAGCCAGCAGACGTACAGGCTGGGGCGGCGGTTCACCAAGCTGACCTCGCTGCCGAAGTAGTGGTGGAGCTTGATCGGGTCTTCTTCGAGGAGGATGCCGTTGTTCGCCGCGGCGCCCGAGTGCCACTGTTGAGCCAGCGCCGTCACGTTGACGGAGCGAAAACCGGTGCCGCTCGGATCGAAGCTGCCGAGGACGGCGGGGTCCCAGCTCCCGGTGCCGCCGAAGTTCGCCCAGGTCGCGGTCGCCTCGTTCCAGGGGTTGGTCACGCGGTGGGCGCGGACGGTGGAGCTCTGGTCGTTCCAGGAGACGTAGGTCGTGAAGGTCGCGTGGACGATGTTCGCGCCGGCGGGCACGAGGCCGAGGTCGAACTGGAAGACGCTCCAGTGGTCGTAGGGGCTGACGCCGGTCCACGTGAAGGGATAGGCGCCCATGGCGTAGTTCGCGCCGTTGCCGTAGCCAATGTCGGTCTCGCCGGCCTGGCCGAGCGTGCCGCGCTGAATCAGCGCACAGGTCGCGCCGGGAGGGGGCACCGGCAGGTTGGGGCCATTGGCCGCATCGAGCCCGACATTCATGTCGTCGGCGTCGACACTGCTGTCCGAGCTGTCGATGCAACCCGTGAGCAAGGCCGTAACTGCACATCCGATGAGATAGCGGGACGCACCCATAGTGGCTCCTTTCAAGGAGAGGGGTTCGGGGGGACAGGGCGCCAACTCACCCCTGCGGGTGGTCGAGGACGGTTCACGTCCCCCCGGATGCGCCCGACAATCTGCTGATATTCACCGGTAAAGGTAGCGCGCTACGATAAGGCTTCACAAGAAAATAATTACAGCCGTCTGCGAAAGTTGCGACGTTTCTCGACGTTTACGGAGGTTTACATACCCGTACTCACCCGCGACTCACCCGCGACTCGCCCGCTACTCGCCCGCTACTCACTCGCTACTCGCCCGCTACTCACTCGCTACTCACTCGCGACTCGCCCGCTACTCGCCCGCGACTCACTCGCTACTCACTCGCTACTCACTCGCTACTCACCCGCTACTCACTCGCTACTCACTCGCTACTCACCCGCTACTCACCCGCTACTCACTCGCTACTCGCCCGCTACTCGCCCGCGACTCACCCGCGGATCGCGCTGCTGGTCAGGCTCGCGAGCCAGCGTGCGCCGGATTCGGAGGAGAGGGCGGCGCGCACGAAGGGCCAGGTCGCGCGGGCCACGAGATCGAGGTTGGGGCGAGCGGTGATGCCGTACTGCGAGAGCGCTTCACCGAGCGGTTGTGCGGCGTGCAGCGCGACGAGCTGCTCGACGACGAGGCGGCGGCGGGCGCGGACGGAGTCCATCGCGAGGGCGTGGGCGGCGATGTCCACGGCGACGTCGTGGCCCTGGTTCAAGAGGGGCTCGCCGATGCTGCCGATGAGCGAAGCGACGGTCTGATCGAGCACCCAGCGCACGAGGCGCTTGCGCAGCGCGATGAACGCGCGGTCGCCCGAGTGATCGATCGCGTAGTCGGCGGCGCGCTTCACGCCTCGGCCCGTGAAGGTCGTGAGGAAGCGCCGCATCTCGGGCTCGAGGCGCTTCTCGAACTCGCCGCGGAGGCCGTCGAACGCCTTGCTCATCCCGCCGAGACCGAACGGGCCGAGGCGCTTCAGCAGCGCGGGCAGGCCCCACTCGGCGAAGAACGGATTGACCTTGTCCTGGAACTCGCGGAGGGCGTCGTAGATCATGTCGGCCGCCACCTCGCGCGCCGCCTCGTCCTCGAAGATCTCGCGAATCAGGCGTTCGGGGACGATGTCGGGCCGCGTCGCGAGATCTTCGAGAGCCTCGCGCCCGTCGTCCGGCACGTACTCGGCGAGGCGGTGCTTGTCGTCGCGGAGCTGGCCGAGCAGGAGGATCCAGAACAGCTTGCCCGCGGGGCGAATGCCGTCGTCGAGCGCGGCGGGCGAGAGCGCCGCCTCGACGATGTCGGAGGTGCTTCGTGGATGGAGCAAGCTCCCGACAGGGACGCGCAGGATGGCGTCGTAGATGGCCTCGAGGTTGGCGCGCCACTCTTGCTCGGCCTCGGGGCCGGTGGCGCGCGCGACGACGTCGGTGGGGGCGGTGGTGGGGTTGGGATCGATCATGGCGTCGTGAGGTAGCCGCACGCGTCCGCGCCCTGCGTCAGGCAGAGGTGCGAGGCCGGGTGCGAGAGGTAATAGAGGTCGGTGCCGTCGGTCTGGAAAAAGCGGGCCGTGAGGTTGGTGAGGTAGTTGCCGGCGTCGAAGCTCTGGCACGGCTCACCGTTGACGAACGTGTGGACTCCCTCGGGCACGACGTACGCGTCGAGCAGCGCCGTGAGCGGGCGCTTGGGGCTCGGCGTCCAGGTGCCGTCGGGCCCGAAGGGTACGCCCTTGGTGCGGGGCTGCCACACGATGTCGAGCGTCTTGGGCGTCGCCGCCTCGGTGTAGCGCGCGAGGCGGTGCGGCACCTTGGCGTTCTGCTCGAAGTAGCGCGAGGTGCCCTCGTCGAGATCGTCGACGTCGAACAGCGCCTCTTCGCAGGTCTCGGCGCCGAGCTCGTTCGGCACGCAGTTGCCGACCGGGAAGTCGCAATGAGTGCCGCTGTAGCACCTGCGTGTCTCGGAGGTGGACTCGCTCTCGGGGGTGCACTCCGTGGGGTAACACGCGCGGAGCTCGCCCGAGGCGCTGGGGAACGTTGCGTTGAGGTCCTTGGCGTTGGCGCTTGTCGGGCAGTCGGCCCCCGCGGGGTGGCGGGCGAGCTCGGTGATGCCCTCGATCACGTGATTGTCGATGAGCTCCTGGTTGGGCGTGCGGTTGCCGAGGGCTTGGTAGAGCGCGGCGGGGGTCGCGTAGTTGGCGTACTCGGGGTAGCTCTGCACCTGATCGGGCCGGAAGAGGGGCAGCGCGCCGGTCGCCCGCGCGAAGGCGATACCGCTGTTGAGCGGGACGTTCATGTCGCCGATGGTGTTGAGCGTGAGGACCGCGTGGGGCGCGATGGGGGCGCCGCTCGGATCGGTCATCTGTTTGATGGAGTAGTAGGGCGCGAAGCTCACCGGATCGCCGGGATCGAGCGCGGCCTGCGCGAGCGTGAGGAAGCGGCGGAGGGCGGGAGTCTGGCGGAGCAGGCCGTAGCCTTCGGCGGGGGCGGTGAGCGGATCGCCCTCACCGAAGAAGTTGCCCTGGAAGCCATTGCACGTGGCGGCGTGGCAGAAGTTTGTCTCGTTGCCGTTGCTCGCGCCGTCGCTGTAGGGGCCCTTGCCCCACTCGCGGATCACGACCTTGGGCTTTGTGTCTTTGGGCAACGTGGAGACACAGTCGGCGTAGTTGTCGACGGCGTCCTTGCCCTCGAAGAACGCGATCTCGAGCTTGTCGCCGATCGACGCCGGGAGGCCGATGCGCAGCTTGAGATCGGAGCCGACGCGGGCGCAGCGTCGCTCCTGGTTTCCGGCGTTGTAGGTGAACACGGTGGTGTTCTCGATCTGCGCGCGATCGAGGCACGTGATCTCGACCTCGCCGGTGTCGTTGAGATCGGGCATGACCCAGCGCAGGGACGCCTGATCGCCGGTGCACAGCGTGCAATGGTCGCCGTCGTTCGTGTCGGGCCCACAGGGCGGGCGCTCGCTCGCCGGCACCGTCACGAGAAGCGGTCCCCAGATGCGCAGGAGCACGGCCTCGACGACGCCGCCCTGGAACGAGCGGACGCCGATGTCGGTGAGGCCGCCGCCGCCGGAGCCGGGGACCGCGGTGGTGACGTAGGGATCGATGGCGCCGTGGATCGCCGAGAGGATGCCGCCGAGGGACTCGCCCCAGGTGCCGTAGCGCGCGTCGGGGCCGCCGATGTCGGGGGTGCCGTCGCCGTCGAAGTCGCCCGCGATCTCTTTTTTTCCGTCGGCGTTCACGTCGCACGGCTCGGTCGCGGGCTCGGCCCAGCCGGTCTTCGAGGTGCGGCACAACATCTGTCCGCTCTGCCCGAACGAGCGCAGGATGCGCACGAGCTGGATGTGGTCGAGGATGGACTGGCGCACGCCGTCGCGGGTGTGGAAGAGGTAGCTGGACCAGAAGTCGCCGCCCGAGTCGGGGATGCCGTCGCTGTCGAGGTCGCGGGCGCGGCTCTGGGTGAGGGCGTCGTAGAAGGGCGCCACGCAGGCGCCGCCGAGCAGGGCGGTGGCGGCGGTCTTGGTTTGCTGATCGAGCACGAAGCCGTGGCCCATGGCGTTGATGCCCATGGTCGCCAGGCCGTGCTCTGCCATGTTGCCGGCGTAGAACACCAGCTCTGCGAAGTTGCCCGTGTAGCCGTGGCCGTAGATGTTCACGTCGAAGGGCTGTTTGAAGGTCTCGGTGGCCTTGGGGACCATGAGCCAGAACTGCACTTCGTCGTCGGTGACCTCGCCCTTGCCGGTCAGGTAGTCGAGGTCGAACGCGGCGTTCGGGTCGGTGCTCTGCGGCCCGCCCGAGAGCAAGAAGGGTGTCTTGTAAGAGCCGACGAGCATGTAGTCGATGTGCTCGAAGCTCTTCAGCAGGAGCTGGAGCGCGGGCCCGTCGCCGACCCCGAAGCCCTCCGAGAGCAGCAGCTCCATCTGGCTTTTGATGTCGTCGTAGCGAATCAGGTAGAGGTTCGGCAGCTTCTTGTCGCACTCGGCGAGCTTGGCAAAATCGCTGTTTTCCCAGCCGGGCGTGTCGGTCGCGCCCTCTTCGAGGCCGGGCACCAGGCCCACGGCGCGGTGCACCTCGAAGGCCGGCGGATACTCTTTTTCCCAGCGCGCGAAGGGGCCCGTGCCGTAGAGGCCGTCGCGCAGCCGCTTCATGTCGTCGACGGTCGGCTGGGTGGTGAAGCTCCAGGTGAAGGCGACGTGATCGAGCCCCGAGCCCGCCAGATCGCCGAAGTAAGCGGCGCGCCCGGCGTCGTTCACGACGTCCCGCACGCGCGCCGCGGCGGGCTCCATCGACGCGTGATAGATGTAGTCGAAGGGCGAGCGCACGGCGTTTCCCTTGCCGTCGACGAGGCGGTCGGTGATCACCACCGCGTACCGCGTCATCTCGTCCAGCGGCAGCACCGGGCGCAGGATCAGGGTGTCGGACTCGCGCTCGTAGAACGTCAGCAGGTGATCGGCGATGCAGCGATCGCGCGAGCGCCGCGACTCGGTGCACGTGGTCGAGCCGTAGTCGGGATCGGCGGGGTTGTCGCAGACGGCGTCCGGGTCGGGGCACACGAACGGATCGTCGAGGTTCGGCGTGTCGAGCGTGCCGTCCATGTCGGTGTCGTGCTGCGGCAGGAACAGCGGCGCGGTGATGGCGCCGCGCTGGCTCTCGTCGACGGTCTCGAAGAGCAGGTTGCGCTCGCTCTGGCGCGTGTCGTTCGGCCAGTATTTGTCGAGCCGCTTGAGCGTGTGCTCGAAGTTTCCGTTGCCGAGATCGAGCGGGACGGGGACGCCGGTCGTGAGGTTGACGAGGTACACGGCGTCGTTCGCGAAGTCGTAGTCGTCGCCCTGGTGGCGCTGCTTGACGTTGCCGAGGTCGAGGGCGGGACCGCTGTAGTCCTCGTAGCCGTCCTGCGCGCGATCGACGTCGAAGCTCACCCACAGGGGCGCGAACGTGCCCCACCCTTCCATCCTCGAGAACTGCGCGCGGGCCTTTTCTTCGATGGACGTCGGCGCGACGAGGCTGGCGTTGACGCGCAGGCCGGTGCGGCTGGTGGGATCGGGCCAGGTCGCGACGTCGTTGGGGATCGGGATCTCGGGGAGCGGCTTGTGCGCGAGATCGAAGCGGACGGTGGGGCCGGGGCCGTCGGGTGTGCGGCGGAGCCCCGACGGGGCGCGGTCCATGACGCACGACGACGCGAGCGCGACGATGGCGGCGGAGGCGAGCGTGGCGCGTGTGGCGCGCGTGGCGCGCGTGGCGAGCGTGGCGAGCGTGGCGAGCGTGGCGCGTGTGGCGCGCGTGGCGCGCGTGGCGCGCGTGGCGCGTGTGCGGTCTGTACCAGAAGCGAAGCGAGCGGAGCGGGCCATCCGCTTCCCTATACCTTCGCGGCTGGCCGGCCGCGAGAGGAGCCGGCCGCGAGAAGGTCCCGCCGCGACGGGCGGCAATGCTCTTTGGCGAGGTGCTATTTGGCGAGATCTTTGAGGTCGAGCATCTCGTCGACGTCGGGCACCACGATCAGCTCGCTGCGGCGATTCTTCTGCTGGCCGTCTTTCGTGGCGTTGTTGGCGACCGGGTCGGTGTCGGCGAAGCCCGCCGCGCTCCAGCGCTGGCGCGGCAGGCGGCCCTGCTTGCCAATGAGATAAAGCAACACGGCGCGGGAGCGCATGAGCGACAGGCCCCAGTTGTCGTGGAACGGGCCGCCCTGGAGTGGCTGCGAGTCGGTGTGGCCGGCGACCTGGTAATCGCGGTCGAGCAACGATTTATCATTGATGATGACCGCGGCGACCTTCTTGAGGATGTCCTCGCCCTCTTTGCGCAGGGTGTCTTTCCCGGTGTCGAACAGCACGTCGCCGGGCAGCGAGATGACCATGCGATTGCGGCGAATGTTGACGGCGAGGCCGATCTTGGTCAGCTCGTCGAGCTTCTTGCGGAGCAGATCGTAGCGGGCCTTCATGGCCTCCAGCCGGGCGGCGCGGGCCTTGTATTCGGCCAGGGCTTGCTCGCGCTCCTTGAGCGTCGAGGCGATGCGTGTCTTTTCCGTCTCGAGCTGCTTGATGTCGATGCCGGCGGCGAGGAGCTTGGCTTCGAGGTCGGCCACGGCTTGTTTGGCCTGGGCCAGCTCGCTTTGCAGCGCGGCCTCGCGGGCGCCGGCCGTGCTTTGCAGGGCCTGGTACTTGCCAAGCTGGGCCTGCCACTCGTCTTCCGTGTGCCCGCAGCCTGACAGGCCGAGCGAGGCGAGGGCCGAAACGATGCAAGCAGCACCGAGCGCGTGCAGTCTCATAGGTATTCTCCTTGGGTTTGCTTAAGGTTGACGGTGCCGCACGAGCGAAGTGCCGTCACCTCGATGGATTCGGGTGAGCATAAGACCGCGGTTCGGCCGACGCCAGCCGGTGTGCTGCGCTCTTGATCAGGAAAGGCCCAGGCCGGTGGAATGATGAAGGCTCGCGGTAGCCGGCGTCCATGTCGATGCGGAGTCCTTGACGTACGCCGGGGGAGACGTCGCGCGCCGTACGCGTGCGTCGAGCGGAGGTCGTCACGCGGGGGAAGATGAGCTGGCGCGACGCAGCCGGTGGGGCCATGGTTTCAATCACGCGTCGTGAGCGCGGTGAAACGCGGCTCGGCGCGATCAAACGAATCGTTGACGTCGATCATCGATGAAGGAGTCTTGCCATGGCGCCGCCGAACAGGCCTCGCGGTAGCGAATCGAAGGCTGTGACGCCCCCCGCGGAGAGCTCCGCGGCACCCCGGAGCCCTGCTGATCGCAAACCGTTTCGACGGCGCGACGCGACGGGTCACCTCGACCCGACCTATGCCGCCGATCTCCTCGCACGCAGCGGCGAGCCGAACGGCGCAGCCAACGATCGGGCGTTCTTCAGGGGCGCGCACAGCAACGATGATCTCGCGGAGCAGCTCGGCGAAGACTTCGTCGCGGCCGCGACGAGCGGGAGAGACGTGGGGCAAGAGCGGCTCGATCAGGAGGTGCCAGAAGAGGAGGGTGGTCCCTTCGTCGAGACAACTGGAAAGGTGGAGTTTGCTCGCGGCACGGACGCTTCCAATCCGAGGTCGGCCGAGCGCGAGCCGTTCCCCACCACGTGACCCGTCCGCGCGCTCGATCGAGCTGAAACCGGCGAGCCGTCAATCGACCGGGCCGTCTTCCAGCCGCTTTTGCAGGGCCTCCGCCACCGATTGTGCGAGCTCCGTCCGGGGCTCGTAGCGATCGGGAGTCTTGCGCAGGTGCCCTTTGGCGACCTCGCCCGATCGCTGCCCCGAGATGCGTTCGAGATCTTCGATGAGCGCATCCATGGTCGGATAGCGGTTGTCCGGGTTCTTGCGCATGGCCGCCAGGATCATCGCTTCGAGCCAGCGGCTGACGCCCGGGTGAAGCTCGCGGGGGCGCGGCGGGGCCGAGAAGACGTGGTGGGCGAGGACGGTCATGTCGTCGAGCATGTCGAATGGCAGTCTGCCGGTGAACATCCGGAACATCACCACGCCGAGCGCGTAGACGTCGGCGCGCGCGTCGACAGGGTCCGTGAGCGATTGCTCGGGCGGCATGTAGCTCAGGGTGCCGACGGCCATTCCGGCCATGGTCAGCGAGCCCTGGCGCAGCTTGGCCAGGCCGAAGTCCATCACCTTGAGCGCGTACGGACGCCCCGGCTCGCCGAGCAAGAACAGGTTGTCGGGCTTGATGTCGCGGTGGACGACGGACATGCGGTGCGCCGCGGCGAGCGCCGAGGCGGCGTCGCGCACCAGGCGAATGCCGAAGCCCGGCTCGAGCACGCCGGCGCGGCGCAGGAGCTCGCCGAGCGACTCGCCGAAGAGGAGCTCGGTCACCAGGAACGGGGCTCGGCCGGGGAGCTCGCCGGCGTCGAGGATGCGCAGGATGCTCGGGTGGTCGAGCATACGCGCGACCTCGACCTCGCGGAGGAAGCGGGCGCGGACGTCGTGATCCTGGGTCTTGTCGCGGTTGAGGATCTTGACGGCGACGGGCTCGCCGGTGGTGCGATCTTCGGCCAGGTAGACGAAGGCCATGCCGCCCTTGCCGATGAGGCCGCGGATCTCGTAGCGGCCCGCGACGAGCTGGCCGGTCTCGGGGGCGGGTGACGTGCGGATGTGATCGACGCGATGGCCGTCGGCGAGCAGCGCGCCGTCGTGTGGGCAGAACCAGCGGGAGGCTGGCTCGGGCACGCGGTGGCAGAGACGGCAGAACATCGCGGGGGGGAGGATGCGCCTGGTGGAAGGACCGCGCCAGGCTGCGCCTGGCTTGGAGAAACGGGCCCGCGGCGGCAACCCGCGGCGGCTGCGGCAGCGCGAGGAGGCACGTTCGTGCTGCTGCTCCGGCCGACGATACGGTAGATTGCCGTCCGCGTCCGGCGCCCTCGCACGAGGAGCGCACGACGCCGAGAGCAGCGGAGCGACGAGCCATGTCCACGGAAACCCCGACGTCCGACCAGCCAGAGCCCGCTCCGCCCGCCGGAGAGAGCTCGCTTCTCCAGGAAATCCTCGCCGAGACGCGCAAGCGCCCGGGCGAAGAGGCGTACGAAGACGCGCGCCGCGGTCTGGAAGCGGTCGTCTCGCAGATCGTCCTGCACAAGACCAAGGTCGAGAGCATCGATCGCCCGCTCGTCGACATGTTCATCGCCGAGATCGACACCAAGCTCTCGCGGCAGATCGACGAGATCCTCCAGCACCCGACTTTTCAGAAGCTGGAGGCCGCGTGGCGTGGTCTCAAGTTCCTCGTCGACCGCGTCGACTTCCACGAGAACATCAAGGTCGAGCTGCTCAACTGCTCGAAGGAAGACCTGCTGCACGACTTCGAGGACTCGCCCGAGGTGCCGAAGAGCGGCATGTACAAGATCGTGTACTCGGCCGAGTTCGGCACGTTCGGCGGGCGGCCCTACGGGGCCATCATGTCCAGCTACGACTTTGGCCCGGGCCCACAGGACATCACGCTTCTCCAGAAGTGCGCGTCCGTCGCCACCATGGCCCACGCGCCCTTCTTCGCGACCGCGGCGCCCAGCTTCTTCGGCCTCAAAGACTACCTGAACATCCCCAACCTGAAGGACATTCGGGCGATGTTTGAAGGCCCGCAGTACACCAAGTACAACGCGTTCCGCGACACCGAGGACGCGCGCTACGTGGGCCTGCTGCTGCCGCGCTTTCTATTGAGATTGCCTTATGGTCCGGCCACCGTGCCGGTGCGCGCCTTCAACTACGAAGAGGACGTCGTCGCCCGCCACGAGGCCTATCTCTGGGGCGTCCCCATCTATGCTTTTGCCACCCGCATCGCCGACAGCTTCGCCAAGTACCGCTGGTGCCCCAACATCGTGGGGCCGCAGTCGGGGGGCACCGTCGAGCACCTGATCTTGCACAACTACAACGCCATGGGGGAGATCCAGTCCAAGATCCCCACCGAGATCATGCTCACCGAGCACCGCGAGTTCGAGCTGGCGGAGCAGGGCTTCATTGGCCTGACGTACCGTAAAGACACCGAGGATGCCTGTTTCTTCTCGGCCGCGTCGGTGCAAAAGCCAAAGACCTACGGGATAAGCGAGGAGGGCCGCCAGGCCGAGATGAACTACCGTCTCGGCACGCAGCTCCCTTACATGTTCATCATCTGCCGCATCTCGCATTACATCAAGGTGTTGCAGCGCGAGCAGATCGGCACCTGGAAAGAGCGCCTGGACCTGGAGCAAGAGCTCAACAACTGGCTCGGTCAGTTCGTGTCGGACGTCGAGGTCGCGTCCGCCAACGTGCGCGCGCGCCGGCCGCTTCGCAAGGCGAAGGTGGTGGTCTCGGAGGTCCCCGGCAATGCGGGGTGGTATCGGGTCGATCTGCAGATCAGGCCGCACCTGAAGTACATGGGGGCGTCGTTTTCGCTGACGCTGGTGGGGAAGCTCGACAAGGAGTAGGGGCCGTTGCGTTCCGGGCCTTCTCCAGAAGTGGTGTCGTCCGTCGCCGTTGCGCCACTTCCGCAAGAGCTGAAGTCATCGATAGAAGAGCGGTAGCCACCGAGGTGGCCCTATCCACCGGCGGTCAGCCCGCGAACGGAGGGGTCCTCACGTTGGCCATCGACGATCGCCTGCCTTCCGGTTAGCGTCGCGACCACGCGTCAAAAACGCGCTCGGCGATGGGACCGCGTGAGGCGGTGCGGTCGGGCAGGAACGACGCGCGTGGAGGTGAATCGTGGCGAAAGAAGTGATCGTACGCGAGGCGGCGGCCGAAGCTGTGGCCGCTGCGGCGGAGGCGCACGCGGATCGGGTTTCCCAGGCTTTCAAGGACAGGTTCCAGAAGTTCGCGCCGAAGAAACAACCCGTGCCCGACATGGGCGTGGTGCTGAACATGCTCGCGGGGGCGCTGCGGGCG
>Ga0163144_10025183_pt1 | contig 11635 bp, 10 predicted proteins | sample OliLak19BULKMAT1_FD_123175 | JGI IMG/M metagenome (GOLD analysis project Ga0163144, IMG submission 123175) | Freshwater microbial mat bacterial communities from Lake Vanda, McMurdo Dry Valleys, Antarctica - Oligotrophic Lake LV.19.BULKMAT1 | ecosystem: Environmental > Aquatic > Freshwater >... | reverse complement strand
TCCGCCGGGTCCAAGATCTCATCAATCATCGTCCCCGACGCTGCCTCAACTTCCAAACGCCCCACGAAGTTTTTTACGCTAGCACCAACAAATCGACTTGCGATTGAGTTTGGGGTCCGCCCCTTTGCTCGCTCGATCTGAAACGCATGCCTCGCCGAATTCTATTTCTGTCAATCTTGTTATTGGCCGCGGCTACTCGTCCCGCCGTCGGGGACGAGCAACCCGCTGCCCAGCCGGCACCGGGCGAGGCGGTCGATCCGGCGGGCGTCGAATTCTTTGAGAAGCAGATCCGACCGGTCCTTGCTGAGCATTGTTTTGGTTGTCATTCCGTGAGGGCCATCAAGATTCGCGGGGGTCTGCTGCTCGACTCGCGGCAGGGCGTTGTCAAAGGGGGAGAAGGAGGCGCGGTCGTCGTGGCGGGTAAACCGGAGCAGAGCCGCTTAATCGAAGCGATCCGCTGGACCGATCCCGACTTTCAAATGCCGCCGAAGAAAAAGCTGAGCCCCGAGCAGATCGAGAAGTTCGAGCAGTGGATCAAGCAGGGCGCTCCAGACCCGCGCGATGCACAACCGGTGAAAGAATCTGACGCGGCGACAAAGCCGGTAATCGCGGAAGCGGCCGCCAAGGTGTTGTGGGTGATGAAGCCGGTGGTACAGCCGGAAGTGCCCGCGGGCGTGACTGATTCGGCCAATCCGATCGATGCGTTTGTCGCCGCCGAATATCGGTCAAAGGGGCTGACTCCGGTGGACCGTGCAATCAAGCCCGCTTTGCTGCGGCGGGTCTATCTCGATCTGATCGGGATTCCCCCTTCGCCCGCCGAGCAGGAGGCGTTTCTGAACGACACGTCGCCGGATGCGTACGAAACAGTAGTGGACCACCTGCTGGCCGGCGAGCAGCATGGCGTGCGTTACGCGCGGCACTGGCTCGATGTGTTGCGCTATGCCGACGCCGATGAGCGGATGATCGCGGCGCAGGGGATTTATCTCTGGCGCGATTGGATCATCAACTCGCTCAACGATGATGTGCCGTACGACCAGTTCGTGCGGGCACAATTGACCGGGTACCGCTCGACGGAGCGAACGCAAATGTCGGCGACCGGGTATCGCTCGAAGGCCTAACCGCGGCCGGACGATCTGTTCGCGCTCGGCTTGCTCGCTCGCGGGGCCGTGGTTCGCGACGGCAAAGGGAACGGCGAATTGGCGATCAATGCGGTCGAGACGGTTTCAACCGCCTTTATGGGACTGACGGTGGGATGCGCCAAATGCCATAACCATATCTATGACCCGATCAGGCAGCGAGATTTCTACGCCATGAAGGCGCTGTTCGACCCGCTCGTACCCCGCAAGATCACCTTGGCGACCGCAGACGAATTGGTCGCCAGCGGGAGAGCCTTTCGCGAAGCGGCCAAGCGGCGAGCGCCGCTCGAAGCCTCGCTTAACGCACTGATCGAGCCGTACAAAAAGAAGCTCTATGACGACCGCGTGGCGATGCTGCCCGACGACGTCCGCGCGATCATCCTCAAGCCCGAGCAGGATCGCAGCGAAGCGGAGCAAAAGATCGCCGATGATTATTATCCGATCCTACGAATCGATTCAGGCAAAATCACCGAAGTCATGCCCGAAGCGGAACGCAAGCAATATCAGGATTTGCAAAATCAACTCAACCAGGCTGGGAATTCGGAGAATGGCGGACGGCGAGGGAGTTCGCTGGCGGCGTACTGGACGGTCGAAGTCGATCCCCAGAAAGCCACCGAGAAGAGTTACATCTTAACCAGCGGCGATCCCGAGCGGCCGGAGCTGAACCACGCGGTCGAACCAAGCTGGCTCTTCGCGCCGGCGAACCCCGACTTTCGCGAGGGCCGGCTGGAAGCGTTTTCCGATTGGCTGACCGCGCCGCAAAATCCGCTCTTCGCGCGCGTGGCTGTCAATCGGATCTGGCAGTGGCATTTTGGCGAAGGCTTGCAAAAAACGCCGAGTGATTTCGGCAAGTTGGGCGGGGAACCGTCGCACCCCCTGCTGCTCGATTGGCTGGCGGCGGAGTTCGTGCGGCAGAAATTCAGCATGAAAGCGCTCCATCGGCTGATTGTCACTTCCCAGACGTATCAGCTTGCTTCGGAAGCCGAATCCGCGCTGGCCGAGACAAACAATAAAGTCGATTCCGCTAATGCCGCGTTATGGCGATTCCCCCTTCAACGGTTGGAGGCCGAACCGATCTGGGATTCGATCTTTACCGCAGCCGGGAGTTTGGATTTGAAGGTGGGAGGGCCGTCGTTTGACGGCGGCGCGCAAGGCGAACGTCGCCGTGGTGCCGCTAGCGCCGAGGGTTCGCCGCAACCAACCACCCGCCGGGCCGCTTATCTGACCCGCGGCTATTCGACCAGCCGCGACGTCATGCCGAGTTTCCTGCAAGCGTTTGACGTCGACGACGGCCGCGCTCCCTGCCCGTTGCGAACGCAGACCGTCACCGCAACGCAGGGACTATTCTTGATGAATAGCGATGAGGTGGAACGCGCGACCGTCAAGTTCGCCGAACGCTTGCAGAAGGAATCGGGGGGCGATTTGAAAGCCGCCGTCGAACTGGGCTACCGAATCACCCTGGCCCGGCAGCCCTCGGCGAAGGAGAGCGAACGGGCATTGGCATATCTAGACGGCGACCCGGCGAAATTGAAGGGCTTCGCCTGGTTGTTGTTCAATCTCGATGGGTTCATCTACGTGCGATAACCGATGACGAACAATTCTAATGATCTGTGCGAAAGAATCTCGCGGCGCCGGTTGCTTCACCAGGCGGGCGGCGGCTTTCTCGGCTTGGCGATGGGGGCGCTCTGGGCGGAAGCGGGGGAGATTCAAAATGTCGCAGTCGGGCCACAGTTACTCCCCAAGGCTAAATCGGTCATCTTCTTGTTCATGTGCGGCGGCGTGAGCCACATCGACACATTCGATCCCAAAGACAATAAATGGGCCGGCAAACTGATTGATGCGTTGGGATTTGGCGACAACCTGGCGGAAATGAAGCGCCCGGTCATTCCCTGCCAGCGCAAGTTCACTCAATATGGCCAGTCGGGCATTCCGGTCTCAGATTGGTTCCCGCATGTGGGAAAAATGATCGACGAGATCGCCGTCGTGCGGTCGATGTGGTGCCACGAGGGGAATCATTTTCCCGCCGTGATTGAAACGTGCACCGGTCATCGCGGACGGCAGTTGGATCATCCGACGCTAGGAAGTTGGGTTTCCTATGCCTTGGGGACGGGCAACCAAAACCTCCCCACGTTCGTGAACATCGGCCGCCCTTCTTCGCCCGTGCAGTTGACGGGAGGGTACCTGGGCGCAAGCGTGGCGGCGACGCCGTTTCAACCGGGCGAGACGCCAATCCCGAACCTCAAGCCCCCCAAGGGAAGCAGCGCCGCCGAGCGCGAGCGGCAGATGCAGGCGCTGCTTGAATTGAATCAGGAATTTCGCGATCAGTACGCCATCAATACAAATATTGCGGCGCGGGCCAAGGCTTATGAATTGGCCGCGCGGATGCAGCTTGCCGCGCCGCAATTGGTCGATTTTTCAGATGAACCAAAAAACGTGACGGAGCTTTACGGCATCGGCCAAAAGGCAACCGACGACTTTGGCAAGCAACTCCTCCTCGCCCGGCGGCTGGCGGAACAGGGCGTGCGGTTTATTCAGATCTGTCATGGCGGCGGCGGCAATGGCGATTGGGACGCGCATGGCGATATAAATTCCCATGCGCCGCTCTGCCGCGCGACCGATCAGCCGATCGCGGGCTTGCTGCAAGATTTGAAACAACGGGGGATGCTCGACGAAACGCTCGTAGTCTGGAGCAGCGAATTCGGCCGCACGCCTTGGTCGCAAAACACCACCGGTCGGGATCACAATCCGCGCGGCTACACCTCCTGGCTGGCCGGCGGCGGCGTGAAAGGGGGAATCGTCCACGGATCAACCGACGATGTGGGTTATAAGGCGGAACAGGATCCGCATTATTACAGCGATCTGCACGCCACCATCCTGCGGCAAATGGGGCTGGATCACAAGCAGTTGGAAGTGACCGTGCTGGGCCGGCCGGTGCGGCTGGTCGAAGAGGGATACGGTCCGATTACCGCCGTGCTGAAATAGCGCGCACTCAGGAACTTGTTCCTGGGCCGCGTAGCGGCAAGCAGCACTGTCGTGGAAAAGTTCTCAAGTCGCACATTGCTTCTTGTGCTGGCGCACCCCGGAACAAGTTCCGGGGCCACCCGCGCCGTAGCGCTAAGGCCAGCATTTGCAAGTAGACGCCTTCTTCGGGCACCAGCCACCGACGGGCCGGTCGAAGAAGCCGCGTCGTTTGGATTGGCGATCAGTTGTTTCTAACTGGTTGTCCATGTTTGCCTCCTGTGTTTGACCGTCGTCTACTGGGCCAATCCGCGCTTAATGAGCTGCTTCAGCCAGTTTTCTGACGGCGAGCTTTCTTTGATGCTCAGCAGTTCCGCCGCCTCGGCACGAAGGTATTTCAACCCACCGTTATCTGGGTCATTTTTCTCCATCCACAGCACGGCCTGGTCATACCACTTACGCCCCTGTTCCTTCTCGCCGAGTCGCCCGTGGACCATGGCGAGATAAAACCAATTGAGACTCTCGTCGCCATTGCGGAGCTTCGCCGCCTGCTGAAATGCCGTCAGCGCATCACTCCATTGTCCAGCCCGGTAGTGGGCCATTCCGAGCGTGACCCAGTAGTTCGCCGCAGTTGGGGTCGCTTTGACAGCTTTTTTGGCCAGGTCGATGGCCTCTTCCAAATGTTCGACTCCGGGACGATGCCAATTCACCAGTAACCGCGCGAGGTCATTCTGCGTGGCGGCATTTTCGGAGTGCAGGGAGAGAGCCGCTGTATAGAAGCGAGCCGCATCTTCCCATTGAGGAGGCTCCTTGTTTGCGTGCAGTGAGGCTAACGCGTAGTTGTTCCAAAAGTCATCGGGTCGCTGGCGGTGGAGCCAACGCGTTAGCGTCATTAACTGCTCGGATTGCTCTGTTTGAAACAACGCCGAAAAAAGGAGACGCGAGGTCGGCCACTGCAGGACTCGGTCGCTCTCAGTCGTGAGGAGGTCGCTCAGAGCTTTCGCGTCGCGTATTTCCAGCGCGTCCCTAATACGATTGCGTAATTCATCCGCATCGGCCAAGCGCGCGGCGGCCACCAGCTTCTTCGCGATCTCGTCCCCCTGAGGTCTCACAATGTGTCGAGTAAAAACCCAGTTATCGAGCGCCGAAGCTAGCTCAAGCCGGATCGTCGTGGCCGAAGCGTGATCTGCGATCTCCTGCGGCCCAAGGACGAGTGCATCCATGCCGAACTGTCGAAACGCCTCGCCGTATTCTTCATCCTCCTTAGCGAAGTCGAATCCGCCCTCGCTCGTGGAACGCGATCCTTCGAGAGGGATGCTCTCCAAGCGCAAAACCATCTGCAAGTCTTTGCGCAGGTCGCCAACGCGCTGTTGTAATTCTTGACTGCTGCCGCCGGGCAAAAGCGCTTCTGCGCGCAGGGCCGCTGACAGGGCCTCGGCATACTTTCGCTGCGCCTGAAGTCGCGTAGCCTCTTTCAACGCCAAGTCCACTTCCACTTCGATGGCGGCCTGACGGGTAGTGCGGTCGCGGACGGCCCAGCCGATGCTTCCGGCCACAACGCCCAAGACTACAAGCAGGGCCAAGGTCAGGACCGTCGCGATCACCAGCCCGGTCTTTTGCCGCCGGGCAAACTTGCGAAAACGATAAGCTGCCGATGGCGGGCAAGCCTCGACCGGCTCATCGTGCAGGTAACGCTCAACGTCCCGCGACAGGGCCGTCGCCGTTTCGTAGCGGCGCGCGCGCTCCTTATCGAGCGCCTTCATGACGATCCAGTCCAGCTCTCCGCGCATAAGCTTCCCCAGCTGCTTTGGATCGCTCCTGCGCAGCGACGCTGAGATGCTCCGCGCCTCGTCGCTCATCGTGCTAAGCCGCGTGGAAGGCCGTAGCGGTTCTTCTTCCCGGATCAGCCGCCGCACTTCGTCGAACGCCGCCTGCTGTAGCCGCTTTTGGTCCAGCGGCGTCGTCCCGGTGAGCAGTTCGTAGAGCAGTACGCCCAGGCTGTAGATGTCGCTACGCGTGTCGACGTCGATGCTGGTCATCTCCGCCTGCTCGGGACTCATATACAGCGGCGTGCCGACCATCTGCGCAAATTGTGTGAACAGCGTCTTGTCGGTCAGTTGCTGACCCGTCGCCTTGGCCACGCCAAAGTCGATCACCTTCGGCACGCCGGCCCCCTCGTGCAAGGTCACCAGGACGTTCGTCGGTTTGATGTCGCGGTGAATGACTCCTTTAGTGTGCGCATGCTGCACCGCGCGGCAGACCTTGACAAACAACTCCAGCCGCTCGCGCGAGGAAAGCTGATTCTTATCGCAGAAAACCGTGATGGGGACGCCGCGCACCAGCTCCATGACGAAGTACGGCCGACCCGAGTCGGTGGCGCCGGCATCCAGCACCTTGGCGATGTTCTCGTGGTCCATCAGCGCCAGCGCTTGGCGCTCCGCCTCGAACCGCGCGATAACCTGCCGGGTGTCGATGCCGGGCTTGATCACCTTGAGCGCGACCTTCCGGCGCACGGGGTGCTGCTGCTCAGCCATATAGACCACGCCGAAGCCCCCCTCGCCGATCTGTTCCAGCAGCTTGTAACGGCCGATGGTCGTCCCGACCTGTTCCGTGGGCGCGAAGTCGAGGGTGCAGGATTGTTCCATCAGGGAGACCGCTTGCAGGACCTTCCTGATTCGCTCCGCTAGGGCGGGATGTCGCTCCACATACTCTTCCACCTGCGGTTGTTCCCCGCGGCGCAGGCGCGCAGCGAATTCATCCGCCAGTGCGGCCAGCAGACCCTCGTCGTCGGCGGCCGTTAAATCGACGTTCCGTTGAGCCGATGGCTTGTGTGCTGGTTCGTTCATGGGTGCAGCTTTGCGATAGCCCAAGACTTTCGGATACCGGCGGAGGGGCTGGTTACGCCGCTTGGGCAGGAGATTGGACGGTTTCGTCGTGGTTGGCGGATTGATGACCAAGGGTATGTTGTGGTCGTACTGTATTGTAAAAGGTTACGATGCAATTGAATACACTCAGCCCACCTTCCCAACCGGACTCGGCAAATTCCCGATCGCCAAATAGCATTCTTTCACGCCAACGTGCGTATAGACGCCCAACGTCAATCGAATATCGCTGTGTCGCGCAAGCGTCTGCGCCATCTTGGGAGAGATACCAGCTCGCTCCAGATTCGTGATAAAGAAATGCCGGATCGCATGGAAATCGGCAAACAACCCATCATGGTTTTTGCTCAAAAGGAAATCACTCTTCTCCCGCAATTTGTGTTCCGCGTCATCGGCCGCTTCCTTTAGCCACGTTTTCCGGGCCTGCGCCAGATCGCGGCGAATCATTTTACTGGTCTTACGCTGCGTTCCCCCCGGCACGCTGTCCGAGATCGGGAATAATAAATCCTTCGGTTCGAGCTTCGGTTTGGTTTCCAACCAAAGCTCAAGTTCCCGCACTAGATCGGGATGGAGGATCTGGGAATCCTGCCGTCGGCGCTTGCTATAGTTCGCGGCCACGGTCACCGTTGGCGGTTCGGCCGTGAACTGAAACGACGACTTCGTCAGACTGCCGAGTTCCCCGCGACGAAACCCGGTCCAGCCAGCCAGCATGTAGAGCAAGCGACGGTCCGGCTCCGCGATCCCTTCGACCTGTTTTCCATTTTGCGCAGCGGCAAGCACGCGTTGGAATTCGTCCATCGACAAAGGCCGTCGGTCATGCCTCCGATCAACGGCCGTATTTTGTTTGGAAAGATGAGTTAGCGGATCAACGGCAAACCGCTGATCCCGAACCAACCAACGCGTGAACTGCTTGGCGGCTTGCAGGTAATGATTACAGGTTTGCACGCCCCGACCATCTTGCTTGAGTTTCCCCAAAAACTCCAGCAACTGGCTCGCCGAAATATCGTTCAACCGCGTCCATTTGCACTCGGCCACGATCCGAGTCAATTGCCGCAGGGCTTCGTCAATTTGCCTCTTGGAAATCCCCCGGTTCGTTTTGTACTTCTTAAAGTCTTTCAAGTGATCTTGCAGTGGACGTTGGCTTTGCCGATCGACGGGCGTGATCAGTCCGGCCTTTTCCCGTTCGACCGTTTTGACCAGCGCGTTGAGCATCGCCATTGCGGCAGTCTTATCAGTGGCCAGCGGTTTACGGCGCAATCGGCCGCTGGCGTCGATATACTGCCCCCACCACTTGGCAGATAGGATTTTGGTTTTTTGGCCCGACTTGGGATCGTTCACAAAGACAGGTTTGCGGTATAGGCTCGCCATCAGTATGTCACTCCTGGTAATGAGGTTACTGCCGAAAACGACTTTCGGCGTAGGACCACACTGAGCACGGTCTGGGGCCAGAGTTCAAGCTAGCCACGATGAGATTTGCCGGAATTCGGAACATAACGCCAATGGTTACGAGGCGGGCAACCGGCCTCGATCCAAATCCGGAGTTCCCCGCTTCGCCACAGCGTCTTGCGCCCGATGCGAATTGGCGGTGGAACTTTGGCGGCAGCGTTCCACATTTGCCAAGTGCGGGCCGTCACATGACAAAGCGCGGCCGCTGCATACGCATCGAGCAATAACGGTTCATCTTCTACGAATGTTGGCATGCTCATCTCCGTTTCTGCTTTTGGAGTTCGGCAAAACTCCGCCGCTGCGACTGCGCCTTCATGTACGGCATTTCGGACCCGAGCGTCACACCTAATAGCGACGCCCCCATGGCGCACCCCACCAAACAATCCAACCAATGGTTATCCCCCCGCTCGGGGCGAATCTTCCATTCGTCCACGGTTCGCCCGCGGCCGGTGGTGGGAATGCGATACTCGGCAGTCAAATGCTCGGCTAACAACCGATGTCGATATGCTTGTTCGCCAAATAGCGAAAGACACCCGGGATCGCCGATTGCCACGGCCAACCTATCCTGTACGAACGACTTCCAGAAATTGGTGTCAAAGACCACGTGGCGAATGGCCCGTTTCCCTTGCACATTCGGAATTCGCCAGTTGTGACCGATCCGATCACCGGGGCGACGCTTGTATTCCGAAAACGGCTGACTCGACGCACCGACAAATCGGCCGTGGCTCGGAATCACAATTCCGGCGTGCGCAGATTGCCGACAGAATTGATACACGACATCCGTCGAGACGCCCCAATTGGCATCGATCAAACACCGTTCTATCCGCAATACCGCCCCATCGTCACGTTGATACTCTTGGCATAGAAGTTGCTTGGTTAACTTCTCCAAGCCTGCATAAATGGCACCCTCCAAACCGCTGCTTGGGGCGACCGTTTGCAATGTGAGCCGCGCATCACGCAACGTGAAATACTGCCGCTGCTGGTCGGGGTATGTGCCATAATCCAGCACATAACCAGTGAACGAATCCTCCCAGGCAGCCAACAAGTAAAAGAGGAGTGTTCCCTGCACGTCGATGAAGCAGGTGAGGTGGTTGCAACCGAGGGGGACAGCATGTCGCGCATAACAATTGAATTTGCCGGCGATTTGGTCAGCCGAGAGTTCGGCATCACCGGGTGCCGCCTCGGGCAACGGTTCGTTTTGATACTCGGCGAAGAAGGCCGCTTCATCCTGCAAACGTAAGTTCATCGCATGCTGGAGGGCCGACAATTCGTCCGGGTTGAACCGGACGGGCCATGCGATGGCGGACCCGGCGTCCATCTCGGCTTGGTTTGCGCGATAGAATTCGGTCGCTTCTTCCCCGTGGTTCCCGGCCCGAAAACTTTCCCCTCTGATTTCGGCATACCGCTGCCAGAGTTTTTCGTTGGTTGGGAAGGCATAGACCAGCTTGGTTCGTTCGCCGCTCCATTCGGGATGTTTGTCCCGGTTGAGAATACTGTCCGCCATGTCGCCCGGGCGAATGACGGTGCATGGCATGATGCCAGAGATTTTGCGGCCAGGTCCGGCCAAGCCAAGTACGGCACCGGCCAGAATGCTCTCGAGAGTGGCACATTGGGAAAGAGATCGAGCCGATTCATCGGTTTGGGGATCGTCGAGAACCACCAAGGTGGGCCGAACACTGCGGCCATCGGCCCGCTTGAACTTCATCCCCCGGATGCGGCCCGTGATGCCGGCCACCTTGATGATCGCGCCACTCGCAGCGCTGCCGGGGATCGTTGGCAAGATAATCTCGCGTGCCGTCCAGCCAATATGCGTTCGTTCCCCCTGATAGAGCTGCCCATTGCAGCGATTGGCAATCCCATCCAAGGCTTGAATGGGGAACACCACCTCGGGGAAGTCGGCCAGCAATAACTCGTTGCCATCGAGTTCCATCTTGATCGATTCGAGCATGTCCATCGCATGCCCTTCATCGCTGCCAATCAGACAGACGAACTCTTGATGGCCGTTGAGCGTCGCCCAAATGCAGGCCGTTTCAGCGAGACTCGATTTGCCGCTGTCTCGGCTCATCGCCAATGCAAACAGCCCACCGCGCATCACGGCATATTCGATCTTGCGGATGACCTTGAGATGATCGTCCGACCACGGCAAATGAAACGTGAGCGGGAAATACGCCTCGCAACAATATTGAAAATCCAGCTTTGCCCGTGCTTTCCGCTCTGGATTCACAACCGCCGGCAGCGCACCGATATCTCGGCCAGCCAACGCGATAGCCGCGTTCCGTGCCCGCGCCCGTTCTTTGAGGTGCTCATATGGATTGGCAACGACCACAGCAGGCTTCGGCTTATGGCGTTCGCCGACCAACCAGGCCGTATATCTCAATAGGTCCACATGCCGCGCATCGCCAATGCGCAATCCGGCGCGGGTGCGCAAACGGTGCAATTGCCGTTCACTCAGTACTTCGCCGAGCGGAGTGGAATTCAGTAAGCGGCAAAGTTCGCTCGGCCGCAGCTGGCGCGGATCACTGGCCATGCTGTTCTCCTTCACGGGCCAGCGCTTGCCGCGTAATGAACCAAATTCAGGGTGCCGTCACGATTCGCAGGCGCTCCCGATGCGACATCCAATTGCAACTGCGCAACGGTGATCTGTTCGCCGCTGACTTTGGTCAGCAATTTGGCCGCATCTTCTGGCCGTAATGCGATCGGATTCAAGCTATTGGCGGACATGTTTCTCGCTGTTCTGAAAAAGCTGTGAATCTTTCCGGAATGTGGCCGCACAACGCTTGAGCTGTTCGCCGACCCGAGGTAACTGTGTGTCATGCGATGTACGCATGTTCATTTACTCAAACCAGGAGAACCGCAGATGACAGACAAAACCGAATTCGATGTGGGCCACGATTTTATGATCACCAAACGAGAACCGCGCGATATCGGGGGGATTTGGATCAGCGGCCGCTTGAACGGCCGCCGCTTCCAGGCGTTGGTTTTCCAAGGCCACGCCGACAACGCGGAATGGGAATTGGGCGAGAGCCGGATCAGCAAACTGTGGGTCCAACGGCTCGCCGACAAACGTGAGGTTTACAACTGGGATCGGGGTTTGGATGTCGCGCCGCAGACCGACGAAGCGCAGGCGATAGTCGGGTTTTTGGAATGCGGTTTGGCGGACCACATTTTTGGAGCGTGCGGCGATGACGGAGTTCTTTGACGCCCTGGAAACCGAGG
>Ga0163144_10025179_pt1 | contig 11636 bp, 10 predicted proteins | sample OliLak19BULKMAT1_FD_123175 | JGI IMG/M metagenome (GOLD analysis project Ga0163144, IMG submission 123175) | Freshwater microbial mat bacterial communities from Lake Vanda, McMurdo Dry Valleys, Antarctica - Oligotrophic Lake LV.19.BULKMAT1 | ecosystem: Environmental > Aquatic > Freshwater >... | reverse complement strand
GCCCGCTATCCAAATCGCATCATCGCCATCAGGTCGAAACTCAGGCATTAACTCGTTGATCGGTGGTGGTGGCTCAATGGCAACGATGAGTCCGGGTACAGGATCGGCAACGATGGGTTCTGCGAAAGCCTCATGCAACGGCCCTCGAGTCAACGTTTCAAAGTCCTCGCCATCGCCCCGTAGATCTGCTGCTCGAGTTTCCACGGTAGCATCGGCTGCTATCTCTTCCCAGCCAGCTCCATTCGGAACGGGAAACAGCAGCGCAATGGGCTCCTGCGGGGAAGCGATTTGAACCAATATGCAGACTAAGCCACAAACGGACACCCGAAAAAAGTTAGACCAAAAATATTTTAACATTCGACAGCACCTAACCAAACTCTAAACCAAATTGCAATTAACCATCAAATTGAGCGCACGTGTTGTCTCATTGCATTATCCATTCGCAAAACGATAACGCTTTGGCTACTATCCCGAGACTCTGCGGAAATTGCGAAACCACTCACGCTCCACTGTTCGTACCTGCGAAGACAACTCCGACTACGGTCCATGTTAACGCAAGTTTCATGCCAACGGGAACCATTCGCTCCTAAATCATTTACGAAGCGGCAAGTAGATATCGGTCTTGACATCCTGCTCTTGCACTTCCGCAGGCGTTGTTCGATAGACCTCGTAAGTACCAATCCGTTGCTACTTTAGTTTTTTGTGTCGACACAATTGGTTGGCAACACTCCAACCATTTCCAAGATGGCGATAGGCACCGATATGCTCGACACGAAAAGCGTTGCATGCTGGCAACGCCCAGGTCCTTAGCGGGGACAATGAAGGAACAACGGCATCGTCGCGTATCAAGGCTTGACACCCAATCGGACTTGGCTGGAGGTCAAACCATTTTGCACCAAGGCTTCGACTTCAGTCAAGTCATGCCAGGATGAAACCAAGTCTGCGAACGCATAAGTCTGACCGTGCTGCACTAAAAACTGGACCGCCTCTGACAAGTGTTTCGGTCGGTAATTGTGGATCCCACGCAGAGTGATTTGGTTTCGGACTATCTGCTCCGGCAAGAGCGTTATCGGCGGCACAGGAAAGACGGCACCCACCAAGACCAAATGCCCTCCAAGTCGAAGCGACTCCAATGCAGGGACCATCATCATCTGAGCACCAGAAAGTTCCAAAACGGTATCGAAACCATAACCTTTGTCGTGCTTTGTGTGCACCAACCAATCCTCAGATGAAAATGCCTGAGTCGCTCCAAATCGCAGGGCCAACTCTCGCTTCGAAGATATCGGGTCCACGACCACAACTTCTTTCCAGCCTCTTTGCTTCGCCACCGCGCATGCAGTCAAGCCAAGCATACCAGCTCCGAGGATGGCGATGCGGCTTGCGATTGCAGCTGGATCTGGCAAGTCGCTCATCGCGGCCATCACCGTTGCGGTCGCGCAACTCGCCGGTGTGATCAACTCCAACGATACACTCCTGGGGACTTTGATAACATGCGTTCCGGACCCAAGGATGCAGTATTCCGACAATCCACCGCTGAGAACATGACCCGAGTCAAAACCCATGTGACCGTACTTGCACGCATTCTCGCACTTTTGCTCTAGCCCTCGTTGGCAATAAAAGCATGTGCCGCAATTGGCTACGATCGCCCAGGTGACTCGATCGCCAATCGCAAGTGGCTCGCCCTCAATATCCGATCGCGGAAATGAGGCCTCCATTTCCACTAGCGAACCGACTATCTCATGCCCCAAGATCGTCGGCGTTGGAACCTGGCGACGACCGTGAAGCGAATGGAGATCGCTACCACAGAGCGTACACCCATCGACTCGGACCAACGCTTGTCCCAGTTTGAGTGGCGGTACATCAAGTTCCTCGAGAACCAGCTGCCCTGATTGCCCAAAGTATACCAGCGCCTTGGATCGGATTGGCCGTGTCACTTGCTCGTCCCGGCGATCTCGCGATTTCGAAAATGAGATCGGTAGTGGATTGCGGACCACCCGATCGAAAGCAACGAAATCGTTCCAGCCAAAAAGCAGCCTACGATAAAGAACTGCAAAATGTTCCCCTCAAACTTAACGAACTTACGCACGAACAGAACGACGACATAACCAAGGTAGCCGGCCGAGTCGACCAATGCCATAAGGTATGCCAAATTCCCTTTTTCGCGAGTCAGTGCGATAAACCGTTCCAAGACAGTTGTATGAATGGCAACGTAAGGCATGTACAGGCCCAAGCCGACCAACACCATGAACGTCATGGGATCGAGTGCTTTCTGAGTTTGTAGGTAACACGCGGAGAGCAGAAGCATTATTCCCACCGCGCAGATGGATAGTGAACTTAGATAGGCTCTTCCGTTGTGACGAAACAATACGCAGCTGCCATTGATGACCAATACCAGGAGGCCGACCCAAACTTCGGATTGCGTATAGCGTTTGGCAAAATCCGTTGGATCGACGCCGAGATCAGTCCATAGCTCTCTGGCGAAGTCGCCTCGGATGCTTCGGATGATGTTGGCCAGAAGATACACGATGATAATAGGAGACAGCCCCCATGCGTACTTGATCAAATAGTGCCATCGATCCGCACGCCGCATGACGGTACGCACTTGGCGATTTGACTCGTCCGCTTGCGATGGTCGCGGAATCTGAGTTAACATCCAGACGAAAAAAAGCAACGGGATGACGAAGAGAGTTCCTGCAGCTGCCGGCATCCAAGCTTCGCCGAACGATGCAATGAGCGTTTGCCCGACACTTTTCATCACTCCATCTGCCAGGATGAAGCTGGTGCATAAGCCGGCAGCCAATAGCTCGGTCGTTTGCCTTCCTTCGAGAAATCCGAGAACGAGTCCAAAAACCATACCGAGTGGAAGTCCATTGAGGAACAGGAACAAAACGTTCCAAGGACGACTTGCCGCTCCAAATCCGAAAAGGGCAAGTTCCGAGAAACCGATCAAGCACAAGATGGCCGCCGCGCGCCGATTGGGTGGTAGTTCCGAAACGAACTTGATTCCCATGAATTTGCTGACCGTGTACCCGAGCACTTGGGCGATCACAAAGACACTTTTTTCATCCAGCTGCCAGCTGCTGGAAAGGTCGTATTGGTAATCGTACGCCCCCGCTTTAAATGGAACTCTGAATCCGTACATACAAAAGTAAGTTCCGAATGCGGCTATAATCGACCATAAGGTCCAAGCAGATGTCGGCCAATTCCACTTGTTTTGCGAACCACTCAGCGGGACATCCGCCGGTCTTTGCTGCGTATTCAAGATAGGATTTCAGATGAGGATTTGATGAATCGAATTGCTTAACGCGGGGAGAAGTATATGCTATTCCGTTTCCCAAGAGCCATTAAGATTTGGTTCAGAATCGGAACGTGACGCGCACGAAAAACGAGAGGTAAGCCGATGAATAACAGCCTTGAAACAGTCGATCCAGTTTCGCATATATTGGAGTGCTTTCGATTGCGGGGTCACTCTGGCTACGGCAAGGAGGTCGTGTCACAGCTTGAGCACGCGCTCCAAGCCGCTCATGCCGCCGAGCAGGCCAACGCTTCGCCTCAACTCATTGCGGCGTGTCTGCTGCATGACGTTGGCCATCTGCTCCATGATCTACCAGATGACGCTCCTGACAAGAACATCGACGACGAACATGAGCAACTCGGAGCCGCATGGTTGGTAGAATATTTTCTGCCCGAAGTCGTGGAGCCGATTCGATTGCATGTGGCAGCGAAACGCTATCTGTGTGCCGTGGACAGCGAATACTTTTCGAAGCTGAGTCCGCCTTCGGTTCAAAGCTTAGAATTGCAAGGTGGGCCGATGAGCAAAACGCAAGCGGCGCATTTCGAATTGCATCCCCATTTCGCAGCCGCCGTTAAACTTCGTCGATTTGACGATCAAGCGAAAACTCCAAATCTCGAAACGCCACCGTTGGAGCATTTCGCGGATCACTTAACTAAGTCCTTGCTTTCTGGGTCAATCCACTAAGGTCAACCAAACTAATGCCAACATCGACGATCATCATTGGAGGAGGAATTGTCGGCCTCGCGCAGGCTTGGCTAGCAGCCGAACATGGTCATCAGGTTACGGTTTTCGAACGAAGCAAACCAGCCTGTGGCGCTTCGGTGCGCAACTTTGGAATGGTTTGGCCAATCGGTCAACCCGCTGGTCTGTCGTATGACACGGCGTTAAGAAGCCGTGAGCGTTGGATGAGACTGGCAAATGAGTCAGGGCTTTGGGTCAACCCATGCGGTTCGATTCACTTAGCACATCGGCCAGACGAATGGTCGGTGCTAAATGAATTTCACATGCAATCGGCCAACGCAGGCGTGCAATGCGAGTTGCTAACCAAGGATCAGGTGCTTGCTAGAACTCCCGCGGCCAACCCTGTGAATCTACTTGGTGGATTATTTAGTCCGACGGAAGCCTGCGTGAATCCTCGCAAAGCCAGCGAAGTCTTGGCACGATGGCTTTTTGAAAAACACGACGTCACGTTTCACTGGGAGACAACCATCGTGCGCGTGGAGCCCGGGCAGTTAGCCACCGCTTCCGGAAAGCTCCATCAGTGCGATCAAATCATTATTTGCTCGGGCGCAGATTTTGAAACACTCTTCCCAGACACGTTTGCTTCGTCAGGACTCAAGAAGTGCAAGTTGCAAATGCTGCGAACGGTGAGTCAAGCGGATGGTTGGCGGATCGGCCCACATTTGGCAAGCGGGCTAACGTTGCGACATTACGGAAACTTTGCGAGCTGCGCTAGCTTGCAGAAGCTGAAAAACAGAGTTGCCTTGGAGGCCCCTGAACTCGACCGATTCGGGGTGCATGTCATGGCATCACAGAATGAGTTAGGGCAAATCATTCTGGGGGATTCCCACGAATATGGATGCGATATAACCCCGTTCGATCGTCAAGAGATCGACGAGATGATCCTGAGGGAGTTGCGCAAGATCCTGCAGTTACCGACTTGGGAGATTGCAGAGCGATGGCACGGTGTTTATGCCAAAAATCCAAATGATTCGCATTGGGTGATCGAACCCATGCAAGGTGTTCGGATCGTTAACGGCCTTGGTGGTGCAGGCATGACGATGTCTTTTGGCGTTGCAGAAAACCTTTGGTGTTCAAACACTCTTTCGAGTTAGACATAGTTATGCAGATACAAGCGGTTCTTTTTGATTGGGCCGGGACAACTGTTGATTACGGCAGTCGTGCACCGGTGAAAGTATTTCTCGAGATTTTCCGTCAACTTGGAATCGAGGCTACGGAAGCGGAGGTTCGCGGCCCGATGGGCCAAGCGAAACGCGAGCACATAGCAAGTGTCCTGGGCATTCCTCGTATCGCAGCCCTGTGGAAGGAAAAATTCGGCAGCTTTCCGGTCAGCGATGATGTGGACCGTTTGTATGCAGACTTTTTGCCGTTGCAACTTTCGGTGTTATCGAAAGGGTCGGACTTGATTCCTGGCATCCCGCAATTGATCGCCGAACTGCGACGTCGCGGATTGAAGATCGGTTCATCGACTGGTTATACCCGCGCTTTGATGGAAGCGGTGATACCGACGGCGCGAGAGCAAGGTTACTCGCCTGACGTTGTCGTCTGCTCAGACGAAGTGCCCGCCGGACGTCCGATGCCATGGCAGAATTTTCGTGCTTGCGAAGCCCTGGGCGTTTATCCTCCCACAGCAGTTTTGGTCGTGGATGATACGCCAATTGGAATCCAAGCGGCTCGAAACGCTGGCATGTGGGTGGCCGGAGTGACCATGACAGGAAACGGACTTGGCCTAAGTCAGGCCGACGCGGAATCGCTTCCCGAAGCGGAACTGAATAAGCGATTGAGCGCGTTAGATGAGCAGTACCGTGCCGCAGGTGCCCACTTTGTGCTCCGCTCCGCAACAAATTTATTGCCTGTCCTGGATGAAATCAACTCTAGGTTAGGGTAGGCTAACGAGTATGAAATGGACATGGATAACCGTGGCCAGGAAAAACAACACGAGGAAGAGCAACTTCAACATAGGGAACGAACGGGGATGGAATGGTTGATTGCGATAACAATCCTAGGCTTGTTGGTCGGCGCGTTTGCTTTTGTTAGTCACCTCGAACGCAAGCGAAAAGAGGGACTCGCAGCGCTGGCCAAAGAACTTGGCTTAGAGCTCAATTGGCAATTACCCGATGCCGAACTCGCTCGTTTCAATCGTTTCCAGATCGCCAACAAAGGAAGATTGCCGACTTCTGGGACAACCATTATCGCAGACGATGGTGAGACCAGAATGGCGGTCTTCGATTACTCTTATGCGACCGGACACGGCAAACATAAGCGGTCCCATTTATTCTCGATTGCCATGTGTTCTAGCTTAAACTTATCGATACCCAACATGACAATTGAGCCCGAAACATGGCAGTCCAAGATTGCAGAATTCGTCGGCTATCGCGATATCGACATCGAGGAGGATCTAGATTTTTCTAAGCGATTTTCGATTCAGGGTGATGACCCTAACGCGATTCGCAACTTCCTAAATCCGGTACGGCGGGCTGCGATCACGAAGTTCCCCAATCAACTTCTTGCAGGTCAAAGGGACACGCTTCTAGTCATCCGCAAGTATGGTCGGCTTAAGCCCGAAAACGTTCGAGAGATAATGACTGAGGCCCTGCAAGTCGCGAATGCAATGCGAGGGTAGATGGCCCCCGACGAGCTTGTCTCGAATGGCGTGGACTTAAGCTCTCCAGCTAGCTCGCCTAGGTGGAAGCGAGACGGAAAGGCTAGATGCCGAAGCCTTCCGAATCGCCCGTCCCCACCCAGCTTTCGTCCCAAATGGGGCAGCAACATACTAGCCCAGGGCGGCGCTGCGCCGCCCTGGGCTAAATTGTTTAGGCCCGTTGGGCTAGAGACGGCCTCGATGAGGCTTGCGCCGTTCCGCTAACAAAGTTAGTAGTGACATTTGCGTTATTTGGCACATACTAAGTTAGGGAAACGAGCGTTTCCCATGCAACAACCTGCCTAGCGGTGTGTAGCGAACGAACACGACATAGGTTGCCATGCATGGAACCATCGTACCCACGAGCACAGCTATAAACTTTAGCCACCAAGGCAACGCCAGCGGTACGAGTAGCGTCTGAAGGAAAAGCACTATCGGTAAATGAAGGAGGTACACCCAATAGGAGGAGTCCGCAACAAAACTAAGCAACGGACTCTTGCCCGCCAGATAGCGATGGGCCAGGAGCAGTGACAAGATCGTTAGCAGTACCGATAGATACGCCGTAAGGCCTGCTAAAACAATGCGTATCCCATTACTCTGTTGCGCCGTGCCAGCTACGATCGAGTTCAAATCCAGAACGGGCATCAGCATGTAGTACGGCACAAACATGGCTGAGCTAATCATCGCTACAAGCCAGACATAGGGTCGCCAGGAATCAAGAAATTGCTCTCTTCCAAACAATTGCCAACCTGCAACGTAAAACGAACCATAGAACGCAAACGGCCACCAATGTGGAATGAATGACTCAGGGGCTGGCAGCGGAGTACCACCAGCGAACGCACCCGGTATCAGGATCAACGGGCAAACAAACAGGAATACTGGTCGCTTAAAGCAATTGTCCAACGTCAGCCACTTTACGTTGTAGAGCAACGCACTGAGCACAGAGAACGCCGCTAAATAGTATAGAAACCACAGGTGCATCGTCCCGGGCGGCTGTCGCTTTTGGCCCGCCGAGTCTCCAGTTGCCACCGCAGCAATGAGTCCCATCAAGCCGCGTGGCTCTACGAGATAAGAAATTGCGAAGACGATGACAACTGTCATGGATGCCAACAGAAAAGGATAAAACAAAAGGAAAGGGGCCACAATTCGCAAGCATCGATTCCACAGAAAGTGCCGCAGCCCCTTTCGCTCGATCACCAACTTCGCAAAGTAACCGGAGAGAAAAAAGAACAGCCCCATACGGAACAAGTGGATGAACCAAATACTAATATCGACGGCGATACTTGACTTGGTATCTGTCGCCAGCCACACGGACTGGGCTGGCCGCGCGTAGGCAAGTGCTGAGTGCAAGAAGACACCAAGCAGCATGGCTAAAGCTCGCAAATTATCCAGGTAGTGGATGCGCTGCGTCTGCTTCATAGGCGCTGATGTAGCTTGGTCAACGATCTTCAGGTGCTCTTCACCAGTGGTTTCAACCAACGCAAGGGACATCTATACCAAATCCCGGTTGCGAGTCTGAAACAAGAAGGCCATAACGAGAGCCACTGCGATGACCAAAAGCTCTACACCAATAATCTGGAACACAACAGTCGGCCAGGTCAGAACATTACTTTTGCTGAGAGCGGAAACCTCTTCGTTCTCGAACAGCATCATCATGAAGACGTTTAAGCCCACATTGCACCCGACCATGACGCAGATCGTCATACCAACCGATTCGGAAATCACGGCCGTCACCAACTGCAGCGTGAAGGCGCCAAGCAGGAAGAAAAAGATCGTTGGAAGAACCGCCGCATTTCCCTGCTTGCCCATCACAAAAGTCACAATCATCAAGCTGGCGAACATCGCAGACCATGGAATCAGGTACGTCGTTAAGACGACCGAGATCTTGCCGATCGCGTAGTCGAGCAAGCTGACCGGTAAGCTCATAACAAACAGTCTGGTCTGATCCGTTGTCTCCGCGAGCAACAGTGTGCCAATCAGATGAATTCCAGAAGCGATGGCTACGGTCACCACAAGGATGAAACCAACAAAAGAAAATGTTGGGTTCGGGATGCAAACAATGGCCGAGGCGGCTAAACCTGCGACAAAGTAAGCGAACAATGGGCGACGGCTGAGAAACAGATCCTTCAAGAACAGAATTCGAATGGCTTGCAGATTCATTACTGACCCTCCTCACGTCCACGCATTACGGAACTGACAAAAATTTCTTCTAGCGTCATCTTCTCTATGGATTCAATGACAACGCCTGGTTCCTGCAACTCGTTGGGCAACTCACCGCCGAATTGGCTGAAAGAGAGAACATGCAGATTTCGGTGGCATGACTCCAGTCTTAAACCTTGAACAATTGGAACTTTCCAAGCCTCGGGCGCGTGCAACTTGATGAACTTCCACTTTTCGAGAAAGTCATCCCGGTTGCTTGAGGCAATCACTTGACCACGATCAATAAACGTGATGGAGTCACTGATCTGCTCCACGTCCTGAGTATTGTGTGAGGAATAGAGAATCGTTCGGCTGTCGTCTTCGACTATTCGCATCAACTCCGTCAAGATCTCCTGTTTGGCCACCGGATCCAGGCCGTTGGTTGGTTCGTCGAGGATGAGCAACTTGGGTCGCCGTGCCAGGATGAGCAGCAGCATGGCTTTGACTCGCTGTCCATGCGAAAGCCCTTTGACGACCTGTTGCTGGATCAAGCCAAAACGATCCAGTAGTTGCGTTGCGTACGCTTCGTCCCACGATGGATAGAGAGATCGAACGAACTGCATGTGCCAGCCAATGGTTTCGGGCTTATAAAGCCGCATGTCATCTGAGAAATAGCCGATGTCCTTTTTCGCAGCCGCTTCGCTGGAAGAAATCGCTTTGCCCAGCGTGGCAACCGATCCCGAATCGGGCTGAACCAATCCCATCAGGATTCGCATGGTTGTGGATTTGCCCGCTCCATTCGGACCGATTAAACCAGCAACCGTACCACGTTCCACGGCAAAGTTGATATTTCGAAGGTTGAAGTGTTTGTAGGATTTGCTGACACCGACCAACGATATGGCCAGTTTGGTTGCCGTCTCTCTATCTAGTTCTGTCGTCATTTGCCACCCTTTTGCGATTGTTCATAGACTTCGGCGATTCGCCTTTGCATTTCGGTTTTGGATTTCCCTAACAGCAAACCAAGGCTCACTGCTTGCCTCAAATGATCTCGCAACTCGCTTTCCTGAATCGAAGTTTGCAAACCAGGTCTATCGGTTACGATCGACCCTTTGCCCTGTCGAGTCGCAATCACACCCTCGCGTTCGAGCTCCAAGTAGGCGCGTTTGATCGTGATGACGCTGACCTTGAGGCCAGCTGCGAGTTCGCGAATCGAGGGCAGTTCAGCACCAGAAGGCAAATCGCCAACCGCCACACGCCGCTTGACCTGCTCGATCACTTGCAGGTACAGCGGGCGAGGATCGCCAAGCGAAATCGTAATCCAACTGTGCATTGTCATATACACAGTATACACACAGTGCATGCGTGGGGGAAGTGCGAATGTTGGCAGAATTTTTTGATGCTGCTCGATGGTTGCCACCACTCGAGTCGCGTGGCGCAAATGAATCCCGCTGGCTTGACCAGCGGTACTTTCGGTTTCTAACTACAGACATTAGCACGAAGCCGAAAGAACCAACGGACAAGCCGATGGGATTGAGCTGCGAATCCCGCTGGCTTGTCCGACGAGCCTGCGGGATTTGGTTTACGCTATTACGGATTTTGGTGGCGATCGGCGAGAACTGTCAAATTTGATAAGACCTAGCCACTAAACTTGCGCTCCCACGTGCAAGCACGCAGGGGGCGAAACGTCGTCAATCCACAAACACAAATTCGTTCAGGCTTAGAATCGCTTGGCACCAATCAACGAATGCCATGTCGAGCCCGCTGGGCTTGCCCGAAGAAATATAATCGGCCTTCTGCTGTTCGATAAAGTCGATCGCAATTGCAGCTTCGACAGCGGTAGGGTTTCGCGACAGGCAATCTCGGTACACGGCGCGCACTTGCGATTCGATATCGCTGCCAGTCCCCTTGGCTTTGAGTGCCAGTCCCTCAGCATACGTGCGGACTATCGGGCTATTCATCATGAGTAGCGCCTGAGGTGCAACCGTCGTGTTGCTTCGAATCGCCAAGTCTTGCAGTGTGTCCGGTGAGTCAAACAAACTCAGCATGGGAATCAATTGGCTGCGCTTCACAAAAAAGTAAATACTCCGACGATTCATTTTCGCATCGAGTGTCCCGGCTCCGAATTGCTTTACGTCAAGCATACCGCTTACAGACAACAACGCGTCCCGAACGATCTCAGCCTCCAATCGGCGGGGCGCGTAACGCCAAAGCAATTTATTGTCGTGATCGACCCGCATCTTGGCCGCGTCCGCTTTGGACGATTGACCGTAGGCCGACGAAAGCATCATTTGCTTATGGATGTTCTTTAGCTTCCAACCGCCTCGGATCAATTCACTGGCTAAGTAGTCAAGCAGTTCGGGATGCGAGGGCCGACCGCCTTGGGTTCCGAAATCACTGGGAGTCGCAACCAACCCAGTCCCAAAATGATGTTGCCAAAGTCGATTGACAATGACTCTGGCTGCGAGCATGCCGGCGCCATTCTCTGTATCCGTGATCCAATTGGCCAATGCCGTTCGACGGAAGCTGGTCTTTGCGTCCGCAGGGGGCGGAGCCAGCCAATGCTTCGGCCCATCCGGGTGTTTCATCAAGACGGTCAAGAAGCGTTGTTCCGCCTCGGCTGTCTTTTGGTTTGTGTCACCTCGCTTGAGCATGAAAGTCTTGTCATAAAAGTCTGGACCTTGTGTGTGCAGACGAACCGCCGGCACTCCTTCGCTACTGATCAACATCTTAATAAGCGTTGGTTTAGGCTTGGCCGCCGCGTGCTTGTCCACCGCATCTGCCAAAGTTTTTCGCAACGCATCGCGTGGTTTGTACCAATCG
>Ga0163144_10025178_pt1 | contig 11637 bp, 10 predicted proteins | sample OliLak19BULKMAT1_FD_123175 | JGI IMG/M metagenome (GOLD analysis project Ga0163144, IMG submission 123175) | Freshwater microbial mat bacterial communities from Lake Vanda, McMurdo Dry Valleys, Antarctica - Oligotrophic Lake LV.19.BULKMAT1 | ecosystem: Environmental > Aquatic > Freshwater >... | reverse complement strand
GTCCGTCGCAAATGCTTCGCAGTGCTTTAGCCAGGAATCGGAGAACGACGAAAAATAGACGTAGTCGCTGAAGATCTGCTCCGGCGTTTCGAACTGCGGCACCTGGACGAGGAGGCATTGTTCACAGACATCGGCCTGGAGGGGGTAAAAAGGCTCCATGCGGCCCAGATCTGCTGCTCGAATGAAAGCATTGGACAGTGGGCTCAGGCCGAGGTCGCAAAAACGGTGGCGCAGGGGGGTGTCGCAAAAACGGCAGTTATTCATATGAGCGCTTATAGATTGCTATTTCCCCACGACTTCTTGATGTCTTGCAAACTTAAGCATAGCGCCGCAAATCCTATCGCAGCGAGTGTCATCAAAAATCCATAGCGCATTCGGTAAAGAGATCCAAGGTTGGGGATGGCGTAAGAATAAATAAGAATAAACGACGTGCAGAACACAAGCACGGCCCAGAATTCACTTCGTTTCCGCCAGCGCCAAGCGGCGAGCGGCAGTCCGACCAGAAGCAGCGGATACAAAATAATCATTTCCAGCCCTGTTATGCGTCGCATCATGCTTCCGCCTGGCGTTGCTCCTTCGCCAACCCAATGCACTGGGAATGGCGCAAGAAAACCTATCTGCAGGGCGCGAGGCAGATAGAGTAGCATTTGCATGACGCTTGAGAACCTGACATCATTGTCAATCATGCTCCCTGCTGATGCATACGATTGCCCCATCCATCCTAGACGGGCGGTGCTCAAGCGGTAGAACTGGTTGTCAATTACCAGTGGCAATACCCGAGTCCGCTTCCATATATCCGCCGCCGTTCGCGCAGCCAGATTTCCTGACGCCGATTCTGATCGTAGGGTCGAAGCATCGACTTGATCGGCAGGAATTCCACCGGATATTCGGCTGTCATTGGGACCAAATTTTGCCGCAACCAGAAAGGCTGCCACAAGCACGAATGCCGTAATGCTCTTTGGTCGGGATATTCTCCCTGCGGCGCAGGCGCAGATAAAACTCGGGAGACTCGCTAAAACAGCCAGCGTGCCTGCAAACCATATAAATTGCAGGGCGTACAGTCTGGCCGTTCCGGCAAAAAGCACCCCGATGGCTAGCAGGAACAGGCCGGCCCATAGAGCCGACCCCTCACTCTCCCGGCGTGTGTAGCGAAGCAATGTGATTAAGCCCAGGAGAATTGCAAGCATCCCGGTAATGTAATAGCTGTCTTTTTGAATCTGACTTACCCATTGAAACGATGATGGAAAGCTTATGCAAAGCAGCGCGCCAATGAAGGCGAGTGTCACATTGCCGCTTACGGATACTACCAGCGCCATGATGGCTACTCCGCCCAGTGCGTGCGACGCTGCATTGACCGGTATTAACGACCAGGGGGACGGGTAAATGAGTGCATACACTATGCTGGCGAGTCCTGCGGAAGACTGCCCCTCCGGTAGCAGTTCCCACTTGAGCCAGCCTTCACGTTGTATTTTTGCTGCCATGCGAGCAGCAATGTCATGTAATCCTGGAAAATCACCACCCGCAAGCAGACCGTTTCCTGCGTGAATGCCTGGCAGCACGTATGGCAGGATTAGGAACTGAATCGCAACGCTGACGATCATGCCGTAAAGCATAAAAACGAGTCCCGCAAACAGCATTGGACGCCGCTTTGCAACTTGAATGCTGTCAGACCATTTCATTGAGACTAGCTAGAGGGAAAAGGCTGACATTTTATCATTTGTCCCAATTGGGACAGTCAACGCAGATATGAAAATTTGGCCCGGACGGTGATGGAAAAAAATTTGGTATGACCGGCTGGAAAGTAGCGAGTGATGTCCGGCGGCAGCGTCTACTGTCTTGCCAGGGCAGTCAAGTTTTTTGGGTTCAGGGTCTGAACCAACTAACTGGCGGTGATGCACCGCCAATGTCAAGGCAACTGAATGTAAGCCGCAGGACTTATCGCCCATTTACTTCGGTGTAAGAATGTCTGTTCCGTGTAGCGACGGCGCACCAAAATGGCGGTGAGTCAGAAAAGCGTATTTCCTTGAAGCCTGACTGTCCGAGTAGCGTTTCGATTTGCTTGCGTGTAAAACGCTTTTCCAAGCGTGTGCCAAAGCGATCAAGCGCATCTGTGCGCATCGTGTAAAAAGATTTGTCGCGATAATATGCCAACGGCCAAGCGGCCGGCAGGCAATTTTTCCTGTCTAGAAATGCGCCGATACGGGCCAGAGGCCAATATATCGCGGCGGCCAGGCACTGACAGATGAAGAAACGCAGAAAGTGCGGCATTCTGGATACAAACAGTCGGACTACATTGGATGCTTCCCAGATCGCACGGAACCAGCGTGGCCTGTTATCAAATGCATAGTATAGGTAGACAAGAAATGGTGCGCCTGGCTTTAGCGTTCGTGCGATTTCTTTTATGGCGGCGAGATGATCGGGGACATGATGAAGTACGCCAAGGGAGTAGGCGAAATCCAAAGAGGCATCGTCAAACGGCAGTTTCCCAACGCTCGCGTGATGGAATGTCACGTTCGTTTGGGTAGAGAGATTGGCTCGCGCGACTGCGAGGGCATCGACGCTGGCGTCGACAACATGTAGCGCGCCGCACTTTTCGCTGGCGAGTCGTGCCCAGCGTCCACTGCCACAGCCGATGTCCGCCCCTATGCTTTTCGACGGAAGAGAGGCCCAGGGAAAAATATCGAAATAATCATTGAAGATGTGCGCTTGTTCCTCGGCCGGTAATGCGCTTTGCGACATTCTTGTCCACTCGTCGCCGAATCCGGATATCACGGCAGCGTCGGCATTCTGGAATCCGGGTCTGCTATTTTCGGATGAGGACCCATCGGCGTGGAGGGGTTCAATCAGGCCCTGTGCGATGCCGATCCATTTCGCGATATCAATTGCCAACGCAATCCCGATCGCCAAGAAAAAGGCTCTTGGCTCACCGGACCACCAAAATAAATTTCTGCTGCGTCGTATTGGGTCGAAAATTCCACGAGCGGCAATGTATGCGAGAAGTAGCAATACGCCGAGGAGCTCCGTCACAAAAGGAGCGAGCCAGATGACTGGCAGGCCAAGCGCATACAAGACGTGCTGGGATGTTCGCACGCGCGCACGCACGGCATTTAGCTCGTTAAGCCTCCATTTTTTGAAAGCTGTCGGGAGGTCTTTGGGAAAGTGCCGGTAATGCACCCGCGCTTTCTGGCATGTGGGCGATTCGCCGAATATCTGGGTAAGGCGACGTTTCCAGAGAATATCTTCAGCAGCTCGCAGGTCATCTCGGAAGGGGCCGACCGTTTGAAGTACGTTACGGTGGAACAAGGATGCGGGCAAGACGGGGTGTTCGGCCCTATAACCGTACGTAAGGGCGCATATCGCGCGCTCAAATGGGTTTTCCGCCTCGAAACGACAATAGCCAAATATTAATTCGACGTTGCGCGCATTGGCTGCGCTCGCCAACTGCTCAAGCCAGTCTGGCTCAGGTGTGATCCCGCCGTCGATAAACGCAATCCACTCGGATTTCGCTGCAGCTATGCCAGCGTTGCGCCCGCCCCCCGGAAGGCCATTGGGCACCGTCAATACGGTGCAACCCCCTGTCGCCCAACCGCTGCCCCACAGGCGAATGATTTCTGCGCTGCCATCTGTCGAGCCGGCATCGACAAAAATCACTTCCTTCGGGGGGAGCGTTTGTTTCGTGATTCCCGATAGCAGTTGCGGCAGTGAAGCGGCCTCATTGAGTATCGGAACCACAAGCGAAATCGCCAGGTTCATTTGGATGCCGGGTCATGACTGCGCCACCGGTACCAGTCCCAAGCGCCGCGCAGTTTTTGCTTTAGCACTCTTATTGAATCCATTCCCAGAACATCCGTTCTGCAAAGCAACAAAGGGTCTCTTCCGGGGAGATTGATATCAAACCGGCTGCAAAAAGCCATGACATATCCCGCTTCTTCCACAGCGTCCCGTACTCCTTGATCGACTGCTCCGAACGGATAGGACATTTTGTCTACGCGACGCCCGAGAAGGTCTTCCAGATATTTTCTGCTATCGCCAAGTTCATTCCTAAGCGCGCCTTTGCTGCATTTCGTGAGTGGCGTATGCGTTGAACCGTGCGTGCCGATTGTTGCATTTGGCATGCCGGCGAGCTGCTTTATTTCCGCAGGTGACAAAAATGACGGATGGGCGGATTGCGTAAATCCGGTCGATATGAATATCGAAAACGGCAGATTGAGTGCCGATAATACCGGCGCGGCTTCGTAAAGATTATCCCGGTACCCATCATCAAATGTAAGCGCAACCCGGAGCTCATTTCCCGAGACGTTATTCGCTGCAATTTCATGAACTGGACACACTTTAAAGTTCGTGAGATACCGCATATGTTCAGTGAACAGGGATGGCGGAATGCTGTACAGCCCGCGCGTATCGCGATCGGCAGGCGTGCCGATTGCGTGATACATGAGGACACGGAATCCGTTTCTGGGGCCAAGCGCGCCTTGTGCGGCTGACTGCACCTCCGAAATTGCGCGCGAACCAAGTCTTCGCCAGTTCATTTTGGATGCCCGGCAATGGCGCGGTAACTTCTAGCCGAGCCAATACTATACGGAGGGCATTCACTCAAATGGAATGCCTTTTTCGGACAGTACACTCTTGATTATTCCAAGGTTGTGAAAGTCCGCTATTTCCATGATGTCGAACTGCACGTCGAACACCGCTTCCAGTTCGGCAATCAGATTAACCATGCCCAGTGAGTCCCACTTTGGGACAGTTTCTGGAGAGGAATCTACATTCAGGGTTTGAGGGTCGATGCCAAAAACTGATGCGGCTGCCTGAAGCAGTTTTTGTTCATTATTCATGTGGAATACGAATCAATTACTTCGATCCATTTCGGCAATGGGGCGATCGCGGGAAGCTCAATTAAGTACCGCCTGCGCTCGCCGGTTTCATCAACTCTGCGCATCCCGAACCTGTCGAACAGATCGGCCACTTGCTCGTTCTTGCTGGTCGCAATATATTCGGCTGACAAGCGGCGAAACCCCAGAGAAGTGGCGTACGAAACAAGCGCAGACCACATTACTTCTTCTGCGCCACGACCGATGGCACGGCAACTCATGAGCAAGGTGTCAATGAATATTTCTTCATTGGTTGACCCGGCTACCGCAATGCCCAAGCCAATCATTCCCTGGTCACTGAATCTGTCGCTGAGCGATAGCGCGATCAAGATATTTCGAGGGTCCGCCAGTATTTTTCTTATATCCGCATCAGTGTGTCTGCGGGTTGATACATTGAATTGATTTGTTTTTGCCAGCATCTGCACCACTCTTCCCAGAGTGGCATCGTTCACGCTGGACAGGGTTGCTCTCAACCCAAGCGTAGTTAGAAATTCTGCGGTGCTGCCGCTCGCAAGCTCAAGCTCCTTTCGCTGATTCTGCATCGCGTAATCGCTGCTCCGTGTCAAGTCCTCGGCGCTAGTGCGGTAGGAGTCAAAATGGGCGCAACTGGTGAGAGCGTTCAGAATCGTTAGCGGGTCCTCCGTGACTGGCAGAATTTTTACTTGCGGCAGGTTGAACGCCATTTGCTCACGCTCAAATTGCTGGTCATCGACAAATACGAAGCTATCCAAGCCGAGATTCAGCTCGGTAGCAATATCCGAAAGGTTCTGATGCTTTTCGCGCCAATTAACCCTAAGTGCTGCAAAGTGCTCTAGCTTCAGCGGCATATCCGGAATATTGCGAAACGCCTCTTCAACGTCTGAATGGTTGTTTTTGCTAAGAAGTACCAGCAATATCCCGCGAGCCCGAAGATTCAAGGCGGTTTGCTGGAAGCGGCGGAAAATGTTTCCGGGGAAATCATGACCGATTTTCAATCCCTGTAATCCGTCCTCACCGATTACACCGCCCCAAAGCACGTTGTCCAGATCAAGCGCGAGCACTTTGCTTGGAGGTTGCAGCAGTGGCCGGAACAGTCTTGCCAGCGCGGTGGAAAAGGATGGCAGGGCCGCCGCAGAAATTGGCTGGCGGGCGAAAAAGTCCATCTTGCAATCAATCGACGACTCACCGAATTGCTCTGTCCACGCGGCAAAATCGAATAAATGAACCTGGTTGCTTTCGACGGCGATATTCAACAGCGCGCGATTGATTTTCAGCAAAACTGAACGCAATCCGTTGTGGTCGTGGATGCCGGCGGGCTGATGGCTTAGATTCGTTGGCATCGGAATCGTGCTTATGAACAGGGGCACGTGTGAAGCGGCTGTGAATTTGCGGCACAAGGCGGCGATTCGTTCGATCAATTCGTCGGCAGCTTTGCCACGGGATTCGGAGGCCATTTCCGGCGCTTCAAACGCGAGCTTTGGATGCAGTTCATCAAGCCGCCAAAGGGCAAGAATCGCATCAGGTTCGGTGCGCCGAAAATCCGAATCTGTATCAAGCAGGCTCTGTTCCAGGCTTTCAAGCGGGCCAAGCGAAATATCGGGCTGGCAGGGCAGTGTCGCAAGCGCGAGCCCAAGCGAGTCAAGCTGCGTTTCAATTGTGAATGTTCTGATAATCCCAAGTTTGAACCGCTTGCCGCGTATCGATTCGGGCAGATCGGCCAATGTTCGCAAGGCGCCGCGGATGGCGCCTAATCTTCGTGAGTTTAGGGCGCCCTGAACTTCTGACTTTACGGTTTCGGGCCAGGCGGTTGGAATTTCAAGAAGACTCATCACTCAGGGCATGCTCGCGCCGCCGGTTACCGGGAGGTTCACTCCATTTATGAATCCCGCGCCGCTTCCGGCCAGGTACACAACCGCATTCGCGACGTCTTCCGGACGGCAAAGGCGCCTCATCGGGTTGCTGGCGGCTTTCACTTGCTTCATGCGTATCGGCGTGTCCCGCGTGTAAGGAGTGTCCATTAAGGAAGGGGAAATGGCATTGCAACGGACTCCCTTTTGCCCGAGTTCGGAGGCGTATGCACGTACGAGGCCCCAGGCCGCCAGCTTTGCGGCCACATAAGCTGACGTCTTCGGGACGGGGGTGTCCAATATTGTGTCGGAAAGTATGGCGATGATTACGCCGCTGTTTTGCATCCCCTCTACGACGCGCTGTGCGATCTGGTTGAATGCTGCGACGCTGACTGCCCAGTGCATCGCGAGTTGGGCATGATTGCCGGCGTTATCGACGGCCGAGGGCGCTATTGGGGCAGCGGCGGCATGAATAAAGCCGTAGACCGGTCCGGCTGAAAGTACCTGCGCGAGGGCGGACTCGATGGCGGCCGGATCGAGAAGTTCCACCGAGTGGCACGTTGCCGGCACATCCAGTGTTGATTTCAGTTCGTCGAGTCTTGCCGCGTCGCGGCCCCAGAGGATCAATTCGGCTCCGGCCTCGGCGAGTGAGCGGCACACCGAACTGCCTAGAACGCCACTTGCGCCGGTTACCAGAATTCTTTTGCCGGCCAGTTCAGCAGCCGTGCTGACTTCGGATTGAGGCATGATCATCACCCTTGCTTTGCCGTCAAGATAAACCTCGTTGTTGCAGACACCCCGGATATCCAGATCCAGCGTGCTGGATCCCTCATGCACGGCAGTCACTCGCGCTTCTAGGCGCAGAGTATCGCCGATCCGGATCATTCGCCGCCAGTTGATCTGGAAAGAATTCCATAGCGCGCCCGGACCCGGGATCTGCATACCGATAAGCGTGGAAACGAATGCGGCGGCAAGCATGCCGTGAACGACTGGACCACCGGCCGCAGTGCGTTCCGCATAGGCGCGGTCGACGTGCAGCGGATTGATGTCTCCGATTAGCTGAGCGAACGCCTGTAGTTCCGCGGCTGAGAACGTATGGTCAAGGGAGCGGCTGTCGCCGGCCTTCCAGTCGGAAATACTGGTCTGCTGCATCATCTATTAGAGTGTTGAATCGCCATCGTACGGCGAACCGTACCAACGAGGTTCTCTTGTCAGCGCCGCAGCGACCGATGCATCCCGCGCCTTGTACCAATAGGGGGGGGCAGGCAATGTGTAAGCGAGGGGATTTCCGGCTATGGCGCGTTCACGGATCGGGGCGGGGAAGCCGACCATTTCGAGGACATGACAACCGTCGGACGCAGCGGATTCATGCGCGGCAACCAGGAGATCGTCGATTACAGATGGTTCGTCGTCCTTTGCCAGTAAGTCCGAAACGCGGAGGCGCTTCAGTCCGAGGCGTTCCGAATCTTCACGCGTTACAACCGCGTATCCCGCCAGAACCCCATTTCGGTTAACCGTAAGCACCTTCGCACGGCGCTCCACGGCGCTGGATCGGCTAAAGTGCCAGCGCAGTGCGGCGGCACTCCGGTCGGCGAGCAGACGATCAGGATGTGCGCGGAGGACCGACGCCCAAAGTGCGTCAAACTCGTCATTAATTCGCTCCGGATTCAGGGAGCTGACTGTCGATCCTTGCGATCGGGATTTTGGGGCGCGGCGGCGTACCAAGCCCTCGGCGGCCGCCAGCGGCGCGAGGAAGTATCCTCCAAGACTCGCTAGCCACGGTGCTTTGCCAATCTTACGCAGGTAGGACTCCACGAACGCCCGTTCATTCAGCACCCACACCAGAACCTTGTCGTACTGGGATTGGGGAATTGTGTGAGCTTTGCATAGTCCCCAGACTGAGGCCGCCGCCGCGTTCGCGCTTGTATTGAGGAAAAGGTCTGCACCTGTTTGGGAAAAATGTGCAGCGACAAGGCGAAGACTGTGACTTCGGGCGCTCGTATCGACTGCGAAGCCCCTCGCCGCAGCGGCCCGTAGCAAGCCACCATTAAAATGGTACAGGAGCGGCACATTGCCCAGATAACCCACAATTTCGTTTTCCCCCTCCAAGACCCAGCCCATTGGCCATTGTGCCTGGACGGATTCTGCCGCCGGGTTTTCCTGCCAAAGCCATCGCCATCGGCCCGTAGTCGACTCAACCGGAAGACCATTTCTTCGCATCAACGCAAGCACGCCTTCACAGTCCTCGAAGCGGGCTTCCCTCAAGCCGGGTTTTTTGGTGGGAGCAGACACAGTCTTGGTTGCGCGCTGAGGTATCGGTGTTAATTCAAGCCTGACGCTAACGCCTTAGGAATCTGGCGATTCGCTCGACCGTTGTGTAAGGAAGTAGGGTGGCGAAAGAACTTAGCAGGAACTTCGGAGAAAAAAAGTACTTTCCGAATTCGACGCGGGCCTCCCGGCGCTTGCCTTCGATCCAGAATGATTTTCCTTGCTTGTACGAAACCTGCTTGAGGAATGCCCGCACTTCCTTTCCGAAACGCAGGTCGAAATCTGCATGCCTCCCGCGAAATTTCTGGATTGTTTGTGCCATCTCGCCCGGGCCGAAACGGTGCATTCTGAATGTTACTGCTTCACCGTGGATTAGACAACTGGCGAGAGTTTGATCCAGATAGTCACATTCCCAGTCATACGCCAGGCGCATGAAAAAATCAAAATCGTCGCATACTTGGTAACTGTCGTCGAACCACTGATCCATCGCACGCAAAGCCCCAGCGCGGATAACCGCAGTCGGCATCGGAATTGAATAGTGCTGCAACAACTCTGGGAATATGCGGCCGCGCGGGGGCTTATAGCGGTGATTTTTGAAGTACGTGGTTCGAAGGCCGGAGGCCTGAAATCGCAACTCCGTGTCGCTGAAAACAAGCCCCAGGCCAGGCCTGTCGCGGAATAACGGAATCTGTTGTTCAAGTTTGCGCGGGAGCCATACGTCGTCGCTGTCCAGAAATGCGATGAACTCCCCGGTCGCCTGTCGAAGTGCCTGGTTCCGGGCTGCGCCGAGCGGGACGATATCTTGGTTCCGAAAATAGCGGAGCTTTTCGTCGAAGCGGCGAGCAATGAGCGGCGTGTCGTCTGTTGATGCATTGTCCAGAAAAATGATTTCCCAATTGCCGTATGTCTGGGCGTAGACGCTGTCTATGGCTGCCTGAACATACTTTGCTCCGTTCAGGCAGTTCATGATGACACTGACCTTGACTTCGGCGGCTGGTGCGGCGGGAAAATTCAATGCTGTTGCGTCCCGAATGCTGCTTTGCAAAGGCGTAACGTCGCGTCAATCTCGTTGATCATGCTGCCGCTATGCCGGAATCCAGTTGCTATCAGTTTGTCCGAGCGGTAATCAAGATCAAGCGGCGGCTTGCCTGTTGGGGCTGGACGTTCGATCGGCGGCGTGCTGCCGAGTACTACTTCACAGCGCCCGCCGACAAGTTGGGCGACGTCGATTGCCCTCATTGAGCAGTTTCCGCCGAGGTTGAAAAGGCCATCTGCAACTGATTCACGTGGCAAGTCCATGACATGAACAATCGCTCGACTCACATCGTCCAGGGAGATGAAATCACGCTGCTCCAGTCCCGCCGATCGCATGACTATCTTCCCGGTTTGGGTGGCTTGGCGGCAAAGATCGTTTACCAAAAGCGTCCAACGATTGACGTCAGCGTGTGCCGGTGCCCCGAATCCATTTGACATGCGCAGCACGATACCGGTGAGATCACGTTGGGTATGCGCTGCCAGGACGAAATCTTCAGCGACCCTGTGAGTTATTGCGTAAGGGTGGGTTGGACGAGGTACGCTTGCCTCATCAATTCGGCCTTGAAGCGGCGACCCATAAATATGAGCGGTTGACACGTACAAAAAGCGATTGACGTTTTGACGCTGTGCCGCCTGAAGAAGTTTGAGCGTGCCGAGCCCATTTACAAGAAGTGCGCTTTGCGGGTCCGCAATGCATTCGTGTTCGTTTAGTGCCGCAAGGTGAACAATGCAGTCCACTCCTTCGCAGACGCGGTCAAGCGCGGTGCCGGCCAAAACGTCCATGGTGATGACCTCTGCGTCGTGCAACCATGAAGGAGGCGAGATGTTTCGCCTTCGTGTTGCGATTCGCAGGTTATAGCGACCGGAGTCGTGCACCCTCAAAGCGACTCTGCCGCCGATGTACCCGAGACCGCCTGTGATAAGTACGGTTTTCGTCATCGATGCTTGATGTTCCAATCGTAGGGTATTGCCGCATCGAAGGGGTCGCGCCGGCTGGTTTCCTCCGGGTCGTGCGGAAGAGATGCGCAATTGGCGACGATGGCCATTTTCGAGCCGATGCCTTTGAAACCGTTCCAAACAAGAGGCGGAACCGTTACCAGGCAGTAATTATCGGCGCCCATAAAAATTTCCTGCACTTCCCCGCAAGATGGGCTTTGAAGACGGTCATCATAAAGCACGAACTTGATGTTCCCGTGAGGGACGGCGTAGTTTAGGGTCATGCGTTTGTGGACATGCCATCCCTTGATTGCTCCCGGGTAGACGCACGAGAAGTAGATTTCCCCGAATTGTTCAAAATGCCCGTCCGCAGAGCTCAGCATGCGCATCACTTTTCCGCGTTCGTCCAGGAATTGGCTCAGTGGCGTGACAGTAACACCTGAGATCATGTCACGACTCCATATACTGTTCGATTTGCCGGCTGGTGACTTGGCGGGCGGGTACACCGTCGGTGATGTCGCGGTACCACTGCACCGTCATTTCAACAGTGCGGTCAAATTCCCACCTCGGGGTCCAGCCCAATCCCTGGATTGACTTGTCGCAGTTCAGTTGTAGAAGGCGCGCCTCGTGCGGCACGGCATGCTCAGCGGCAAGTTTTACATCGCCCGAACCCCAGCACGAAACGATTTTTTCCGCTAGGTTCT
>Ga0163144_10025177_pt1 | contig 11637 bp, 12 predicted proteins | sample OliLak19BULKMAT1_FD_123175 | JGI IMG/M metagenome (GOLD analysis project Ga0163144, IMG submission 123175) | Freshwater microbial mat bacterial communities from Lake Vanda, McMurdo Dry Valleys, Antarctica - Oligotrophic Lake LV.19.BULKMAT1 | ecosystem: Environmental > Aquatic > Freshwater >... | reverse complement strand
TTCGCCTCGACCCGTACTTCCGCAGGAACCGATTTCGTTGTCGACATAAAGACCCGCACCGATGATCGGAGAATCCCCGACGCGCCCGGGAATCTTGAACGCCAGCCCGCTCGTGGTTGTCGTGCAGCTGATGTCGCCGTTGGTGTTGATTCCGGAGCAGTGAATCGTTCCTGTCGGACGGCGGAACTTCAGGCGAGTGCCTCCGTCGACCAGCAGCGAGTTCTTTCGGAAGAATTCAGCGACGGCAGGATCCGGTTCGTTCGCATCCGGCAGCCAGTCGTCTTTTTCGCTCATTGTCTCCTTCCATCGCAGCCAGATTTTGCGGGAATGCTCGGTCAGCAGGTTCTCTTCCGGGAATCCATGAGCCCTTGCGAAGTCCAACGCCCCGGCACCAACCAGCAGCACATGATCGGATCGCCGCAGCACCTGCAGGGCCACCTGAGCGGGATGGCGGACATTCTGAATCGACGCGACCGCTCCGGCATGATGAGTCGGGCCGTGCATGACGGCAGCATCCAGTTCGACGATGCCTCGTTCGTTCGGCAGCCCGCCGTAGCCGACGCTGGTGTCGTTGGGATCATCTTCGACGATCGCGACTCCGGCGACGACCGCATCAATCGGGTCCAAACCCGCGACGATCATCTCATAGGCCTTCTTTGTCGTCTCAAGCCCGTTCGCGGACGAGACGACTTTTACCTTGCCAGCCGTCAGGAGCGACGCAGGTCTCGCTCCCGCCAGCGTCGTCGTTCCGACTGCCATTGCCGCAACACTTGCGGCCTGCATGAATCCTCGTCGTGAAACATCCGGCATGGTTGGCCCTTCTCAGGAAAGCGAAATGATTCAAGCCGAGAGACATCGTCGTCTGGTTCAATTTCGTGAAGGGTAGCAGGACGAATTTCGTCTGCGAAGCGGATGGAGGGTCGTGGTCGGACAGTTGAAGAATCAACGTACGGGATGACAGGTTCAGGATTCTGCCACAGCAGCAGCGTTTCTTGTCCCCTCTTCCTGCGAAACGAAGAAGCCCGGCAACTTCACGATGCCGGGCTTCTGTGATTGTTATCGACGGACAAAACGCCGTCACGCTGGCTGCAACGACCCCATCACCTCCCGGAGTCGCCCCCGAGCCGTGTGCAGTCGCCGCTTGATCGTCCCGATCGGGCTGGAAAACTGCTCGCTCATTTCCTTAAGTGAAGAACCTTCGAAGTAAAAGGCCCACAGAGTTTCCCGGTCCATTCGGCCAAGCTGGTTCAGTCCTTCGCGAACCTGTTCGATGTTTTCCTGTCGAAGCACCGCAGACAACGGAGTTTCTTCCGTCTCCTGAAATGCATCGAACGATTCCGGTTTGCAGAAGGTTTCTGCCGGTCGCCGGACAGCTCGATTGATCGAAAGCCGTACTGCAATCTGGCACAGCCATCCGCCGAACCGATCAGGCTCCTGCAACTGCGGCAGCTTCCGGAAAGCTCGCAGGAAAACTTCCTGCACAACTTCATCAGCTTCTGCCGTGTTTCGCAGGCGCTGCATCACGATTCCGAAGATGCGCGACTGGAAGAGTGTCACGAGATCATCGAACGCATTCCGATCACCGGACTGTGCTCGAACAACGATGGGGGTCAAAGAATCCATAACCATGAGTCAGACTCCAGTCTGAAAGCACGGGTTTGAAATCCGCGTCGGTCGCCAGTGGCGGATCGCGGACAAACTGTGCATGAGCATCGCAGGAAGAACATCCGTGAGCCGATGTCTGCGAGAGCTGTCGAAAACAGCGAACGAGACCTCAGGAACTCACACGAAGTCAGCGGCTGCACAACAGGTGCAACTCGCTTCGCGCGGCTCAGGCAGGAGAAGTTCTGATTTCGTCCGGAGACGGGAGCTTTTCGCTCCTCAGCTTCTGCCTGGGCCTGAACCTGTACCGTTTTGACAACTTTGCTCCGGATCGGAGCAATTCAGCGAACTGTGCGAGCGATCGGATGTTCTTTGACATCCTGGCTGCAAGTCGCCGGGTAGTTGTCCGAGCAGGGTACGCCAGCGCATCGAGCGCGGTTTGCGTTCCTGTTTCGGTACCACTGCGAATACTGCGGGGGAGGCAGAACGCACGAACAGCCCGGCAATGACATGGGCCGCGAGGGCCTGAGTCGAAGCAACCAGAGCATGAATCGTTGTGTTCAGCAGCATTGTTCTGCCTCCTGAGTTGGTCCCGCGCCCGTGAATGGGTCTTTGGGTCCATGTGAATCGTCGCACTCGGGCGACGCGAATCGGGTCGACAACGAACAGTGTTGCCGACAAAACAGCTTTACCGATCCGGCGATTGCTTCTTTCTGAAAACGTCCGCCGAATTGTCCGGTAAGGCCAAAAAAGTCCTTTGAAGTCTGCGAGCCGCTTAGGCAGCGTTTTCGACGGTTCCGATCGGAACCGTCAGCACGATCCGCCACCGCAGTCGCAGACTTCGATTAACCGCATGACACAGCATCGCCCAAAATGGTTCTGGAGAAGTATCCGAAAAGAGAAAAATTCTTCCGGATTCCCCTCAAAACCTGAGTTTCCTGCCCCGAGCCTCCGATCCCAACTGGGACAGCGGTGTCACAAATTGACCGCCAGAGACTTGGAAAACACGGTTCTCACCAGTAACATCCCGCCTCGCAAACGCTCCTATAGCTCAGTTGGTAGAGCAAATGACTCTTAATCATTAGGTCGAAGGTTCGAGCCCTTCTGGGAGCAATGTTGTAAGTCCTTGCCGTTCCGTACTTTACGGAAACCAGTTGTTCGCAACTGTGCGGTGTGAAACGAGCTACTACACGTTTCACTACACCTTTCGGGGCCGCACACACATGGGAACAAGACTGCCGAAGTACTCACTGCACACGCCCACGGGACAAGCCTACGTCCGTATCGGCGGCAAATTTCACTACCTCGGAGAGCATGACTCCGAAGATTCGCGCAAGAGATACGACGAAGTGGTTGGGAAGCTGCTGAAAGGCACCCTGAACCCGTCTCACGTCAAAGTGACTGTCGCACAGTTGTGCATTGCGTACGTCCAGCATGCCAGGACGTACTACCGCAAAAACGGTCGCGAGACATCCGAAGTCGCGGCAATTCAGGGGTCACTGAGACCTCTGGTCAAACTGTACGGCAAATGCCGCGTCTCGGAATTTGGACCACTCAAGCTGAAGCAGGTCCGTCCGGCTGTTTGGCGATCCTGACGCATACCGGACCGCCGTCAAAGAACTGGAATCCGCGTTGTATGCGTTAGCAAAATGATTCCGGGAAACGTATCTGTCTCCTTGCACATTGACGTATTCCTTGTTTTTCTGTAGATTCCTTGTATGAGCCTTACATCAAAACTCACCGCCAAAAATCAGACAACGATCCCTAAAGCTGTGGTCGAAGCACTGCAGATCAAGCCATCTTCCATGCTGCTTTACGAAATCGAGCCGGACGGACGTGTCCTGCTGAGTGCCAAGTCCGCGACATTTGAAGAACTTGCCGATACCTTCCCCACAAAACGGCCCAGGAATCCGGTGTCCAATGATCAGATCAAGGCGGCCGCTCGGTCTGGCGCGGCGCGGCGATTCAGAAAGTCGCAATCATGATCGGACTGGATACGAATGTCCTGGTTCGTTATCTGACTCGGGATGACGAAGTTCAATACAGTGCGACCATGAAACTCCTAACGCGCAAGGCCGCCCGATTCTTTGTCGCCGATCTCGTGCTGGTTGAAACGGATTGGGTCCTGTCGAGTCTTTACAACTGGACGCGAGACGAAATTGCCGACGCATTCGCCCGACTATTGCAGGTCCACAATCTCCAGTTTGAAGACGAAGACCGAATCCGGCATTCACTCGGAGCCGTGCGGCGGGGTGCCGATCTGTCCGACGAACTGCTTGTGGCCATGAGCCGCACTCATGGCTGCCGCGAGTTCGCCACCTTTGACACTGCAATCGCCAAACGCCACACGAAATTCGCATTCATTCCGAAAGACTGAAGAACCTCCCAAACTAAGATTGGTCATAGACCGGGAGCTCCTGCCGCGCCGAATCATCTGCGAATCATCTGCGGCTCGGCAGGAGCCTCGCCCTTATGTTTAGGCACATCTTTTGGCAGTTTTTAGCGCGTTCGCTCCTTCCATCATCAATTGTAGTTGGGACCAGCCTTTCCAGAGTACGATCCATCCGGGGTGATGATCGTTCTTCCGGTTGAGGTGCCCGCCGAGGCGAGCGAGGACCATGAAGAACTCGTGGATCGTCCAGTCAGGTTGGACTTTGCCGCGCCGCCAGGCACTCAGCATCAGCACATAGTCTTCTGAGATGATCTCTGTGGCGGAACGTGTTTTGGCGTCGTCGCGGCGGCTGACTTCGCGAAGGTTGAGCAGCGACAACGCCACAACGCTCAAGAGAGCGATCATCGGATGCAACCGCTCCGATGCGGTGAATTGAGGACGCTGAATACTGCATCCTGTCTTCTGTGCCTTGTGATATTCTTCAATGATCCAGCGGCATTCGTACCAGCTCACGACCTCGTACGCATCTTCGAATGACTCGACCGGATGGTTCGTCAGCAGAAACCACTCCAGTGGCTCAACGCCTTCCGGAGGATTGGGTTCCCAGACACGCACGATCCACATGGATAACGGAGTGTTCCCGTGATGACCGCGTTTCTCGGCTGGAGCACAAACCTGAACAGGCGCTGCGGAGACATGCAGCACAGCCTCGCGTTTCTCTCGATGCACGATGGTGCTGCGGGCGTTCTTCTTCGGCCGCTTTTCGAGCTTTGCGGCAGGAACACTCAGAGTCCATTGCCCCAGCGATGGCACAGTCCTTGCAAAGTCATGCAACAAAGCTCGATCTGCCGCCGGGCTGTGGTCAATCAACGCTCCGCGGTTGTATCAGGAACGAATCAGAAACGTACGATCACTGCGAGACTCGTGCTCAAGGAATTCAAACGTATCCGCGCCGCGATCGCAGACATCGACGATCTTTCGATCCGACGGCAGCGTCTGCGTGCCTTCCAGCCACAGACGACTTTCGCGATCTTCTCGTTCACGCTTTGTGGCCGCCGATTCGTTCTTTCGTGCGGTCGCCCGACGATGGAGAATCTGGCCAGCCAGGCCGAGAACCTCACGCCGCTTCGGGCACACGACCAGCGAATTGTGGCAGAGCCAGCCTTTGCGGGAACCGTTGCCAATCTGGCCGGCATCGTCCAGAGATTCGTGGGTGGTGAAATCGAGCTCAGTGGTGTCGTGAATGACCAGCACCGGCCCGTCGTGGCTGGCAATCTTCTGCAGCGTCAGAGCACGATGTGCTGCCAGTACGGTTTCGTGTGTCACCGTTTTCCCTTTCATCAAGTGATAAAGACCATCCAGTTCACCGGAGCAACGTAACTTCTCCGGCAACGAACCGCCTGGGTGACGCACAAGTGCATCCGCGACGCGTACCAGCCGTTTGGTTCGCCTCTGATCACCCAACTGTGCCTGCCCGAAATTGATCTCTCCGAAACTCCGTGGCTGAGCTGAATGCTCACCCTCTTCCTGCGACTCCGTCCTCATAATTGGGTTCCATCGTCACACAAGTCCGGCCCCGGCTGTTTCCAGTCGGTCGCCTCCCCGTGATCGCAACCCAACGTCCTGTTGTAAAAAATCCACCAACCGCACGCGGTCAGGGATTCCATCGTGGCAACATTTACAAATCAGCCGACGAATCGGACAATGTTGACACTCCCACGCAACAAATGTGCCTAAACATAAGGCCTCGCCCTCCCGAAATGCGACCGGTTGAAGGATGAGTTGTTCCAGGCGTTGGAAGGATCGACGCGATGAACGCTGAGACTTTCTGCGGGCACTTCGAGACGTTTGCGGATGCGCCAAATGGTATGAAGCGACTGCGTGAGTTGGTCTTTCGGTTGGCAATTCAAGGCAAGCTCGTTCCCCAAGATTCGCACGACCAGCCTGCGGATGCATTTGTTGACGAGATTGCCAAGTTCAAAGAGGGTGCCACCGGACGCGCCTCACACATTGATTGCCTCGATTCTGATGCGGTTGGATTCCCGTTGCGTCCCGGCTGGGTGGCTGTCCGTTTCGGGGACATCATGCTCAGTCGTGACGGCGAGCGAATTCCTGTGTCCCGAGATATTCGCGAAGGCCGTAAAGGACCATACGACTACTACGGTGCATCGGGTGTCATAGACTCCATTGACGATTTTCTGTTTGACAAACCATTGTTGTTGATCGGTGAAGACGGCGCGAATCTGATCAATCGATCGACACCAATCGCGTTCATCGCCCACGGGAAGTACTGGGTCAACAATCAAGCTCACGTTTGGGATGGAATCTCGTTGGAGTTCCTGAAATACATCGAACTTTTCATCAACGCGATTGATCTGAAGCCGTACGTAACAGGCACTGCTCAGCCGAAGATGAATCAGGCGAAAATGAACTCAATTGGCGTAGCCCCCGCCCCTCGCCGAGCAGCGGCGGATTGTGGAGAAGGTGGACCAGTTGCTGGGGCTGTGTGACGAGTTGGCGGCCCGTCAGGCGGCACAGCGTGAGAAATGGCAGCGGCTGGTCGGAGCGACGCTCGACCGCCTCGTGACCTGTCGCGACCCCGCCGAATTGCCCACCCACTCAAACCGCCTCCGCAACCACTTCGACCGCCTCTTCGACACCCCCACCACCATCCCCCAACTCCGCCAAACGATCCTCCAACTCGCCGTCCGGGGACAACTGGTTCCGCAGGATTTGGATGATGAACCGGTTTGCCAGCTACTACTCAGAAATGACGAGCAACGTCGACAAACCTCGCAACACGACCGCAGGGCGGACGCCCAAAATGAGCCGCTCCTATCCATTGAGGATACATGGGGAATTCCAGACACATGGTCGTGGCGAGCGCTTGCTGATTTAGTGCTTTTCGTCGACTACCGCGGAAAGACTCCCACCAAAATCTCAAGTGGCGTGCGTCTGCTGACAGCCAAGAATGTGCGAAAGAACCAGATCAACATATCCCCTGAAGAATTCCTGTCGGAACAAGACTACACGGACTGGATGACACGCGGATTTCCACAGTTGGGGGACGTGCTGTTCACAACAGAAGCGCCGATGGGAAATGCGGCAGTGGTGGATCTCACGGAAAAATTCGCATTGGCTCAGAGAGTGATCTGCTTTCAGAACTACGGTGCAGTTGATCCGGCATTCCTCGTATTCCAAATCCTGAGCGAGACATTTCAGTTTATCTTGGACAAGAATGGAACTGGAGTTACTGCGAAGGGCATCAAGGCGTCCAAGTTGAGACAACTTCCAATTGCTGTTCCACCGCTCACCGAGCAAAAGCGAATCGTCACCAAGGTCACCGAGCTGCTGTCCCTGTGCGACGCCCTGGAAGCCAAACTGACCCAAGCCGAATCCGCCAGCACCCAACTCCTCTTCGCCGCCGTTCACGCAATTCTGGGACCCTAGAAACTTTGAGCCAGCAGCAGAATGATGAAACCACATTTGAAAACATTGAGGATATCCGGGGACTTCGCCTCGGAGACTCTTCAATTGAAACCGACGCCCGTTGTGTACCTGGATACCCATTGTGTTGTAGATTACCGCAACGCCCGCCGCAGCTTCTGGACAGAATTCCGTCGGTTGAGGCACTATGCATGGATGCAGTCGGAGCCAATGAATGCTGAACCGTCAAAAAACAATCCTCGAATTCCTGCAAGCAGCTGGCCGTACAGTTCTCCGAACTGAGCTGACGAAGTGGTCGTTTCTGCTCCGCCATGAATATGCGTCGAACGGCGGGAGCGCTTTCTACGACTTCGTTCCCTACAAGCTTGGACCGTTCTCATTTTCGCTGTATCAGGAGGTCGGCAAGCTTGAGGAGCAGAGCTACGTCGTTCGAGATGGGGAAAGCGGATGGGCCTTCGGCAACGACGTTTCATTCAAATCACCGGACGCTTCCGTTCAACGCGATGTCTTTCGAATCGTCAAACGCTTCGGTGACTGGAGCACCGATAAACTGCTCGACTATGTCTATGAGGCCTATCCCCAGTACACCGTCAACAGCCAGCGGAAGAAACTCGCGGAACGTGCCACGACAGAACCCAAAGTCTTTACGGCGGGCTATGAAGGACTCTCCGTCGATGCCTTCTTGAACGTGCTTGTCGGGCGTGGTGTTCGACGTCTGATTGACGTTCGACACAACCCAATTGCTCGCCGCTATGGATTCCATCGCAGCACTCTGATGCGACTCACTGGAAATCTCGACATCGACTACGTCCACGTTCCCGAGCTTGGTATCAACTCGGCACTGCGGCAAAACCTCGACACCATGGACGATAGAACGGCCCTGTTTGATCAGTATGAGAAAACCACTCTCGCGACGAATGACGACGCTCTTGACCGGGTGGCTTCGCTGATGCGAGAGATGCCCGCTGTTCTTGTTTGTATGGAAGCCAAAGCCGCTTGCTGCCACCGCTCGCGAGTTGCTGAAAGTATCGCCGAGCGAACGTCGCTCCCTATTGAGAATCTGTAAATGCGCGAGACGCAGACCAAGCGTGTTTTGATCACAGTGATGACCTATCTCCAGCCGCGTAGCTTGAATAAAGTCTTCACCAATTCCACGACTCCAACGGACACATCAACTGCATGAACACACCCCCCGAATTCGCATCGCAGTTCGATGCCCTTGTTCGGGACCAGTCGCAATGGTCTCAGGCGACATTTGGCACTGATCAGGAACGCGGACCGCTTGGGGCGCTGCGGCATCTGGAGCGGGAGGCCAGGGAGGCGCAGGAGGCACCGACGAACGAAGATGAGTATGCCGATTGTTTCCTGCTGATTCTCGACGCCGCGCGGCGAGCGGGAATGACACCGTTGCAACTGGTTGAAGCCGCTCAACGAAAGATGGCGATCAATCGCAGTCGAACCTGGCCGCGACCCGTCGACGATCAGCCGGTTGAACACGTCCGGTGACCAGCGTTGCGGGCTTACGCGGTCCGGCTGCTCCGCGGGCTGAGATTTCTTACCCATGCTTCAGAAATAATCAGCAATACCTGGTACTTGACCGATTCCCCGCCTGCTTTACGACTCTGATCCATCGACTTTTTGCGGCACAGCCACAGCCTTGAACATCAGTGTGGCCAGCGGCGGAAGCGTAACAGTGATACTGGCCGGACAGCCATGGGCTGGTTCGGGTTTTGAGTAGACACCGCCCTTGTTGCCGATGCCGGCACCGCCGTACCAGCCGGCGTCGCTGTTGAAGATCTCTTTGTAGTAACCGGCTTTCGGGACTCCGATCCGGTACGGCCCGCGCGGGGCGGGTGTCAGGTTGCTGACCACAATGATGGTCTCGGAATGGTTTCGAGTCTGCCGCTGAAAGGCGACCACGCAATTCGTGTGGTCGTCACCGACGATCCAGTTGAAGCCTTCCGAGACGACGTCTCCGTCGTGGAGTGCTGGCTCCCCTGAGTACAGCCGGTTGAGATCACAGACCATCCGGCGGATGCCTTCGTGAGGCTCGAACGTCCGCAGAATCCAGTCAACCTCGCCGTCATGATTCCACTCGTCCCACTGCCCGATCTCAATCCCCATGAACTGCAGTTTCTTGCCGGGAACAGCATACTGCCCGGCCAGCAGCAGACGAAGATTGGCAAACTTCTGCCATGAGTCTCCCGGCATCTGTGATAACAGCGACTGCTTGCCGTGAACGACTTCATCGTGCGACAGCGGCAGCACAAAGTTCTCGCTGAACGCATAGATGCTGCGGAATGTGAGGTCGTTCAGATGATACTTGCGATGAATCGGATCGCGCCGCATAAACCTCAGAGTGTCGTTCATCCAGCCCATGTCCCACTTCATCGTGAAACCGAGTCCGCCGATGTAGCAGGGGCGGGACACACCGGGCCAGGCGGTCGATTCTTCGGCAATCGTCATGATGCCGGGGAACTCGGCATGCATCATCGTGTTGAAGCGGCGGAGGAAGTCGATGGCTTCCAGGTTCTCGCGACCACCATACTGATTCGGCACCCACTGACCAGAATCGCGGGAGTAATCCAGGTAGAGCATGGAGGCAACCGCATCGACCCGGATGCCATCCACATGATAGACGTCGCACCAGAAACGGGCACTGGAAACCAGGAACTCGCTGACTTCGCGGCGGCCATAATTGAAGATCAGCGTGTTCCAATCGGGATGAAACCCCAGCCGCGGATCCGAATGTTCGAAAAGGCACGTGCCATCGAACATGGCCAGCGCATGAGTGTCGGTCGGGAAGTGTCCGGGCACCCAGTCAATCAGGACGCCGATACCTCGCTGGTGCATGTGATCGACGAAGTACTGAAAGTCGTGAGGAGAACCGAAGCGAGAGGTCGGAGCGAAATAACCTGTGGTCTGATAACCCCACGAACCGTCGAACGGGTGTTCGGTAATCGGCATCAGCTGAATGTGCGTGTAGCCGGTTTCCGTGATGTAATCGGCGAGTTCCTGAGCCAGTTCGCGGTAGTTGAAGAAGATCCGTCCGTCGCGCGGCCGCTTCCAGGAGCCAGGATGGACTTCATAGATTGACACGGGTGCTCGAAGCCAGTCCGTTCGGTCCCGACGCTGAATCCAGTCTGCGTCGTGCCATTCGAAATCACGAAGATCCCAGACGATCGACGCCGTATGAGGGCGAACTTCGGAATAGAACGCAACGGGGTCAGATTTTTCCAGCAGGTAACCATTTTGAGTCCTCACCGCGAACTTGTAACGAGTGCCGACGGGCATGTCCTTCACTACGCCCTGCCAGACTCCGTCGTTGCTGGAGTTCAGCCAGTCGCGTCCCGCTGTCCAGGCATTGCCGTCACTAATCACGGAGACTTCGCGGGCGTTGGGTGCCCAGACCGCGAAGCGAACACCGTCCGCTACCGGATGGGCGCCCCAATATCGATAGAGCGTTGAAGCATCTGCGGGCTGATTGAATGTGCTGACGGCGCGAAAGTCAGAGATTGCATGAACAGGTACAGTTTCCGTCGGCATAACATCTCACAAGATTCCGAGTTCAGGCAGGGGAATTCGTCGGAATCGTATCCGGTGGCCGTCCGGTCACAAAGTTCCGGGTCCGTGGACTCGCTGCATTATCGACTTTCGGCGGCAACGCTCCGCTTTTGTCGCAGGCGAGTGAACAACTGACCGAACTGCGGCGTTGTGCTGGCGACCGGAGCAGAATCAGCGATGGACGCTTCGACGACGTGAGAGCTGCCTTTCGTCCCGACCCCGGCAGAATTGTCTGAATCCGGCTCGCGGCAGGAGATTGGCAATTCCAGCTCCGGCTGCGAGTGGACTGAAACGGGGTCCCTTCTGGTCAGCTGAGCCGTGGCGGCAAATTGTTCATCCCACATGATTCCGCCGGACGATCGGGATTTTTCCATACTTTCCAGCCTGCTCCTGGACCGGGCCACCAGACTGTCATCCGGGTTCTTCATGTCGCCTGACAGTTTGCGGGAGGCTGTTGCATGAGAATCACTCGCCGCCGATCCGGATGTCCCGTCCGAAATATCGGAGGAATCCTCAACGATCCTGCGGTCACTCTGCTGGAACAACGTCACTTCGTCACGAAACGCTGCGACCGATTCCGCCAGTGGCAACATCTCATCGAAATCCACCAGCTCGGAACGCAGATCCCATTC
>Ga0163144_10025174_pt1 | contig 11638 bp, 13 predicted proteins | sample OliLak19BULKMAT1_FD_123175 | JGI IMG/M metagenome (GOLD analysis project Ga0163144, IMG submission 123175) | Freshwater microbial mat bacterial communities from Lake Vanda, McMurdo Dry Valleys, Antarctica - Oligotrophic Lake LV.19.BULKMAT1 | ecosystem: Environmental > Aquatic > Freshwater >... | reverse complement strand
CTTGGCAAATTTAACAACTTCCTTAATATCATTTGAGTAAGCAGCAATTGTCCGTCTTAGGTAATCAGTATCAACTAATGACATTGGACACGCACCTTTTTCTTTTAAGGCATCAATCGTTTGACAGGTCCATCCTCCATCAACTAAATTTCCAATTGAATTTTTTCTAAGCCATCTGCTAAAGCCCCAATCATCGGCCCTGGCAAAAACGGCGGCAGCAATGGCCGAGGTTTTTTGTTTTTGCCCATAAAAAGCATCAACTAATTGAGAAGCAGTATAGGCATAACAAAGTCCTGTTTGTCCTTGATCAAGTACAGGAATTTCTTGCATCACACCTTTCCATTCTGCGGCAGGTTTTGATTTATCTGGAATTCCCCATGGGCCCGGTTTGTCTAAACGAAATTCACCGCAATCATCGGCCAAGACGATGGATAAAAAACATAAAAATATCAGTATGATCTTCACCTTTAAATTGTAACCTGAAGGTAAATAAATGAAACTAGGTAAAAATATTCAATCACGTGAAAACACACCGTTTACTATACGTGTGTGGACGATTTGTATTTTTCTCGCGCTGATTTCACTCTCTTTAAATCTAACCGTGATCTTCTAGAATTTTTGGGTGACTAAACAATTTTAAAGTTTTTTGTTAAAGTTCCGTTTTAAGCCAATTTTGATCAAATGATTTAGCAACTGAGGCAATCTATAGATTGCATACTCAATATTCTGCCCTTAAAAAACTAACCCCACGGACGAACGCGCAGCTTGGGCCTTGCTTGGTTAGGCAATAGCACTTCATCTTCGCAATCCACTGAAATGACTTTCATCGAAGGAAAATGCAGCGCGGTTAATTTATTTCCGTAGCAGCTGGCAGTGTCGATGGCAGCGTAATAATCGGTGATGTCGGAAACTCTCACCGGTGTATGGCCAAATATATTAAAAAAATTATTAGTTTTAAGCGGCTCGGCCCGTCCCCAAACTAAGTCTCCTGAGTCGATACAGTGCTTTAAAGAATAATGTGTGATGGCCGAGTGTGAGACGAATAATTCGCGGCCTTGTTTATTTTGAATTTTTGGAAAATGCAAATACCACGGCAGAGTTTTAAACCAACTCACATGTTCTGCAAACAAAGCGTCGCTCTCATATGACATGACTGCTTTATCGCCACCATTTCGAAACCAATAATCACTCTCGACTCCACTATCTTGATCACCTAAATTAAAAAGCCCTTGTTCAAACCACTGCACCATCAAAAGTTCATGATTGCCCACTGTCACTTGATAACCTCTTTCTCGTACCCAATTAATCGTTTGCGCCGAAAACGGACCGCGATCAATCAAATCTCCCACGAAAACCAGTGGATCAGAAGCATAAGTCTGACACTTTTTTTCTAGTTTTCTTAAGGTGTTAAGACACCCATGGACATCGCCAACAACAAACATTTAAAACACCCTATGAATATTTTTCCAAAGTTAAGTAAATTATACCAACTTCTATTATAACTACTTAATATTTTTCGTCTAGGACGAGTTTAGGAGTTTTTTGTTATGAAAAAATTGTTTTTTATTGCAATTTTATTTTCACTCACAGCTTGGGCCGATACCAACTGGAATGGACATTCAAATTACCGCCTCATTTTTTTAAACTCTCCCGGTGAATTTAATGCCAATGAAGATGTTTTAAATCCTTCACCTTTTCAAAAACAATTAGACGAAGTTCGTCAGGCCTTAACCACCGCTTGCTTTAAAGCATTAGTTCCAGCGATCGGACAAATTGCCCAAAATAAATCAAATTACTCACAAGTTTTAATGGCCTCAGTGGGAAATATCCAAACTGAACTTGCAGAAAAACTTGCTAAAATTCAAATCACTAATGACGTTGAATACAACGTTATGTTGGTGCCATGGGATGAAAAAATTCAATTGCCTTTTTATAAGGCGGATAAAGTTAGTATGTCTGCTAACGAAGCGGCCAATTTTCTAGGTTCATCTCCAAGTACTAGTGGCTTTAATGAAAAATTAACGGCAAAAATGAAAGCGCTGCAAAATAATTTCTTTCTTTATAGTACTGAACCAGTATCACTTATTTCCATGATGTTTACTTTAACTATGAAAAAAACTGGTGAAAAAGAATTATTAGTACAAGTTTTAACGCAATTAAAAGAGGCCGTAATTCCCTTTAACAACACCAATGATAAAGTGATTTTAGATAAGATTGTTATTCCTGCTGTTTCGCAAAAAGGTGTCTCCGGTCTATTTACTTTTGATATCGATTTAACTGCTAAAGTTGAACCAAAATTGATTGTAAACTTTGGTGACTTTGATCGTTATGCTGAAGGATTTTTTCTTTTAGATAAATCCAATCTTCGTTTAACTGGTCCGCGCATCGAGGGAACAGTTAATAAAAACTACGTAAAAAAAGTAGGCATCAACTTTATGTTCAGCACTTTAGTGTTTAATTTAAAAACACTGGATTTAGTAACTTTAAAAACCATGATTTCACCAGGGCTTAGAATTAAAGGCACCAACTTTACTCGCGGCGCTTTTCATGTGGAATCAATTGATACTGAATTTCAAAATGAAATTAATAAAACCATTGATAGCGAAATTGATAAAGCAGTTAAGACTGGCGAAGATAAAATCTTTGGCGGTATGGTGACACATGAGATGTTACTTAAAACCTTTAACAGTATTTTCACTGGGAGAGCGTTATGAAAAAATTATTAATTAGTCTTCTAACGATTCTCACGCTTGCCGCTTCAGCTGAAGATATTGAAATTGGCAGCAAGTTACAAAAAAGAAATTATTTATTTCAACTTAATCGTTATTTACAACCCTACCTTTATGATCAGTCCGTCATTGATAGAACCTATGATTGGCTTTCTCATCCAAAAAATGTGGGTTATTCAGTAGAATGCCAATTTCGCCTACGTCCTTTTTTTAGAGCAGAAAAAATTCTTGCTCCCCTTTGTTATTTATTTCGCCAAGATGATTTAAAAAAGCGCAGTGAAGTGACTTATTTTGTTGATCGCTACTTAACTGAAGTTGAATTGGCCTTAACTGAAGTTTCTGAAGACACTCGTTTTTCAGTGACGGAGCGAACGAAGGCAAAATCAACTTTAAAACTTTTCACCACAGATAACCGTAAGAATCTACAAAAATGTATTGATCAAACACAAAAAATTGATTGGACAAAACTGATTGATGCCCAAGGCAATTTGAAGTTCTCACCTTTTGCTCCGCTAAATGTTTGTTTAAACACATTACCCAAAGTGAGTTCTAAAATTGGTAACGTGGCGTATTTTTCTTTAAATGTAGCGAGCGAATTTAACAATCATCCAGGTCACACTATTTCTGATACAGGTTGGATTGAAGGAAATAACGTTAGCGTAGAAAACTACAACGATGTTCGTCCAGAAATTCTTTCTACATTAGAAGTAAAAGCAAAATTATTAGAAAAAATTTATCCCCTGGATGGTCGCGGTTCATTGCCAGCGATGATGAAAGCAGATCTAAAAAAAGTTTTTACGACAGCAGAAGGCTTCGATGAAATTTCTAATAGTATTATCTGGAACCAAGATCGCGGAATTTTTAAACGCATTATTACTGAAATGGATAAGGCGCAAAAAAATATCTTCATTGATATCTTCTTTTTAGGAGGATCAATGGGGGCAAGTTTAGCGAAATACATGATTAATCTGGTGGAACAAAAAGGCCTAAAAGTTTTTATTCTGCGCGATCAAGTGAACCATTTTGGTCACGAAGCTGAAATGCTTCCCGTCTATAACTATCTGCGTGCTTTTTCTCTGCGCTATAAATCTAAAAATGGTGAAGGTTTAGTTATTTCGCCTTCATATATTAAGGGCCATAAATCAGGTCTTCCAAAAAGAATTGAATCATTCATCTCGGATGATTTGATTGAAGTTTCTGGATTACAAGCACATTTGAGTTTATACGCTAAAGCAAAATCAGATCACTCAAAAGTATTAGTCATCGATGGTGACACTACTAACCCAACTGCGATTGTCGGTTCAAAAAATTGGACTGACTCTAGCGGCGGTTTTTGCTTTGATGAAATAATGGTAGTCAATGGCCCGGGCGCAGCAGTGGTCCTAGATGATTACTACTACGATATGTATTACTCACTCTTGATGGAAAATACGGTTAATGATTTAAAAACCCTGGCCCAGGCAAACTGGGGAAATGCCAGCGCCACCAAAGAGGAAATGATTACGAGTTTATTAGCGCCCTTTGATTTACTAAAGCGCGATTTCAGCGGAGCTCCTACAAAAACCACCGCTACCACTTATCCTCGTCTTGGGGCACAAAGTATTAGAACTGGTATGAACGACGTTTTATCATTGAAAACGAGCGCGGTTGACCAAGTTCTGCAAGCGATAGGATTTGCAAAAACGAAAGTCTTAATCAAAGATCAATTTTTATTTGATCGCAACGTAGTCATGGCATTAATTGATGCGAAAAAGAAAAATCCCAACTTAGATGTTCGCATTTTACTGGAGCCACTGCATGTCGCTCCCATTAAAGGAATGCCAAATCTTTTATATATGGATTTATTAAAAGAAGCCGGTGTGAGAGTTAAATCAGTCATGGTTAGTGAACACGAATTCGTGTCCCAAGAATATCACATGAAAACGATTTCCATTGATGGCAAAGATTTGATCGTAGGATCGGCCAACAAAGATCAGACCACCATGTATGGCGCGTTTCGTGAACAACAAGTTGAAGTTCAAGGCGGTGAATCCGTAAAAATGCATGACATCGATTTTGAAACGACTTGGAATGATCCCATTAAATCAGAACCAGAATTTACAAAATTTGATTTTACAGTTCCTAGTCAATTTGTAGGTGTAGATGGAAAATTACTTTCTCCAACACAATTTGTAAGTGTACTGCGCGATATTATTTCGATTTTATTTGATAACTTGCATCTGTAAGTTATCAAATAGAATTTTTAATCTAAATCATCCTGCTTAGTCTGATCGGCCTTCAGCCCTTTTTGATCATAATTTAAAATGGTTATTTTATCAGCGTAATACCAAGGAAACATATTGCGTCTGAGTTTGGCCATATAGCTTTTGCCTTCGGCCTTGCGGCGACGATTATAAAAAATAACTCCTTCGGCAAAAACTTTGTCGGTTAGACCTAACTTGGCCGCCCTTTTAGTGTAAAAACGAGAATGCAAATGATCCTTAAACCAAGTATCAAAATTACTTAAAGTTCTCTCATGCTCCAAAAAAGAGCGATAAGTCATATCATTAATGGCACGCTCAAAGGGATACCAAACATGATGATCCAACTTATAAGGATTGCCTTGCAGTTTAGGGCCAATCAACTCTCCAGCATATTCACCATCAGGCATAATATATTCTTTGGCGGCGGCCTGATGAATGCCTTCCATGATAAAGGTTTTTCCTTTAACTAGTTGCAAAGGATCAATCACGTTTAATCGATTTTGAATCGCTACCAAACGGCCTTTTTCCATTTTGATTTTTATATTGGTGCCATCAAATTTTTCTACCGCAATAGTGTCCGGGTCATCAAAGACCCACTCAAAGCCGGGATTTACAATATTGACCACCAAATAAACTTCTGGTTTTTTAAGCTGTAGTGCGGAACCGAATTTTTTAAATAGGTCTTTATCTACGGCAAAAGTTTGTCTGATAAAGGGGCATTGCACTTTGGGAAAATCACTTAATTGTCTTATTTCTTCTTCCATTTTTTTTCCTTCTAAAATGGGCCGAACTACTGGCCAATTTTACTAATAAAATAAATGGGTATTGAATAATACCCACTACTCAAACCAAAATTTCGTGGTGAGATTTTATAAGCGAGCGGCGGACGATACTTATCGATATATTTCTCTAAACTAACTGAAGCACGACTTCGCTTAGAAGATTTCATCTCAATAGGAATAAATCGACCGTCTTTGTGCATAATAAATTCTATCTCATAATTATCTTGTGACCAAGAAAGAAGATCATGATGTACCAGTTGGTGAAGCTCCCCTGCAATGAAATTTTCCGTAATGGCCCCTTTATAATAATTTAACTTGTCCTTGGTGATCTCCTGATAAGTAATATTCAACTGGGCATTTAAAAGCCCAATATCGCAATAGAAACATTTAAAATGATTTTTGCTCTCACCAGAAGTAAATAAACGGATCAAGAAAATGCGTCTGGGCCCTACCCGCCAATAAATTGGCAGCACCCCTTTTTAACTTTCGAGCACTAGAACCTGACATGGCAAAATGAATTCCCCTACTTTCAATTAGATTATGAACTTCGTCTAAAAGTTCTGGAATTTTTTGTATCTCATCAATTAAAACATGAGTGATTTTTTTTTTAGCAGCTATCATTTCATTTAATAGGGCAGGATTTTTTATTAAATTTCTACAAAGATCTTTTTCTAATAAGTTAAAGCGCATCCCATGCTCGCCAAATATGTAGTACAGTCAATGTACCGCAATTAACTAAAAAGATACTACTTATTACCGCAAATTTTTGCACGAGTATTAATGGCACAAAACGCCTCGCGTAATTCTTGATTATCTTTTTCTAACTTTAAAACCTCTTCTAATCCGTATTGATATTTTCCGCGAACATCCTTTAAGCGGCGATCTGAAGTGGTAGCTGCAAAGCGTGCTACTTCGGCCCCAGTTCCATTGACACCGAATAAGGTTCCGTTACCCAACCCAAGTGACCCACTTATATTCAAGATATTGTCTCCGCCGGATAATGTAGTGCCAGATGCACCTGGAAAAGCGATAGAGGTGGCAGTTACAAAACCAATGACTTAGCAAAAAATCATATTTCCTTACAAAAGATCAATTACCAAGAGATCATTCTATAATTATCTATATTTCTTTTTTCAAGGAGAAAAAATGAGAAGTTTTAAACTCGCACTCGCCTTTCTTTTGGTCTTTTCCAGTCTTGCAAACGCTAAAAGTCCAGAGGCCTTTAAAAAACGTTTTGAATTAGTTCGCGCAGCGGACGGACAATTAGTCGGCATTCGTGATCGCAGCATCAATAACAAATTTGCCATCAGACCTTATGTGGAATTTATAAAAGAACAAATTTTAAATGAACAAAAATTAATTAAAAAAAATGGTCTGGTTTCTTATGAAGATCAAGTGAGAAATCTTCTAGGAGAAAATGCCGTTAATAATTTAAGTGATGACGAAAGTGAATACGTAAATCACGTGGTGGAATCTTTAAAAGAATTAGCAGGCCTTAATGTTGAAGCGATTTTTGGCAATGAAACATTTAAAAAAGTGACCACTAGTTACGAAGTCAAAATGAATGAAGCGCTAAATCTACTTGATCCACACATGGTGGCAGTAGTTGATGACTCAAGCTACTTTTACAAAAGAAATGTGACTTATAAAGCCGTGACATGGGGATTGGATTTAGCGAAAAGAATGTTTTCTGATGTGCCGATGTTAAATACGGCAAGTTATGTGATTGTACAAATTGAAAAGAAAATTACAGAGCAACGAAATTTTCATCAAAATATGCTGCTGCATTATTTAGAAAATTTTAAAGAAGAAGAATTAGGTTTAACTCACGATGAAGTCAATCACATCTGGTCTTCTATCTACGAATCACGTATTCCTTGGTTTGCTTTTTGGGAATCAAAAAAAGCGCGTGCTAATTGGTACGAGTATGGTGCTTATGCTTTTTATGCGAACTATCGCGGCGCCAATCAAAAGTTAAAGGCCAACAGCGCACGCTATACGGGAATTTTAGATCGACCAAACTTTGCTTTTCAAGAAGTTAATTTAGGTGGCGATAAAGTGATTGTGAATCTTTTTGATAACGAAAGCTTATTGCAAAGAAGACCGGCGGTTGCTTTTAACTACAATCACCCCGGACAAATTGCTCGCAAACGCGCCCTTTTAACTCTGGCCAATTTAGGTTTGAGTTTTGTGCCTTTAAATGATTTCATCAAAGGCAATGTGGAAAAATTCATTAAATCTTATTTTGAAAAACAACGCATCACTGAAGGTGCATTGTATGGTTATTTTGAATCAAAAAAAGATAAGAAAGGCATGGACGAAGTTAAAGCTCAGTATTTAAATCCTTTTGATTTTTCTCTTTAATAATTTAGTAAGTCGGCGAATGATAATAAATTCGTCGACTTACTTTACTTGACTCCCCTCAACCTAAGTGATAAGTTAATGACCAGTTATGACAAGTTACACTTACAGCGAACATGCCGTGCAAAGAATGATTGAAAGGAAGATAGACCACGAGCTAGTCTTAAAAATTATTACTACTCCTGACGGCACCATTAAACAATCAAAAGATAAAATCATTTCTTTTAAAAAAATTCAAAAACGAAAAGATAATTTAATCGCTGTCGTCTCCGTAAAAAAAGAAATTTTAACTGTAATCAATTTTTCCCAGGTGAAAATATGAAAGTTTATCATCGACCTGATGTGGATTATTTAAGCATCGACTTCTTGGAAGGCACTGAACATCGTACCGTTTTTGAGAATGGCATCATTACCAGATATGATAAAAAGGGAAACGTTCTAGGAGTTGATATCACTGACTCTCTGCATTTTTTTATGTCTTCAGAATTAATGACCCTACAAGAAGCCTGCAAACTCTTGAAAATTTCTGAGTCAACAATGAGAAGATTGGTAAAGGCAAAAAAAATTAAAGCAACTAAACCTAACGGTAAAGATTATTGCTTTAAAAAAAGTGACCTTATCTTATTTAAGAAAACTGCTTAATTTAAGTCGCCCCTTTATTCCATAGACCAAGTTTTCCCAAGCAATTTCGCGCTCATTTAAAATCTTAATTTCGATGTATTGATCAGTGCAAACCCCATGCTCATCGCAATAATACTGATAAGGCCCCTGACCTGCGCAGTCTCCCTGATAAAGAACCTCGATTGCGGTAGTGCGTTCGCCATCATCGTAAGTCTTAATTTTCTGTTCACAAATGTCTGGATTATTAGTTGAAAGATAAATTCCCGAGAGCAAGATTAGTTTTAATAGCATGATTAAAGTATATCCCGAGGTTAAATTACTGCGCAATATCTTATGTTAGGCAAGGATAGATTATTTTTTGAAGTTTTAGTTTTCAAAGGCCCAGGTGTCTTCCTATAATCTCGTACCGTCAGTACAAATTTTTGCCAAGGAAATCCATGAAGCCATTTATCGTAGTCAGCGACGGTTTTGATAAGACATTATTCGAATCACTAAAAAAAATTAACGAATTAGAAGTACACCCGGAATCAAAATTAACCCCAGAAAATTTAGATAAATTATTACCCAAAATTAATGGATTAATTATTCGCTCGGCGACTAAAGTCGACGTCAATCTTTTAGAAAAAGCCCCTAATTTAAAAATTGTCATTCGCGCCGGTGAAGGCACAGATAACATTGATAAAAAAGCATGCGCCTTAAAAGGCGTAAAAGTCGCCAACACTCCTGGCGCCAATAATAATTCAGCGGCGGAGCAGGCCATTGCACTAATGTTTAGTGTGCTTCGAAAAACTGCCGAAAGCACAGCTTCTATGAAACAAGGCAAATGGGACAAAGATGCTTTCACGGGATTAGAAGTATGGAAGAAAAAAATTGGCATAGTGGGCTTTGGCCGCATTGGACAAATTGTCGCCACTCGCCTGTCTGGTTTTGAACCAGATGTTTTATTTTTTGATCCCTTCGTAGAAAAATCTCCACTTCCATACGCTAAAAAATCTACACTAGATGAAATTTTTTCCACATGTGACATCATAACCATTCACACTCCTTTAATGGCCGAAACAAAAAATTTAATTACTGAAAACTTATTATCTAAAATGAAAAAAACCGCAGTCCTAATCAACGCTGCTCGCGGCGGAATCGTCGATGAAGCGGCACTGGTAAAAGTTTTAACAGAAAGTAAAATTAAAGGCGCAGGCGTTGATGTTTTTGCCACAGAACCACTACCAAGCGAAAATCCTTTTAAAAATTTAACTAACGTTGTTTTATCTCCTCACGTGGGAGCAAGTACTGAAGAAGCTCAATTTCGCGTAGGCGAAATGGCGGTTCATCAAATTAAAGAATTTTTTGTTAACAACCAACTTCTTAACGAAGTTAAAGCGAAATAATTATGAAGACAGTCGCAATCGTAGGCGCTCAATGGGGCGATGAGGGAAAAGGAAAAATCACTGATCTCTTGGGAAAAAAATGCGACGTCGTAGTTAGATACCAAGGTGGCAACAACGCCGGCCACACCATTTGGGTAAAAGATAAAAAAACTGTTTTACACTTAGTTCCCTCGGGAATTTTGCACCCACACTGTGTTTCCATTATTGGTCACGGCGTGGTTTTTGATCCTCAAGCTTTTATGGAAGAATTAAAAGAAGTGCAAGGCTCAGTAAAAGTTGATTTTAATAATTTAAAAATTTCCGAAAATTGCGCTGTCATCACCAGCTACCACAAAATTTTAGATGGCTCGCGCGAAAGCAAAGGCCCCATTAAAATCGGAACCACTGGACGCGGTATCGGTCCTTGCTACGAAGATAAAATCGCTAGAAAAGGTATTAAACTAAAAGATCTTTTAGATATTGAAAAATTAAAAATTAAACTAACTAATTCCATGATCGAAAAAGAAGTGATTCTTCGCGATCTTTATAAAGCAGAGTATCCAACAGTTGAAGCAGAAGCAAAACGCTTACACGAATTAGGTAGTGTCGTTGCGCCTTTTATTTGCGACACCTTTAATTATTTAGATGGTGCCATGGCCGCCGGAAAAAAAGTTCTCTATGAAGGCGCGCAAGGAATTTTATTAGACATTGATTATGGAACATATCCTTATGTGACTTCATCAAGTACTGCTGCCGGCGGAGTTTATACTGGTGCTGGAACTATGAACCAACCTTTGGAAGAAGTGATTGGCATTTGTAAGGCCTACACTACTCGCGTAGGAAACGGACCCTTTCCCACTGAATTATTCGACAACATTGGCGAAACCATTCAAAAAGTTGGCAATGAAATTGGAGCCACTACTGGACGTAAGCGTCGCTGCGGTTGGCTCGATCTTCCTCTTTTAAAATACGCCATCAAGTGTTCGAACATTTCAACTCTAGCTCTTACTAAAGTAGATATTCTAACTGTCTTAGATGAAATCAAAGTTTGTTATGCTTATAAGTACGAGGGTAAAACCATTACTTGTGCTTATCCAGGAATAGATTTAGATAAAGTTGAACCACAATTTGAAACCTTCAAAGCTTTTAAAGATACTTTTAAAGGCGAAGTTAAATTTGAAAATCTATCCCCTGAATTAAAAAAATACTTAGGATTTATCGAAGAGAACTTAAACATACCGCTAGGAATTTTGGCCTTTGGTCCAGAGCGTGAGCAAATTCTTTTTAGAAAAGAGTACTTTTAAGTATCGGCCATTTGGTGACAAGTTTGAGCAGAGTTTTGCTCGTCACCAAACAGTAAAAAAAGGGTCAATAACAAAGTGCCTATCCACATCACTAATGTTGTTAAGATATATAAACCGCGACAGCCATGTTGTTTATTGCCTTTTATGCCTGTATTGGCTTAATATTAGGTGTGTTCAAAAGAGAAATAGACTTATTGGCCATTTAAAAAAAGAAATCATTTTTTCTATTTGGTG
>Ga0163144_10025173_pt1 | contig 11639 bp, 7 predicted proteins | sample OliLak19BULKMAT1_FD_123175 | JGI IMG/M metagenome (GOLD analysis project Ga0163144, IMG submission 123175) | Freshwater microbial mat bacterial communities from Lake Vanda, McMurdo Dry Valleys, Antarctica - Oligotrophic Lake LV.19.BULKMAT1 | ecosystem: Environmental > Aquatic > Freshwater > Lake... | reverse complement strand
TCGTCGTACGGTACCAGGTACGCGGCGCCGATTGACGCGGGGTCTCGGGCGCGCGCTCCGCGCGCGACGCGCGCGGAGCGCGCGCCCGAGACCCCGCGTCAATCGGCGCCGCGTACCTGGTACGGTACGACGATTCGGGATCCGTCACTGCCAAGCGTCCCGAACACCGATCATCCCTGCGCGACGGAGCGCCGCTTCCAAAGCCAGTCACCCCGTTGGCGCCCTACTGCGGAATTGATCGACGCGCAGCCTAGGCCCTTCGTTCAGCGCGCCGCCGTCGCTTCGATCTCGACCAGCGCTCCGTCCTCGAGCAGGTCGGCCACCTGCACCAGGGCCATCGCAGGGTAGTGCCGCGCGAACGCTGCGCGATACGCTGCGCCGACCTCCCGCAACGCATCGGTGTACAGGCGCTTGTCCGTCACATAGATCGTGAGGCGCACGACATGCCGCGGCTCGGCGCCCGCGGCCCGCACGACCGCGACGACGTTCTCGAGCGCTTGACGGAACTGCACGCCGAAGTCCCCGCGGCCCACGAGTTGCTGTTCCGCGTCCCAGGCGATCTGCCCCGCGACGAAGACGAACTCCGAGGCGCCGCGCACGCGCACGCCGTTCGCGTAGCCCTTCGGCGCAGCCCAACCTTCGGGCTGGACCGTCGTGCACTCGAGCTCCCGTGAGTCGTCCGTTCCGTGTTCTTTCGTCATGCGTGATCCTCGTCCCGGGCCGGCTCACCGAGGCGGCAACGGGACACCCTCCTCGAGCACGGTGGTCGCGGCTCCGTCGAGCTCCAGCACGACACCGCCACGCTCTCCGCGCAAGAGCTCGACTACCGCAGACGCGACCTCTTCGCACGACACGAGCCGTCCACCTGGATTCATCTGCGCGAGCGAGGCGCGCGACTCGTCGGCGCTGCGCCCCGTCCGATCCACGATGTTCTGCACGCTCGCGTCGGTCATCGGCGAGTCGACGTAGTGCGGGCAGATCGCCGAGACGCCGATGTGCTCGCGGGCGAGCTCGAGCGCCGCGCTGCGTGTCCAGCCGAGCAGCGCGTGTTTGGTCGCGGCGTAGCCGCTGACGTAGGGGTACCCGCGCAGCGCTGCGGAGCTCGCGATCTGGACGATGTGTCCGCCGCCCGCCGCGCGCATCGAGGGCAAACACGCCTCGACGCAATGCAGGGCGCCGAACAGGTTGACCTCGAACATCCGCCGGAGGCGCGCCGGCGCCTCCGGGGCGTCGAGTTTGCAGCTCTCCGCGAGGCCTGCGTTGTTGACGAGCCAGGTGATCGGGCCCGCGTGCATCAGCGCCTCGCCGATCGCGGCCTGCACCTCGGGGCCCTCGACGACATCCAGCGCCACGGCAAAAGCGCGCCCGCCGTGCGCACGTAGCTCAACACAGAGAGCCTCCGCACGCACCCGATTGCGCGCCGCGGCGATGACCGTCGCGCCCGCGGCCGCGAGCGCGCGGCACGTCGCCTCGCCGATCCCGCCCGTCGCGCCCGTGACGAGGGCGACCGGCGGCGCTGAGGAATCGCGCGGGAGAACCGTCATGCCGCAGAGGGTACCGCGAGGCGTAGGATCTTCGAACGCCCATGCCCCGAGTTCGACACGCGCTCCCCGATCTGCCCTGGCCGACCGCCGCCGAGGCCGCTGCGAGCCGGCTGTATTCCCCCATCGCGATCGGGCGCTGTGTCGCCGCGACGCGCTCGTGGGTGCCCGCGATGGTCCCGTGGCGCGCGAGCGAAGAAGGCGAAGCCACTGCCGAGGTGCGCGATTGGTACGGACGCTTCGCGGACGGTCGACCGGGTGTGCTCGTGGTCGAAGCGACGGGCATCCGCGACGTGCCGTCGGGTCCGCTGCTCCGCATCGGCCACGATCGTTTCCTCCCGGGTCTCGCGCGGCTCGTCGAGACCGTGCGTCAGCGCAGCGGCGGCGAGACGCGCCTCTTCATCCAACTCATCGACTTCCTGCGGATCCGCCGGCGGCCGGATCCGACGCGGTTCTTCGCCGAGCACCTCGAGGTGACCGACGATCATCGTGCGCGACTCGCCGCAGAGATCGGCGAGCCTGACGCAGCGGCGCTGCCCGAGCCCGAGTTGCGCGCACGACTCGCGTCGCTGCCCGACGCGCAGCTCGAGGCAGTGCTCGCTCCGCGCGAGCTCGAGGCGCTGCGCGTCGGCGCGCGTGAGCGTGTCACCGACACCGACTTGGCGCACATCCGCGACCTGCCCGCGCGGCTGCCCGAGCTGTTCGCGGACGCCGCCGTGCGCGCCCGCGACGCGGGCTTCGACGGGGTCGAGCTCCACTACGCACACGCCTACACGATGGCGTCGTTCCTCTCGGCGCGGAACACGCGCACGGACGGTTATGGCGGCGCACGCGAGGCGCGCGTGCGCTTGCCGCGCGAGGTGCTGCAAGCGGTTCGCGCCGCTGGCGGCGCGGACCTGACCGTCGGCTGCCGCCTCCTCGGCGACGAAGTGATCGAGGGTGGATCGGGCCCCGACGACGCCGCGTGGTTCAGCGCCGAGCTCGCGCGCGCGGGCCTCGACTTCGTCTCGGTGAGCAAGGGCGGCAAGTTCGAGGACGCGAAGCAGCCGAAGGTGGGCGCAGCGGCCTACCCCTACACGGGCGAGAGCGGGCACGAGTGCATGCCGACGGTGCGCATCGCGGCGCCCGGTCCCTTCGGCCGCAATCTGCCGCTCGCGCGTCGAGTGCGCGAGGCCGTGCGCGCCGCGGGCAGCACGATCCCCGTCGTGGGCGCAGGTGGCATCGGCACCTTCGCCGAGGCTGAGGCTGCGTTGCAAGCCGAAGACTGCGACCTCGTCGGCGCCGCGCGGCAATCCCTCGCGGACCCGGACTGGTGGGCCAAGGCGCGCGCCGGCCGCGGCGCGAGCGTGCGGCGCTGTGTGTACACGAACTATTGCGAGGGCCTCGACCAGGCCCATAAAGAGGTCACGTGCCAGCTTTGGGACCGGGACTTCGAGGGTTCTTCGGTGACGCTCGAAGGTCGCGCGCGGTCCCAGGACGGGAAACGGCGGTTGGTGGCGCCGGGAGATGCGGGCCCTCTGATTTGAGGGTGCGTTGCTGGCTGCAGGTCGCGGGTTGCCGAATCGGCGTACGGTACCAGGTACGCGGCGCCGATTCGGCAACCCACAGCCCGTGGAGTAGGCTGGCGCTCAGATGAGCCCCACCCCACGCCATGCTGCCCTCGGTCTCTGCGCCGCGGCCTCGATCCTCGGCAGCGCGCGCGCCGACCTGACCTTCACCGACTTCACCGGCGCGACGGGATTGACCTACAACGGCGCCGCAGCGCTCAACGGCGCGCGCCTGCGTGTCGCGCCCGCTGCTCCGAACCAACGTGGTTCGGTTTTCGCTGACGCGCGCCAGCGAGTGACGACGCCGTTCGTGGTGGAGTTCGAGGTCGCGCTGTCGAGCGGAGGCGAAGGCCTCGCGTTCGTCATCCAAGGTGAAGGGCCGAACGCGCTCGGCGTCGGCGCCGAAGGGCTCGGATTCAGCGGCATCCAGCGCGCGTTCGTGCTGGAGTTGGACACCTTGACGAGCCTCACGGCGTTCGATTTCGGCGACAACGAACTCTCGTTCTTCTCCGGCGGCGCCGGCGCCGTGAGCGCCAACCAGCTCGGCGCGCTCGGCACGACGATGCTGGCCGCCGACCTCGACGGCGGCGCCCGCACGGTGCGCATCGAGTACGTCCCCGGCGCGTTGCGAGTCTTCGTCGATGACACGGTGCCGACGCTGCAAGTGCCGGTCGACCTCAACCTGCTCCTCGGACTGCCGATGGACGGGCGCGCGTGGGTCGGGTTCACGGCCGCGTCCGGCGCAGCGTCCCTCGGCCACGACGTGCTGTCGTTCACCTTCGACGAGGACGGCCTCACCACGAGCGGCAACCAGCCGCCCGCCGCGCCCGCGATCAGCGAGCCGGTCGGCAACGGACAGCTGCAGAATCCGTTCGATGTGCACATGGAGGCCGGCCCGTTCGTCGACCCCGATGGGCCAGGACACGCGTGCAGCGACTACGAGATCTGGACCATGTCGCCCCCAGAGCGTGTCTGGCGCACAAATTGCATCGCAGGCCCTGAGCGCCTGCACTCGCATCTCGGCGACGGGCTGTTCGTAGGCTCGCACGCCGGCCGCACGGAGCTGTTGCCGCTGAAGGCTTACATCGCGCGCGTGCGCTTCAAGGACGCGAGCGGCGACCTCGCGTCGGAATGGGGTCCGTGGGGCGAGCGCACGTTCCAGACCGGCTCTTCGAACGCGATCTTCCCGCTCGACATCGAGGACGTGGTGCAGGATCCAGCGCCGCGTTGGGTCATCGCGGCCGGCGGCGCGCCCGCGTTGTTGCCGCAGGCGACACCCCCGCACAGCCTGAGGCTCGAGAGCGCCCAGAGCGCGCTGGTGCTCGAGCTGCGCGGCGCGAATGGCGCCACCAACACGGTGATCAACCCGCCCCCGCTGCAGTCCCACATCGACGCGCGGCTGACCTTCCGAGCGGGCGGCGCGCCGCTGACGTTGGGCCCGACAGACCTCGTCATCGTCACGGACGACTGCCGACGCGTGCGTGTGCTCGCGCCGAGTGTCACGCTCGCCGCCGGCGCGAGCGCGAGCTTCTGGGTCTCGGCCGACGGCGCGACGTGGAACACGACGGCGGGACCGACCACGCCGAGCTTCACGCAGCGCGCACGCGGCGCAGACCTGCCTTGGGTCGCGGTGCAGCCCGGGTACGAAATCGAAGTCGTCGCGTCGGGCTTCCGCTTGCCCGTGAACCTCGCGTTCGCGAACCCTGATCCGGCGCCGAGCGCGCCGTTCCTCTACGTCAGCGAGCTCTACGGCAACATTCGGGTCATCTTCAACGACGGCACGGTCGGGACGTATGCCGCAAACCTGCTCGGTTACACGCCGTCCGGCGCGTTCCCGGGCTCTGGGGAACAGGGCCTGGCGGGCATCGCGGTCGACCCTCTGACGGGCGACCTCTATGCGGGGATGCTCTACAACGGCGGCGGTATCGACCGCTTCCCGCGCGTCGCGAAGTTCACGAGCTCCGACGGGGGTCGCACTGCGTCGAGCCAGACGACCATCCTCCAGATGGCGGGCGAGACCCAGGGTCAATCGCACTTCATCTCGCACTTCGAGATGCTCCCGGACCGCACGCTGCTCGTGCACATGGGCGATGGCTTCAGCACGGCGACGGCGCTCAACCTCGAGTCGTTTCGCGGCAAGATCCTGCGTATGAACCTGGACGGGACGCCCTTCGCGGGGAACCCGTTCTACCAAGCGACGACGATCACGGCGCGCGACTACGTGTACGCGTACGGCGTGCGCAACCCGTTTGGAGGCCGCCGTCGCTTGGCGGACGGCTTCCATTACTGCGTCGAGAATGGCCCGAGCATCGATCGTTTCGCGCGTATCGTGCCGGGCGCGAGTTATGGTTGGGCCGGCCAGGACAACCACATGTTGATCGGCGCGCTGCACACCTGGAGTCCCTCGACCGCGCCGGTGAACCTCGCGTGGATCGAGCCCCAGCGCTTCAGCGGCAGCGAGTTCCCCGTGGACAAGTGGCACCACGCCTTCGTTACGGAGTCGGGCCCGACTTGGGCCGCTGGGCCTCAAGCGCGCGGCAAGCGCATCACCGAATTCGAGATCGACTTCAACGGCAACCGCGTCTCTGGACCGACCCCGTTGATTCAGTACGCGGGCACAGGCCGCGCGACCGTGGCGGGCCTCGCTGCGGGCCCGGACGGCCTTTATTTCACGGATCTCTACGCCGACCAGTCGGCGAATCCGATCGCGGTCGGCGCGAACGTCCTGCGCGTCCGTTGGCGCGGCGCGGCGCTCGGCGCGTGCGGCACCTTGGGCCAGACGTACTGCTCACCCGCGGTCCCGAATTCGACGGGCCAAGCCGCGCGCATCCAGGCTCGCGGCAGCGCGGTCCTACAGAGCGACGACCTGCGCCTCGACGTCGAGGCCCTGCCGCCGAACACGTTCGGGTTCTGCGTCGCGTCGCGGACACAGGGCCTCGTCCCGATGGCCGGGGGCAGCCAAGGCACGCTTTGCGTTGGTGGCGCGATCGCCCGACTCGTGACGCAAGCGCAGAACTCCGGACCGGCCGGCACGTTCACGGTGCTGCTCGACCTGCCGCAATTCCCGCTCGCGATTCCGCTCGCCGCCGGCGAGACCTTGCATTTCCAGGCGTGGTACCGCGACACGTTCCTCATCAACACCTCCAACTTCAGCGACGCGGTGAGCGTGACGTTCGAATAGCGAATCGACGGCGCTCGGTCTCGACGCGTCACCCGTCGAACCAAGAGACGCTTTCTGTCTCGACGGCGTCAGCAGTCGAACCAAGAGACGCTGCGCATGGCGCAGCAACGCCAGGGAGGCCTTCCGCGGCCCCCTTGCGACTGAATCACGTCGATTCGTTACCATCGCCCCGCATGAGCGTGGCAATTCGATTCACGGCGCTCCTCGTGAGCGCCCTCACGGCGCTGGCAGGGGCTCGCGGCACGCAGGAACCGGAGGCCAAGTCACCTCCCGTGGCGGCACAGCCGGCTACGCGCGTCGCCGTCATCGGCGCCAGTCTGAGCGCCGGTACAGGCAACAACATCGAGCTCGTCACAGGCCGCGACGTCAAGTTCGGGCGGTTCCTCGGTTGCGTCCTCCCTGAGGGCCTCGCGACGATCGAGGATCGAGGCGACATCTGGTTCTTCACGAATCCCGTCGAGAAGGGGCGCGCCCAGGTCGACGCGCTTCTCGCTGAGCCGAAGGACGCGCCAACCTTGGTCATCGCGCTCGATTTTCTCTTCTGGTACGGCTACGGCAGCGGTTACGCCAACGTCGACGGCCGGCTCGCGGACCTCGAGCTCGGGCTCGCCCAGCTCGATCGGTTCGTGTGCCCGATCCTGATCAGCGACCTGCCCGACATCCGCATGGCGCTCGCAGGCAAGGGCCCGCTCGGCACGCCGCTCGTGACACCCAACATGATCCCGAGCGAGGCCGAGCTCGTGCGCCTGAATCGGCGCATCGCGGAGTGGATGTCCAAACGGCCGCGTGTGACTCAGGTCCCGCTCGGCCCGATGCTCGCGCGCATGCAACGCGGTGAGGAGCTCGTCCTGCGAGGGAATGCCTGGCGCCCGACCAAGGTCACGGACGTCCTTCAGACCGACCTCTTGCATCCCACCGCGCGCGGCACGATCTGGGTCGCGCTGATGACGGTCGACACCCTCGTCCAACACCGCAAGGACCTCGCCACCCTCGAGTGCACCTGGGACGAACACCGCGCCCACGAGCGTCTCATCACCGCGACAGCCGACGAGCGCGCGGCCGAAATCGAGAAACGCGCCAAGCGCGAAGAGCGCCGTAAGCGGGCCGAGGAGCGTAAGCGAATCGAAGACACGGAGCGTAAGCGAATCGAAGACACGGAGCGTAAGCGAATCGAAGATACGGAGCGTAAGGGAATCGAAGACACGGAGCGTAACCGAGCAGTGAACAAGGGCGCGGCGAACGAGGTCGGCGGACGCTGACCCGCGCCGCTCAACCCGCTCAGCGGAGTTCTTCGAGTTCTGCAGTCACTCCCGTCGCCCCAAAACGAACGCCTCCCCGTGCCAACGCCACCTGACCCGCAACACAAGAGCTCGACGCCGCCAGGTGACAGCGAAGCGGCGCCGGCCCGTCGCCGCTCGCCCGCCCTCCTCATCGGGGTGGTGCTCGCGACGATCGCCCTCTTCGCGCTCGGCCGTTGGTTGCCGCTCCAGGCCTGGCTCGACACCTCGCGCAGTTACCTCGCCGACCTCGGCCCTTTGGCGCCGCTCCTCTTCGGCGTCGGCTACGTCGTCGCGGCGCTCTTGTTCGTCCCCGGGGCGCTCATCACCATCGCGGGGGGGACGTTTTTCGGGGCGAGCCTCGGAACGTTGACCGTCAGCCTCGCTTCGACGACCGCGGCCGCCCTCGCGTTCCTGTTGGCGCGCGGGGCGCTGCGACCGAGAGTTGAATCGTGGGCCCGCTCTCGGCCTCGTTTCCAAGCCCTCGACGGCGCGATCGAGAAACAAGGCTGGCGTGTCGTTGGCCTCTTGCGCCTCTCGCCGGCGATGCCGTTCAGCCTCGGCAACTACCTCTTCGGCCTCACGTCGGTGCGGTTCCTCCCTTACGTTCTCGTCAGCTGGATCGCCATGCTGCCGGGCACGTTCCTCTACGTCTCCATCGGCGCCGCCGGCGCCGATGCTGCGACGGGAGCGACCGACAAGGGGCGCATCGTGCTGCTCGTCGTCGGCATCGTCGCGACCGTAGTCGTCACGGTGTTGCTCGGCCGCACGGCCAAGCGCCGCCTCGCCGAGCTCGAGGGTGAGTGACGGCCCACGCTCCAACGAGGCTGATCCGAACATGTCCACTTCACACAGCGTCGCCGAAGTTCGGTTCGAACCACTCGCGCCGGACAGCGACCACAACCGGGCGCTCGGCGCGGCCTTGCATCCACCGGATTGGCGCAACCCGACGCCCAAACCCCGTTACGACCTCGTCGTCGTCGGCGGCGGGACCGCGGGGCTCGTGACCGCGGCCGGCGCGGCCGGACTCGGCGCGCGTGTCGCGCTGGTCGAGCGCGAGCTGCTCGGCGGCGACTGCCTCGTCACTGGCTGTGTGCCGTCGAAGGCCCTCGTGCGCGCCGCGCGGGCCGCGCATGAAGCACGTCGAGGCGCACGCTTCGGCATCCACGCGGAACAGCTCCGCGTCGACTTCCCCGCCGTAATGGAGCGTGTCCGCGCCGAGCGCGCCGCGATCGCACCCCACGACTCGGCCGAGCGTTTCCAGGGCCTAGGAATCGACGTCTTCCTCGGCGAGGGGCGCTTCGTGTCGCCCACGGCGCTCGACGTCGCTGGTACAGAGCTCCGGTTCAAGCGGGCCTGCATCGCGACGGGCTCGCGGGCCGTCGTCCCGAACGTCCCCGGTCTGCGGGCGCTCTTCGACACGCGCCTCGAGGACACACGCGCCGGTCGCGCGCGGGTCCTCACGCACACAGGCATCTTCTCGCTCACCGAGCTGCCCGCGCGGCTCGTGGTTATAGGAGGCGGCCCGATCGGGTGCGAACTCGCGCAAGCCTTCGCGCGGCTCGGCAGCCGCGTGACGCTCGTGCAACGCGGCGAGTCCCTGCTCGAGAAGGACCACCCTGACGCCGGATTGCGCGTCCGCGCCGCGCTCGAGGAAGACGGAGTCGACGTGCGCACCGCGAGCGAGCTCCAGCGTATCGAGCGCTCCGGAGCCGACCTCGAGCTCACGGTCCGTAGTTCAAAGAACGAGGCTAGCGTCGACTCCACCCTACGCGCCGATGTGGTCCTCGTCGCAGCGGGGCGCCAGCCCAACGTCGAAGGCCTCGGCCTCGAGTCCGCGGGCGTGAGCTCCGACCCCCGCGCCGGCGTCACCGTCGATGATCGCCTCCGCACCTCGACTTCGCGCATCTTCGCGGCCGGGGATTGCGCGTCGCGTTTCCAGTTCACGCACATGGCCGACGCGTTGGCGCGGATCGTGATCCGCAATGCGCTCTTTTTTGGGCGCGCCAAGGCGAGCGCGCTCACCGTGCCTTGGGTGACGTACACCGACCCGGAGGTCGCGGCGACCGGCCTCTCGTTGGCGGCTGCCCGCGCCGCGGGCCACGACGATGCGCGCACGACGCGCATCGAGCTCGAGAGTGTCGACCGCGCGCGACTCGACGGCGAACGGGCGGGCTTCCTCGAGGTGGTCCATACGCGCAAAGGCAAGCTGCTCGGCGGGACGCTCGTCGCGGCGCACGCCGGCGAGTCGATCTCCGAGTTGACGTTGGCGATCACACGCGGCCTCGAGCTCGGCCATTTGGCAGACGTCATCCACCCTTACCCAACTGTCGCGGAGGCGTTTCGTAAGGCTGGCGACGCGTTCAATCGGACGAAGTTGACGCCGTTTGCGGCGCGCGTGTTGCGCTGGATTGCGCGGTGTTGAGCGGTTGAGAGCCTGGCTCCGTACCGGAGAGTCAGGCTGTCGAATGCGATTCCGGTTGTCGAATCGGCGTACGGTACCAGGTACGCGGCGCCGATTCGACAACCCACATCGACATCGCGAGATCAAGCGCCCACCCAGCCCCCGTCGCGCTCCACCGCGCGCCCTTCCTCGGCCAACTTCACGAGGCCGGCGGTCAACGAACGCGCAGCGATCGGCAACAAGCGTTCATCGACGACGTCGGCGTAGACGCTCCGCGTCAGGGCCTCGACGCTCTGCGCCGTCGCCCCGAGCGCCTCGATCAGCGCTCGCTCGCGCAGCGCTCGATGTTCGATGTAGCGCCGCAAGGCAGCAGCCCCATCGGACGCGACCGGGCCGTGCGCGGGATGCAACACTCCGAGGCCGCGCTCCAGCGTCGCGCGGAGGCTCGCCAGGTACGTCGCGAGGTGACCCTCATCGGCAGGGTCGATCACGATCGTCGAGACCGTCGAGACGAGGTCGCCCGCGAGCAGCGACCGATACCGCGACTCCTGGAAACACAGGTGCCCGGGCGCGTGGCCGGGTGTGTGCCGCGCGACGAGCTCCCAGCCCGGTGACCCATCCGGCGCGTCGCCGAGGGCCAGCCGCGCGCCGTCCTCCAAACGCACGACCTGTGCCTCGCCCAAGGCGAGCCGCTCGAGAGTCAGCGCATGGGCGAGGACCGGCACGTCGTAGCGCCGGGCGAGCGCGGCAGCGCCTCCCACGTGATCGGGGTGGTGGTGTGTCAACAAGATGCCCACGAGCGTCGCGCCCTCTACCCGTCGTCGATCGAGCAAGTCCTCGAGGCGCATGAGCTCGCGCGGATCCGAGGGGCCGGGGTCGACCACGTACAGCCGCTCCTCGCCGATCACATAGGCATTGGTGGTCGTCGCCGGCGGCAAGGTCGGTGTCACGAGCGGCGCCATCACGATGCCTGGCACGTTGCGGATCGTGTGCATGCGGCCGGCCTCGAGCGTCGCGAACTCGGCGCCGATCGTCGCGAGGAAGGTCGCGCGCGGGATTCGCGCGAGCTCGCCCAGGAGGAACAGCACGGGCGGCGCGATCAGGATCTCGCCCGCGCGCCACCATTCCAGCCAGCGCTCCGGCGTCGCGAACCGCCCATCGACCAGCTCGCCTTGGAGCGTCGCGTCCGCGAGATCGAGCTCGGTCGCGGAGGAGACTTCGAGGTGCAAGAAACACGTGCGGTAGCGCACCGGCGCGAACGCCGGCGTCGTGAGCGTTCCGAGGACACGCACGCCTTCGGCAAAACCAGGAGCCCCGTCGAGCAGCTCGCGGAAACGGCGCGCAGCCTCGGCGTCATCACCGAGCAGCGCGCGGCGCAGCTCCTCGGCAGCCCCGGCGTCGAGCGCCACGCGCAGCTCGAGCGGCAGGACACCGGTCTCTTCGAAGAGCTCGCGCAGCCCACAACGCACGGACGCGAGGGCTTCCTCGGGATCGCCATCCGCCGGATCGACGACGCCGCCGGGCAGCGCCCAATACCCGCCAAAAAAGCGCAGCGCGGGCGAGCGCAGCACACAACCGACCTCGGTCAAACTCCCGCGCGAGCGGGTCAGCAGTACAGCGGTCGCGATTCGATGACGTGCCATGGGTTGGCGAATCGTCGTACGGTACCAGGTACGCGGCGCCGATTCG
>Ga0163144_10025172_pt1 | contig 11639 bp, 13 predicted proteins | sample OliLak19BULKMAT1_FD_123175 | JGI IMG/M metagenome (GOLD analysis project Ga0163144, IMG submission 123175) | Freshwater microbial mat bacterial communities from Lake Vanda, McMurdo Dry Valleys, Antarctica - Oligotrophic Lake LV.19.BULKMAT1 | ecosystem: Environmental > Aquatic > Freshwater >... | reverse complement strand
TGCCATTCCCCATGGCCCGGCCGATGGCCGCATTGGCATGAAGAAGAACCTCGAACTGGTCGAGAGCACCCGCAAAGCGCTCGGGCCGGATGGCGAAATCATGCTCGATTGTTGGATGGCCTGGACCGAGCGTTACACCGTCGAGATGGCCGAGATGATGGCGCCCTATCGGGTTTACTGGATGGAGGAGGTGCTCCAGCCGCATGACTACGCTGGCTTCGGTCGGTTGAATAGCCAGATCAAATCCACCCGCATCGCGACCGGCGAGCATGAGTATGGCCGTTACGGCTTCCGCTACCTGCTCGAACACAACGGCGCTTCCATTTGGCAGCCGGACCTGAACTGGTGCGGTGGCATGACGGAACTGCGGCGCATCGGAGCGCTGGCGTCTGCTTATGACATCCCCGTCATCCCGCATGGCGGCGGATTGAATGGGTCGATCCATTGGATGATCGCCAACATCAACGCCCCTTGGGCCGAACTGTTCCTGCCGCCGCCCGGCGGTCCGAAGGAGGTTTATCAGATCTTCGAGGAAAATTACAATATCTCCCGCGGTCCGGAGGGGATCTATATGCGACCGCTGGAAAGGCCGGGCTTCGGCTGGGACTACGTCGTCTCCTAAGCCAACGCCAAGCCGAGTCCGAACAGTACGTGCATCGCCACTGGCCCCACTAAGCTACCCGATTCTTCGCGTAGCTTGGCGGCGGCCAGACCGAGGGCGCTCGACCCCACGACCAGCGCCATCACCGTGGGGCCGGGCGCACGCTGCTTCATCAACACCAGATACATGGAGCCGGCGAAAAGGCCGCTGGCTAGCGCTGGAATGCTCCAGGCACCCAGCCGCTGTTTGATCGGCGAGAGCGCCGCCTGCAACCAGCCCCGCACAAACACTTCGTCCGCGAAGCCGATGAAGACCCACAACCACCACTCCCCCGGTACGGCGCCGGCCACGCCAACACTGACGCCGAGCAGAATACTGACAGGTACCATCCAGATCCACGGCAGCCGGCCGGGCGGCCGCAGACCATAGTCTCCCGCCCCCGTAAAATACATCGCGGTGGCGAACAGAAGCAGGATCGCTCGAGAAAGTGCCAACTGCTGGCCGAGGTTCACCGTCATCCAACGCGCGGCTTCGTTGGCCCCCAGTAAGGCCATCCACGCCACCGCCACCCCGATTCCGACACTGCGAAACTGCATCATCCGATAATAGAGCTATCTCGAACTCAAGCGCCTATTGGCAACTCACTCTTACCGCCTTCTTCTGGGGCGCGTCTTGGATCTGTGGGCGGATCATCTCCGCGGAAGGGGTCTCCGCCGTCCACGGCGCCCTGGGGCGTTTCGGCTTTGGCTCGGTTGGGCTGCTGATATTCTTGCTTGCTCACCGCCCGTGGCCCGCCCTCACTTGGCCGTTGACTCTGCGGTTGGGGGCGATGGGCCTTTTCGGCGTGTTCTTTTACAACATCTGTTTCTTCAATGGGCTCCAAACGGTGCCGGCGGGCCGCGCCTCGCTCGTCGCGTCGATGCAGCCGATGTTCGTATTTCTTTTCTCTGCGCTGGTCTGGGGCGAAAGGGTTACGCCGCTGAAGATTGGCGGCCTGGTCTTGAGCTTGGCGGGCGCGGTTCTGGTGCTTTCGCAAGGAGCGCCTGGACGGCTCTTCTCGCAGGGGCTCAACAAAGGGGACCTGTGGATTCTGGGCTGTGCCGTCTCGTGGGTCACCTATACGTTACTCGGTCGTACAGTAACGGGAAAAATTTCGGCGATCGCCGCTACCGCCTACTCCACCTGGATGGGTACGGTCGCGCTTGTGCTGTACGCTGCATTCGAACCCGCTCCCACGGCACCTTGGAGCGTCACTGTTTGGCTAGCCGCGGCGTTCCTCGGCATCTGCGGCACGACGATCGCGTTCTTGCTCTATCTCAAGGGAATTGGCCAGATTGGGCCGAGCCGGGCTTCGATCTTTATTAACCTTGTCCCGGTCTGCGGCGTTGTTCTGAGCGCCATTGTTCTCGGCGAATCCATCAGTACGGCCACCTTGGTGGGTGGCGCTATCGTGATTGCCGGCGTCCGGATTTTAAATCGTTGATCTGGTGGTACACCGGGCAGTCCGGGTCGTGGGCTCCCGGCAGATAGCCGGTGCTGACGAGGAATTCGTTAACGATCTCGCCACCTGTGAAAAGAAAGGTCTGCTTGAACAGCTTGCACCATGCCGTGAGATTCCGCGGATGATGGTCGTCAAGAAATCCGCGAAACGAACCCAACGCCTGGATGCGCTTGGCGTTCTCAATCGCGGCGTTCACTTTCAGGCGATTGCGGATAATGCCCGCGTCAGCTAGGAGCCGACCCCGGTCCTCTTCGCCATAAGCCGCGATTTTCGCGATCGAGAATCCGTCATAGGCTTTCTGAAAGCCCTCCCGCTTTTTCAGAATCGTCAGCCAGGATAGCCCCGCCTGATTGATCTCAAGGATCAGACGCTCGAAGAGTTCATCGTCGCTCTCCAACGCAAATCCATACTCGGTATCGTGGTAGTGCTGATTCCATTTGTCGATTCCCTGCCGCACCGCGGCACAATACGTTAGGCCCATATGCTTTTTGCTCTCGCGGCTCTTATTATCCAACTGCCGCCGCTTCCCTTGGCGGACCCCTATGCGGAGGCGACCTTCAAAACCTGGGCGATTCTCGCGCGGGCCCGTTTGCGAAACGAAGCCAATGTGGAATACACATGGTCCGGCGCGGGCCCCGCGCACCTGGGATTGATCCGCCGCCTGCCCGACGAGGCTCCGGGAAAGCAGCAGTATGTGGAGTTTTTGAAGGAAACCTACGGCTACAACATCGATCGGCTCAATGCAGCCTATGGCCTTTCAGCCAGCTCCTTCACCGATCTCTACTCTCTGGACTATCGTTCGCTGGACACGACCCGACCCAGCGTTCGGCGGGACGATCTCGCTTTTCTGAGTAGCCTGAACGAGGTCCTTCTCGCCGACGCCAGGAAAGTGACGGGGCGCTCCGTCCGATTTCTACAATGATCCGTAACTCTATTGCGCCTATTCGCGAATCTAACTATGGGAGACGAAAAATGAACCGTCGATACTTTCTTGCCGCCGCTCTTGGAACTTCAGCCCTTTGGGCCGCCGATCGCAATGTGCGCATCGTGGCCTTCGGGCGCAACGGCCAGCGGCAAACCACCGAGGCACTTCCTATGATCACCAAGACTGACGCCGAATGGCGCAAGCAGCTTTCGCCTGTGCAGTACGACGTTACCCGCCGTAAAGGCACAGAGCGCGCTTTCTCCGGCGAGTACAACGCCCACAAGGGCGACGGACTTTATCGCTGCGTGTGCTGCGATACCGCCCTTTTCGATTCCCGCCATAAGTTCGATTCCGGCACCGGTTGGCCCAGCTTTTTCCAGCCCGTTGCGAAAGAGAACGTAGCTGAACACGCGGATAAGAGCTTATTCATGACCCGGGCGGAGATCGTCTGTGCTCGTTGCGATGCTCACTTGGGCCATGTGTTCGATGACGGTCCTCGGCCTACCGGCCTTCGGTATTGTATGAATTCAGCCTCCCTGCGCTTTGTGGCGCGGACGAGTGAGAAATAGGAGATCTCCATGATTCGCCAAATTGTAATCTGCACCCTGTTTGCGGCCTTCGGCTGCACCGCCGCTCCCCGGGGTCCGCTGCCGGACCCGGCCCAGGACATCGACAAGTCCACCGCCAAAGGCAAACAGAAGGCCGTTTTTGCCGGCGGCTGCTTCTGGTGCACCGAGGCTGTGTTCGAAGCGGTGGCTGGGGTGGACAAGGTCGTCTCCGGCTATTCCGGCGGCGACTTAGCCTCTGCTCAGTATGAGCTCGTTGGCTCCGGCCGCACCAATCACGCTGAGGCAATCGAAATCACGTTTGATCCTACGAAGATTTCCTATGGCCAACTTTTGAAGATCTTCTTTTCCGTCGCCCACGACCCGACGCAGCTGAACTATCAGGGGCCGGACCACGGACGCCAGTATCGCTCGGCCGTCTTTTATGCGGATGCCGAACAGCAGAAGGTGGTCACCGGGTATGTTGCACAGCTGGAGCAGGCAAAACTTTTTAACGGAAAGATTGTGACGGAGATCTCACCCTTGAAGGCGTTTTTCCCGGCAGAGGACTATCACCAGGATTTCGTGAAACTGCACCCGACCCATCCGTATGTAGTCGTAAATTCTACTCCCAAGGTTGCCAAACTGAAAAAGGAGTTTCCGACACTTCTGAAAAAGTAGCGGAAACCCCTTTTCATCCTAACGATCCTGGATAATCAGGAAGTCGAATGGGGTAGTGCCTCCCGGGTTGTCGATCGCGATGACCGTGAACGCACTCCCCATCGGCAGAGAGAGACGACCGCTTTGAATCGCGATTGTTCGAGTCCCGGTGGGGGTGACCCGAGCCATCAAACCAGTGTTCGCCGGTACGGCTAGGTAGCCGGAGTTGATTCCGAAAGGAACGTTGGTAAGAGCCGCAGTACGATTGCGGAGAGTTTGGAATGGGGCACCCACGTAGACGTCAACCGCTGGGGCGCTGGGAGCCGCGTGGAGGACGCGAAGATAGCCGGCGGCCATGTCCTGCGGCAGGATGTCCTGGAGCAGAAGCAGGCGGAGGCCGGGAGTTTTGGTTCCAGCGAATCCGGCAGCAACCACCGTAAAGCTGGCTCCGCCAGCGAGGCTGACATTCACTTCTGCTACCTTGGTCTGGGTTCCAGCCACAAAAACCTGAAATATTCGCTGGCCGGCTGGGACCGGGACATAGTCGGTTGCTGTATCGAAGGGGATGCCGTCTAGCGCTACGGCACCGTCGACATAGATGTCCACGGCCGGCGCGTCAGGACTGGCGTGGACTACGCGAACCCGGGCGCTCGGGGCTTGACCAAAAGTCAGTCCAGCAAGCAGAAGGGACGCGGCTGCAAGCTTGGCAATCGCTAATTTCATCTTTCATTTCTCCAAAAAGTTACATTGGGATAGTGAAAGCGAGACCACTGGAGAGGGAGAAGCGGAATGCGCTCTCCCCCTGTCAGAGGCTTGGGGTGCCGCTTGCGATTTAAAAAATTACCGAGCGGACTAGGAACAGGTTTGACAGGTACCGTAAAGTAGGACTTCATGGCCGGTGACCTGAAAGCCCGGCGGGGCCAGCGCCTTGAAGCCGGTGAGGCAGCCAGCCAACTCGAACACCTTGCCGCACGCTTTGCAGTGGAAATGATGGTGGTGAGCCTTGCCGGCAAGTTCGTAACGGGCAGATTCTCCAGGCAGTTCGACCGTCGTCAGCCAGCCCTCGTCCACGAGAGCTTTGATATTACGGTAAACCGTGGCAATGCCGACGCCTTGCTGATCGGTCGCGGCGAGCTCCAGCACTTCGTTCGGGTTCAGGGGACGGTCCGCCAGGGCAAACGCCTCGCGGATCGCCCGGCGTTGACGAGTATTGCGGTTTTGGGATGGATCGGAAGAGGGCATTAACGACCTCAAATTACGGAAATTGCGCCGTGATCATCGCAATGCCCATCGTGCGGATGGTGAAGATGACCGGCGACGAGGTAGTCGACGTGATCGCCATGGGGCACCGCCTCGTGGCCGCAGTCGGGACCATGGACGTGGGCGCTGTCGTGGGCGCCGCACTCGTGGCCGGGCGTGCAGTCGGCCGGATTCGCCAGAGAGAGGGCGATTAGGTGCTCATCGACATGGCCGTCGTGGAGATGATGCAGGTGGCCATCGTGCAGATAGTCTACGTGATCATCGTGTTGGACGGCAGTATGACCACAACCGGGCTCGTGCTGATGGTCGTGACTGGGATGAGTATTACAGGAAGACATATTGAGTTACTCCTTGGTTATGGTTAGAGAACGGAATCGAGATAAGTCCGGCCGGCCTTCACTAGCGTGCGCAAGAGCGTTGAAAAGAAGGTCGGCGACGTGCTGATCGGCCAGCCCGTAAAGGATGTGCTTGCCGTTTCGGCGCCGCGAAACCAAGCCTTCGTTGCGGAGAACGCGGAGGCGCTGAGAGATCGTAGAGAGGTCCTCGCCTTCCGCGGTCGCCATCTCTGTCACACACGCTTCGCCTTGGCCCAGCAATGTCAAAAGACGCAGCCGCGGACCGTCTCCCATGGCCCGGAAGATGCCCGCGGCGCGTTCAATTGCGCCGGGCTGCACCAGTGCCGCCCGCTGGCGGGAAAGGTGGTCTTGCGGAGCACAGGATGGGTCAATCGCTTTCGTCATGGAACACTTGCACAACTGTTCAACTGTGATGGTATACCGGCGGTCCCTTACCTGTCAAGCCCAATGCGGCGTGTGTTACTCTAAAGCAGTTTTTCCGATTTCTTAATCTCCATGAAACGCGCACTCATCACCGGTGTAACTGGCCAAGACGGTTCCTATCTCGCAGAGTTTCTTCTGCATAAAGGTTACGAAGTCCACGGCATCAAAAGACGCTCGAGCAGCTTCAACACGGGCCGGGTAGATCACGTCTACACCGACCTCCATGAACTCGGCAACCGCTTCTTTCTTCACTTCGGGGACCTCTCCGACACCAGTAGCCTCTGGAAACTCTTGCACGAGATCAAGCCGGACGAAGTGTACAACCTGGCCGCCCAGAGCCATGTGCGCGTGAGTTTCGATATCCCCGAAAGCACCGGCGACATTACCGGAATGGGCGCTGCGCGTCTGCTCGAAGGCATTAAACAGGTTGGCCTCGGCGAGAGCTGCCGCTTTTATCAGGCATCGTCGAGCGAAATGTTCGGCGCGGCGGATCCGCCCCAACACGAAGGCACAATTTTCCATCCCCGCAGCCCGTACGCTTGCGCCAAGCTGTTTGCTCATTGGCTGACGATCAACTATCGCGAAAGCTACAACATGTTCGCCGTTAGCGGCATTTTGTTCAATCACGAATCTCCCCGCCGGGGCGAGACCTTCGTCACCCGCAAAATCGCTCGCGCCGTCGCCCACATCAAAAACGGGATGCAGGACAAGCTCTATCTGGGCAACCTTGACTCCAAGCGCGACTGGGGCTTTGCCAAAGAGTACGTCGAAGCGATGTGGCTCATGCTCCAACAGGAGAAGCCGGACGATTATGTGATTGGCACCGGCGAGACTCACACCGTGCGGGAGTTCGTCGAAGAGGCGTTTTCTCATGTCGATCTCGACTGGCAGAAGCACGTTGATTTCGATGCCCGTTACCTGCGGCCGGCCGAAGTAGACGCCCTTCTGGCGGATCCCTCGAAGGCGAAGAAGCATATGGGCTGGGAACACCAGACCGGATTTAAGGACTTGGTAAAGCTCATGGTCGACGCGGAAATGAACGCGATTGCCGAGCGGAAAGCAGGGATCACCACGGCTGTTGGCATCGACGGCTAGCCCGGCACCGTTCTGGCGGAGATCGAAATTTTATGTTGGACCTTACCAAGAAGAGAATTGTTGTCACCGGGGGAGGAGGCTTCCTCGGTTCGTTCGTCGTCGATGCCCTCAAGGCCCGTGGATGTGAATCCGTCTTCGTGCCCCGAAAGCGGGACTACGACCTGACGAGGATGGACGGCATCGAGAAACTGTTCGCCGATGCCCAACCGGAAGTGCTCTTTCATCTGGCAGCGGTCGTCGGGGGCATCGGGGCTAACCGAATCAACCCAGGTTCGTTTTTCTACGAAAACGCGATTATGGGGATTCAGTTGATCGAGGCCGCCCGGATTTATAAGGTCGAGAAGACTCTCATCGCCGGTTCCATCTGCGCTTATCCGAAGTTCACCCCGGTGCCGTTTAAAGAGGAAGATCTCTGGAATGGCTACCCGGAGGAAACGAACGCGCCGTACGGCGTGGCCAAGAAAGCGCTACTCGTCCAGAGCCAGGCCTATCGGCAGCAATACGGGCTGAATTCGATTTTTGTGATGCCGGTCAATCTCTATGGTCCGCGCGACAACTTCGATCTGCAGTCCTCTCACGTGATTCCGGCCTTGATCCGGAAGGCTCTGGAAGCGAAAGAAGCCGGAGTCGACGAATTGGTAGGCTGGGGCGACGGGTCGCCGACCCGGGAGTTCCTTTACGTCGAGGATGCTGCCGAAGGGTTGATCACGGCGGCCGTTGGCTACGACGGCGAGGAGCCGGTCAATCTGGGCAGTGGTTACGAGATCAGCATTAAGAATCTAATGGAGTTGGTCGCCCGTCTGTGCGGATTCGAAGGGCGAATTGTTTGGGACACGGCCCAACCGAATGGCCAACCGCGTCGCTGTCTGGACATAACCCGGGCGGAATCTTATTTCGGCTTCAGAGCGCACACTAGCCTGGAGCACGGTTTACAGAAGACAATTGACTGGTACAAGGAAAATCGACCCCGACCTGTGGGAGTCTAAGGGTTGAGAGGCCGCCTCGCCTCGTAGACATGACGCGGGCTAGATACATCCAGATCAGCAACGGGGTTGGTTCCGGCAACATCGGCGACGAGTTGATGGCTCAGGAGTTCTGGAAGCTGTTGCCAGCAGGAGTTGTGCTCGATGTCCCGCTGCTTCCCGACGCGTCCCGTTATCGGGGCACCTATCCGAAGCCGCATCGATATGTTCAGTTGGCAGCTTCGACGAGCAGACCGGATTTTCCCGGGCTGCTGGTCGGCGATACTCCGGTAGCCGAGTTCGAAGGACTCGGCTACCCGTTGGGTACGGTCGGGCCATTCCTAAGCGCCTTCGAGAGCAGGAGTCTACCTGTAGACGCAATTGCGGTGGGGGTTGATCGACTCCATACCGTGGAGGGTCGCCGCCTATTTGCTAAGCACTATGCGGCAATCCGCTCGTGGACGGTGCGTTCCTCGGCTTGCCGGGAGGCGCTGCTGGACTTGGGCGTAACCGAGGCGCGGATCCGCGTCGCAGCTGACCTGGCCTGGCTTTTTGTGCCCAATCACGAGACAGACCAGTGGGCATTCGACCAGTGGACCGAACTCGGGATTGATTTGGCCCAACCTCTGCTGGTAGTGAATGTCGTTCACCACGGCAACTCCACCGATCAATCCCAAAAGCGAACTATGGCCGAAGCCCTGGACCGGCTGGCTCGCGACCGGGGCTATCAAGTGGCGTTCTTGAGCAACGAAACTCGATTGGGACCGCATTTCGATACAGGGGCCGTGGCCGACCTGCGGGTGCTCATGGAGCAGTCGTCAGTCGAAGTACCCGTGGCCTACTACTCTCCCCAAGAGATGGTCAGCTTGCTCCGGCCTGCTGCTGCGGTGCTTACCCACCGGTATCACATGGCGATCCAGGCCATCTTGGCCGAGACGGTCCCAGTCTGCTTACTCCGCGGACAGAAGCTCTCCGGCTTGGCGCAGGAGTTCGGCTTGTTGGCTTGTTCGATTGATAGCGAGGAGATCGTGTCCCAGGTCAACCGGTCGGCCGCCCGGCGTGTGGATCGGTTACGGGAAGTGAAAGTGACCCGCGAAGCCCACCGGCGGCGGGCAAAAACGGCGTTGAGCTTTTTCCGGGAGCATGTCCTCGCAGATCGGCGTCGTGCGAGTCGAACCGCGCTTCCCCCAAAGAGCCCCGGAATTGTCGTGATTCACATGGGCGGCCTGGGAGATCTGGTCCTTGCTGCCTCCCTGCTCTGCGCCCTGCGCATTCGCTATCCCAAGTCCGTCATTTCCTTGCTCTGCCGCGCCGCCTTCGTCGAACTCAACGATCTCTTTCCCGTTCCTGCGGATAACGTGGTTCCTGTGTCGTTTGATCCGCAGCGGTTTACCGCCCCCGGTGATGACGCTAGAGACGCCTTGGCTACCCTAGACAGCCAACTGCACAGTTTGGATTGCGACGTGGTCATCAGCGCCGAGTTAGAGCCGACTTGGCTGTCGTGGTACCTCGCCAGTTTGTGGCGAGCGCCCGTCAATCTGGCCTGTTCCCGGTTGGAACCTCCTCGCGGTCTCCTGCCGATTCTCCTGCATGAACGCCAACTGGAGCTCGTACGCTTCAATGGCCCCATCCATCATGCCGACCTAGCCGAGAGTGATCGCTACCGGGCGTTGAGCGCCAGTGCCGGAGCTGAAAAATGGGCGCCGCGTCCTTGGTCCTTATCGCCGGATTTGGCACTCAAGGGGGAAGAACTACTAGCCTCCCTAGGCCTCCAGTCTGGCGAGTACGGAGTGTGCTTCCCCTTGGGAGCTGGCTCAACCCTGGTCAAGCGATGGCCAACCGAGTCATTCGCGACCGCCCTCGAGGCGGCCACCGAGCACTTCAGACTGCCGATTCTTCTCACAGGGGAGAGCCACGAACGCGCGGCCCTCGAAGAACATGCTTCCTTGATACGGAAGAAAGGTGGCCAAGTTTCGATCTTCGCCGGCCGCGCGGATCAACTCCATTTGCTTGCGGCGCTCCTCCGCTGGGCTCGGTTCTACCTCGGTAACGACACGGGCCCGGCGCACCTCGCGCAAGCGTATCAGACTCCCGGGGTCGTCATCTTCGGGGGCGGCACTTGGCCGCATTATCGCCCGTGGGGACGAGGCACGGTAGGGGTGGTCCATCCACTGCATTGCTTTGGCTGCCGCTGGGACTGTGCATTCGGCCGTGCCCTCTGTATCGATGCCGTATCAACCGACGGAGTTATCGAAGCCCTTCGCCAATCCAGCGCAAACCCATGTGGCCCCGCGTCAGTATTGACCCTGGATCACGCTTCCACAGAGCTTCAGCAAATCGTAGGGAGCGCTTCCCAGATTTACAGGGCATCCCAACAGGATCGTCTCTCTCGCTTTCAAGCCTTGGTCGAGACCCAGTACTCGAGCAACGCCAGCCAGAATCAGTTGGTTCAGATCTCTCGGGAACTGGATCAGCAAAGGCTGGTGGTCGCCGGCCTTCGGGAGCGCCAAAGTTCGGCCATCGTCCTTGCCCCGATGACCGCGCTAGCTGAGATGGAAGGCGGGCTCGAAAAAATTGACTCGCGGCTCGCGGAAAGCGTCGGCGCCGCCAGAAGCTTATTAGCCGCTCCGCTAGAGCATCGTTCACTGATGAGCGAGACCACCAAGGCAGCCGAAGAGCGGCTGGTCATTATAGACCGGCTATTGATAGATACGGAGCAACTACGCGCCGAAGCAGATAGGCGCCTTGAAGCGCTGATCGAAGCCAATCGAATCATGGCCGATCAGCAATTAGAGCAAAACCGGCTTCTCAACGTTTACTCAGAAGCCAAGGCATTGATTGACTGGCAACGAGAGCGGCTGACGGAGTTCGAAGAGGCCGCTGATGCTCGGTTAGGCGCAATCAATGAGGCTAATGTCCTTCTTCGACGGAAAGACGAATCCGCCGAAAGACAACAGGTGGAGCTGGGCTCGCTCCAGGGCAAATTGGAGATTCAGGATCGGCTGCTTAATCAGCTGGAACTCGCGGCAAAGAGTCGCCTTGACGCCCTTGGGCAAGCGGCCACGGACATCGCCGAGTCTCGGAAGGCTGCGGTAGACCGGTTAGCGGCGATTGAGGAAGCCAATTCTTTATTGGCTCACGAGCAGCAGGTCGCCGAAGACCTCCGCCAGCAGAATGCCCGACTCACAAGCGAACTCACCCTCGCCACCCAGCGCCTTGCCGTCGCCGAGCCCGCCGCCGCCGAACGCCTCGCCGCCCTCGAAGACGTCAACCGCCTCCTCGCCGCCGAACAGGCCACCGCCGAAACCGTT
>Ga0163144_10025171_pt1 | contig 11639 bp, 9 predicted proteins | sample OliLak19BULKMAT1_FD_123175 | JGI IMG/M metagenome (GOLD analysis project Ga0163144, IMG submission 123175) | Freshwater microbial mat bacterial communities from Lake Vanda, McMurdo Dry Valleys, Antarctica - Oligotrophic Lake LV.19.BULKMAT1 | ecosystem: Environmental > Aquatic > Freshwater > Lake... | reverse complement strand
GGAAGAAACTGCTGCTTTTGGGCTGCGCTGCCATGGCGCAACAGGGTACCCATGGTATACATCTGGGCGTGACAGGCGGCCCCATTGCCACCGCTGCGGTGCACCTCTTCCAGTACCGCGCAGCCTGCACCCAGCGGCAAGCCGGACCCGCCGTAGTCCTGGGGAATCAAGGTCGCGAGGTAACCGGCCTTCGTCAGCGCCTGGACAAACTCAGTGGGATACGCTTTTGCGCCATCCAGAGCGCGCCAGTATGCGCCAGGATATTGTGCACACAATGCGGCTACTGCCGCGCGAATTTCAGGGTAGGTTTGGTCAGTAGCCACGTCAATTGTCCTTGCGAGAAGCGCCCCAGGAGCTTTATAGAAACCAGGAACCACCATCCACCATATGGGTTTGCCCGGTCACGAAGGTACTGCTGTCTGAGGCCAGATAGATAATAGTGCCAGTCAGATCCTCCGTCTGCAGGTTGCGCTGTATCAATTGTCCGGCGGCGATAACCTGCTTGGCTTTCTCCAGCTTCTCGCCAAAGAATTCCTCGGTGCCTTCCGTCATCACCGCTGAAGGCGCCACCGCGTTGACACGGATACGGTCCTTACCCAACTCCCGCGCCATCGCGCGGGTCATGCCGATAACAGCCGCCTTGGACGCCACGTAGTCCAGGCCGTAAGGCAGGCCATAGACCGCTGCCAGGGAGGAAATATTGATAATGGAACCTCCCCCCGCGGCGCGCATGGGGTCCACCACCGCCTTGCAACACTGCCACAGGCCCTTGACGTTGATATTCATCACGGCATCCCACTGCGCCTCGTCCAGGTGCTCAAAGCGGGCGCCCTTGAGGCCGCCGTAGAGGCCGGCATTGTTCACCAGCACATCAATCCTGCCGAAGGCACTGACAGCGGCTTGCGCCATCGCAGTGCAGCTGGCCATGCTGGACACATCCGCCAGTATGCCTTCTGCCCGGCCACCTGTGGCAACTATCGCTGCGACAGTTTCATCACAGCTATTGACGTCGCAAACGAGAACTGCCGCCCCCTCACGCGCCATGGCCTGCGCATAGGCACGACCCAGACCGCGAGCAGCGCCGGTGACGATTGCAACCTTATTCTGTAATTGCTCCATAATGACTACCCATCCAATTGTGTAAGCCGCTACTTTTTGACCCCAAGCATATACTTCGCCACCGCCAGCCGGGTCTCTGCATCGAGATAATTTTGTGGTGGCATCTCGGGGTAGTCGTCCCTCTTCTTGGTCGGACTGGCAATAAAGTCTGCAATGCCCTGCGGGTTGTCCATGTATAGCGCCTGAATGACCTGCACCGGCGGGCCGATCATGCGCCCGGTGTAGGTATGGCACCCGGCGCAGATACCGAGGTAGGCGATCTTGCCTTTGTCCTCTGCCTTTATTTCCCGGGGCGGTACCGGTGCCAACAAATAATTCCCAATACTGTGGGTATTGGTGAAGTCGCACTCCGCAAAATTATCGACACCTGCAGTGACGTACTGGTGGCGGTTGATGATGCAGCTGTCCGTGGTGGGACCAATGCTCACGATATCGGGGTTGCCCGTTTTCAGCTCGGTCAACAGATACGCCTTGATCTCAGGGATGGGATCGTAACCGTTGTTGAGCATAGTGTTGTTCAGTATTTTTATGCGATCCGAATTGGGGTCAGACTCCGGATCGACCGTCACATTGGCGGCGTGCCCGTGATCGGTTACCAAGATCCCCGCATTCTTGTTGTCCCTGATGATGTTGCCTTCAATCACCACATCATCGGCCGCCATCACCAGTATGCCCGTGCCGGCCGGTATACCCGCTACCGTGGAACCTGGCGCGCCAAAGTTGGCATGGTTATTCGCCAGAATAAAGTTGTTGCGAATAATCACATCGAAGGTGGTTTTAATGGGCAGACCGGGAGTGATGAAGGCGAGGATGCCGCCGGTGTTGTTATACACACGGTTCGCCTCCACGATCGCGTGGCGGCTGTTCTCGATTTCAATGCCCGCGACGCTGTCAAAGACATCGTTGTAGGCGACATGCACGTTATCACTCATGCCGACATAGATAGCCGCGTCCTCAATCCCGGAGACCACGTTGTATTCAATGACGCCGTTCTGGCCCAATTGCGGAAAGATGCCGTAGATACCGGTGTCGATGATGAGGTTATTGCGTATCTCCCAGTTGTTGCCGGCCTGGCTCATGATGCCGTTGCCTTTGTAGCGCGTGATAGTGAAGTTCTCGACCACAATATTGTTGCCGGAAAAGAGGATGGCATCATTCAATTTATCTTCACCATCCAGTACGGCGCGACGGCCCTCCTCGATCACACCCATCAGGCGAATGCCATCCTTGTCGATAAAAACCGTTTCCCTGTAGGTTCCCGGCATCACCTGTATCGTCGTGCCGGGCTGTGCATTCTGCACCGCCTGCTGGATCGATTCGCCGTCCTTGACTACGACCACCACGTCCGTCTGCGGTGGCCCGGCTACGGACTTACTGTTACCGCTGAGCGTCAGAGTGTTGTCCTTGGCGCTAAAACCACCACTGTAAGTGGCGCCGCCACTGCCGGAGGTGATAACCGGCGCACTCGTTCCGCCTTTGCCTATCATCAGCCCCGCCGCGAAAGCAGCCAGTATCAGGATGAGACCGACTATTTTTCCCACCTTCATGAAGACTCTCCAGGGTTCATATGTGTTGTTACGATTTGACGTGTTGGTGGTTGCACCATCGGTGTCGAGCCCGATGGCAGCTGCTGTGGTATTTGAGGCGTTAAACTCTCGTCAGTCAATGTACCGAGAAAATCGACCAGCCGGTCCAGCTCATAGTCAGAAAGGTTCGGCGATGAAATATGCCAGTGCAGTTGCAAGTCGATACCTTTAGGTACTGCATGACCGCGGCCCCCGTTGTAAAACTCGGCAATCGCGTGGAGATTGTCAAACTTACCCGAGTGCATGTAGGGCGCCGTCCGTTCAATATTGCGCAGGGTAGGCACTTTGAATCCCGCTTTCAGCCTGGGCGCATTGTAGGTTTTCTCCGCCCCGATATCGATAGGTCTTCCCTCTGGCTCCGGTGCACCGATCACGGCCACCTGCTGGTTGGTGAACAGCGGCGGCGTATGGCACTCGGCGCAGCGGGCGACAAAGGAGCGAAAGACATTCAGGCCTTCGACCTCATGCTCTGACAGCGCAGCGTGGTAACCGTGGGCATAACGATCATAGCGACTGTTCAGGGAAATGAGCGATGTCTGGAATGCGTCCAGTGACTGGTACACCTCATCCAGCAGAATACGCTCGCCTTGCCGCTGCGGGTAAACCTGTTGAAACAGCGACTGATAAGCGGGTATGCCATTGAGGGTGGCGAGCAATCCGTCAGGCGTGTTGCCCATCTCATCGGGGGCAAACAGCGGGCCCTGCATCTGCTCTTCCAGCGTGCTGGCCCGCGCATCCCAGAAAAACTTGTTCAGAAACGCCACGTTCCACAGGGTGGGGGCAGCCCGCGCTACCTCCTGGCCACCAATACCCACCGAGCGCGGCAGGCTGTCACTAAAGCCCCGCTCCGGGTTGTGGCAACTGGCACAGGCTATGGAGCCATCCCTGGAGAGCACCGGGTCGAAAAAAAGATAGCGACCCAGATCAATCTGTTGGGGGGTAAATCCATCCCGGTGCTGCCCCAGCGCTGTCTGAGTACCGCCCAGTCCGGCTCCCTGCACAGAATCGTAGTCGTCATACAGCGTACGCAACGTGCAAATTCCCGCCGCGGTTGTTTCAAAGCTGGGTGGGCAGTTGTCACGTAACACAATATCCGTCGACCAGGCATTGACAGCTCCAGCCCACAGGACCAGCGCAGTGAATACCCGCTTGCATGCGCGCGCTGTCACACCCCGGTCCTAACGCGCCTTGGCCAGGGACTGTATATAGGCGATAACGTCGTCCAGGTCTTGATCAGTGGGCAGACTGGTCGACATCATTTTCATTTGCCGACCGTAGGTATCTCCAGGATGGGTGCCGCGCAGGCCCAGCTGGAAATTCTGGAATTGGCGTTTCAGGTAAGCAGCGTCCAGCCAGGCCAGTCCCGGCGCGTTCAGGCCTGGATTGCCTTCCGCGTGGCCGCCGTGGCAAGCACCACACTTTGACTGGTAGTAGTTGTTGCCATTTTTAAGGTCGCCTGTCTGCATCGTCGTCGGCTCGGGCCGGGGCAGGTCGGCGAGGTAGTGCGCGAGGCGGGAAACATCCGCGTCGTCAAGCGCGCTGGCCATTGGTTGCATCTGCGCACCCTGCGTATCGCGGGGGTCAGCGCCGCGCACACCGGATCTAAAATTCTGCAGCTGGCGTTGCAGGTACGCCGCCCCCTGGCCCGCCAAGGCGGGCGCGCCTAACGCGACATTGCCCTGCCCCGCCTCGCCGTGACAGGCGCTGCAGGACTGGAACCGCGCGTTGGCGCTTGCGTCGGCCTGCACCCACAGGGGTTGCAATGACAGGCACACCAGAAGCGTTAATGCAGACAGGTTTTTCATGGTCACTCGCTCCTGTGCACAGGATCAATAGGGACGGTCTCGAGAACTTGGCCGACAAGTAAACCACAATATGTTAATCATAACTACCGTACTCTAATTGCTATGGCTTTCGGTTACGCTAGGTTCGATAATCGTTTAAATAATAATGGATAACAGTAAGGAATCTCGCATGATCCCGCCAAAAAAAGTTAAAGCTGTATCCCGTGCGCCCCGGCACCCGGGAAAGCCACTTGTGTTAACTGCCATCGCACTCACCTGTGTTGGCGCCTACGCCCAGGATGCAAGGCCCAGAGGTTACAGCACACAAATTGAAGAGGTTGTGGTGACTGCCCAGAAGCGGGAGCAGGACACGATGACGGTGCCCATCACCGTTAACGCCTTCACCGCCCAGGATATGCTCAATACCGGCGCCGACAACATTCAGGACATTGCCGATTTTATGCCGGGTGTGGAAATCGGCGCGGGCGGTGCGACACAGGTCACCATCGCCATCCGCGGCATTGAAAGCCCTAATATCAGTTCCGGTGGCGATCCCTCGGTCGCCACGTTCTATGACAATGCCTATATGCCCAGGGCGGCCACGTCCATCCCCTTTACCGATATCGCCCGTACCGAAGTATTGAAAGGTCCCCAGGGCACCTTGTTCGGTCGCAACGCGACGGCCGGTGTTATCAATATTGTTCCCAACAAGCCCATCCAGGAATCCGAGGGTTTTATCAAAAGCAGGGTCGGCAACTACGGCCTGCTGAACGTGGAAGGCATGATCAATGAACCGCTGACCGATGACATCGCAGTGCGCGCCAACGTATTTTCCCACCAGCGCGATGGCATTATCGAAAATGTCGGTATCGGCGATGATCTGCGCGAGGAGGGTTTCGTCGCAGCCAGGACGTCCATACTCTACGACCTGTCGCCGGACACCAGCATTCAATTGGCCGGCGACTACGAGGACCGCAGTGAAAGTCCGGGATATTCCATCGGTGTCAGCCAGTACGCCTACAGCACCGATCCGTACAACAGCAAGGCCGCCAACGACGTATACGATCGCGAAGAAAACCGTGATATGTACGGTGCATCCCTGCAGGGGGACCACAGCTTCAACCAGGAGCTGTCGCTGTTCGGTATCGTCAGTTACCGGGACTGGAAAACCTGGAACAAGCAGGACGAGGACGGCACCGCAGACCCGACGCGCTACCTCGACACCAATAATATTGAAGAGTCCAATATCTGGTACAACGAAGTGCGCTTGCACTTTGTGAATGATCGTTTCGACGCCATCGCGGGAGGCAACTATAGCGTCGAGGATGTCTACCAGCGCACCGACATAGGGCTGTTGACAGATTCCTACATGCAGTTCGTCAGCGGGGAATTTGGTCTGCCATCGGATACCAGTCTTTGGCTACAGAACCCGGATGCACCTGACGAGTTCTGGTTGACCCTTTCCCAACTGGCAGGATCATTCGTAAATCCACCAGTGTCTGGAATTGCGGTAGTTCCTCCGAGCTTCGCCGGCCAGTACTTCACCGAAACCATGGACAACACCGGGGACTTCACCAACGCAGGCATCTTTGGCGATGTCACCTACCGCCTGACCGATACCGTACGGGTGTCAGCGGGCCTGCGCTACAGCTTCGATGACAAGGCCTACTCCTGGCAGACGTTTCCCGACCAGCTCGGTGATTGGCCCTATGCGCCCGCTCGCGTCGCCTACGACCCAACGCAAACTGGCGCCGATCCGGCCAACTATTTCGACAAGTTCGAAGACTCCCACGACTGGAGCAAGACCACAGGACGTCTGGTTTTCGACTGGCAGTTTATTGACAACGCCATGACCTACTTGTCCTATGCCACCGGCTACAAATCCGGTGGCTACGACGGCCAGGTGTTCTCGGCCTACGTGACCGGCCCCTTTGAGCCGGAAGAGATGACCAGTATCGAGTTGGGTATCAAGGGCGATTTCTTTGAGGATACCGTGCGGCTCGAAGGCGCACTGTTTAACCAGGAACTGGACGGCCAGCAAACCGCCGCCGAGACCAAACAGTGCACGGCAGGCTCTACTCAGGAACAATGCAACGACCAGGATCCAACCGCCGCACCCACCATCATCAGCCAGGATGTGGTTACTAACGGCATCGAAGTCGTGGCGCAGTGGCAGGCCGTGGACACCCTGCTGTTGACCGCCATGACCACGGTCCGTGACGCGGAAATAACACCCCAGGCCTATTTTAATGGCAATGGTGAGCCAGTGGGCGGCAGCAAGAAAAATGAGAGCACCAACACCGACTACACCCTGCGCCTGGACTGGACGCCTGCTATTCCGATGGGTTACCTGCTGGTGCACGTAGACTATGTGTTTGAGGAGTCTGAAGACCCCAGCGATACCGAAGCCGCGATTTACACTACCGGCCCCTGGTATTTCCAGGATAGAGAGATACTCAGTGCCCGTATTGCCTGGACCAACGACGCCGAGAACTTTGAGGTCGCAATATGGGGCAGAAACCTGCAGGACAATGAGATTGCGGACAACCCGGGAGGCTATGTAGCCAGCAACCTGGGTGCCTATAGAACCAGCATAGAAGATCCGTTCACTTACGGCGTGGACCTGCGCTACTCGTTCTGATCGGGAACAGCTGACCGGAGCGATCAGGTTGGCAGGCTGTGCTCCATGTTGGCGGCAATGGAAGCTGCCACCTGCTTGGCGCGCTGGGCGCGCTCTCCGGCAAAGTGCGCATCTACTGTCGCGGTAAAGAAGCCAAGCCAGCGCTGGAAGTCCTGCGCTTGCAGGGGACGTTTTCCATGGAGCTGGCGGTGGATATCCATGGTATGGCGCTGGTAACGCTTATCTCCCAACAACAGCTTGCACCAGTAATCCTTGATATGGGGCAGGTGCACCGCGAGGTCGATCTCCGCGACGTCAACAAAAATCGGCGCCAACTGCGCGTCGGTCAGCAGGCGCTCGTAGAAGCGGTCTACGAAGAACTCGATGTTCTCCCGGGAGTCCAGATCTGGCCGGTGTTCGCCAGTACGCATGGCACTATTTCTTTTTACTCTTCTTCGACTTGGTAACATGCGCCATCAAGCGCCGCTTACGCTGCACCTGGCGCTGCGTCAGTTTGTTGCGCTTCTCCGCATAGGGATTGTCACTGGTGCGAAATTCAATGTGCACCGGAGTCCCCGCCAGTTCGAGTTCGCGGCGATAGACTTTTTCCAGATAACGCTTGTAGCCATTTGGGACATCGGCAGTCTGATTGCCATGAATGATAATCAGGGGTGGGTTCTGTCCCCCGGCATGTGCGTACCGCAATTTGATCCGTCGACCATTGACCATTGGTGGGGGATGGTCAAACACGGCGGCTTCCAGGATGCGGGTCAATGCATTGGTGTTCAGCTTGCGGGTGGCCGACGCATAGGCGCTGTTGATGGACTTATAAAGATGGCCGACCCCGGTGCCGTGCAGCGCAGATATGTAGTGCGTGTCAGCGTATGCAGCAAAGCGCAGTCGGCGGTCCAGTTCGCTCTTGATCCAATCTCTTTGGTCGGCATCTATGCCGTCCCACTTGTTCACCGCCAATACCAGGGCGCGACCCTTGTCCATGCAGTGGCCCAACAAATGCATATCCTGATCAACGATACCCTCGTGTGCATCCATGACCACTACCACCACGTGGGCATCGTCAATCGCCTTCAGCGTTTTCACGATGGAGAACTTCTCCACTACCAGGGTCACGTTCTTGCGCCGCCTGACACCTGCGGTATCAATCAGTGTGTACTTCTGCTCCTCGCGCTCGAAGTCGATATAAATACTGTCGCGCGTTGTTCCCGGCTGATGGAAAACAACAACCCGTTCCTCGCCTAACAAGCGATTCACCAGAGTCGACTTGCCGACGTTGGGGCGCCCCACTATGGCGACGCGAATACTGTCCGGGTAGCGCTCGCGCTCCGGTTCATCTGCGTCCTCGGGAAACGCCTCAAGTATATGCTCGATCATGCTGCTCACGCCCCGACCATGGGACGCCGCGATAACGTACATGCGGTCTACACCCAGAGCGTAGAAATCGCCAGTGGCAACATCCTCATTGAGGCCATCAATCTTATTCACCACAACATGAAAGGCCTTATTGCGCTGGCGCAACTGACTGGCTAGAGCCTCGTCAGTCGCATTCAGGCCCTCACGCGCGTCAACAATGAACAGCACGACATCCGCTTCGTCGATAGCGGTGAGCGCCTGTTGCGCCATGGATGAATCGACCCCTTCTTCCTCACCGGTAATGCCACCGGTGTCGATCACGACAAAGGGGCGACTGCCTATCCTGGACTCACCGTATTTTCGATCCCGGGTCAGACCCGGAAAATCGGCTACCAGAGCATCCCTGCTGCGCGTCAACTGGTTGAACAGGGTGGATTTGCCAACATTAGGGCGCCCAACCAGGGCGATCACCGGTATCATTATTCTTGCGCAGTAATCTCATACGCGACCAGTTCACCGCTGTTGCCAAACACGTATAGAACGTTGCCCTCGCTCACCATGTCGGCGCGCGCGCCCTCGTCATCGACCCTCACCCGCCCGACAAATTCACCATCGACCTGCGACAACACATGCACGTACCCCTCAAAATCGGCTACTGCAACATAACTGCCCACCGGAGTCGGTCGCGACAATTCACGGTAAGCCAGGTCAGCCTGGATCCAGCGCACACCCTCGCCGGTGCGCTGATAGGCCGTGAGTGTGCCGTCTTCGTCAGCGACATAGACGTTACCGAAACCCTGGGAGACACCCGAGTACGAAGACACTTTCTGCTGCCATAGCTTGCGGCCATTGTCCACCTCGATGGCTACGACGCTGCCCTGGTAACTGGCGGCATAGAGTTCACTCCCCGCCAGTTCCATGGTGCCGTCAATATCGACAATGCGTTCGATTTCCGAGCGTCCCTGGGAGATCGCCACGCGCACTTCCCACACAATGGCACCGGTCTGCGCATCAAAGGCCAGTACCCGGCCATTGGCGAAGCCTGCGTAGACCTTGTCATTGTGCAATATCGGTGTACTGGTACCGCGCACGGTCAACACCGGGACATTGCTGTCATAGGTCCAGAGAATGGCCCCGGTCTCGAAGTCAAGACCGTGTAACTTGCCATCGTAGGTCTGGGCAACCACCACCTTGCCGTTGCCCTGGGGCGGTGACAGTATCTCCGCGCGCAGTGGCGTCGCCCATAGACGCTCGCCGGAACTGGCGTCCAATTTCAGCACAGAGCCATCACTGCTGCCTAAAAACAGGGCACCTTCATACACACCGACACCGCCCGACAACGCGGTTTCAACATCGGTTTCCCACAGGGTCTTGCCGCGAATGCGGTCCAGTGCGGCGACTTCGCCATCGGTGGAGGCCACATAAATGGTGTCACCGCTGATCACGGGTCGCAATCGGTAGAAGCCTTCACCCTGGCCATTGCCGACTCCAACCGACCACAGCTCCTCGATGTTGACCGTATCCTCGATCTCCGCCAGTTCCGCCGGTGCCGTCGCTTCATCGTCATCGGACTCGAACCAGCCTGAAATCGTGCTGCAACCGGCCAGGCTGAGCACCATGGTGAATGCGAACAGGTATCGCGATAGTTGCCGCATGGTCTTATTCCTCTGGAGCGTCGATAGTAGTGTCGACGGTAGTGTCGACAGGAACATCGGTGGCCGTTGGGGTCGCACCGAGGGTACGCGCAGGTTCTGGCGTGAGACTTTGCAACTTCTGTTGCAATACAGGCAGATTCAACCCTTCTGCGCCACCGCCAGCCAGTGTCACCGCCTGGGTGTAGGCGTCACGCGCCTCATCCCTGCGGCCGGCAGCCAGCAAGATATCACCACGGACAGCGGCATAGGAGGCGCCATAAGGACCGGGCTCCGCTTTCCCCAGGATAGTCAGTGCCTGTTCAGCATCACCGGTGGCAGCCACCACCCGCGCCAGTCGTAACTGCGCCACCAGCGCGGTATCACCGCTATTTTCGGCCTTGCCGAGTACCCAGCGCAGCTGCTGCTCCGCATCCGGCAGTTTGCCCGCGCTGACCGCCATGGCGGCCAGGTGCAATGCTGCAAACTGGGCGTAGGTCGTGCTGCTAAACTCGCTCTTGAGCTGCTCCGCCAATTCGACTGCCTCCTGTGACCCGGGAGATGCCTCTTGTGAGCCGATGGCGCGCAACAGTGCCTGATACATATCCGAGGCCTGCTCCTGCTGGCGTGCCTCATTGCCCTGCCAGGCCTGCCAACCAAAGCCGGCCGCCAGGGCGATAACCACAGCCGCTACAATGGAACGGCCATTTTCGTTCCACCAACGCCGCAGCGCTTCGACCTGCTCCTGTTCAGTACGGTATTGTTCCACAGCTTTCTTTCCTCTTACACAATCTCAGGGCGCAAGTACTGCGCACAATGTCGTTTCCAGGTCCTGCAGGGGCACAGTACGCTGCCCGCTACGCACACCCTCACCGTCGCGCAGGGATTTGATCGTAACCGCGTGCGCCGCCACCTCATCATCACCCCAGATCAGGGCAACCCGGGCGCCGCTCCTGTCGGCCTTTTTAATCTGGCTCTTAAAACTTCCACCGCCGGTATGCTGCACAATGCGCAGCCGGGGCTGCTCCTCGCGCACACGTTCGGTGGCCGTCAGCGCCACGCGCTGGGCTGCACTGCCCACAGCGACCACATACACATCAACGGTGGGCGTGGCCGTTATCACACCCTGCTCCACTAACAGCAGAACCAAGCGCTCCATGCCCATGGCGCAACCAACGGCCGGTGTCGCCTTGCCGCCCAATTGCTCCACGAGACCGTCAAAGCGACCGCCGGCACAAACTGTCCCTTGTGCACCGAGACGGTCGGTCACCCACTCGAATACCGTTTTGTTGTAGTAATCCAGTCCGCGCACAAGGCGCCTGTTGATCACGTAAGCCACGCCGCCCGCCTGCAGCAGTTCACACAGGAGCGCGAAATCGGCCTTGGCGTCCTGATCCAGAAAATCCTCCAGGCTCGGCCCGCCATCAAGTACCGCCTGGATAGCGGAGTTTTTGCTGTCCAGGATGCGCAGAGGATTGCTGTGCAAACGGCGCCGGCTATCCTCGTCCAGGGCATCTACATGCGCCTGCAG
>Ga0163144_10025170_pt1 | contig 11639 bp, 1 predicted proteins | sample OliLak19BULKMAT1_FD_123175 | JGI IMG/M metagenome (GOLD analysis project Ga0163144, IMG submission 123175) | Freshwater microbial mat bacterial communities from Lake Vanda, McMurdo Dry Valleys, Antarctica - Oligotrophic Lake LV.19.BULKMAT1 | ecosystem: Environmental > Aquatic > Freshwater > Lake... | reverse complement strand
CGACCGCCAGCCAATCCGAACCTACCAAAGCCAGTGCAGATCAAAAAGCCACCAAGCCACTACCTGAAGGAGCCATTGGCCTAAACGCCGATGGTAAGCCAGTGTTCGAGGACGAGAATGGCGTCCGTAGTGTCGACGGCATGCAGGAAGTCGTTGGAATGCGTCCTGTTCGAGCACCGAACGGCAAAATCACCTATCAGCCCGACTTGGATATTGCCAACCGTAAGGATCGTTTCAAGACGACTGGCGAGACTGAAGAAAAGCCAGGGAAACAAGACACAGTAGAAGCCGAGAAGCCGAAGCCAACTACTATTGGCTGGCAACCTGCGCCACCAGATGCCTTTTCGGTAACGGAAGATTCTGATCTAAAGCGTGAGACATCTCGCCGACAGAAAGAAGACCCACAGTTCCCTATCGATGCAAGCTCGCCAGTTACGGTGTATCGTCGCGGCAGAAACGGCAGGCAAGAAATGCAGCAAGGCGTGGTAGAAGACTTTGCAGACCACCTGCCTTCGCACATCAAGGTTCGATTGAGCGATGGTACTCTCGCTATGCCACAGGTGGTTGATGTTGGTCCGCCACGACCGAATCAAGTTAACGTCGATTCTGGCGCAGAAAGTAAAGTTAAGAAGCCGAAGCCAACCGTAGCCCCACCTGCTAAGCCAGCAGTGGAACAGCCATCGAAGGAGGACACTCCGTCACCTTCTAAATCAAAAGGTCTCACCGAAGGCTTCCGCTCGCTACCAGAACAAGGTCAAGCTGTTTTTGAGGCGGAATGGTCCAAGGGCGGTACGTCGATCAAGAACGTCCTGTACCCAGCAAACGAAAACTATCGTGCTGAGTTTGAGGCACGAACGGGAGTTGAGCTACCAAGGACAGTGGGCGGTACGTTTTTGGCGGTTGAGGATTGGCACAACGCAGGCAGACCACTTAAATCCGATACTGCGACATCACAGCAGCCCGAGTCGAAGAAGCCAACTTCGGAGACACAAGAAAGTTTGTCTCAAGACAACAAAGATTCTGTTCCGCAGCCACCAGTAGGCAGCCTAAGTATTGACGATTTTGCCAACATCTTTGCAAACCCTGAAGAACCGGCTAAGCCGACGAAGCCGCGTCCCGCCAGGAAATATCCGTCCGCTAATCCGAAGTCTAGCGACAAGAAAAAGACGCCAAGTGAGCGTGTAGCAGAAGGGCTAAAAGAAGCGAAGGACGGTGCTGATCTGATCCGCAAGGGTCTGAGGGATCTTGGTACTCAGTTCAACTCAACTGTCCCGATAAATGCCGACGTTGCTCGCGGTTTGGGTATGATGGCTAATGGGCTGATAAAGGCGGGCACGTACAAGTTTGCTGAATTCATTAGAGAGGCCGTCGACCTGATAGGAGTATCGGCGGTTAGGCATCTTGGACCATACCTGGAGGCGGGGTGGAACAAGAAGGCCGAGTCTGACGAACGATTAGATAAGGCCGGTAAGGTTGAAGACTTTTTAAGGGAAAAATCCGATGGAACAACTGACACCACACGCGATGACGATTCTAAAGCTTTGGGAGAGAACACGACCAAACGTAGTCGCAAGCCTAAAAAGGGAGGGACAACTGGAGGAGTGCATTCAAATGACCAGCCAGAGCATTCTGGAGATAGAGGAGACGATGAGGAAGCAGGGGGCGGATCTGCTAACGATTCGGGAGGAAGTCGACACGGAATATCTTCACCTGCCGGATCACTAAACAATCATCGTATCGGTGAGCGCCCTGATTGGCTGTCAGGTGGTGCAGTCACTAAGTTGAATCGCAATATCGACGCCATTATCACAATGAACCGAGTTGAGTTTGATAAGAGGCATGCCACTCCCGATGAACAGTCGGTTATTGCCAAGTACACAGGCTGGGGACATCTAAAGCAGTTCTTCATTCGCGACGGTGACCTTCGAGCGATTAAGGCGGTTCAAGGTGGAAAGTGGGCTATAGATGCGTTCAAGCGACTGGACGCCCGAACCGAGGAGCAAATACGCACCCAGGGAATGCGGAATGGTAGCACCGAAGAGCAGATAGAGACCAAGCTGCAACGTGAGAAGGCAAATAATAAGCATCGCGTGCGACTGGCTGTGTCGATGAATCCGAGCGAGTATGCGCAGGCAAGAAAGAGCACGCGATATTCGCACTACACCGACCCTGCGATTGCGCGTTCAATGTGGGGCTTTATTCGAGATGCACTGCCAGAGGCTGGTAAGATTCGCGTCCTCGAGCCGTCAGAGGGCAGCGGCATGTTCTGGGGAACGATGCCCGACTCGATGTTCAAGCGAGCAGAAATGCACGGCATCGACATGGATCCGTCTTCCAGCCGCGTGGCGAAGCATTTGTATCCGTCAGTGCGGCACATGAATATCCCGTACCAGGAAGCTCCTTATCCCGAAGGGTTCTTCGATCTAGCGGTTACTAACGTTCCGTTTAATAAGAACCCCGTACAAGATCCCAACGAGCCATTCGATGATCTGTCGCTACACAACTACTTCTTCGCCAAGACAGCCAAACGAATGCGAGAGGGTGGCGTAGTCGTGTTTGTTACGACGCACTTCACGATGGACGCGGCCAGTGCAAAGCAGCGAGAAGCAATCTCTGCACAAGGATTGAAGTTTCTTGGAGCCGTGCGGTTGAACCAGGATGCGTTCGGTAACGTGGCTAGCACAAAAGTCACGACAGACATTATCGTGATGCAAAAGGTGGCTCCCGAGGCGATCAAGGGCACTAACAATGGGTTTAACCGTGATGCCGAAATAATATCTGTTCCTTACGGCAAGGAGACTGCGGCGATTGTTGTGCATCCGCACTTCCAGGCACACTCTGGCATGGTGGCAGGAACGATCACGGCAAACGGCAAGATGCGAAGTAGCGAACCCGAATTGACAGTCGAATCGGACATGACCCCGGAGGAAACCGCTGAATATCTTGGCCGCTCGCTATCGAAGGTTGCGGTGGACAAACAGGCTTTCATCGACGGGCAGCAGCATCGCAAGGATATGACCGCTCTGCTTCAGGGGTCGACCACGTTCTTACCTGAGCACTTGCAGAATCTTGGCGTGGGGCAATTAGCGATTGACGGAAATAGTCTTGTGCTAAGAACCTCGGATGAAACGATGACTGTGGTAAAGGCCGAGTTCACGCCGGCATTGCAGGAGCGGGCGAAGAAATGGTTTGCCATTCGCGATGCGCTAAGTGACCTTCAGCGACTCCAGGTGCATCTGGACAGTCCAGATGCTGATATTGATAAGGCTCGCAAGGAGCTTAATCGCGCATACGATGACTTTGTGGGCAAGTTCGATCAGAAGAAGGGGGACTACACAAACTACAAGCCCTTAAATACGAGCTACAACAAATCCATGTTTGCTGCTGACTATACATCGGCCACAGTCCAGGCGCTTGAAAATACTGAGCTCGTGCCGACTGGTGAATTAGACAAGAGCGGCAATGAAAAAACACGACTTCGAGTTGCAAAGGCCAGTATCTTCACAGAGCGTACCGAGTGGCCGCTGGCGAACCGCCCCAAGCCAAAAACGATCAAGGAAGCACTGGCACAAAGCATGTTCACCAACGGTGGCGTGGACATCGATTGGATATCTAGCATCCTGAATAAAAGCAAGGAAGACGTTACCAAGCAGATTGAGGAGTATGCGTTCCAGGTTCCCGACGAAGGTGGCTGGGAGATCAAGGAGATGTACCTGTCTGGAAACATCCCCAAGAAGTTGGCGATGGCGGAGGCCGAGGCTGAGAAAGATCCCTCGTTCGCGAGAAACGTTGATGAACTGCGAGCGGTCCTCCCTGTCACCAAAGCATTCGATCAGTTGGTTGTACGGGCAAACAGCCCGTTCGTGCCAGAGGATATCCTGCGAGCGTTCGTTGCAGACGCGCTGGGGCTTGGTGCGTTTGATCTCTACAGAAACAACCAGGAATTGGGCGGTGGCTGGCGCGCGACTTACAACAGATTGGACCCAGGCAATCAAAGCAGTCAGGACTTAGAGCAGTACGCAGTGCGCAATCCAGGCGGCGGTCAGACTCGCAAGCGAGGGTTCGACCTATTCCTGGACATGCTCGCAGGTAAGCCCACCGTGATTACGGAAACAGACGAGGACGGCAGGACATTCGTAAACGAGCAGTTGACCAACCTTGCTAAAACCAAACGGGCAGAGCTGTCTCGAGCGTTCGATACGTTCATTCGTTCGAGTCAGGAGCGGATGGACGAGATTACCAACGCATTCAATAGCCTATTGAGCGGGTACGTCAAACCGACAATTCCTGATTGGGTACTCTCGCTCGACGGCTTAGCTCAAAATTGGAAGGATTTGATGCGGCCGTACCAGAGGGAAGCTGCGGCCAAGATAGCGATGGGCGGCAATACACTTCTCGCGCATCGAGTAGGTTACGGAAAAACTTTGTCAGGTATCGCTGGAATCATGGAGCAGAGGCGACTAGGGGTTGCGCGTAAGCCAATAGCTGTTGTGCCGAATCACCTCACTGGACAATGGGCCAAAGCATTTGCGGAATTCTACCCGTCAGCCAAGGTAATGGCTCCGACTTCACAGGATTTTGATAAGCAACATCGTCAAGCAACGATGAATCGAATTATGACTGGAAACTGGGACGCTGTGATTATCCCAGAGTCGTCATTCAAGAAGCTTCCGATGTCCAGCGAATACGTTGAGGCGTTTTTCCAGGAGCAGATTGCACAGTCGACAGATGCGGCTGACCGCGCCAGAGCAGAGGAAGGAAAAGACCCGAGAACTATCGCAGAGTTAGAAGACGTGACGGAGCGACTGCGAGGCCAGTTGAAAAAGTACCTAGCAGAATCCCAGAAGGATGCAGGACCGTTTTTCGACGAGATGGGTATCGACTCGCTAACTGTGGACGAAGCCCACCATTACAAAAATTTGCCTTTCTACACGCAGAATACTCGCGTGGCTGGAATCAATCCGACCGGCAGCCAGCAAGCGTTCGATATGTTGATGAAAACGGACTTCATTAACACACTGACCAACAGCCGCAACGTGACGTTCCTCACTGGCACGCCAATTGCCAATAGCATGACTGAAGCATGGGTAATGATGCGTTACCTAATGCCAGAAGTGATGAAAGACGCCAATGTATTCGCTTTCGACGACTGGAAGAATACATTCGGCGAGGTGGTGGATAGGACTCGCGTGAACACGATCGGAACAGGCTTCCGCACGGAAACCCGGTTCCAGCAGTTTGTGAACATTGACGTGCTGTCCAAAATGTTCCAGCAGGTTGCAGACGTAAGGATGGTCAGCAATGACGTGCATGTTCCCCCGTTAAAGGGCGGAAAACCTCAGTCAGTTGTTGTGCCTGCTTCGGATGCAATGAAGAGCTTCATGTTAGGACTTGCTGCTCGCAGCCAGAATATGCCTGACGACCCCAGTGTAGACAACATGCTAAACGTAATGACTGTCGGAGCCGGGGCTTCAATCGACTTCCGGCTTCTGGACGCGGCGGCGATGCCGAGCGAAACCAATAAGATTACGGTCGCTGCTGACAACGTTGCAGAAATGTTCAAACTGACTACGCCATTCAAAGGGACGCAGATTATCTGGGCAGACCGTGGCGTACCAAAGGCTGCCAAGAAGCTTACGCCAGAGATGCAGCAGCTTGGTAAGTGGATGCTTGAAGAAGTCCAGACTCGTCCATTGAGCATGGAGGATGTCAAGTCGCAGTGGAAGAAACTGCGACCGACCAAGAATGCTGGCGCGGAACTCCAGCGATTCATGGGCATGGCAGTTCAAGACATGAACTACACCACAGGGACCGAGGATGATGCGGTTTCCTATAGGGTCGACATGAAGGACGAGCCGGGGATTTGGGTCAATGAGATCACAGATGTAGACCCAAACATCACCGAACAAGCGGCTCCCGCATGGAATGTGTATCAGCAAATGAAGGAGGAGTTGATCGCTAGGGGTGTTCCTGCAGATCAGGTCGTGTTCATTCACAGTTACAAGACAACAGCACAGAGAGTGCAGTTGTGGGGGAAAATGAACAGCGGGGGCATCCGGGTGCTTATAGGAAACACCCCAAGGCTTGGAACTGGTGCAAATATCCAAGTGCGACTCGTTGCAGCGCACCACCTAGATGCCCCGTGGCGGCCCGCCGATGTGGAGCAGCGAGACGGCCGGATCATCCGTAGTGGAAACCGGGCTGTAACCATTGGAGACACTATTGGTTATGCGGAGGAGACTGGTGTTGATCTGGATGCAGTAGTCAGCAATAGATACGTGACTGCAGGTAGTATTGACTCTCGCTACTGGGACACAAACGAGATAAAGGCGCAGATGCTTCAGGACTTCTGGAGCGCGAGCCCTGGTTCCTCGATCGAGGAGCTGGGTGCGACTACGCTGAGCATGTCGGAAGTGAAAGCCGCTGCTGTCGCCAATCCACTACTGAAGAAGAAAATCGAACTAGAGTGAGAAGTCGCGAATCTGAAGGATGACTATCTCGGTGCAGTCCAGAGCAAGACCCAAACTGAATCTCGCTTAAAGAGTGCTCGCGATGAAGCACCACAAGCAAAGGAACAACTAGAGGACGCAAAGAAACTGGTTGCTTGGTGGGAAGACTTTCAGTCGACTCTTCCTGAAGGAGAAAGCTTCGGAATTGAGATCGACGGGAAGACGCTTTTCCGCCGAGATGACATTGCCAAGGAAATGAATAAGCGGCTACATGAGATTGGCAAAGGACTTCCTTTGGTAGTTTTGGAATCTACTGCTTCGGACTGGGCTAAGAAAACCAAAACCAATTCGTCACATGCCATTGAAATTGGCAAGATTCATGGAAAGTCAGTTAGAGTCATAGTTGAAAGTGGCTTTCGCAATACAGAAACAGGTGAGGCAGTAGCCGGAAACACTTACCAGAAAACGCAAATTGACAAAGGGTTCTTAAAGGGCAAATGGGAGTGGTCGTACAGTAACGCAGCATTCCGCATACAAGACATGGACGGACTGGGGAGCCTAGGGAACAACCCACAGGGTTTTGCCGCTCGCCTTCGCAACCATATCGACCCAGGCAAGACGTGGGTAAGGGACCACGAACAAGCGTTAGCATCCAAGGAACGTTCGTTAGCCGGTTTAGAAAAACTCGCCGCGTCCATCCCCGATCCAGATCCAGCACGCTTACAGAAGAAGCAGCAGGAGCTGGAAGACATATCCAACGAGATCGGCGATGAAGACGACGATCAAATCACGTACTGGACCGCCACAGAGGAACTCGAGAAGGTTCTCGGGAAAGATACCCTTGCACTCCAGTTAGGGCGAGTGGATAGCTCTGAAACGCTGCTCGGTTATATCGATCACCCCGAGGATGGAAAGCTCTCTGTATTCAATAGAGCTGGCGACACTCGCCCCCCTGCCAGCGGCACTGTATGGGTTGAAGGCGAGAAAACAACGATCGGTTACGTCGCTCGTGACGGCAAAGGTGTGCTGGGGCTTCCAATCTTGCGTCCGAGAATGCAAGTCGGAAAACTAAACCATCCAGAACATGACGAGTTAAGGGTATTCAATCACAAGGAAGGGGATGTCGCTCAGCCAGGACAGGTGTGGGTAGAGAATGAAGACGGAACGAAGTCATTCGGGTATCAAGACAAGAGCCTCAATGTAGTGATGGGCGTTGAGATGACGCCTGCGCCGTATTCAGACGGATGGCCTGTGGATGTTAAGCGGGAAACAGATCAGTATCGAACTAATATAGGAAGGCAACGGAACGAGCTTAGTGATAAACCGAAGAAGGCAGTTACTGAAGCAGGCCAGGGTGAGGACAGGGAAACACGCTCGCTGGATGCGTTCACATCCCCAGAGTTGCAGAAGCGACAGAGCATTGGGGCGGCGAGAATCCCGATCGCATCGGCGTCAGACTTAGTTGGCGACGACGAGGGCGGATCGGACAGCCAGTATGCGTCCCCGTACGAGGAATTCGAGCGGAGATGGCGGCGGGCCACAAAGGGCATTGGCAAGAAAACGCTGGCAATGAAGTTGCGAGAGTTCTGGCAGGAACTGGTCAAGTCGACCGTCAGGGGGTCGTTGCCAGAGTTGCCACGTACGGAGCAGTTTGGCGAGGCGCGGTCGGCCATGCACGCTTACAGGCATGCGCCAGTGTACGCACAGCTCACTGCTGCGGATCTGTTGAAGAAAACGAGCAAGCCGTTATCGGCGAATGATTACGATTTATTCACGCGAATCGTGATTATGCGGGACCAAGTGGAAGCGGCTGGGAAGGGAGAGCGACTGTCGTATGGTTTGACGCCATACACAGCCAACATTGAACTGGATCGCGTCGAGGCGTTGGCGGAAAGTAACGAGCGAGTGCAAGCCTCGCTGGAGTACCGCAAGCAGTGGACGGAGGCGATGGTCGGCGACTTCTTGGCGGCGCATGAGTACCTCGGTCTGGATATGTCTGAGCGATTCCAGCGGGAAAACTACTTCCGGCATCAAGTGCTTTATTACATGGCGGCAGAACAGCGTGGCCTTGGAAAGAAAAAGGTTGAGCTGACGCCCAATCGCGGCTGGCTGAAAGGCCGGACATCTGGCGAGGATCTAGGCGATGCGTTCGATATCAATGCCAATTACCTGCAAGCCGAGTGGGAAGTGTCTACGCAGATGATCGCGGACACGAAGCGGGCGCAGGCTATTGGCCGGTTGAAACGCCACTATGACAAGATGCGACAATTGAAGGCGGATGCTAAGCAGAACAATTACGTCGCGGTAGTTGGTGGCCAGCAGAACATGAACGAGATCGCGTCGCTGCGTGAACAGATGGCCGAACTTAGCGCGGTGGGCTCATTGGATGCTGGCGAGAAGGCTCAACTAAAGGCATGGAGTGAGCGCATTTGGGAGTTGGACCCAACGATGCCATTTCGTCGGAGCATGGCCATTGCAAGAGATCAAATTGAACGTGGAGCGGACAATCTGGGTGAGGTGGTGCCAGACGATTTTATGAGGTACGTCGCATCACTGTCTAAGCAGGATGCCAGCCCGCTGCAGGGACCGGCATTGGCTTTCTTGAAGGCAGTATCTGGCCGTAAGGCTTTCATCCAAAGCGCACTGGGCAGTAAATACGAGACTTGGGAAGATGTTGTACCGGACGATCATGAAGAAGTCGCTATTCGACCGGGGCGGGCTATGTTCCAGGCGTATAGCGTCCCTGAACAGATCGCCAGCGAGTTGATGGCAGACTTGTCGAAATCGCTTGGGATCATGGCTGAGGACTTGCGGCCACTAACAGCGCTGGGGAGCAAGTACACACCGCTGGTTGTTCCGCGCGAAGTCGCGGCACAGATGGCGGCAATCGACAACCTGATGGATTTTGGTTGGCTGGATCGTATGGTGACGCGACCAATGAACGCATGGAAGAAGTGGCGTCTTCAGGGTCCGACGAACGTAATTAAGTACAACCTGCGCAACGTCAGCGAAATTGACAAGGTGTTGGCGCTTAACCCAGCAGCACTCAAGGATATCCCGCAAGCAATCCGCGATTTAGCATTACTCTACAGCGGCTCGAATAACATCCCGGCGAAAGTGCGGGACTGGGTGGAGCGTGGCGGCACTTCTCAATTGGTGCGAATTAACGAACTTGGCGAGCTCAACGAACTGAAAGAATTCGCTCGGTTGATTGGTAGCAAGAAGTCGGGAGTCGTCGGGAAAGTTATCAATGCTCCGGCTGACGCATGGAGAGCCTATTGGTCGATAGCGGGCATTGGTTCGGGCTTTCGGGAATCTATTTTGCGTTACGCCGCCTACCTGAACTACGTTGAGCAGTTAGATGCTGGAAAGTTAGCGAATTATGGAGGATCGGTACAAGGCGAGGTAGACGGGATCAAGGACAACAAAGACAAGGCCATGCGTCTGTCCGCTGACCTTCTGGGCGATTACAGCGACATTTCTATTGTCGGGCAATTCGTGAGGAGCCGTGTTGCCCCGTTCTGGTCGTTCCAGGAAACTAATCTCCGTACTTACTTTCGCGGCCTGATAAATCTAGCAGGCAACGAGCAGTCAGCGATTAAGGCCGGCATGCAAGTGGCTCGGGCGGCTGGCATAGGGGGCTTGGCCAAGGCTCCATTCTTGGCCTACAAGCTCGGTCGGATCGCGTTGCTGCTCTACGGCTTCAAGGCGATGAGCACTGTGTTTAATCGACTGTTGTTCCCGGATGATGACGAGGAGTTGCCGGACGAAGCAAAGCGGAAGGCACATTTAACGTTCGGTAAGAACTCAAATGGAGAAGTGCAGTATTTCAGCCGGATCGGAACTGCGGCCGATGTGTTGGATTGGGTCGGTTTGGATTCGGTGGATTACGACTTGCGGGATGTCTTGGATGGCCGTCGCACGCTTCAAGAGGTCGCAAGGGACATGGCGAGATCGCCGGTTGATAAGGCGTACGGGATGCTGTCGCCTTTCCTGAAAGGGCCTGCCGAACTTGCCGTTGGGCAAACGGCTTTCCCCAATGTCGGTAAGCCTCGGCCGATCCGTGACCGTGGAAGATACATTGCTCAGAATCTGGGGCTCGCGAAGGAGTACGATAAACTGAAAGGCAATCCATCAGCGCCATACTCCGTTACCGACTACTTCCTATACAAGGTGGAACCGGGTACATCGGCCTACTACCTAACGCTAGATGCAAAATCCCGGTGGCTAAAGACGGACCGTAATCGCGGTGTGGGATATTCGGAATCGGTGCGAGGGAGCGCATTGCGAAGCTACAAGATGGCGATGCGACTGAATGACCAGGTTGCGGTGGATAAATATCTCGCCGAGTACGAGGCGGCGGGAGGGACAAAGGATGGACTGCTGGATTCTGTCGAATGGAGTCATCCCGCAGGTGGACTGAGTACCATCGACGCATTTTTGTTTTACAAGTCGCTGTCGCCGGTAGAGCAGGACGAATACCAGAAAGCGGAACGGTTTTACTATTCCGAATTACTGACGGAAGATCAGGCCAAGGAGGTTCGTGCGCGTCGCGACAAGCGCCTCAAAGACCTAGCGTTCGGAAAGAACAAAGACGGCTCTCCCAAAGGCAAGCCCGAGAAGAAGAGCGACGAAAAGTTTGACAAGTACCGCGAACGCCTTCGCGTTTGGAAAGAGGAGCGGCAGACAGCCCAGGAAGCATTACAGGAACATAAGGACCGCGCCTCGATTGACTTGTAAAGGCAAAGCTTTAGGATATGCGTGGCGTTCAGGGACGAACGCTAAAAACTAAGCCTTCCAGCGACAGGGTAATTCGCTGGGGGGCTTTTTTTGTGCAAAGTGCTTGGAAAACAGCAATGAATCGAGTTTATATGCCCCGAATCGCAAAATTATTAGATTCCCTATTGATTCCCAATTTGCAAGGCGGTATTATGCCTCACCGCCTGATAAAAAGCGGTCACAGTGAACGATAATTACCCAATCGAGGAGCATGTTCATGTCGAGTGCCGACGACAAAGATTCTTTATCTGCTGCGCCCAGTCTGCCAGCAGAGTTGATCCAAGGGAGCAAAGAGTGGCATGCCGCGCGTTGTGGCAAGATCACAGCCAGTTGCTTCGGCAAGTTGGCTGGCCAAGGCCGGTCTGGCGGTGGCCTTACGCAAACGGCGATTACCTACCTGACGCAGGTAGT
>Ga0163144_10025168_pt1 | contig 11640 bp, 10 predicted proteins | sample OliLak19BULKMAT1_FD_123175 | JGI IMG/M metagenome (GOLD analysis project Ga0163144, IMG submission 123175) | Freshwater microbial mat bacterial communities from Lake Vanda, McMurdo Dry Valleys, Antarctica - Oligotrophic Lake LV.19.BULKMAT1 | ecosystem: Environmental > Aquatic > Freshwater >... | reverse complement strand
ATTAAGGGTGCGCATCACGTTCGATCCCGCCAAACGCGATCGCACCCTCGCAGAACGGGGACTGGATTTTGGGCGTGCCGTCGAGGTGTTCAGCGAATTCCATCTGACGTTTCCAGACGAGAGGTTCGACTATGGAGAGCACCGCTTTGTCAGTGTCGGGCGGCTTGGCAACAGGATGCTGATCCTAGTGTGGACGCCCTTGACGGCGGCCGTCATCTGATTTCGATGCGAAAGGCAAACGACCGTGAGCGAAGACGATATCAAGAGCGACTGGATCGACCCAGATGACGCGCCAGAGCTCGACGATGCGTGGTTCGAAAAGGCCAACCTCTACAAAGGGGGCGTATTGATCCAGCGAGGCCGGCCGTCCGGCGCGACGAAAGTCTCCACGACCGTGCGTTTCGACGCCGATGTGATCGCAGCCTTTCGGGCAGACGGCCCCGGTTGGCAGACGCGCATGAACCTTGCCCTGCGAGAATGGCTCGCCGCCAGGGGAAAATCCGCCTGACGTCTATCGCGTCGTCACGATCCTGATCTCGCCGATGCGGTTCCGCGGGATCACCACGACCTGGTCGCCGAGGCGTTCGAACGCCAGATCGACGCAGGCGTCCCCGATCTGCAAGCGGCTGACGGTCAGCCGCTCGATGCCGGCCGGCAGGGTGGGCGTGTCGATGCTGACCGTCCGGGTCCGGGCGTCGATGGTCACCCCCAGTGCGGCCTGGAGCATCAGGAACACCGAACCCGCCGCCCAGGCCTGGGGCAGGCAGGCCACCGGATAGGCGATCGGCCCTTCGCCGGTCTGGCGATCGAAGCCGCAGAACAGCTCGGGCAGGCGCATCTGGAAATGGCTGGCAGCGGCGTAGATCTCGCCCAGGATCATGGCGACGGCGTCGCGCTCGCCATAGCGTGCCATGCCGGCGACGCCCAGCGAGGTGTCGTGAGGCCAGACCGAGCCGTTGTGATAGCTCATCGGGTTGAAGCGCGCCTGACCCCGGGCAAGGGTCCGCAGACCCCATCCTGACCGGAACTCGGCCCCCAGCAGCCGTCGCGACACCGCACCGGCGCGGGCTGGCGAGGGCAGGCCGGTAAACAGAAGATGGCCGGCGTTGGAACCGATCGCCTCGCAGGGATTGCCGTCGCCGTCCAAGGCGATGGCATAGAACTGCTCATCCTCCATCCAGAACCGGTCCTCGACCCGCTGCCGCATCTCCTCGGCGCGCAGGGTCCAGACCCCGGCGCGACCGTCCGTCAGCTGATGGCCCATTTCCGCCATGGCCTGCCAGGCCGCATAGGCATAGCCCTGCACCTCCAGCAGGGCGACAGGACCCTTGGGAAAGCGGCCGTCGCGGTGGAAGATGGAATCCTCGGAATCCTTCCAGCCCTGGTTGGACAGGCCCGTCTCCGCAGCGCGCTGGTAGTCGATCAGGCCGTCGCCGTTCGAGTCCCCATAGTCGCGCATCCATTCCGTCGCTGCGACAAGGTTCGGCCACAGGGCGCGGATCAAGTCCAGATCACCGGTGCGCCGGGCGTAGGCCCCGGCCAGAGCGACGAACAGACAGGTTGTGTCGACCCCGCCGTAGTAAAGGCCAAAGGGCACCTCGCGCAGCACGCTCATTTCGCCGCCGCGGGTCTCATGCATGATCTTGCCGGGCTGGCTGTCCTGAAACGCGGAGATCGTCGTGGCCTGGCGCGCGGCCAGATAGGTCAGGACGCCCCTTGCCAGTGAGGGGTCCAGCCACAGCATCTGCCAGGCGGCGATGATGCCGTCGCGGCCGAACGGGGTCGAGAACCATGGCGTGCCGGCGTAGGGATAGGGGCCCGTCGGCAGGTCCGTGGTCAGAAGCGCGATGTCGGCGCGGGACTGATCCAGCCAGGCGTTGAATCTTGGACTGCGGGGGCCGCGCAGCGAGGCCCCGCGTCGCCGCCGCCGCCGCATCGCCAGCCGTGCGGCGACGGCATTGCCCCGCCATCGCGCGGGCTCGGGCGCCGAGCAGACGTCCGGGCCGCATTCGATATAGAGATCCAGCATCTTGCCCATCGGCAGGCTGAACATGAACTCGGCGCGCGAGCCGCTCAGACGGGCCGGCGGCTCGGAGAAGGCCAGGCAGGTGGTCCGGACCAGGTCGTCCAGCCCGGTGTAACGGAAGGTGATCCGGCGGCCGTCGTGGGTGGGCGTCTCGCCCACGCCGCGCCTTTCGCGCAGGGTACCGCGCACCTGGAAGATGTCGGCGAAATCCGCGCCGAAATCGAAGGCCAGTGGCAGCAGCACGTCTTCCACGCCGTGGTTGACCATGCGGACGCGCTCGAACATCCGTCGGTCCCAGATGAACCGGCGTCGCTCCAGATGCAGGACGCCGGCGGGAGCGGAACGTCCTCCCATCGGGGGCAGCGGTCGATTGGTGGTATGGGCGGTGAAAAAAACATTGTCGCGCGATACGCCGGAGCTCAGACGCGAGGGCCGCACCAGCCCGACGGTCATGATGAAGCGCGACAGAATGCGGGTATCTCGGTCGAAAAGCCCGTCCGCCCCGCCTTTCAGGTCCCCCCACTTGTCCGCGACCAGGAAGGTGTCGGCGTCCTTAAGCGCCTGCAGCGTGTCCAGCCCGCCGGTATCGGCGTCGTCCGCCGCCGTCTGCTGAACCGAATAGCCGTCGTCCATGAGCCCTCGCTGGTCACCGTTCGCGAGCGCGGTTTAGCGGCCGAATGCGAAGGTAGAATGGCCCGTCGTTGGTTTGGTTCAGGCCGAGGCCGTAAAGCTTCGATCTTCGCGCATCGGAACCACGACATCGTCGAGTCCGGCCCCGGCATAAGGACGCCGCGCCAGAAGGTCTCCATAGACGTCCAGATAGCGTCTCGCCATGGCAGTGGCTGAAAAGCGCAGTTCGAACCGCGCGCGAATGGCCTCGCGGTCCAGCAGGGCGGCCCGGTCGGTCGCGGCGACGGCCTGTTCCAGCGTGTCGACGAGAAAGCCTGTCGCCCCGTCCTCGACGATTTCAGCGGTGGAGCCGCAACGGAAGGCGACGACCGGCGTGCCGCACGCCATGGCCTCGATCATGACCAAGCCGAACGGCTCCGGCCAGTCGATGGGGAACAGCAGGGCGTCCGCGCCGCCGAGGAACTCGGACTTCTGGTGATCGCCGATTTCGCCGATGAACTCGATCAGCGGGTGGTCCAGCATCGGCCGGATCCGGGTTTCAAAATAGATCTTGTCTGCCGCATCGACCTTGGCGGCCAGTTTGAGCTTCCGGCCCAGCTTGATGGCGATTTCGATCGCCCGGTCGGGTCGTTTCTCCGGCGAGATGCGACCGAGGAAGGCCAGATAGCCGTCGGACTTCGGCGAAAACCTGTACTGCTCTGCCGGCATGCCGTGGTGGACGGTCGCCTTCCAGTTGGCGAAATCCAGGGGGCGACGCTGGTCATCGGAGATCGAAACCAGCCCGAACTCCGGCCACCGTTCATAGACCTCCGCCAGGTCCTTCATGTCCAGACGCCCGTGCAGCGTCGTCAAGGTCTTGCCGGCGATGCGTTGGAAGAACGGGAAATGGATCATGTCGGTGTGGAAGTGGATCACGTCGAAATCGTCGGCGCGGCGCAGAACCTCGGACAACATGGTCATATGTGACGCGAGGTCCGACTTCAGCGGAGCCGGGTCCAGCCGGATGGCCTGGTCGCGGACGGGCACGAGACGAGCCTTTGTTCGCGCCTCGGCCGATGCGAACAGCGTCACTTCATGGCCCAGATCGACCAGGGCGTCGGTCAGGTGGGCGACGACGCGCTCCGTGCCGCCGTACAGCTTCGGCGGCACGGCTTCATAGAGCGGTGTGACCTGGGCAATCTTCATGGCGGATTTTCCGTCGCCCCTGACACCACGGGCGCAGGATCATCAACCTTCGCAGCTAGAAATGGTTCCGATCCATAACGGCGATTTACGGCTTTGTTTTCGGAGGGTTACAGCGTTTCGGTCCGTACGCTACCGGTCATTGCATACCCGCGCGCACCTCGGTCCTAAGCGCGTCGATTGAGCGGAGGCCGGTGTCCGATCGGAAGCGCCAGTAGGTCCATCCGTTGCAGGCGGGTGCGTTCTCCAGCAGGGCCCCCAGCTTGTGGATTGATCCGGACAGCTGACCGGATACGAGGGAACCGTCGGCGCGGACCCGGGCCTCCCGCTCGCCTCTGGGACAGTACAGAACATCGCCCGGAGCCAGCAGGCCGGCCTCGACTAGCGCGCCGAACGGCACCTTGACCTCGGCCCGCTTGGAGCCTGTGACAATCAGATCCTCGGGTCTTGCCGGCAGAACCGCCCGGATCCGCTTCTCCGCCACCTTGACGTAGTCAGGATCGCGCTCAATCCCGACGTAGCGCCGCCCCAGCCGTTTGGCGACGGCACCCGTCGTGCCCGTGCCGAAGAAGGGATCCAGGATCACGTCGCCGGGCCGCGTCGCCGCCAGGATCACCCGGTGCAGCAGACCTTCAGGCTTCTGGGTCGGGTGGGCCTTCTTGCCGTCCTCGCCCTTGATGCGTTCCTCGCCGGTGCACAGGGCGAAGGTCCAGTCCGAGCGCATCTGGGTGTCTTCGTTGAAGGCCTTCAGCGCATCGTAGTTGAAGGTGTACCGCTTCTGCCCGCGGCTCTTGGCGGCCCAGATCAGGGTCTCGTGGGCGTTGGTGAAGCGGGTGCCCTTGAAGTTCGGCATCGGATTGGTCTTGCGCCAGACGATGTCGTTCAGGACCCAGTAGCCCAGATCCTGGATCGCCGAGCCGAGGCGGAAAATGTTGTGATACGAGCCGATCACCCAGATGGAGCCCTCGTCCTTCAGGACCCGGCGGCATTCGGCCAGCCAAACGCGGCAGAAGGCGTCATAGGTCGCGAAACTGTCGAACTTGTCCCAGTCAGGGTCGACCGCGTCGACCTTCGAGTTGTCCGGCCGCAACAGGTCGCCGCCCAGTTGCAAATTATAGGGGGGGTCGGCGAAGACCATATCGACCGACCGGTCGGGAAGGCCGCGCAGGATTTCGAGGCAGTCGCCCCGGTGGATGATGTCTGTCTTCAGATCGGTCACGAACGCGGCCCCGTAATGTGGAGCCCGGATCGTGAATCCTTGTGGTTAAGGGGGGGTTAGTCTCAAGGCCTGGACGGATATTCCGACCGGGGCAGCAGAGTCGTCCGACCAGCACGGGCCAAAGCCAGGACCAGGTCCCGAAGCTGACAGTACAGGGCGTTGGGCACCAGGCCGTAGGCGCAGGTTTCGGTCCCGCGTCTGACAGGGCGTAGATCGACGCCCGGCCAGATGAAGCGGTTCAGATCAGCCGCGACGATCCACGAGCGACGGCCGTCGAGGCCAAGACGGCGTTGGGTGGCAGAGGGAATTTCGACGGAGCTGTCGGGATGAACGGGCGGCGAATGGGTGATCGGGGCGACGGTCACCATGCTCCGACCAACTTCGGTCTCGACCGCAAGGACGATGACGCAGGGACGGTCCTTGCGTCCCTCTTCATGCCCGCGAAGAGCCTCGTCGCGCCAGAGATAGGCATAGCCGATCACCAGCCCGGGAACAGGCTCAGGCAGGTGCACCGCCTATTCAACCTCATGGTCAAAGGCTCGGCCAGCGGCAGGTGGCTCGGCGACGGCGAGATCGTTCAGGTCAGTGTCGCCCAGTTCCCAAGGGTAGAGCGGTTGTCGATCATTGTCCTTGAGGCGGCGATATTCGTCAGCCGACAGCAGGACAAGCCGTTCGCGACCGTGGCTGGTGATCGACACGGGTTCACGGAGCGCTGCCTCGCTAATGCGGCCATAGGCCTTGAGAAAGTTGCCGGAAGAGACGGTAAGTGCCATCCGGCGAAGATATCGAAAAACTCGATAAATTCAAGTTTCGAAGGGTCGTGCAATCCGGTTTCACCCTTGCTAATCGGCACGGATGATCGCTCGCCTTCGCCCCGTCCCGTTTGACCTTGGCCCGGTCCATTTCGTCGGCATTGGCGGCATCGGCATGAGCGGGATCGCCGAGATCATGCTCAAGATCGGCTATTCGGTGCAGGGCTCGGATGCGAAGGCCAGCGCCAATACTGAACGACTGGCCGGGCTGGGGGCGAAGATCTTCATCGGTCACGACGCGGCCCATGTCGGCGACGGCGCGTCGGCTGTGGTCTATTCGACTGCGGTCAAGCCGACCAACCCGGAGCTGATGATGGCGCGAGAGCGTCGCATCCCGCTGGTCCGCCGCGCCGAGATGCTGGCCGAACTGATGCGGCTGCAGTTCTCGATCGCGGTGGGCGGCACCCACGGCAAGACCACGACGACCTCCATGGTCGCGGCGTTGCTGGATGCGGCCGGGCTGGACCCGACGGTGGTCAACGGCGGAATCATCAACGCCTATGGCACCAACGCCAAGGTCGGGGACGGTGACTGGATCGTGGTCGAGGCGGACGAGAGCGACGGCAGCTTCCTGCGGCTGAAGTCGACCGTGGCCGTTGTGACCAATATCGATCCGGAACACCTGGACCATTACGGCGACTTCGACGCGGTGCGGAAGGCGTTCTGCGACTTCGTGGAGAACATCCCGTTCTACGGTTTTGCGGCCGTGTGTCTGGATCACCCGGAGGTGCAGCGGCTGGTGGCGGCGATCGATAACCGGCGGATCGTGACCTACGGCATGAATCCGCAGGCGATGGTGCGGGCCGACAGAGTCGAGATGAGCCCGGACGGGGCGCGGTTCGACGTGCTGATCCAGGGGCGGGGCATGGCCGCGCTGGAGGAGCCGGTGCGCATCGCCGACCTGCATCTGCCGATGGCGGGCTGGCACAATGTCGCCAATGCCCTGGCGGCGATCGCCGTGGCGCGCGAGCTGGACGTGTCCGACGACGCCATCCGCAGCGGGCTGGCGTCCTTCGCCGGGGTCAAGCGCAGATTCACCACCACCGGCGTTGTGGGCGGCGTACGCATTGTCGACGACTACGGCCACCATCCGGTGGAGATCGCTGCCGTTCTGAAGGCCGCGCGGCAGGTGGCCGAGGGCCGCGTCATCGCCGTGGTTCAGCCGCACCGGTTCACGCGCCTGCGCGACCTGATGGACGATTTCTCGGCCGGTTTCTCGGACGCCGACAGCGTGATCGTGGCCGATGTCTATGCGGCGGGGGAGGCACCGATCGAGGGCGTGGACAAACAGGCGCTGGTGGACGGGATCCGGCGCTACGGCCACCTGCGGGTCTCGGCGCTGGAAAATGCGGCCGTCCTGCCGCGCCTGATCGCCGAGGAGGCCAGGGCGGGCGATGTGGTGGTACTGCTGGGGGCGGGGGACATTACCGCCTGGGCCTATGCGTTGCCGGCACAGCTGGAGGCGTTGGCCAACTAATCTCCCTCTCCCGGTGGGAGAGGGCTTGAGCGCAGGATCGCGAAGCGGTCATTCTTGCGCAAAAGGGTGAGGGTCGGCTCGTGTCAACTGCTTTCAAACCCGACCCTCATCCGTCTCGGCTATCGCCGAGCCACCTTCTCCCAAGCGGAGAAGGGAAAGACATCGGAGACTGAATGACCTGGCGTGCCACCCTCCCCACCGCGCGCGGCAAAGTGCTGCGCGATGAACCGCTGGCGCCGTTCACCTGGTTTCGGGTGGGCGGGGCGGCGGACGTGCTGTTCATCCCGGCCGATGCAGACGACCTCGCAGACTTTCTGAAAGCGATAGACCCTGAGATACCCGTGACTGTGCTGGGCGTCGGGTCCAACGTCATTATCCGTGACGGGGGGGTCGAAGGCGTGGTCGTCCGTCTGGCCGGGCGACCCTTCGCCGGCATCGCGAGTGAGGGTGGCACCATCACCGCGGGTGCCGGCGCGCTGGACGCCATGGTGGCCAAAGCCTCGGCGAAGGCCGGGCTGGCCGGGCTTGAGTTCTATGCGGGTATCCCCGGCACCATCGGCGGGGCCCTGACCATGAATGCCGGCTGCTACGGCGCCGAGACCAGGGACGTGCTGGTCTCGGCCTGGGGGCTGACGCGGTCGGGCGAACGGGTCGACTATACGCTCGCCGACTTCGGTTACACCTACCGGCACAGCGAAGCCCCGGCCGACATCATCTGGATCGAGGCGACGCACCGCGGCACGCCCGACGATCCCGAGGCCGTCGCCGCCCGTATCGCTGAAATCACGTCTCGCCGTGAAACGACCCAGCCGATCCGCGAAAAGACCGGCGGCTCGACCTTCAAGAACCCGCCGGGCCAGTCGTCTTGGAAGCTTGTGGACGAGGCCGGGTGGCGCGGTCGGCTGTTCAGGGCAACCGGGGGCGGGGCGAAATTCAGCGACCTGCACTCCAATTTCATGATCAATCCGGGCGAGGCTTCGGCCGCCGATATCGAAGGATTGGGCGAAACCGTGCGCGCCGAGGTTCAAAGTAAACTCGGCGTAAACCTCGAATGGGAGATCAAGAGGATCGGCCGACCCCTGTAACGTCCCCGTAACCCGCGCAGAACGCCACGGATCGCTTATGAACCGCCCGCTTTCAGAGTTGCACGTCGCCGTCCTGATGGGCGGTCTGTCCTCCGAGCGGGAGGTGTCGCTGTCGTCGGGCAAGGAGTGCGCCGACGCGCTGGAAGGCCAGTGCGCCCGGGTCACCCGTGTCGATGCCGGGCGAGATCTGGCGCAGGTGCTGGCGGCGCTGAAGCCCGATGTCGTGCTGAATGCGCTGCATGGCGAATGGGGCGAGGACGGGTGCGTCCAGGGCATCCTCGAAACCCTTCAGATTCCCTATTCCCATTCCGGCGTCCTGGCTTCGGCCCTGACGATGGACAAGGACAAGACTAAGGCCGTGCTTGGCGGGGCCGGGGTGATCGTGCCCGGCGGGGGCCTGTTCGACCGTCACGAGGTCGCCCGCCGCCATGTGATTGCGCCGCCCTACATCATCAAGCCCAATGCCGAAGGATCGTCGGTCGGGGTCTATCTGGTGCTCGCCGGGGCTAACGACACGGTCCGGGAGGTCGGCGCGGACGACTGGGCCTACGGCGAACGGGTGATGGTCGAGCCCTATATTCCGGGCAAGGAACTGGCGGTCGCGGTGATCGGAGAGACCAACGGCCCGCGCCCCCTGACCGTGACCGACATCACCCCGGTCAAGGGGTTCTACGACTATGAGGCCAAATACGCGCCGGGCGGGTCTATCCACAGGCTTCCGGCTGACATCCCCCCCCATGTTTTTGAAGCGGCACTGCGCGAATCCGGGCGGGCGCATACCGCGCTGGGCTGCCGGGGCGTTTCGCGGTCCGACTTTCGTTATGACGATGTTAAGGACGAGCTCGTCTTGCTGGAGGTCAATACCCAGCCCGGGATGACGCCGACCTCTCTGGTTCCGGAGCAGGCCGCCTACGTCGGGATGAGCTATCAAGATCTGGTCCGGTGGATGGTGGAGGACGCCTCATGCCCGCGGTAGTTCGCGGCGGTCGGCGCGCGAGCGCGACGTCGGTGCCCAGGCGAAACGCTGGCCCCAGGGGCCAGGGCGGTCGCCAAGGCCAGACGGGGCGCAATGTCGGTGGCGTCCCCGGCAAGATGGCCGCTCTCGGACGCCTGGACCTGTCGCCGCGTGCGGTGGTTCTGTCGATCTGCGCCGGCGTCGCCGTGCTGGCCCTGGTGCTGGCGACGGGGGCCCGGGCCGAGCGGATCGGTAGCGCCTTCCAGCAGGGCGCGGACGCTGTCATCACCGGCATGGGCTTGACGCTGCGCCGCGTGCACATCACCGGGGCCTCGGCTGAGGCGACGCCGGCGATCCAGCGGGCGCTGGACGTCCAGGCGGGCCAACCCATCACGCGGCTCGATCTCGCCGAACTTCAGGCCAGCGTCCAGGCTGTCGGCTGGGTCAGGGACGTGCGCGTGGTCCGTCTCCTGCCCGACACGCTTGTCGTTCAGGTGCGCGAGCACGACCGCCTCGCGATCTGGCAGACCCGGGGGCGGGTGTTCGTCATCGACGGTGACGGCCGGGTAATCCCCGGGGCCGACGCGGGGCGCTATCCGAACCTGCCGTTGCTCGTGGGGCCCGGTGCGGACAAGGCGGCGGGCGACATTCTCCCGCTGCTGCGCGAGCGGCCGCGGCTGATGAACCGCATCGACGCCCTTGTCCGTGTCGACGACCGGCGCTGGGATCTGCGGCTCAGGGACGGCAGCCTGATCCAGCTCCCGGCGCTTGGCCAAGAGGCGGCGCTGATCCAGCTCGACGCCCTGGACCAGCGCGAGCGACTGCTGGAGCTGGGCTTCTCGCGCATCGACCTGCGCACCGAGGGCCAGATTGCCGTCCGGCCCGGAGCGGGCGTCCAAGACAAACAGTTCGAGTAGAGGGCGGCGGAATATGGCGGGCAAGAAGGCCGATCCCACGACAGAGGCGGGCAGGGCGGCGACACGCGCGCCAGTGGTCGCTGCGCTGGACCTGGGCCAGTCCAAGGTCGCCTGTTTCATCATGAAGCCGGACGGCGTGCGCCACGCCGACCGGACCATCCGCGTCGCCGGCGCCAGCCACGTCCAGTCCAGGGGCGTGCGCGGCGGCTCCATTGTCAATATGGACGAGGCGGCCCAGGCCATCGGCCACGCCGTCGAGCGGGCGGAACGCACGGCGGGAGCGCCGGTGTCCGGCGTGATCGTCACCACCGCCATCGGCCAGATGGCCAGCCACAGGGTCGAGGCCAGGGTCTCGCTGGGGGCCAGTCCTGTGGGCGATGCCGACCTCGCGCGCGCCATCGGCATGGCCCTGGCGCAGATCCGGCTGCCCAACCGGCGACCGATCCATGTCCTGCCGATCGCCTGGTCGGTGGATGGCGCGCGCGGCGTGCACGACCCCCGATCCATGCGGGGCGGCTCGCTGGGGCTGGACCTGCTGGTCGTGTCGATGGCGGAAAGCGCGTTCGCCTCGCTCAGCCATTGTCTGGAGCTGGCCCATCTGGACCTGCAGGGCGTCGCCGCGGCACCGATGGTGTCGTCGCTCGCCGCGCTGGAGGAGGACGAGATGGACCTGGGATGCGTCTGCATCGACATGGGGGGCGGCTCCAGCAGCGCAGCCGTTTGGGGTGGCAGGTCGCTACTGCATATCGAATCCCTGAACGTCGGCGGTGATCATGTGACTGCCGATATCGCGCGCGGCCTGTCGACGTCCCGGGCGGGGGCGGAACGGCTCAAAACCCTGCACGGCTCGGCCATGGCGAGCGCCAACGAGGACCGCGAGATGCTGGAAGCTCCGCCGAGGGGCGAGGACGCCGCCTCGGGACCGGTGATCGTGCCCCGGGCCATGCTCAAGACCGTCATCGCGCCGCGGGTGGAGGAAACCCTCGAGCTCCTGCGCGACCGGCTCCGGAATGCCGGCGTCGGTCTGGAACCCGGCACGGGGCTGGTGCTCACGGGCGGGGCCAGTCAGCTTAACGGCGTTCGTGAACTGGCGGTGCGGGTGTTCGATCGGCCGGTGCGTCTGGGTCGACCGCAACGGGCCCCTCACCTCGCGGATGCGGCGGCGGGTCCGGCCTTCTGTTCGGCGGCGGGCGTGTTGCTGCGGGCCGCCTATGGCCCCCGTGAAGCGGTTTCGGCGCGCAAACTCATGTCGCGCCAGGTCACTGCGGCGGATGCGCCCCGCGTCCACCGCGGCAATGTGATGGCGCGCGCTGCGGGATGGCTGAGGGACAATCTGT
>Ga0163144_10025164_pt1 | contig 11640 bp, 12 predicted proteins | sample OliLak19BULKMAT1_FD_123175 | JGI IMG/M metagenome (GOLD analysis project Ga0163144, IMG submission 123175) | Freshwater microbial mat bacterial communities from Lake Vanda, McMurdo Dry Valleys, Antarctica - Oligotrophic Lake LV.19.BULKMAT1 | ecosystem: Environmental > Aquatic > Freshwater >... | reverse complement strand
GAAGAAGGCGGTCGAGATGATCAAGTACCGCGATGGCCGATTTCTCGACACGCTGGCTGCCGCCTATGCCGAGACGGGCAACTTCGACAAGGCGATCGAGACACAACAAAAGGCTCTCGACGATCCCGATTTCATGCGCGACGACGGAGAAGGAGCCCGCAAGCGCTTGAAACTCTATCGCGAGAAGAAGCCGTTTCGGGATGAGTAAGTTCGAGCAAATTGGAACTGAAAAGACGCTTGAACGCTAATCTCCACTGATCTTCACTAATCCAGGAAAAGAGACCGGCTACTTTTTCCAAGGATTAGTGTGGATTAGTGAAGATTAGTGTTCTGAGCTTTATTCTGCCCCGCGGAGCACAGATGGCCGCCGAGAAAGCTGTTGGCCTCGTTGTTCGCACGCACGATTGGAGCGAGACCAGCCGCATTGCGACCATTTGGACGCGGGAATTTGGCAAGGTGCGCGTTCTGGCGAAAGGCGGACGACGATTGAAGTCCAGCTTCGAGGTCGCCCTTGACCTGTTGACAGTCTGTAGTATTGTTCTCGTCCGTAAGACATCCGGCGGACTGGATCTTTTGACGGAGGCCCGAGTCGATGAACGCTTCGCCGGCTTGAAGAAAGACCTGCGGGCGTTGTACGGCGGCTACTACATTGCCGAGTTGCTCGGCGAAGGGACTCAGGAGTACGACCCGCATCCGGCACTGTTCGAGCATTCGCTGGAAACGATGCGAAAGCTCGCGGCCGGGGGTGATGTGAATGGGCTGATCTCGGCATACGAACTGAGTTGGCTGGATGAGTTGGGACTGAGGCCGGTTTTGGATCGCTGTGCTGGCTGCGAGTCTTCGGTCTTGAACGATGAGCGTCTGACTTTTAGTGCTCTGGCTGGTGGTGTGGTCTGCGAGAATTGTGCGGCGACTCAGCGCGATCGACGTTTGCTGAGCCGGCCAGGATTGGAGACGCTCAAGGAATTATCAGCCGGTGAGTTGCCGAAGGTGACTGCGGAAGTTCGGCAAATATTGGGTCATGTAGTTTCGACAGCGCTGGGGCGTCGGCCTCGGCTCTTAAGTTATTTGAACTAAGGCGGGCCGAGCGACGTGGGTTGCCGGGTGATGAGTTCGGCGCTTAAACGAACTCGGCTCGCTGTGTGATTTCGAGAGGACCGGGGGAAGGTCGCCATGCGTCACGGACGAACGGGCTACCGATGGCCGATTGTCGGCTTGGTCCTCATTTTGGCGGGCTGTACATCTACACGCGCCAAACTGCCACCAACCGATTCATCCAAGAACGGCATCGTACAGGCCAGCGGTAAAGAAGTCATGCCGGGCTCGCCACTTCAGCACGACGGGCTCGTCGCGGCGGAGGATGCGTATCGCCGCGAGGAATTCAGCAAAGCCGGGGACATGTTCTCGGACATTGCCGAGGATACCAAGAATCGACCGGAAGTTGCCGAGCGTGCTCGCTTCTATCAGGCCGAGTGCCTGCGTCGCGAAGGGTATCATCCCAAGGCCGTGGACACGTACCACAAGCTGCTCCAGGATTTCCCCGCCGGCCTCTACCGCGAACAAGCCGTCGGGCAGATGTACACGATCGCTTCCGAATGGCTGAAGCCGACAGGCATCGAAATCTCGAATCTCACCAAGCCCGAGAAGGAACGTGAGAGCAAGAGTTGGACCAGCAGCATCATTCTGGTAAACTTCGATCGCAAGATTCCGACTTTCGATAGCGAAGGACGCGCTCTGCAAACTCTGGAACGCGTTTACTACGCGGACCCGACCGGGCCCTATGCGGACAAAGCCCTGTTCATGCTGGGACGGGTTTATTTTCACCGCGAGAACTTCAAGGAATCGTCGCGGTATTTCCAGCAACTCGCGGAAACTCACGATCGCAGCGCTCTCCGCGATGAAGCTCTCAAGATGGCCATCATCGCCAAGAACAACAGCGCGGGAGGCCCTCAATACGACGGCAAGGACATGGCCGAGGCCATGCGGATGATCAACTCCGCCAAGGCCAGCAGCCCGGCCTTGGCCCGCGAGCAGGACGGTAAATTCCTGGACGAGCAGGCCGTCATGGTTCGCTACCAACAAGCACAAAAGGATTACGAAACGGCCGAGTTCTATCGCCGCACGGGCCATCCCGGCTCGGCATGGTTCTACTACGAATTAGTGCTCCGCCGCTATCCAGGCATCAAGCCGTTTGCGGATCAAGCTGCCGCCCGACAAAAGGAATTGAATGTCGAGCTGAACGACGTGAAAAACCCGACGACGATGAGTTCGACGAGGCGATTCCTGAAGCAGTATGTCCTTGGCCACGAAATGCCGGCCGTGAAAGACACGCCAGCGGTTAGCAACCCGGAGTTGAAGGATTTGCCCGCACCGCGACCGGCCGAGGGTCCATCGCGGGAAGTGGTGCCGGCGGAGGTTCGACCTCGATCGTAGCCCGCACACTCCGTGTGTGGGAGGTCGGCACACGGAGTGTGCCGACTACTATGGCTAATTTTTTAATCCATGACTCGCTTTCAACACCACTCGCCGATCTCCCGCCGAACCGCAATGGCCATGCTGTTTGGCGGCAGCGCGGCCATCGCCACGGGTTGCAAAAGCTTCGGGCTTCTCGGCTATTCGACTGCTCCAAACTACGACCCTGGCATTCGCACGGTATATGTGCCGATGTTCAAGTGCCGAATGCTGCAAACGTCCCCGTTCCGGGGCATCGAATTCACCATGACCCGCACCGTGGTCGATGCCATTGAATCCAAGACGCCGATGAAGGTGATCAGCGATCCGCACGGTGCCGACACGGAACTGCAAGGCACGGTCCTCTCGGTCAACAAGCTGATCACGAATCGCACGCCCTTCAATGGAGCGCGTGAAATCGCCCTCTTCCTATATGTGGAAGTCGTCTGGCACGACCTGCGTCCGGGTCACGAAGGCAAAATTCTGACCAATTCGAAACGCCGAGAGGGGGCCTCCCCGCCAATCGACTTTCCATTCGATCCGGGCATTCCCCCGACCACGGTGGGGCCGGACAAGGCACAGCCTGTCGTCCTCACAACCGCGGGCCGAGCGATCCCGGAACTGGGCGAGACCATCACCACCGGCCTCCAAATGGCCATCGACCGAATGGCCGTCCAAATCGTCGGGGCAATGGAACAGCCGTGGTAAATAATGGACAGCGGACAATGGATAGTGGACAGAACCGCTAAAAATACTCTCCACTATCCATTGTCCACCGTCAATTATGCTCTGGTTCTTCCGCAATCATCAATTCCACATCGGCCCAAGACCGCTGGTCATGGGCATCGTGAATGTCACCCCCGATAGCTTTTCGGATGGCGGTCGATTCCTGACAACCGATGTTGCCATCGAACACGGGTTAAAATTGGTCGCCGAAAGTGCGGACATTCTCGACATTGGCGGCGAATCAAGCCGGCCTGGCGCGACTGCCGTTTCTGAAGAAGAGGAACTGGCCCGCGTGATTCCCGTCGTTCGCGGGCTTGCCGCCAGGACGACTGTGCCCATCTCCGTGGACACGACCAAGGCCGAAGTTGCTCGTCAAGCGTTAGAAGCCGGGGCCGCGATCATCAACGACATCTCGGCCGGGCTGGGCGATCCGCAAATGTTGAACGTGGTTCGCGACGCGAAAGCCGGCTTCGTGCTGATGCACATGCAGGGCACGCCGCAGACAATGCAGCAGAATCCGACTTATGCCGATGTCGTTCGTGAAGTCCGCAGGTTCTTGCGTGAACGCCTGGATGCGTGCGTCGCGGCGGGAATTCCCGAGGAGTGCATCGTGCTCGATCCAGGCATCGGCTTCGGCAAGTCACACGAGCACAACCTCGCACTGCTGAGACATCTCGATGCACTGGCACCTCTCGATCGACCCGTGATGCTGGGCATCTCACGCAAGGGAATTCTGAAAGAGATCACAGGCCGGGAACGCCACGAGAGACTCGCCGGTTCGTTGGCGGTGGCCTGCTATTGTGCCGCCCGAGGATCGGCGCAGATTCTTCGCGTCCACGATGTGGCGGAGACGGTGGATGCGGCAAAGGTGATTGGGGCGATCGGGGAGATTTCGTGGACGCAAAGCGTGGTAACGGAATGACGCTATTTTACGCATAAGTCTTCGTTGATTAGTGCGGGGGTCAACAAGTGCAGTCAGAACGGATGCCAAAACGGCATTCGCAGTGTATCCTTCTCTACACACGCAACCTCAAGATGATGGCCAGGGACATGACTGCAAACGAATCCCAACTTCTGGAAATCCTACGAGAACGATCCTTCAAGCGTGGCACATTCACGCTTGCCTCGGGGAACACGTCGGACCATTACATCGACGGGAAGATGTCTCTGGTTTTCTCCGCAAGTGCCCGCTTGATTGGTGAGGTTCTCTACGAACGAACGGCGAACCTTGAAATCGAGGCAATCGGCGGCCTGGAAGTCGGGGCGGTGCCGATGGCAACGGCCGCGGTGATTGCCTATGACGAACGCGGCCAGACGATGGAAGGGTTTTGGGTCCGCGACAAAGCAAAGAACCACGGCACGAAGAAAATTGTCGAGGGCGGCCTTCGGCCCGGAATGAGAGTCGTAATCGTTGACGACGTGTTCACTAAAGGCGAATCGGCAATGAAGGCCGTGCGTGCGGTCCGCGAAATGGGATGCGAAGTTGTGATGGTACTAGCGCTGGTTGACCGCCTAGCAGGCGCAAGAAAGTTATTCGAGAGAGAAGAGGTCAACTATCAAACAGTGTTCGACATCACTGAATTTGGGGTAGAGGTCGCCGATGGTCAACTTGCGTCAGTTGGCTAAAGCAGTCGTTCGTGGCATATTCCTCGGGAAAATCGTTTTTGTGAGGAAACACCCACCCCTTCAAAAAATAGCTGCATTCTTGATAAAAGCGAATGTTTGAGCCTTTCTGAAGGTCATGAATTCGCCCTGATGCAAAGGTGAGTGATTGGGGCGAAAGCTTAGGGCGGCAGTTCGACTCAAACGGAGTCCGCAAGGATCCAGTGCCATCCTGTGACCCTTCCCGAATCGTACTTCAGAGGAATTGATAGGTGGGCGTCAAAGTCCTCCACGACCGCGCCTCGTGATCGAAGCTGCCCCTTAATCCGCAGCCGGAATGAAGTCGCCTTCGGCAGGCAGTCGTCAATGGTTGTCTCCCAAGAGAGGCTCGAGCGCGTCTGCTTTTGATGGCTATCGTCGATGTATAGATGCTCTTGTAGAAGCGGGACAACGCCACCATAGAACCGATCTGTCAGGTCCATCAAGGTGCCGTCTGGAATCTCGATGGCCACTCTTTCAAATGTGAGCGAAGGATCGCTAGCGGTGGTGTGCGAAATGAATGAGAGCCGGAGGCCAGATGGCGGCTCATCGAAGTGCTGCTGATAAATCAGTGGAATCCCGTCAGTCTTCGATCGCTTGATAACCTCTGCGCTTATGTATGGTTTGAAGTCTCGGTTGTACGAATCGGCTGGCACGGACCAGTAGCGGTATTCGACGCAGCCTCCCGTGCAAAGCCACGCCAGGCCAATCGGAACCATAAACCAGCCAGTGATCCGAGTCCTTTTTTTCATGATCGAGTGGGCTTTCTCGCTGCGCCTGTTCGGAGGAGATGAACCGAACCGGAATTGCCAGGCCTTATCTGCGGAGGCAGCCTACTAGAGTTTTTCGATCAATTGGTTTGCCGTCCCATTCGTATGGGACAGGAACGGTGTCTTCGCATCATTGCTCTTTGAAATGAGGGAAGCTATCGTCGCTTTGGTACGCCCGGATCGCAATGCCTGGCTGACCAAATGTTGCATTTCAAGATCGTCGTTCGCACTAGGGTAATCGGGTTGGGCCTCGGACGATTGGCTTTCTCCTTCCTTCGCCTCTAGCCCTTCTGCCCGCACTTCGACGGGGTAAGGTAGGTTCAGTTGATGGATTGCGACGATCAAAGTATGCCGATACGAGTTGTACGCAGGGGCAACTACCACCAATCGATGCTGTACTCTTTCCTTGCTCGATTCTGTTTCGACGACTCCCTGCAAGATTCCACGAGTAACCTTGCCTAGTAAATTTGCTTGCACACTCAGGATCGCGTAGGGGGACTGCACATCGACGTGAAACTGCTCAGGCCAAAGGTTGGGTATGGTCTCGGTCATCGTCTCTCCTTACAGTTCAAGTCGGAATGCAAGCGGCAAATGGTCCGAGGCGACAGTTCTGCTCGGTATCCCCGCTTGAGCTGTCAACAGATTCACTTCGTCTATGTGATCCAGGATCTCAAGATCGTGTACGGAGGCCATCAAATCGGGGCGTAATAGAACCTGATCCACCATATGCCAGAATACATCAATTACGCCCGGCTTACGATGGTAAAAAGTACCTGGAGCCCCGACTGTCCGATCCCCCAGAAGGCCCCACATTGGATTGTAGAAGAACTTGCGTTGGGTGCCTTGAACGGTCCGCGCTCGTCGTTCGGCGATCCTCATTGTCATCACAGCGTGCAGGCCAAGGGACCCCGTGACCCCATCCTCGAAGGGATTCATATTCAAATCACCAACCAGAAGCGTACGTTCGTGCCCGATAGACATCTCGGCCCGATCAATCTCCTTTCCCAATTCGACGGCCAGCATGGCCTGTTCCCCTTCCGATGCATTTCGTCGATCGACAAGGTGAGCAACCGCTAGCAGTATCCCCGGTGGCCGACCGGCTTCGACGCTCCAAATCGCCATCCGAGCTCTTACCGGGTCCGATTGACGTTTTGTCCACGAAGCAACATTCAATCGCGTGAAGATGCGGACTTTGTCCGAATCCTCGGAAAGGGCCGAGTAAACCTTGCCCGTAGCCGTCGAAAGAGCGATGGACATTTCGTCATCGGTGACGCCGCACTCGGCCAACAGGAGAATATCGACGTCACGCTCAACGACCGCACTGGCTATCAGCGCCCGCAGGTCGCGATTCATAACGTTCCAGAACAGAAACGACGTCATAGGGCGATAGCTTCTGGCGAGTGCCTGGTGAATCGATCCGTGATGCTACAATAGCAAGTCGAATCGTCCCGAGGATATTCACATGAAATCGAACGAATCGCTCTCCGAAACCTGCCGCAACATCGCTCTACGGGCTCGCCGGGCTTCGGACGAACTGGCCACCATCCACCGCGATCGCAAGGATCGCTGGCTGCTCCAGTCGGCCGTGGCGTTGCTCCTTCAAGCCGATTCCATCCTCGCCGCCAATGCCCGCGATATGGAAGCTGCCACTGATTTGTCAGCCGCGAATCGCGATCGACTTAGACTGACTCCAGAACGACTTCACGGCATGGCAGAGGGTCTGCGACAGGTCGCTGCTCTGCCCGACCCCGTCGGTTTCGTTCGAGAGGGGAGCGTTCGCCCGAATGGTCTCGAAGTGCGGAAAGTCTCGGTTCCGCTGGGTGTCATCTTCTTCCTGTATGAATCGCGGCCGAATGTCACGGCCGATGCCGCCGCCCTGTGCGTGAAGGCGGGTAATGCCGTGATCTTGCGTGGCGGCAAAGAAGCGTTTCACTCCAACACAGCCATCTACCGCATCTTGTCAGAAGAACTTTCGAAGTGCGGATTGCCACTCGATGCCGTCCAACTCGTGCCTACGCTCGATCGTGAAGCCGTCGGCGAACTCCTGAAGTTGAACGATCTGATCGATTTGGTGATCCCTCGTGGCGGCGAAAGCCTAATCCGCCGAGTCGTTGCGGAGGCGACCATGCCGGTGCTGAAGCACTACCTGGGAAATTGCCACGTTTACGTGGACCGCGCCGCCGACTTGGAAATGGCCGAGCGAATTGTGCTGAATTCGAAATGCCAACGGCCCGGCGTATGCAATGCGCTGGAGAGCTTATTGATACATGCGGATGTTGCGGCCAAGTTCATCCCGATGATTGGGGCAAGCTTGACGGCACGAAATGTGGAGGTGCGAGGCTGCGAAATCACAAGAAGTTACCTACCTTCCGCGCTTCTTGCGACGGATGCCGACCATGCGGCTGAATATTGCGATTTGATCCTGTCGATGAAAGTGGTGGCCGATACAGACTCGGCAGTCTCTCACATTCGTCGTTTTGGCTCGGGCCATACGGATGCGATTGTCACCGGGGATTTGAAGGCGGCGCAGTATTTCGTGACTCGGGTCGATTCCGCCGCCGTCCTGGTGAATGCGAGTACCCGGTTCAACGATGGGTTTGAACTGGGCCTCGGTGCGGAAATCGGCATTAGTACGGACAAGCTGCATGCTCGCGGCCCGTGCGGATTGAATGAGTTGACCAGTTATAAGTACGTGGTGTACGGCGAAGGCCAGGTTCGTGAGTGACCTGCCCCGCCAGGGAGCCTGGATGTACCTCATCGCCTTGCTATCGCTTGTTGCCCTGGTTGCCCTCCTTGGGACCGCACTGATCTTGCGGCAAAGGACTCGGGGAACGGTAAAGTCCACTCAGACGGAATATCTTCCGGCTCCGCACATGTTCGATAAAGTCTCCGCATCTTACCCAGCCCTTGAAGTCGCTCACGCTTCTCGATCCGGGGCAATCGCTCTACAAGCCGGTTCATCTCCTCGGCTTCGGCCCGGTCATCGGTGTGTCGAGGAAGTTCGCAAACGAGCCCATGTCGATTTCGCGGGGGCATTGAATTTCCTCGAAGGTCAATTGAATCGCCGAGTTTCCGACAATCCGCTGGATCAGGCCCGTTATTGGATCGATCTGGCCGCAGGGCTTCGCGGCTTAAACTTGCACGAATCGCTTCCAGGCCTTTTGCGGCGTGCCGACGATGCCTTGGATCTCCCCCTCGCGGAAGGCTTTGCTTCCGAGGTTTCGAGCTTCGCGGCCTTCGCCGAATATCTTCACGATCCGTTGACACCCGAGGGACAATCGGCCCTACGAGTTCTGCGCGTGGCCATGGAGAGCGTGCGCTTGGGCCAGGTTTCTCCCGGAGTCTATGCAGACGCGGCCTTCGGTGATGCGGTACGCCGGCTCTCGGAATATTGCCCGAATGAAGTGAATCCGCGGCTCGTGCTCGCGTTCATCGAAGCACTTCGGCACAGCCGACGATCGTTTCACACCCTGGCCGCCTTCCGCGACGACCCCGTTCGCCGGCAAACTGTTCGCTGGCAGCAGGCGTTTCTGAAAGACGCGGAACCCATTCTTCGCGAGTACCTGCACGACATCAGTGGCGACCTCATGCGACTGCTTGAATCGACTCTGGGCCGCGGCCGCCGTGAGATTCTGAAAGCACTGGTCGAATTGCAGGCGGACACCGACGACATGGCCCTGACCTTGCTGGGTGACTCGTCGTTCGAGGATCGGGCGGAAGCCTTGCAATGTCTGCGATGGTCGAAGTCACCACTCGCTTCGTCGGCTCTGTGCGGCATCGCTCGCCATGCCTTGACGGGTGAACGCTCGGCCCGCTGGCTGCGTCGATTGGGTGTGGGCAAGCAGCCGGTGCCGACTGAAGAAGTGTTGGCGACCCTCCAGGCTCTTCGTGGGCATCCTTCGGACGAAGCGGAGCGTGTGCTGTTGCAATACGTCGCTCGGCCCGAAGCCGGCTGGAGGCAAGCAGCTTTTCAAAGCCTGGGCTGGTGGGAACCGGCTCGTCGTGGCGAGGTTTTGCATGCCATTCGGAATGGCAAGCAGGACGCGAACGAAGATGTGCGTCGTGCCGCGATGGCGGCCGCCGCCCGGCTCGGCGAATGTGCCTCGCTGCAGATGATTCGCGAAATGCTCACTCGCGATAAGCAGGCGATTGCCCTCAATGCAATTCGCTTCTGTGCCTCCGAGGGTCTCTCCTGGTTGTGGCCGGAACTTGACGTACTAACCGAGTCGGACGATTGCGTCATCGCGGCAGCAGCCTGGGAGGCCGTCGAAAACTTGCGCGAACACTTCATGGGACCGCTGGGCTGAGCAACTTCGTGTCGGGTGGGAGCCTGCGCCCACCTGACAAATCACGACACATCATTTCCGCTTCAAAATCCACTCGCTAATAACATTCAATGCCTTCGGCGAGAAGGTTTCGTCAATCTTGCCGTATTCGCTGGGCAACCCAGTTTTGGTTTCCTGGAACAGGTGATTCAAGCCGGGGAATTCTTTCACCGTCACATCCTTGTTGCCGTGTGATTTGAGCGCACTTTCGACCGCGGCAAGGTTTTCCTTGCAGGGAACTTGTAGATCGAGTTCGCCGTTGATGGCCAGCACTGGGCACTTCACTTTGCCAAGAGTTGGCCGAGGATCGTGGCTCAGGAAAAAGCGAAACCAGGGCGAGGCAAACATCATCAGTTGAGCCTCAGCCGTCTTCCGGTCTTTCTCAAGTTCCTTCTTTTCCTCCGCATTCAGATCTTTCTCCAGTTCCTTCAAGGCGGCCTTGAACTTCTCGGCATCGGCACCTTCCTTGGCCAGCGGTATCAACTTGGCAAGTGCTGCCTTCTGACGAACCAAGTCTTTTTCGGACATGCCCATCGCCTTCGCGATCAATGCGCTCTGAGCAACGATGATCTCGTCGCCGGGAAGGCCTGGGCCAGCCAATAGTACGATGAAGGCAACATCCGAATTCTCGACGGCAACCATCGGCGCAATCAGGCCCCCTTCGCTGTGCCCCATCAGGCCGATTTTGCCGACTTCCTTACGGGTTTTCAAGAAAGCCACGGCACCGGCCGCGTCTTCGGCAAAGTCTTTCGAGGTGGCCGTGTCGAACTTTCCCGTGGATTTACCAACGCCGCGATCGTCGTAACGAAGTACGGCGATGCCTTTCCGAGTGAGGTGATCGGCCAGCACCAGGAACGGCTTGTGCCCCAGAAGTTCCTCGTTTCGATCTTGCGGACCGGAGCCCGAAATCAGCACAACAGCGGGAAACGGCCCCTCTCCTTTTGGCTTCGTGAACGTACCCGCGAGCTTCACGTCCTTCGCCTTGCTGTCGAATGTGAGCAGTTCCTCGTCGTAGGGGTATGGCTTCTTCGGATCCTGCGGACGCGAGCCTGCCGGGGCCTTGTCCGTGCGTTTCAAATCAAGTTTCATCTTCTCGCCCTGATCGAGTTCACCCACGATCGAGTCGCCATCGGCCTGAAGTTTGCCACTGTAGGTTGCCTTCAGTTTGGGCATCTTGATAGTCAGTTGACCGTCCGCGAATTCAGCAGATTCGGCGGGAATGCTGCGAGCGCCTTGATCGACGCTATCGAGACTGGCGACGAGCTTACCATCCTTGGTCTCGATCTTGAATCCCATGCGCAGTTCAAGAGCGCCGACCTTGAGGGCACCATACCAAAGGCCCTCGATGCCTTTTTTCGATTCGGCATGGAGAGGAGCGCAAAGCGCAAGTGGAATGACCAGTGCGAGATAGCGAAGCATGGAGATCCTCGAAAAAAAAACGTACCGTTTAGCGTTCGAGCCAACGGCTCGAACGGAAGGACTCTCGTGGGTTCGTTCGAGCCGTTGGCTCGAACGCTAAACAAAGAAGCAACCCCTACAACCGGTGTTGCGGAGCCGTTCTCATTTTTCTCACTTAGTTTTAACAGCATGGTGGGGTATACTATTTAGGCGAGCGGCAGGAACAAATTTACCCAGGCAGCGGCCAGGCGAGCGTCGAGGCGTAAGCCCGACGTGGCAGCGCCCGAACTTGGGAGTACGCGAATCCACGTCGGGCTTACGCCTCGACG
>Ga0163144_10025163_pt1 | contig 11640 bp, 13 predicted proteins | sample OliLak19BULKMAT1_FD_123175 | JGI IMG/M metagenome (GOLD analysis project Ga0163144, IMG submission 123175) | Freshwater microbial mat bacterial communities from Lake Vanda, McMurdo Dry Valleys, Antarctica - Oligotrophic Lake LV.19.BULKMAT1 | ecosystem: Environmental > Aquatic > Freshwater >... | reverse complement strand
TCGGTCCTCCGCTTGAGAGAGTTCGACGCTCCGCTTAGTCACGTTACGAGAGGTGGTATAGGGAGCGTGAGGAGCATACCCCATGCGCCCCATCCACTCCGACTCGGGCGCACCACCTTGTTTAACAGCGAGAGACATCGCAAATTCGAAACGTTGAGGAGCGATATCTAAGAGTTCGATACAAGACTGAATGCAAATCGGTACGCGCGGAATTAGCCCAACTTCCCCAACAACAAGATCGTCGGCTGCCCCTTTTGCAAGTGAGGTCACCGAGTCATTGATCCATTGCGGTGACCATGGCAGAGTCGTCATATCGACTACCCATCGCACCCCTGCTCGATAGGATTCCTGTATACCCATTGTGATGGCATCACGACGGTCCATCGCCAATTGCTCTGGCTCGATGTTTTTCGCATTGCGATAGGCGAGGAGATTTCGAATCCATTCCGGGAACGAACTGCCAACTGGTATCGGCGTCTGCAGGTCGCTGAACTCAAGATGGCAGTGGGAATTGATTAGGCCCGGCAGGATTGCAAAGCCTGCAAGGTTGAAACGCCTGATGGAGTTAAACTTGCTCGGCAGCTGGGCTCCGACAAACTGGATTATCCCGTTGTCGACAACAACCGAGCCATTTTGAAACGGGCTTGATTCGACCGGAACAATCCAATCCGCTTGTACCGCAAAGGGCGCCTGCGGGCTGATCACTTGATTTGCGAAACCGCCAACTTCATGCGTTCAAGACCTTTGGCCGCGACCATGTTAGGGTCTTGCTGCCAATAGGTTCGATTAAACAACTCGAGGGACAGAACGCCATCAAAGCCACTTGCAAATACCGTCGATAGAATCTTGCTAACAGGAGCGATCCCATCGCCTGGGTAAACGCGATCTGCGTCATTGATTTTGTCGCGAGGCATCTCCGGATAGTCGTTCATGTGGAAGACATGAATGCGTTTGCCAGAGAGTAAGTTCAGGTCATTGAATGACGAACCACCTTTGTAAAGATGGTAGATGTCAGGCAGGATGCAAGCGTCAGGATGTTGCGCAGCGGCAGCAACATAGAGCACTTCGGAAAGCTTGGAGAGATTTTTGGAAAACCCCCAAACCTCGAGTTGTGCTATGCAGCCAGCTGATTTACCGACCTCGAGTAGCGCTCGATATCGCTCGCCCGCTTGATCCAAGTTCAACGGACCGGAGTCCGTCGCTCCCGCTGGCGGTGCCGCAATGCGTATGCCACCGATCGCAGTGACGATGTCCATGTCCTTTCGAGCTTGCTCTAGGCCCTTCTTTCTTGCCGCTTCGTCATCGACGATCCAGTTTGCAAAAGCGATGGAACTCTCAACCGTTAAGCCCGCATCGACAATTCGCTTTTTCAAGTCTGGTAGTGTTCCTCCTTGCGAAGTGAACTTGTTGATGTCCCTGAGCCAAAATTCAATGGAATCGTAACCCGCCTTTTGAGCGATTGCGACTTGCTCGATGATCGGCACGACCTCACCATGAATCGTGCTCGTATTTAGACAGTACTTCACTTTGTTCGTCCTTGTTAGGGTTGGGAGAGGTGTTGCCGAAGCAGTGGTACCATCATGGAATGACGCGATTCCAATGGCTGCGGCGGACGCAGTTGCAATGGCCGCTTGGTTGAATTGCCGGCGAGAAACAGAGCTGATGGATGAGAGCATTCTATGGTTTCGATTGAAAAACTTGGAGGGACAAGGGAACCGGCCAGACGACCAAACTTGCGGCGACCAATAATGAAGCATACATCCAGTCGTTTAGCAGCAAAAGCACCGATACTATGAAAAAGAACAGCATCCATCGACCTAGCCAGTGTGTGATTGTCTGAGTCATGAAGAACAGAATCGCGGCTTGGCTTGCAATCGTAGCATGCGTCAGGAGTTGCCCTAGCCATTGCGAATCGTCCGACAATGCAAGCCAGCCCCGCCGTTGTTCTATCAGACGCCAGCACGCTTCGCCATTCCACCAAATTGGGTGCGCCAACATACTCGACAAGCTAAAGGCAATCCAAATCCAAAGATGGCATTGAATCAACCTAGTGACAATGTTGACTGTAATTCGAGCTTCACCGCTCGCGAGTCCAGGGCGAAACCAGGTTAGCCGACCTGGATCGATGATTAGGTAGGCCATGAAGGCTACCAGCAAGGGTTCATAAATGATCGCCAACAAGGGGGCTCGATGGTGAAACGTACACAGGCAGAACCAAACAACAGCGGGGGCTAGGCGGGAACCAATACCCGCTATGAAAGCCAGACTGGCGAGCAGGCCCGCTCCGGCCACAAACGCCAGACAATCCGGGTTCCAATATAGGATGGACCAGCGGTAAAAGCTGCCGGTTCCCTCCACGTTGTCGCCAATCAGGAATCGGCCTGCGTCCACATTGAGCCAGCCGTCACGTCCAAACCATTGCGAACCCAGGAGAGCCCAAGAAGCGAAATGAACCGCCGCTACGAGCCCGCAAATCACTCGAGTCGCGGCGAGTGACTCAGGTACTTTCGGCGTAAACCAAAGAGAATCCCACCATTTCACGGTCGCTTTCCAATTCGATATCACTTGGCCACCGCCGATTCTTTGAGCGAACGGACGGACCGATTGCTTTCGATTTTTGGAACGAATCCAAACTCACCCCCTGCAAAGCGAGCCAGTTCCGCTTCGTATTGAACCGATTCCGTCTCATCCGATAGGACATCCTCGGTACCTGAGATAACGGCCTTGTATTCCATGTTCTTCTCGAGTCGGATCTTGGAGACGAGGGAATTCTGGTCCTTGTTTTCGGATTCAAGATGCACGACGATCGATTTCAAAACGTGGGTCAAGCCGAGCGTATCATCATTGCTTGCCAACTCCGACAATACGTGGAGCAATCGTTCGGCTCGAACGCGGCCCGGGCCTTTTTCAGATACATCGAGTACTTGCTTCCATTCTTTCGAGCCATTATTTGTTTGGACCAGCAAGCGGACCGGTCGGGAGCTGGTGTCCGAAATCCACTCGATGGGTAGCATCTCTTGATACCAATTGCCCGTGATCAAATAGGGTTGCAAGCCAGTTAGCAGCGCATCCTGAACCGTCGATCGGCGCCAATTCGTCGCGTAAGAAAGTCCAACCGCGGACAAATGGAACAAAATGGCGACGCTGATCAACCATCGCCAACTGGATTTTTCGGTGGCGGGGCTCAATGGGAGTTGTTGGCGAATTGTTTTGGCTCACGCAAATTGTGGAGACTTGGACTGAGTGTGAACGTTCCAGCAGTCTAATTGACTAACGCCCGATGGAAACGAAAAAACCGAGCTGAATTTCAATTGAAAGACAGCTCGGTTTTCGAAATCATTGGCAAACCAGAGTGCTTGTCAGCCGGGTTTGCAATTGCTTGAAACAGCTTACGCTGCTGGAGCTTTGTCGCTAACCGAAGCTGGAGCAGCAGCTGGTGCTGGTGCAGCTGGAGCTGGAGCTGGTGGAACTACAGTGGTGGTGCTGATTGTGCCAGCATTAACTGTTGTTCCGCAAGCGCCGCAACCCGCTGTTGGTGCAGCTACGTAGGATTGCATTGGCATGGAAGCCGAAGCGCCACAACCACAGCTTGGAGCTGGTGCTGCACAACCGCAGCTTGGAGCTGGTGCTGCACAACCGCAGCTTGGTGCTGGTGCTGGGCAACAAGGAGCTGGAGCTGGTGCTTCGCAACCGCAGCTTGGAGCTGGTGCTGGGCAACAAGGAGCTGGAGCTGGCTCGCAGCATGATGGAGCGCCACCGCACTTGCTGGCCATTTTCGCTTTGAGCTTGGCGAACAAACCGCCGCCATTGCAACCAGCTTCCTTCTTAGCATGCAACTTAGCCAAAAGGCCTTGTCGTCCACCGCATCCGCCGCAATCGGCTGATGCAACGGATCCGAAACTGACTGCGAAGGCTGCCAAAGCGAGCGATGCGAATCGAACTGTATTCATCAAAATCTTCCTCCCGAGAGAACTAAACATGAGATCCACGCAATGCCACGATGTACTTCCTGAGTTATGGACCTAATCTGCCAGAAACGTCTCTGGCGCTCCGTGCCGCATTGGCTGCCGTGGTTAACCTACGGTGGCAGACTTTGCCGGTTAGGGGCTTTGCGCAAAATTGGTAAGTTGGAAGCGTAGCAGACTGTTTTTCGATGTCAACAACATATCCGCATTCAATGCCATCATTCTTTAGAGGCCTGCAATGCTAGAAAAAGCGAAAATGGCTCTCAACAAAGGGTTTGCAATTTGATACGATCCGGATTGCCACATTTAGGCAGCAGTGTTTTTTTGGTTTTTTCGATGCTCGCGAGGAGATTTTTAGCCGTGTTTTTCCCTTTGGCGATGCTTTCCCAGTATGTCTTTGGCCCAGCCTTATTCCTGATTTCCCTCTTTATCGTGCTGATCATTTTGTTGCAGCGAGGACGAGGCGGCGGATTGACCGGTGCTTTAGGTGGCGCGGGTGGGGCTAGTGCGTTCGGCGTAAAAGCAGGTGATATATTTACTAGAATTACCGCAGTCTCGGTGCTGCTTTGGATCGTTTTGTGCGCCCTGACTTGCTATTGGTACCTTCCTGAAAAACTGGACATTGCGACAACGCCGTCTTCGACTTCAGGTGAAAAATCCGGTGGAATGGGCGGAATTGGGGATATGCCGATGTCGCCTCAGGACCTAAAGGATCTCCTTGCAAATCCTGCGACGAGTGTGCCGGCAACCCCAGATCCAGCCGATTCCGCAACGCCAGCCGCGAATCCAGTTCCATCCGATGTTCCACCAGCATCCGTGGATATCAAGGACGTACCAACCACGCCGCCGGCGGAGAAGCCAGCGTCACCGGTCGTCGACCCAGCATCGATTCCACCAGCGTTACCAGCCGGAACGGATCCAAAACCTTAGCTCTCGCGTGGCACTGGCGTCTCGCCTCCTTAATACACCACAACTTTTTTGGACCCCCGTGAGCTTGCTCACGGGTGAACGAGTTTTGAAATTAGATCGTCTATCCTCCGTAAAGTCACCATTCTTCCACTCGCTTGCCTCCAAAGGCGGCGAGCGAGTGGAAGAATGGACCGGTGGCGGGGTTTCGGCGTGTTCTAACTCGCAAAACTTGGGCTCATGCCAGACAAGCTGGCTTGGGGCCAAAGCACTATGGGCGAGACGCCCATGCCACATTCAAGTCGTTTTCCGTCTTTTCGAGTTTCGCGTCTTTTCCTTAGGGTTTCGTTAGTTGCTACTTAGTATGACAGGGCATGGTCAAGCGACCCTGCAACACAGAGATTTCGCAATTGATGTCGAGATTCGGACAGTCAACAACCGCTACCTCAAAGTCGTTGCAAAAATCTCGGATGTAGCTTCGGCCCTTGAGCCCCAACTCGATTCAATTGTGCGCGAATTTCTTAAGAGAGGCAGCGTCACCGTCTCCGTGCGCGTGCAGCAGGTAGGCCAAAGCAACGCATCGAAGATCAACCAAAAAACACTAGAGGACTACCTAACCCAATCGAAATGGGTTGCCGACAAACTCGGTATTCAGTTTCAATATGACCTCGGTCAACTTCTTGTTTTGCCCGGAGTCTTGGAGTCAGAGCGTCAACAAGATGACGATGAGTTGCTCGATGTCGTTCGGTCGGCAGTGCAAACCGCTTTAACCGATCTTCAGCGGATGCGAAGCCGTGAGGGCGAGGCCATGCACCTTCAATTCGTTGAACTCCTTTCGCAAATCGATTCAAACAAGGCGTTGATTGAGCAGCGGGCTCCGGCGGTTGTTGGCGAATACAGAACCAAACTAGAAAATAGGATTCGCAGCGGGCTAGCACACTTGGGGCATGAGGTTTCCGACGTCGACTTGCTCAGGGAGATACTGACTTACGCCGACCGCTGCGATGTTTCCGAGGAAATTACAAGACTTGCTAGCCACCTCACTCAATTTCAGGCAGCACTCTGCAACTCGGAAAGCCAGGGGCGACGGCTCGATTTCCTTATCCAAGAACTGTTTCGCGAAACGAACACAATAGGTTCCAAAGCGAACGATTCGCAAGTTTCTCAACTCGTTGTCTCGATCAAGACTGCGATCGAACAAATGCGTGAGCTAGTCCAAAATGTGGAGTAGACTGTCAGATATGACCAATCCAGGAAAACTCGTTATTGTCTCCGGACCCTCTGGTTCTGGAAAATCGACCGTCGTGCAACGGCTTCTCGGTGAGTCGGAATTGCCCCTCGTTTTGAGCGTTTCGGCCACGACTCGCCCACCGAGAGCGGGTGAAGAAAACGGTCGGGACTATATCTTTCTTTCCGATGAGGATTTTCAATCCAAGCGTCAATCGGGTGAGTTTTTGGAGTGCAAAGAGGTTTTCGGACGCGGATACTGGTACGGAACCCTTCGGAACGTTGTTTCGACTGGTTTAAATCAGGGCAAGTGGGTACTATTAGAGATTGATGTCCAAGGGGCACTTGCGGTTCTGCAAGGCTATCCGCAAGCGATCACCATCTTTGTCCACCCGGGCTCAATGGCCGAACTTGAAAAACGGCTCAGAAACCGTGGTACCGAAAGCCCTGAGTCCATTCAACGACGACTGGATGTGGCAGCCGAGGAATTGGCGTTGCGGCATCATTACACTCACGAAGTTATCAACGACGAGATCGATACAACCGTTCAGCAATTGTGCAAGCTGCTAGTGCAGTACCAAGGAGAAAAAGTCCCATGCTCGAAGAATTGAAAGAAGAATTTATCGTCAACAAAGTTGGCGGTCGCTTCAAACTATCCACATTGATCCAAAAGCGTTTGGTCCAACTCAACCGGGGCAGCCGGCCTCTCGTTGAAATGAATACAGACGATAGGATGGAAGTCGTAATCCAAGAGATTTTACAAGATAAAATTTTCTTGACCACGTCGGGTGAACTCAAGGTGCTCAGCGAAACGGCGGACCTTGGCGATTTGCTCGACTTGGACACAAGCGATCTATAGCGGCGAATATTGGATGAACCATCGCGTTGTTGTCGGAGTATCAGGCGGCATCGCCGCATTCAAATCAGCGGCTCTCGTTAGCCGCTTGGCACAACGCGGTTTCGACGTGACGGTCGTTCTCAGTGAGGCAGCCCTCGCGTTCGTTGGGGCTGCTACTTTTTCTGCATTGTGCAATCGCGCGCCCGTTGTCAGCGCTTTCGATTCTCGTTACCCGCTCGGTCCGCATATCGAATTGGCAACCGACTGCCGCCTCTTTATCGTCGCACCCGCCACCGCCCACGTCATCGCTGGCTGTGCGCATGGACTCGCCGATGGTCTGATTGCGACACTGTATCTCAACATGGAATGCCCAATCGTTTTCGCACCCGCCATGAGCACACCCATGTGGGACAAGCCGGCAGTCGCTCGCAATGTGGCCCAACTCCAGGCAGACGGTGTTCATTTGGTCGGCCCCGATTCAGGTTGGCTCTCGTGCCGAAAGACGGGCGCCGGGCGAATGTCGGAACCCGATTCCATCTTGGCCGCTTGTGAGAAATTCCTAGAGTAACGCAATCGCGAAAAGGCTCTTATGGCTCACATCGTTATCACCTCTGGACCAACGCGACAGTACCTTGACCCAGTTCGCTATTTGACAAATGGTTCCAGCGGACAAATGGGGGCCGGTTTGGCGCAAGCCACTCTCGATCTGGGCCATGAGGTGACGGTCATTAGCGGTCCCGTATCTGTTTCCTATCCAAGACGAGCCAAAGTGATCGATGTAGTTACGACGCAAGAAATGCTCGAAGCCACACGCGAGGCATTTCAAACGGCAGACGGTTTGATTGGAGCTGCCGCGCCCTGCGACTACATGCCAAAAGAAATCGAAACGCATAAACTCAACAAGACTGGTCATGGTCTTGAGCTTTCACTGATCGAAACGCCTGACATCATTGCGACTCTGGGGGCTTCGAAAAGGGTAGGGCAATGGGTCGTCGGCTTCGCGCTCGAAACCGAGGACATTCGATTTCGAGCAATCGTCAAGATGTCTCGCAAGTGCTGTGACATGATCGTTTCCAACAGCGCAGAAGCCATGAACGCCGCCGAGAACTCCGTCGAAGTCATTCTCCATGGTGGCGTGATACTGGCTCAGCTCACAGGTCCAAAATCCGACGTCGCTCGCGGAATTCTTTTCTACATTCAAATGCACTTGATCGACCGGCCGCTATGAACACCGTACTCAACGACTTTCCAAATTTGCCGGATGTTACGCAACCGCTTGACGTGTTGGTGGTGGCACCACATCCCGACGATGCCGAATTAGGAATGGGTGGAGCCATAATCAAATTGCTCCAACAGGGGCGCAGGGTTGGAATCGTTGACCTAACCACCGGTGAACCGACTCCGCACGGAACACCCGAGATTCGTGCCCTCGAAACCTTAGCGGCAAGCAAAGCGCTCGGTGTAACATGGCGATACAACTTGGGAATGAAGAATCGATTCCTCGAGTCAACACTCGAAAACCGACACCGTCTCGCGGGCTTGTTTCGATTGGCTAGGCCGCGCTGGATCTTTGCACCCTACTGGTCCGATGCCCACCCAGATCACGTGGCCGCTACCGAACTCGTTGAGGCAGCTCGGTTCTGGAGCAAACTCTCCAAGAGCGATCTTGCAGGCCAACCGTATCACCCAGAACGCATCTATTACTATTTTTGCATTCACCTCAAATTGGTTCCGCAACCCGCGTTCATTTTGGACATCACGGAGCAATGGTCGGCCAAAGCCGCTTCGATTGATGCCTACCAAAGTCAATTCGTAACCGGTCGTTCCGGAGAGCCGCCAAGCGTCGCCGAACGGCTTAGGGAGGATGCCGCTTTCTGGGGAAAAGCAATTGGTGTACGCTATGGAGAACCGTTTGCTTCGAAAGAACCGATCGGAATAAAGGGTTTCGATCAATTGATTTAAACGCTTTGCGTAAAGAACGCACAGTGTGGCACGCCCTGAGGCACGAAGGGCGTGTGAGTCGCTAGAGTTGTTTGCCAAGCCAATGCGATTTCTCCCCCTCGCCCCTTTTTAGGCTTTTTAGGGGAGAGGGGGGCGAGGGGTGGAGCTGTGACTTGCAATCCTCCGGTTCAGTGATTTGTTCATACGTATGAAGGGAGGCAAGGAATTGAATACACGAACAAAAATCGACACTTCTCGCCGATCACCACCAACTGGTTCCAAGGCTCTGCCTTGGAACCCACTGAATTGCAGGCTCTGCCTGCCGAGCCTACGATTATTTGTTCTCGGCCCTCGTTGCGATGCGAGGCACAGCCTCGGGAGCAGTGCATTCCCAGGCGGAGCCAGGGAACGAGAATCAAGTAGGGTGGTGATCAGCGAGAAGTGTCGTAAAGATGAGGCTTTATCGCTAGATAAAACGAACGCGGTCCAATCAACAAAAATGAAAATGAAATGAATCTTAACCGCAATAAATCAGCGCTCGCGTCGTACCTGATCCTCTTCGAATTACTCGTTTGTCTTGTAGTCAACTCAGGTTGCCGAACTTCGGACGACAAGCCAGGAGCAACGAGCCAAGCGAAATCTGGCAAACTAATTGTGGTCGCTACGACGGGAATGGTCGCCGACATGGTTCGTCAGATCGGGGGCGAATTTGTTCAAGTCGAACAGCTCATGAAGAGCGGTGTCGATCCGCATTTGTATCGTCCCAACACCGACGACGTAAAAGCGATTCGTTCCGCCGACATCGTGTTCTACAACGGTTTCAAACTAGAGGGCAAAATGGGTGACCTGTTGAGTCTAAAGACCACTGGCTCCAAAAAGCATATCGCGCTAGCCGATGCGATCCCAAAGGAAGCTGCCCTCGGCGATCCCGAACACGAGACGGCGGACCCGCATGTTTGGATGGACGTCCAACTGTGGTCCTCAACGACTCAACGGATCGAAGCGGAACTGACGGAACGCATTCCTACCCAGGCCGAACTGTTCACGCGTCGAGCCCTAGAACTACGTGATCGATTACAGAAACTGGACGAGCTCGGCAAGCGATGGTTTGGGACGATACCAGAGGAACATCGTATTTTGATCACGTCGCATGATGCCTTTCGATACTTCGGGCGACAATATGGACTGCAAGTGGAAGGAATCCTGGGCATCTCAACAGCCTCGGATGCGGGCCAAAAACGAATTTCGCAGCTCGTGGACATGCTCGTCGAAAAAAAGGTGCCCGCGGCGTTTGTGGAATCGAGCGTTCCAGAAAAATTGGTGCGATCCATCATCGAGGGGGCGGAAGCAAAGGGCTGGAAAGTCGCTATCGGAGGCGAACTCTACTCCGACGCAATGGGACCATCGGGCAGTGGCGCAGATACTTACGAAGGAATGATGACACACAATTTTAGAACCATCACCAACGCACTTGGCGGCAACACCAAAGACTGATACCCGCTAGAGTCCTATGAACAAGACAATCACTGCGATACGCATTGCCGACTTGACCGTCGCCTACCAACGCAAACCGGTACTTTGGGAAATCAATCTCTCTATTCCTACTGGAGCACTGGTCGGTCTAGTAGGCCCAAACGGTGCTGGAAAAAGCACACTTATCAAATCCATTATGGAAATGGTGCCGCGCATTTCAGGCACGGTCGAGATACACGGTGAGCCGCTAGCAAAACAAAGGCAAAATATCGCTTATGTGCCACAACGAGAATCGGTGGACTGGGATTTTCCCGCGACTGTTTTGGATGTTGTCACTATGGGTTTGTACCGCGAGATCGGTTGGTTCATGCCGGTTCGAAAGGAGCACCGCAAACGTGCGATGGACGCACTTGACCAAGTCGGAATTGCCGAGCTAGCCGAGCGGCAAATCAGCCAACTTTCGGGCGGGCAGCAACAGCGTACTTTCCTTGCCAGAGCGCTCGTCCAATCGGCCAACGTCTTCCTCATGGATGAGCCCTTTGCTGCAGTTGACGCGGCAACCGAACAATCCATCATTCAGGTTCTTAGGCAGCAGCAATCGCTTGGCAAAACGATTTTGGTAGTCCACCATGACCTGCATACCGTTCCAGAGTACTTTGACCATCTCATCCTGTTAAACGTTCGAGCGGTTGCGTGGGGGACCATGCAATCCACATTTACACCAGAAAATCTACGTCGAACCTATGGCGGCCGTCTGACGCTGCTAGAGGAAGTCACCGAAGCCATGCGGCGACGCAGTTTGACCAAATAAGTTCCAGGTAGCGAGGCGGTTATGTTGTGAGCTGCTTGTGGTTACAATTCGGCTTCAGGGGCTATTGTCTGGCAATGATGTCAACCCCGTACAAACGCAACGCCCCAACCATGGACAACTCGATAACCTATGCCGAATGACATGCCTGGGAACTTGATTAGCATTGGCACCGACATCATCGAATGCGTTCGCATTGCTCAAATGATCGAAAAGCACGGCGAAGTTTTCTTGCAACGCGTTTTCACCCAAAAAGAGATTCTCTACTGCTCGTCGCGAAAAGCAGCCACCCAACATTACGCAGGGCGATGGGCCGCCAAAGAAGCCGTTTTGAAAGTGCTCGGAACCGGCTGGGCAAAGGGCATCCAATGGACGGACGTCGAAGTCGTCAACGAAGTGTCTGGTGCGCCCGTCATCAAGATCACAGGCAAAGCCGCTGACATTGCCCGAGATCTCGGTATCCGACAAATCATGATCACGAT
>Ga0163144_10025162_pt1 | contig 11641 bp, 10 predicted proteins | sample OliLak19BULKMAT1_FD_123175 | JGI IMG/M metagenome (GOLD analysis project Ga0163144, IMG submission 123175) | Freshwater microbial mat bacterial communities from Lake Vanda, McMurdo Dry Valleys, Antarctica - Oligotrophic Lake LV.19.BULKMAT1 | ecosystem: Environmental > Aquatic > Freshwater >... | reverse complement strand
TCGTTCTTCGCGGGACAGGGTGATGTGACGGGCGACGGGCAGACCAACTCTTTGGATCTGTTCGAGTTCCTGAACCGGTACTACGCCGGGTGCTGAGTCCGTCGCTTGTCACGCCTGCCGCCATGAGCAAAGAGCGGTTAGACTGCGGGCATGACGATTTCCCGCGTGATGCTCTGCCCCGGCCAGGGGGCTCAGGTGGTCGGAATGGGGCGGGCGTGGCACGCCGCCTCGGACGTGGCCCGACGCTTCTTTGAGCGCGCGGACAGAGCACTCGGCTCACGCCTGGGTGCGCCCCTCAGCCAACTGTGCTTGGAGGGTCCGGCCGAACGCCTCAACCAGACGGACGTTTCGCAACCGGCAATTTATGTGTGTTCGGTGGCGTGCTGGCAGTGCCTGCTCGCCGATTGGGGGGCAGCGCCAGATGCCGCGGCATCAGAGGCGGGCGTGGTGGCGACGGCCGGACTCTCGCTTGGGGAGTACACAGCGCTCCATCTGGCGGGCGCGTTCGGCTTTGAGGAAGGCCTGGAACTCGTGACGCTGCGCGGCCGGGCCATGCAGGACGCCGCGGATGCGATCCAAGCCGCCGACGGCTCGCCCGGCTCGGGCATGGTTGCCCTCATCGGGGCGACCGAGGCGCAGGCGCTGGAAGTTTGCGATCGATCGCGCGAGGGCGAAGTGCTGGTGTGCGCAAACTTCAATGCACCGGGGCAAGTGGTGATCAGCGGGTCGATCGGGGCGTGTCGACGCGCGGCAGCGGTCGCCGTGGAACTGGGCCTCCGGGCGGCCGCGCTGCCGGTGGCGGGGGCGTTTCATTCGCCCCTGATGCGGCCCGCGGCGGACCGGCTGTCGGAGGCCCTGAAGAAGACCACCATGCGTGTACCGCGGTGCGCTGTCGCATCCAACGTAACCGGGGCCGGCCACGAAACTATGGGCGCGAGTGGGCGTACAGTTGAGGACTCCATCCGTCTGCGTCTGGTTGAGCAGTTGACCATGCCGGTTCGTTGGGAGCAGAACTGCCGCTGGCTCGCGGGTCTCTGTGGAGCGGGGTCGGTTGCTGCGGTGTGGCATGAGGTTGCTCCGGGCAAGACACTGGCGGGCCTGATGCGCCGGATCGACAAGGGAATCAAGGTAGAAACACATGATGAACCATGAACCTCGTGAACCCCGCGTTGGTCGCCGAATCATCGGCGGGAGCGCATCGCTGCTGATGGTGCTGCTTCTGACGGGCTGCCCCAAGCCGCCGCCACCGCCACCACCGCCGCCGCCACCGCCACCGCCACCACCACCGCCCGCTGAGGTCGCGCTGGGCGACCTGTTGCAGGAGTTGAAGGCGGACCCGCGTGTGCAGTTCGCCGGCGATGTGACGATGACCGATGAGGGGTTCGCGCGGGCGGTGATCGGACTGGCGGATTCGTTTGCGCGTGGCAACGACGCCAAACTCTCGGGCATGCTTGATGCCGGGGCGAACACGCAGTTGTCGGGCCTGGTCGATTCGGGCGAGTGGACGGAGGCGACCCAGCCCATCGAGGCCGTGCGGATCGTGTACGCGGGCTCGTTTGACGCCTCTATGGCGATGAGCGGGGGCGGCGGAGGGAGCCTGAGCGGCTCGATGTCGACCATGATCGATCAACTCAAGAAGGCGCTGGATGCTGGGGCGGGCGTGGGTGCGCTCGACGTCCTCGAAGCGCAGGGAGTCATCCCCGCCGACCAAATGGCGGTCATGCGCGAGCAGATGGAGAAGTTCTCCTCCATGTCGGCCGAGGAGGTCGGCGAGGAGATGAAGAAAGCTTTGGCCACTATGGGCGACGGCGGGGATGCATCGGGCGCATCGGGCGCATCGGGCGGCATGGACGCGGGCGCGGTCGCGGGCATGGTCCCGACTCGCGGCGTGCTGCTGGCGATCCAGGACCCGCGCGGCGCGATCCTGCTTGGATGGGGCGCGCTGCAGAGCGGTGAGCAATGGGTGTTCACCAACGCGCCCGCGGCCGATGGCGACAAGCCGCGGGCAGCGGCGTGGGATGGCATTGGGCCGATGGGCTTCATGTATTCTCCGATGGCGACTGGACCCGCTGTTCAAGACGGACCGACGGAGACCGGTGCCGCGCCCGGTGATGCGGGAAGCGGCGGCACCGATGGCGGCGGGACGCCATCAGCCGATCCGAGCGGGCCAACCCGCAAGAACACGCCCTCGGGCCCCGTGACGGTACCGGGCGGATCGTGACGCGACGGATTGTTCGATCGATGAAGAAGGTTCGGCGCCCGATGCGCTGCGGAGTGAACGCATGAGCAGTGGGTCGGAGGCACCTCTTTCCATTCAGCGCGTGGCTTTCGTCACCGGGGCCAGCCGCGGCATCGGCAAGGCGATCGCGCTGCGCCTGGCGCGCGATGGTCGGCATGTGGTGCTGGTGAGCCGGACCTCAGGCCCGCTATCGGACCTGGCCGATCAGATTCAATCGCAGGGTGGTTCGGCATCGTTCAAGGCCGTCGATGTCGGGGACTCTGGCGCGCTGGCCGAGTCGATCGAGCAGGTCGTGATCGAGCGCGGCCGCCTGGACATACTGGTCAACAACGCGGGGATCACGCGGGACAATCTTGTTCTGCGGATGACCGATGCCGAGTGGGACGAGGTGCTGAATGTGGACCTGAAGTCCGCGTTCGTGGCCATCCGAGCGGCCGCTCGGCCCATGATGAAGAACCGCTTCGGCCGGATCGTGAACATCGCCAGCACTTCCGGTGTAGTCGGGAATGCGGGGCAGGCCAACTACGCCGCGGCGAAAGCGGGACTGATCGGACTGAGCAAGACGATCGCCCGGGAACTGGGCGGCAAGGGCATCACCTGCAACGTGGTCGCGCCCGGGTTTATCGAAACGGACATGACCCAGAATCTTCCCGCGGAGATCAAGACGAAGATTCAGGACATGGTGGCGGTCCGCCGGCTCGGAACGCCCGACGATATCGCCGGCGCGGTTGCGTACGCCTCCGGGGACGAGGCGGGGTACCTGACGGGCCAGACGATCGTGGTGGACGGCGGGATGACGATGTGCTGAGGTAGAGGTTGCACCGAAGGCTCCGACTCGCCCCAGTTGAAGACCAACCAAAGAAACCTCCGCCGCGGAGCGGAGTCGTTCCCATGAGGGCATAATTGGGGAACATGCCGCGCACGGCCTCCAAATCCGACCGCGATCAGGACCACAGCGCTCTGCTTCGGAGCGCGGGCATGCGTGTCACACCGGTGCGGCTGGGGGTGCTGCGGGCGCTCTGCCAGACGCACACCGCGCTGAGCGCGGATCAGATCGTCGATGAACTCTCTCGGAACCAACCCGGAAAGGGCCGGAAGCGCAAGCCCGACCGTGTGACCGTCTACCGGACGCTCAGCGCGTTGGTGGATTCGGGGATCGCCCACCGCCTGGACCCTGGAGACCGCGTCTTCCGGTTCGGTTTGAGCGGGGACCATGCGGCCCACGCGCCCGCCAACTGCGGGTGCGGGGCGTCCGAGAACTGCGGGCATCCGGCTACTCCCCCGACCCGACCCTCAACCGAGGACCAATCGCATGGCCACCCGCATTTCCTGTGCGAGTCTTGCGGCAAGGTTGAGTGCCTCGAGGGCACCGAGGTCGTTTTGAAGCCCCGCGAGGGGAGCGAGGGACGCGGGCAGCCGGCGATGACCGTCCGGCGTCATCAGGTCCTCCTGAAGGGAACGTGCGGGGAATGCGAAGTCCCGGAGCCGGCCAAACCGTAACGCCCGGAGCAAATGCGCGCGTATCAGTGTCAACCGGGAAGCGGCCCGACGCAGCGACGGTACACAAGGAACACGACCATGACACGCGGCATGACGAACAGGATGGGAAGGATGACCGCCGCGGGCGCGGCGACGCTGACGGTGTGCTTCGCTGGAGGAGCGGCCGCCGGGCCGGTGAACAAGGCGTGGATCGGCGCGGACGCGAAGTGGTACGTCCACGTCGATGCCGAGGCGGCTGTCGGCTCGGCCCTTGGCCAGTTTGTTGTCGCCAATCGCGGTCGCTTGGGGCTTGAAGGCATGGACGGCTTGCGGGCACTGGGGATCGACCCCTTCAAGGACGTCAAGGGCGTGACGATCTACGACACCGATGAGAACCCCGAGCACGCGGTGGTGGTCGCGAGCACGACCGCGGCGGTCGAGCAGTTGATGGACATGCTGAGGAGCGACCCGGCGACTCGCACGATGGAGATCGAGGGGCACACGCTAGTTGCCTTCGATGATAATGGCAAAGCGCAGTACTGGCATGTGCGCCCGGGCGCGACGCCAGATACGCGCCTGGTGGTCATGTCCGATGAGTGGAAGGTCGTGACCGATGCGCTGAAGGTGGTTGACGGCGGATCGTCAAGCCTGGCGCGCATCGGCCCGGGCTCGCCGCTGGCCGGAGAAGCGGGATCCGGGTCGATCGTGTTTGTCCGCGCTTCGGAGTTGCCCGCCCCCGTCAAGAACAACCCCGACCCGAATGCCAGCGCGCTGCTGAGCCAGGTGGGGGGCGTGCAACTCGATGTTGGTGAGCGCGATGGCGAGATCTATGGCGATGCGCTCCTGTTCACGAGTTCTGGCGAGAACGCGGCAAATATGTCGCAGGTGGCTCAGGGCCTTCTCGCGCTGGGACGGATGATCACCAAAGACAATGCGGACCTCGCGCCCGTCAGCGCCGTGCTCGGCGCGACGAAGGTCGAACCCTCGGACCGTCAACTCAAGGTCAGTTTCCGGTTCCCAAGCAAGAAGGTTGTCGACGCCGTCGAGTCGATGCTCGCGGCCAAGGAAAAGGCCGATGCCCGCGACAAGGACAACGAGGAGGCCAAGCCCTGAGCAGGCTGGGAATCCCACGCACGACGCGGGAAGTGGCTGGCGCGGCCGACGCCGCCACTGCGCGGACGCCGCTCGCCCCGAATATGCCAGGCGCGGGGGAGTCTCGGCGGCCGGGGGCGCTGCGCATCCCGACGGATGAGGAACTCGCCGCGAGATCGCAGGAGGGCGAGCGTGAGGCCTTCTCGTTGCTGGTGACGCGCTACACGAACCGCCTGTACAACTTTCTTCGGCGGCGTGCGCTGAGCGATTCAGATGCGGAAGACCTGACGCAGGACACGTTCCTCCGGGCGTGGACGAAGATCGGGACATACAAGCGGGGCATGCGGTTCTCGACATGGCTGTACACCATCGGGACGCACCTGGGCGCGACGCGGGCCCGTGGGAAGCGTCTTCCGATGGCGGGATCGATGGCGCTCGAGCCGGTTGCGTCCAGCGATGGTCGCGCAGGGCGGGCGGACGGGCCCGACGAACTGGCCGTGCGATTGTGGCGGGCGGCGGAGGAGATCCTGCCTAGCGAGCAAAGGTCCGCGGTCTGGCTGCGGTACGCCGAGGACCTCGGAGTCGCGGAGATCGCGCGAGTGCTGGGCAAGAGCCGCGTGAACGTCCGCGTCATGCTGTTCCGTGCAAGGCGGACGCTCATTTCGGAACTGGCGCGGGTTGAGGGCAATCGGAAGGACGGTACGGGATGAGCAGACAGGCGAACAATGTGAGCGGCCATGCACGCGTGGAACAACTGCTGCGGACGGCCGATGCGGCCCCCTGGGCCGACGCGCCGGCGGGCCTGCGAGAGCGGGTCGTCCGCTCGCTCGACGGCGTTCAACATCCGGTTCGGGGTGAGTCGTGGAGCGGGCGGCAAGCGGCCGCGCTGGCGGCGTGCGTGGCGATCGCCCTGGGCGGGGGCGGGCTTGGTCTGCTCATCGGCGCGGCGGCGTGGCGGAATGTGCCGCTGCGTGGCACCGGGTTCACGTTAGCGCCGGTCGCCCCGGATGCCTCCGCGCCCGCCGATGCGCCGACCGTCCTTCTCGCGCGAGCGTTCGACGACCTCCGGCCCGCGGGCTCATCAAGCCTGATGAGCGCGATGTCGGCGCCCATGCGCAGCGAAGCGGCGGGGCTTGCTTCCGAGACGCGCCTCGCGGCGCGGACGGTGCTGTCGCGCCTGCCGTTTGTGTCGATGGAGTGAAGGGGTTGCGCCCACGCGAGGCTCCTCGTGCCGACGGCCAAGAGCGACATCTATCACCGCCAGAGGCGCGGAGGACTCGGAGAAGACCATGCTGTTCTCATGCGCCCAACCACCGACTTGAATACCTATCCAAGTGCTCGCAGAGCCGCCCTGTTCACTCAGGTCGTTTGACCGAACTTTCTCTGCGTTCGCTGCGCCTCATGGGGTAACTCTCCCGTCCGCGCTCACTCCGGCGCTGGGCGGTTGAGCCGCTCGATCGCCCCCGACTTGGTCTCGACGATCACCTCATCGGCTTCATCCAGGAACAGCCCGTGGTCGAGCACGCCGGGGATATCGTTGATCTCGGCGGCGAGTTCCTCGATCTCACGATCCGCGGCGAGCGTCACATCAATAATGAGCGAGCCGTTGTCCGTAAGGAACAGGTGACCGTCAAACGTGCGACGGACAACGCCGTTCATCCCGAGTCGGCGGAGGCTGGCGCGGGTGCTGGCAAGCCCGAAGGCGAGGACCGCGACGGGGAGCGAGGCCCGCTCGCCCAATCGGTGGACCATCTTGGCCTCCTGCACCATGTACACGCGGCGCTTCGCGGCATAGGCGACGATCCGCTCTCGCATCATGGCTCCGCCCGCGCCCTTGATCATGCGGAGCATCGGGTCCACCTCATCGGCGCCGTCGAAGAGGTAATCGACCTCCTCCTCCATCGCAAAGTCGACGAGCGGGAGGCACTGGGCGCGGGCGAGCGTCTCGGTGACGTGGCTCGTGGGCACGCAGCGAATGTCGAGTTTTTCTTCCTTGACGCGCTCGGCCAGCGCAACGATCGCGCGGGAGGCGGTGCGTCCGGTGCCCAGGCCGACAATCATGCCGGACGTGATCTCCGCGATCGCGGCCTCGGCGAGCGGGTCTGCTGTCCTGGGTTGGCTACTCAAAGCGGATCCCCTGTGCAAGCTCGAACTTGCCGCTGAAGTTGATGGTGGTGGTCTGGCGGCGCATGTACGCCTTCCACGAGTCCGAGCCGGACTCGCGCCCGCCGCCGGTGTCCTTCTCGCCGCCGAACGCCCCGCCGATCTCCGCGCCGCTGGTGCCGGCGTTGACGTTGGCGATGCCGCAGTCGCTGCCCGAGCCCGTCGGCGAGAGGAATCGCTCGCTGGCGCGGACCGACTCCGTGAAGATCGCCGATGACAGGCCCTGATCGACGCCGTTGTGCAGGGCGACGGCCTCATCGAGTTCCTTGAACGTGAACACATACAGAATCGGCGCGAAGGTCTCTTCCCGCGAGATCGGCAGGTTGTTGTTCTTCGGGGCGCGGATGAGCGTGGGCTGCACGAAGTGGCCGCGGACGCCCTCGCACGCGCGTCCGCCGCCGAAGAGCACCTCGCCCCCCTGCTCCTTCGCGGCCTTGACAGCCGCGAGGAACTGCTCGACCGCCGTCGCGTTGGCAAGCGGGCCGATGAGCGTGCCTTCCCTGAGCGGGTCGCCGATGCGGGTGGCGACCTGCTTGTACGCCGCGACGAGCCGGTCGATGAAGCGGTCGGCGATCGACTCATGGATGAGGAGGCGACGGGTCGTAGTGCAGCGCTGGCCCGCGGTGCCGACAGCGCCAAAGACGGTCGAGCGGAGCGCGAGTTCCTGGTCTGCATCCGAGTGGACGATCACGGCGTTGTTGCCGCCGAGTTCCAGCAGCGAGCGTCCGAGGCGGGCCGCCACCGCCTGCCCAACCGCTCGCCCCATGCGGCACGAGCCGGTTGCCGAGATCAGCGGGATCCGGCGGTCGGCGACAAGCGGCTTGCCGACTTGTTCGTCCGTGCCGATCACGAGGCGGAAGATGCCGGTGTGCCCGAGTTTCGCGGCCACGCGGTCGGCAATCGCGTTGGTGGCGAGGGCGACCAGCGGGGTGAACAGGCTCGGTTTCCAGATGATCGTGTCGCCGCAGACCGCGCCGAGCATCGCGTTCCAACCCCATACGGCGTTGGGGAAGTTGAAGGCGGTGATGACGCCGACCGGCCCGAGCGGCAGCCACTGCTCGAACATCCGGTGGCCGGCCCGCTCGCTCGGGAAGACCTGGCCGGGGAGTTGGCGTGACAGGCCCACGGCGTAGTCGGCGATGTCGATCGTCTCCTGGACCTCGCCGAGTCCCTCCGTGCGGATCTTGCCCATCTCGAGGCTGACGAGTTCGCCCAGGGGTTCCTTGAAGCGCCGGAACTCCTCGCCGATGGCGCGGACGGCCTGGCCGCGGGCAGGTGCGGGAACCTCTCTCCACTTGCGGAACGCGTCAACGGATTCGGCGATCACGCGATCGAGGGCCGCGCTGTCGTCGAGCCGCACTCCGCCAAGAATCTCGCCGGTCGCGGGGTTCTCGGAGGACACGATGCCATCGTGAACGCCCGGGCCTTTCGCGGAGGGTCCTGTGAGCCGCGCGGGCGCGATGAAGCGCGGATCGTCCGTAAGACCCAGAGCGCGGAACAGGTCGGTCGGCATGGGGCGATGGTATGGCGGAAAGCGGCACCCGGGATCACCGACCCCACGGAGTGTTCGCCCGATCCTCCTATCGTCTCACATGCCCCCCATCGTCCTTGCTACGGCCAACCCGCACAAGATCGATGAGCTTCGCGCGATCTTCGCGGCGGCCAATATCTCCGTCATCGGTCTCAATGACCTCCCACCGGAGTGCGTCCCCGCCGGCGGGCTGCGCGAGCCCGATGAAACCGGCAGCACCTTTGCGGCCAATGCAACCATCAAGGCGCTGTCGTACGCCGCGCAGACGGGGCGCTTGTGCCTGGCGGATGACTCTGGGATTGAGGTGGATGCGCTCCAACTACCCGATGGCCCGCCGCGCCCGGGCGTGATCTCGTCTCATTACTGCACGGATGGGCGCGAGGCGGGCATGAGCCGATCGGAGCGCGATGCTGCGAACAACGCGCGCGTGCTGCGGGAGTTGGAGGGAGTTCCGGCGGAACGCCGCGCAGCGCGGTTCGTGTGCGTGATGGTGGTGGCGGCACCGGTATCAACCAAGGTTGCGTCTGGTGGGGCAGGCGTCCCGCCTGCCGCCAGGCATGAAGTAATCGCCCAATCGCGCGGCACGTTCGAGGGCCGGATCGGCATTCCGCCGCGAGTGCCCGCGGGCAAGAACGGTTTTGGTTACGACCCGTTGTTCCTGGTTGCGCCGGAGTATGCGAAGACTGGAGCGGAACTGGCGACTGACGAGAAGAACCGGCTGAGCCACCGGGCGAGGGCGGCGGAGGCAATGGTGAAGCACCTGCGCCAGATGAACTGGGCTTGACAGCGATACGGCTGCGGGTAACCTGCCGTTGCTCAAGGTGCCCTCTCCGACCGGCCTCACGCCGGCCGGATTGGGCTGAAAAGGGAAGTGCGGTGAGGCGGGTTGTGCAAACAACCCCCGATTCCGCCGCGGACGCGCCGCCGTAACGGGGTTGCGCGGGCTCGAAGATGCCACTGACAGTCCCGAAGGGACCGTTGGGAAGGCCGAGCCTGCACGGTTTGCACCGCTCTTCAGAGCGGTGCCACCAGAGCCCCGAAGCCGGAAGACCTGCCCTGGGCCGTGTTTCGTGCCCGCCCTCGCGATTGGGGCGCCGGCAAGTGTCTCGTCGCGCAGTTCCCCGCGGCGATCCGCCCCGGCACGTTTGAGTGCTCGCCTCTCTGGCGCTTCAGACACCCCTGCTTCCTTCCCCTTCGCGAGGGCTTCACAGTCCGGGGACCGCTCCGCGCGAATCGGAGTGCAGAAGGCAGGTGTGTGATGAGAATGAGCAGTAATCGTGCCGCGGGTTTCGCGGCGGTCGGGTGCGGTGTGGTTGTCGGGCTTGGCGCGGCCGTCGCGGCGGCGGGCCTGCCGCCGTACACGCTGGTCGGGTCGTACGCCTTGCCAATGGGCCTGCCGGGCGACTTCAACCAAGTACAGGTGGAAGTGCTCGCCGATGGACGCCTCATGGGCATGGCCTCGGACGGGCGCATCCTCGTCCAGAGCGCGGTGAACGCGGGAACGTATGAGCAGGCGGGTTCGGTGGACAGCGCGATCTTCAACGGTGCGTTCGGAAACTTCGGGGCATCGTTTGTGTCGGTCAGCCCGGACGGATCGCGTCTGGCAATCGGCGATAATGGAGCGTTCAACCGTGTTCACTTCGTGAACTTCGCATCGCTCGCGCCGGCGAGCACATCTCCGACGACGTTCGCCGCGGCCCCGAACTTCGATGGCGCATGGGCGGACGGTTCCACGATGTATGTGTCGGGATTTGGGACCGTCGCCGGCATGTGGCGGGTGGACGCAGCGGGCCTTACGGCTACGCAGGTGGTGGGGAATGCCACCGGCGGGCCGGGGGGCGTGGCGATCCGGGAGGGGCGGGTGTTCACGGGCGACGGCTTCAACACCGGCGATGGCGGCGCGCCGACTGGCAACGTGCGGGCGTTTGATCTGGCTGCACTAACGGGCGCGGCGTCGAGCGTGGGGTTTGGCACCGGCACGCTGGTGGCCGATGCGCTCAGCGCCTCGCCGGTGCGATTTGATTCGCTGGGCAACCTACTTGTCGGAGGGGGGGATTTTTTCGCTGGCTCCAACGACTTCGGGTATGGCGCGGTGATCGACGCCGATGCCATTGCGGCAGCGCTCCTGGGCGGGCCGCTTGCGCCCGATGCCGCGGAACTGCGGCTTTCGCCCGCGGGGGGTTCCGCTTTCTACGGCATGGAGTTCAACGAGTTCACTGGCGAGGTGCTGGTGTTCGCGGATGGGGTTGCGTACAGGTATGCGGTGCCGGCACCCGCGAGCGCGGCGGTGATGGTCTGCGGCCTCTTCGTCGCGCAACGGAGGAGGCGATGACGTTGCGCCCACGACAAATGATCAGCCCCTGCGCGGCCGCATCGGGCTTCGCGTGCGTGCTTCTCGCCCCTGCTTCCGCCGGCGACTCTTGGTTCGCCACGCGGGTGACCGAGTATGCCCCTTCGCCCGGACAGTTTGTGAACAATCCGCAGTACAACGACCCGGCACGGGCGCTGGGCGCACCCACCGGCGGCGGCACCGCAAGCCCGAACAACTCGGGCATCGTGACGCTCGGCGGCTTTGGCGGCTCACTCGTGCTGGGGTTTGATCGCCCAATCCTCAATGACCATCGAAACTCGATGGGCCTGGACTTCATCGTGTTCGGGAACGCCTCGTACGTCTCCGGGAATTCCAACCGCCGGTTCGCGGAGTGCGCGGTGGTCGAGGTCTCTCGCGACGACAACGCAAACGGCCTCGCGGATGATGCCTGGTACCTTATCCACGGCTCACACCTCGGCACGCCGTTCGCAGCCCACTGGTCCACGGAGGTGTGGGACAACGACACGGCCGATGCAACCCACCCGCCCGCGCTCGCATCGTGGCTGCTGCCGGGCACCCCGCCGGCCCCCCCCGCCCCGCTATTCGTCTGGGGAACGAGCGCGTTCCGTTTGCCCCCGGCCATCTTCGGCATCGCGGCGGTGCTGGCCAATCCCAATGGCCTTGGCGCAACCGCCGAGGGCGTGTGGGGCTACGCGGACCACACTCCCACGCTGCTTCTGGGCGACATGGACGGCGACAACGCCGTCGATGATGCGGACATCGCGTCCGAGGACTTTTACACCTCGCCCGATGACCCGATGCTCGT